>Ga0182240_100102_pt1 | contig 39806 bp, 42 predicted proteins | sample hydfrates4_PW_90_FD_145594 | JGI IMG/M metagenome (GOLD analysis project Ga0182240, IMG submission 145594) | Subsurface microbial communities from deep shales in Texas, USA - hydraulic fracturing test 4_PW_90 | ecosystem: Environmental > Aquatic > Deep subsurface > Shale gas/oil reservoir >...
GAGAGTAAGGATATTCTTCTGTTCGATTAGCTGTTTGAATCCTGTTAGAAACTGGAATCTTTTCTGTAAGTTGTTTATGCTTTATTACAATCGGTTGAGGTGGTGTTTGTGTTAAGTGGACACATCTTTTTTGGGAAAAGTAAATAAGATAGATTTCAACTTTTATTATTATGCTTCGTGAACATGATACGGAAATAATAGTGGATAAAATCGATGTTGAAAACCCGATAATAGTGGCGAGTTTTCCAGGTATAGGACTCGTTGGAACAATCGCGACTGCCCATTTTATAATGGAATTAAATCTTGAGTCTGTGGGTATTGTGGAATCGAAGATGTTGCCGCCGATTGCAACCCTGATGGATGGAGTGATTATGCCACCGATCAGGATCTATCAGTCAGTGGAACATAACTTTGTTCTCATTCATTCAGATGTACCGATAATTCCAGATATTGCCTATGATATCAGTTATAGAATTGTTGACTGGGCAAGAGAGATTGGGGCGAAGAAAATTTTCTCGATAGCAGGCGTTGCAACATTTGAGGGTAAGCATCGCGTATTTGGTGCTGCAACAACAAAAGAGCTACTGGATGAGATTAAGGATCATGTAGAAATATTTAAGACGGGAACGATTTCTGGAATTGCAGGTTCATTACTCAATGAATGCGTTGCGAAGAAATTCCCGGGATTGGCATTGCTAGGTGAAACACTTGGATTTAACCCGGATCCAAGGGCTGCGGCACAGGTTATAACGGCTTTAAACAGCATACTTGGATGGGACATCAATGTTGATAAACTCATAAAGGAAGCTGAATATATCGAGGCACAGATGCAAAAACTTGCAGAGCAGACAAGGATGCAGGAAGAAGGAGTAAAGAAGAAGGAAGAATTCCCAATGTACGGGTGATAAAAATGAGGTGCTATGTTCTTACGGGAATATCGAGGGGTATTCTTGAGGATATCGTGAAAAGGCACATAAGAACAATAGAGCTGAGAAGTGCTCACAATGTTGCAACAGCCCTGAAGGTCGATGTTGGGGGTTGTGTGTTTCTAACTTCATCGAAACTATACGACATTGGCAGGGGAACACTGGGAATTATTGCTGAAGTAAATGGCAAGGAAGTACTCTCTCACTCCATAGTGTTTGCTTCTGATAAGCACATAGAGGAGCGAGAGATGACTGTAGTAAGGCTGAGGCTAACTCCGAAGGGAATGGGAAGAATAACAAATGTTTACAAAGCTGGAATACTTGATAGCGTTGAAGCGGACGTCGTTGAGATAAGTTATTTTGATGCAGGATAGTTGGGTTTACAACCCACTTTTTTGTAAATTGATGATTTTAAAGCAATTTTTTATACCTGCTGCAAACTTGATCATGTGAAAGTTCTTGTTATTGGTGCCGGCCCTGCAGGAAGCCTGTCAGCCATACATATTGCAGAAAAGGGCTATGATGTTCTGGTTGTGGAGGAGCATTCAGCAGCAGGATTTCCGGTTCAGTGTGCCGGATTAATAAGCTCTGATTGCTATAAGAGGTTGAGAAAACTGGTTTCCGATAGATGTCATGTTAACGACATAAAAGGTGCTTTTTTCTTCGCACCAGATGGAAACAATCTGGAACTAAAGGGAAGAAGTGATGCGGTTGTTATTGAGAGGAAAATTCTAGATGCTGAATTACTGAGAAAAGCTTCAGAGATTGCTGAGGTTAAACTGAAAACCAGATTTGTTTCCGCAGATGGTAGTAAAGCTCTTGTAAGGAGTTTTGCTGGAGAGGAGTTTATCGACTACGACTTTTTGATAGGTGCAGATGGTGCAACCTCGACTGTTGCTAAGCAGTTTGGGTTTGACCGACCCCTCATTCTTTCGGCAGTACAGGTGGAATGTAGATTTGAACCTCTTGACAAAAACATGGTTGAACTTTACTTCGGGAGAAAGTACTCAGACTGCTTTTTCGGATATGCTGTTCCGATTGATGATGATTCGGCAAGGGTCGGCGTGGTTTCAAAGGAAAATCCGATATTGCGTCTCAAAAATCTGCTTGAGAAACATCCTTCCGTATCGGCAAGGGTTAAAACCGAAAGAACTGTTGAGCTAAATGCTGGTGCGATACCTGTTGGACTTGTTGAATTTGTAAAGGATAATGTGGCTTTGATAGGCGATTCAGCCGGGATGGTTAAGCCATACACCGGAGGCGGGATATATTACCATCTAATCGCTTCGGAAATTCTTGGAAAAACGTTTCCAGACTTTAAAGCGTATCAGAAGGAATACAAAAGGGAAATGAAAAGAGAATACGGGGTTGGAATGAAGTTGTTCAAGCTTTACTCAGTTCTCTCAGATGAGGATTATGTAGATCTTGTAAGGATCGGAAAAGATGAGGGTTTGGAGGAGCTGGCAAGTGATCTTCACATGGATTCTCCATCTTCTCTGCTTAAAATTCTACCAAAACTGCTGAAAATTGTTTCTGTGAACCCAAAACTCTCTGCAAAGATTGGGAAGGTTATGCTTGTTGGGTGATCTCTGAGAATCGATGTATGTAAAGAGATTAATTCCAGCACTGAGCACATAACTGGAATTCAAAAATAAAAATGTAATGATGTTTAAATCAGACTCTTCTACCCTTTACCCTCTTTATGTCGAATTTTGCCTTGTCAGAAACCTGCATGACTGCAAGCGTTCCGGCCATGACTGGATCGCTTACAACTAGATCTGAAACCGCCGGAACAGTTCCAAACATGTTCAGCGAGACAACGGGAATTCCACATTTTCTCAGCTTCTTCACTTCTTCAGTTATCTTTCCTCCCATCAAACCACCTGCAAGCACGAGAATTTCAGCTCTGTGTAGCCTGGCAACAGCTCTCACTGCCTCGGCAAGCTCATCCTCACCAATAATAGGCATGGTATCAACACTGATGCGTTCTCCACGCAGGTTGTGTCTGTCTGCTTCACTTATTGCACCCAGTGCAACTTGCGATACCAGAGCTCCACCACCGAATATTATTACCCTCTTACCAAAAACATCCTCAAAAGGACGCTCCTCTTCAACTTCAATAACTGTTGAAAGCTGAGAGAGTTTCTCCATAATCTCCTCGAAATTTCCACCTTCAATCTCGAGGTAAATCAGAGCATTTCCAGAATATTCTCCATACTTTATTATAAATGTTTGGGCATATGTTATATTTCCACCATATTCTGCTACTATTGAAGTGACATCTCTTAAAACTCCAATCTCATTCTTTGCTATTATTTGGATACCTTTTACCTGTTTCATAGTCAGAACTTCGCTCCAGTAAGCGTTTTTGTTTCTATCACTCCATCTATTGGTCTAATCTTCTCGACCACAACTTTGCTCAAATGCTCGAAGTCTTTGACAACCACTTTGGCAATCAAGTCGTACTCCCCAAAGAGCGGATAGAGCTCCTCTATTTCCTCGAATCCAGCCAGTTTATCGTATACTTCTCTCTCTTTTCCTGGTGCCACTTTTATCAGGACAAATCCAAGTGCCATTAAAACGTGTGTATATCAAGCGCGGTATTAAAAGTTTTGTATGTGAAATGCACGAATATACTAATTCCATATAGTGTATAGCCTGGGCTGCACACCAGAAATGTAATTTTAGATTATGTATGAAGTGGTCGTAAAAGCTTAAATAGAAAGTAATTCACACGGAACGGGATGACTCCAAATTTCTTTTTCACAGACTGGGAAGGGCCTTGGGCAGTAACAGACTTTGCATATGAAGCGGCAATAGCTTTCCTCAACAACCAAGAATTCTTCGAGCGGTTAAGCCAGTACGATGACTATCTTGCATATGTGAAAAAGAAAGAAAACTATGAAGCAGGAGATACACTAAAGCTCCTCGCTCCATTTCTGGTTGCCGCTAACGTAACCTCCAGAGATCTTGAAGAGTTATCTTCTAAAGTGGCTTCCTTCGTTCCGGATGCAGAGGGAGCAATGGCTGCTCTTAGCCCCTACAGGGCTGTAGTAATCTCAACTGCATACAAGCAATTTCTTGAGGTCGCAGCAGGGATGATTGGTGTGAATGGTGATCTGTGGGGAACTGAGTTTACACCCGAATCGTACGACGTTGGAGAAGATGAGAAAGAAAATGTTTTAAAGGCTGTGGATGTTATTGCCTCTCTTCCCGAAATAGAGGTAAAACCAGGTATGGGAATGGAGGATCTTGATGAAGGCTCGAGGGAAAGTGTTGAATGGCTTGACAGATTTTTCTGGGATGAGCTGATGAAGACTCCGTTCAAAAAAGTACTGGAGGATGTGAATGCAATTGGGGGTGGAAGAAAACAGAAAATTGTGCAGAGTTATGTTGAAAAGCATGGTATAGAGGAAATTATAGCGATAGGTGACAGCATATCAGATCATGCAATGCTCCAGTGGGTGAAAGATAAGGGAGGCATTGCGGTTTCGTTCAATGGAAATGAATTCGCTATCAGGCATGCCAACGTGGCGGTTATAAGCAACACAGCTTTTGCCGAAGCTGCAGTAGTGGATCTTTTCATGAAAGAAGGGGTTGAGGGTGTTATTAAACTTGCAAAAAGTTTCGAAAAGCAGTCGTTAAAAGACTCAAAAATAGCTCCTGAGATTGTCCAGCGTTTGCTCGATTCTGAGGTGAGGATCTACTGGCTTGAGGACGTTGATGTAAACGCAGTGCTTGAGGAATCCAAGAAGATGAGAAGGCTGCTTAGAGGCGAAGCCGGTAAGCTCGGGTGATGTGATGGATGTAATTGGATTTGGGGCCATAAATCTGGATAAGATATATCGTGTTGACAAGATACCAAAAGAGGATGAAGAGGGATTTGTTAAGGATGTTGAATTGCATCCAGGCGGTTCTGCAGCAAATACGATCGTTGGACTTGCGCGCCTCAACATGCGAACGGGATACCTTGGCAAGGTTGGAAATGATAAGGAAGGCAGAATTCTGCTTGAGGATTTCAGGAGAGAGGGCGTTGAAACTCGAGGAATAATTGTAAGCGAAGGCAGAAGTGGAAACGCAATGATATTTGTTGATGAGAAGGGACACAGGGCAATACTTGTTGATCCAGGGGTGAATGACACAATATCTTACGATGAGATCGATACGGATTATGTCACGAGATTCAGGATGATTCATTTGACATCCTTCGTTTGCAGGAACGGTGATTTATCCCTAAAAAGTCAGAAAAAGCTTGTTAATGAAGTGGATATTGCAGTAAGCTTCGATCCGGGCATGATTTATGCTGAGATGGGAATTAAGGAGCTAAAGGACATAATAAGCAAAACGACTATTTTCATGCCAAACGAAAAGGAGATACACACTCTAACCGGGGAAAATTACAGAGATGCTTCAATGTATATAATCGAACTTGGAGCGGAGATTGTCGTTGTAAAGCTTGGTGAGAGGGGTTGCTATATTACAGACGGTAAAAAGGAAATTGAGGTGCCGGCCTTATCTGTAAAGCCTATGGACACTACTGGAGCGGGAGACGCATTCAATGCTGGTTTTATTTATGGATATCTGAAAGGTAAGAGTCTTGAAGAGTGTGGAAGACTGGGAAATCTTGTTGCAGCGTTGAGTATTCAAAAAGTTGGTGCAAGAACAGGATTGCCAAGAGAAGATGAGTTGCTCAAATTTCTATAATTTTCAGTCATTATGTTTTAATACTTCTCATTTCTATAGTCTATCGACGAAAATTTACTTCGACAAATAATTACAAATTGGCGAAAAGTTTAAATACTTTAGACGTTTAACATATTAAATACTTTCGCTATAGAATTAACCAATACGGCGAATAACTATGAAAGGTCTACAAAAATTGGGTAAGATAAGTCATATTTCACGCACAGGTTACATTGTGGTTCCCGCCGACCCGAGAAACCTTCCGAAGGTAGGGTCGGATGTAGTAACACGAAAAATGGAAAAAGTAGGGTTTGTTTACGATATAATTGGACCTACAAAGTCTCCTTTTGTTCTGGTAAGACCACGGAAGGATGTTCTAAAAAGGTTAATTTTGGAAGAATTGTTTGTGGTGAGCGCTCATGCCGGAAGTGGAAAAGGTAAGAGAAATAGAAAGAAAAGAAGTAGAGAAAGAGGTAGAAAGAAAGGAAATAGAAAAGGAAGAAACTCTTGAAGTTTGTCCAGAGTGTGGCAGTCCACGCCTTATTAGAGATTACAGAAGGGGCGAATTCATCTGTCAGGATTGTGGTCTTGTAATTGAAGATACTTATATTGATGCTGGTCCTGAATGGAGAGCATTTGACAGTGAACAGAAAGAGAAAAGGAGCAGAGTAGGTGCTCCTGTAACCTACACGATTCACGATAAAGGCCTTTCAACAATTATTGACTGGAGTAATAAAGACTTTTATGGTAAATCAATATCTGTCCGAAATCGAGCTCAGCTTTTCAGGCTTAGGAAATGGCAGAGAAGGATCAGAATAAGCAACGCTACTGAAAGAAACCTTGCATTCGCATTAAGTGAGCTCGACAGAATGGCTTCTGCTCTTGGTTTGCCGAAGAGTGTAAGGGAGACCGCTGCAGTAATATACAGGAAGGCTGTTGATAAAAACCTCATTAGGGGAAGGAGTATTGAAGGTGTTGTTGCTGCTGCACTTTATGCAGCCTGCAGGCAGGCTGGAGTTCCAAGAACGCTTGATGAAATTGCCACGTATTCGAGAGTTGATAGAAAAGAAATTGGAAGAACTTACAGATTCATAGCAAGAGAGCTTGGTTTGAAGCTGATGCCAACAAGTCCTGCAGACTACGTGCCAAGATTCTGTGCTGCTCTTAATCTGAGCGGAGATGTGCAGAAGAAAGCCATCGAGATAATCAAGAAAGCTGAGGAGAAAGAACTCACAAGCGGTAGAGGTCCTACTGGTGTTGCAGCAGCAGCCATATACATAGCCTCGATTCTTGGTGGGGTGAGAAGAACACAGAGAGAGGTTGCAGAGGTTGCTGGTGTAACAGAAGTTACAATAAGAAACAGATACAAGGAGCTTGCCGAGAAGCTTGGAATTGAAATTATACTCTAATCTTTTTTGAATAAGTTTTTTGAATAATATAATAAACTTGTTTCATGAAATCTTTTTTGGAATCTAGGTGTTGATATTGATCAAGAAATTTGAAAAAGATACTTATTATTTTTTGGAAATATCTTATCTTTCGCAATCGCTAATTTATTAAAGAAATTTAGGTAATTTTGTGAATCTAAATATTGGTATAACAGAGAATATAAAAGAAAAGTTTTTAAACTTAACTATAAGTTGTACTCCATGGTAAAACTGGACATCGAGAAGGCACTTGTTGATGGATTTCGCATCATTAAGGACAGACCTATTGTGATATTGCCAATTGCAATTTCATCGATCATCTGGCTTGTACTGAGTTATTACGTGAAGTCCACGCTGGGATTCACTGGAAATGAGTTCATGGTTAGTGGAGATATAGACCCGGGGCTAATGCACAGAGAATTTGTTGACATTCTGGCTGTGATCGTAACGCTTACGGTTGTAGCTGGACTGCTGAGTCTATTCCTTGATGGACTGGCAATCAGAATGGTTTATGATGCTACATTTGGTGAGATATCCTATGGATCGGTTGGGTTTGTTATAAGGAAATATTTGACGCTTCTTTTGGCATCGATTGTAGTGATGGTTATTCTACTGCCGGCATTCATTCTGATTATACCGGGTATCTATCTTTCGGTGAGGCTTAGTTTCGTTGTGAAAGCAATTCTTATTGATGAGGATGGTGTGATTGCTTCACTCAAAAAAAGCTGGAAAATCGTAAAAGGAAACTGGTGGAGAACGCTCGCTCTCAGTCTGGTCATTATGGTATTTATGGCAATATCTTACTTTACGCTTGGAACCATAATTGCAATAGGAATACTTGCAGGGTTTAATGAAAATACACTGGCACACGTTGGAAACATCATAAAAACTGTAATTGAAGCTATTGTAGGCACATGGGGGATTGCTGCTTTTGTAATGGCCTATCTGCAGCTAACTGAAAGACAGAAGACATCGGAGGGTGAAGTGCTTGGAGTATAGAAACTCGAAATGTGGTAGAGAGCTATTCTGGTGGTGTTATACTTTAAAAAATTTGTAAAGGGGGAAGATAATGGTCGCCGTTAGCGTTGAAGGACTGACGGTGAGATATGAGAAAACGATTGCAGTGAATGGCATCTCGTTCAAAGTAAATGAAGGCGAGATTTACGGGTTGCTTGGACCTAATGGAGCGGGTAAAACGAGCACAATAAAGGCTATTGCTGGTCTGATTCCTTATGAGGGAAGTATAAGAATTTTTGGAAAACAACCGCAGGAAGCGAAAAATCTGATAGGTTATGTGCCTGAGGAAATTATGCTCTTTGAATCTTTAACTCCTTTAGAATTTTTTGAATTCATCGCATCCATCAGGAAACTTGATGCAGATGATGTGAACAAAAAGCTGGAGAATCTTGTTTCAGCTTTTGCTATACGGGATTATCTTAATACTCCTATTGCTGCTCTGTCAATGGGAACAAAGAAAAAAGTGGCAGTAATTGCCGCCTTACTTCATAACCCGAAATTGCTCATACTTGATGAACCTCTTAACGGTCTGGATGCAAAAACATCCAGAATATTGAAAGAGATAATGGCCATTCATGTTAAAGAGGGAGGGGCGATAATATTCTCAACGCATATAATGGAGATTGCTGAAAAGCTATGCAACAGAATTGCTGTCATAAATGAAGGCAGAATACTTGCGGAAGGTTCAATTAACGAGCTTAAAGAGATGGTTCTATCAGATGGAGATCTTGAGGATGTATTTCTCAAAATAACTGGGCAGGAGGAGGAAGTGAGGGAGATATTGAATGCTCTCAAACTTTAGTGAATTGTGGAAGGTATCTGGGGTATTGTATAAAGAAATTGTATTACAGTCGGTTCTATCCAGAAATCCTCTTGCCACCACCAACAGGAAAATCGAAGACATTGTTAAGACAGTTAACCTGAACATGTGGTTTAACAAGATACTGTTATGTATTATGCTGTGTATTATGGCCATTGCACCAATTATGAATCGCTCAGCCATCAACATTACAATTTTTCTTGCTATGATTGTGTTTTTGTTTATCTTTCTTGGTATTCAGACGGTAACGTCCTTCGTGGCATCTAACTTTAACTATCTGAGAATTTTACCGCTAGGCAGGGACGAAATATCGCTGGTAAATCTTATGACATTCTTCAGACTTTTTGATTTACCTCTTGTAATGCTCATTATATTTTTCCCGCTTGCAATATTTGTCACTACATTTTCACCACTGCATGCGATTCTCGCATTTATAGCAGTAGTTGTCTCGGAAGTGTTTTCTCTGGCAATACTGATCTGCCTCGCCAGGCTATTTCATTCGAAAATAGCTCACTCTACCTCCGGTTCTAGGTGGAGGGGATTGTTGAAGTTTCTGTATATTATGACGTGGTCTCTACCAGCCTTCGGGTTTTATTTCATCGCAAGGTTTGCAGTAGACATATCCGAAATTTCATCCAGGTATTCCGGCGTGATTTCGTCGCATTATGGTGTGCTGTCATTCATCTTTCCATTCTGCTTTGGTTTTTTAATAAGAGGTAGTGTGTCGCTTCAGTTGCTTGGATCGTGTGCAGTGTACATTTTGCTGGCAGTATTTGCCCTCAAATGGTTGCTATCTGCGATAAATGAGATTTCATCTGGCACTGTCAGAGTTGCTCGAGATAATAGTATCCGAAGTCAAAATCAGACCACTTCATCCAGTTCTTGGTATGCTCAAAAAAGATCTGAAGTTGATATCTAGAACACCATCATACGCGATTGTAGTTATGCTCCCAGTAGTTGAGTCTCTTTTCTTTGTTTCTGGTTTCGATAAGTATGTCTCCATCGCCGCTACTGCTACAATTCTCAGTTTGATGGTGATTGTCTCATTTGTTCTATTCTCTCTAGAAGATTCTCATTACACACGGATTCTCCCCATAAACATAAAATCCATAATAAAGGCGAAAGCAGTGCTGGCTACTCTGGTATATGTTGTTTCAATGATCGTCATTGGCGTTGTGCTGACTTTTAAGGGCGCTCCTACGAATGCTCTTTTTGGATTTAGTCAGATTCCAACCGCTTTTGCTGTGAGCTTAATTGTACTCATTCTGGCTATAAAAATCGGTGTGAGGGTGGATGTATATAATGGGTTTATGAGTGCGGTTGTCCTGTTCATACCAGGGTTCATAATATCTCTGATTCCGCTTGGTATCGGGCTGGCAATATCGATTCTATACCGGCTCAGCTTTGAACTGGCAGCATTTATTTCATCGCTGGTGGAGATGATTACTGCCGTTGCAATTCTAAATGCTGTAAGGCTTGAAGAATTCTGATGTAAGACATTTTATATACATATCTCGCCTAGCGAGAAGCAATGATCGGAATTACAAAAATGGTCACTGGCGAAGCAACAGTTTCGGAATACCTCACTTACTGCGGTGATAAAAGTAGGATTCCTGCTAAGCTGAAGGAAGCAAGCAAAAAACCAATTCCTGTTGTAGCCTGGAATTTAACATCGAGATGCAATTTAAAGTGTGTTCACTGTTATGCTGATGCGAATGAGTTTCCGACAGATAATGAACTTAGCACTGAAGAGGCGAAGCGGTTCATAGACGATCTTGCCGAAATGAAGATTCCGGTTCTGCTTTTCAGTGGGGGTGAACCGCTGCTGAGAAAAGACATATTCGAGCTCGCATCCTATGCCACATCAAAAGGTTTGAAATGCTCGCTTTCAACAAATGGGACTCTCATAACACCTGAAGTTGCAGAAAAGCTTAAGGAAGCAGGATTCACCTACGTTGGAGTTAGTATAGATGGTTTAAAGGAAACAAACGATCACTTCAGAGGTGTTAAAGGAGCTTTTGAAAGGGCTCTTGAAGGTTTGCTCAACGCGAAAGAGGCTGGAATTCTTACCGGCATACGATTTACTGTCACCAAGTATAATATAAAGGACATTCCAGATATAATTGATCTGCTGGCAGAAAATGAGATACCGAGGTTCTGCCTCTACCATCTCGTTCCTTCTGGTAGAGCAGACTTCAAAGACGATATAACGGTTAAGCAGAGAAGGGAGCTTGTGGACTGGTTGATAGAGAAAGCAATCCAGCTACACGATGATGGATACAAAACGGAAATTCTGACAGTGGATAACCCTGCAGATGGGATTTATGTTTATCTCAAGCTTAAGGAGATGGATGATAGCCTTGCAGAAACTGCCCTCGAATTTCTGAAATATAGAGGTGGTGACAACAGCGGAAAGAGAATTGCAAACGTCGATATGTTTGGTAATGTCCATCCAAACCAGTTCTGGTGGGATTATACCATCGGAAACATTAGACAGCAAAAGTTCAGCGAAATGTGGTTGAATCCGAAGGATGAGCTGCTAATTAAGCTGAGGAATAAAACTGCCTACCTCCGTGGAAGATGTGGTAAATGTAAATTCAAAGAGATTTGCGGTGGCTTCAGACTCAGAGCTTTGAGGGCTGGCGATCTGTGGGGTGACGATCCGGACTGCTACCTGACCGATGGTGAAATCGGTATTTCCTGATCTGCTGATAGTAAGGTAATGTATCCATTTTTCCCTCTTATCTAAAGTTCAATATGCAGGCGCCAGATGTTGTAAGGGATGTTGTAATATGGCAATTACTTGAAAAATAATCCTTGCTTTTTTGTGAGTCTTCTACCTCCACAAAACGGGCAGTGGAGATTTGGAATGTGTAGCAGACCAGAATAACTCGTAGTTCTCCTAACGACTATATCAAACTCTGAGCCACATCTCGTACAGTAAAGGTTTTCCAGTCGATTGCTCATAGCTTAACCATACCAACTCGAGCTTATTAAAGCTTTTGAAAGGGAAAGATCTTCATACTTGACTTAACCACGTTGATATCTGATTCCGACCTTTATTATTGGTTTTAAAATAATTGTAGGACTATTTACGGCTTAAAGTTTTACGTTGAATATTACCTGTGATGCAGTCTTTAACTTCCTTCTTATGGGTCCTATTTCATACAGATACAGCAACATGGTGTCATCGACGAATCTGTCGTATCCGAATGCTTTTTTGATAAATTCGGCATGAAGCTTGTTTCTTACATAGACAACGGTTTCACCATGAACCTGGCACATTTCGAGGATTATCGGGATGGTAAACTTGTTCCAGTCGAATTCATCGACGTATTTCGCGATAAACTCTATTTCCTTCTTTTCGATAATGTATTCGTTACCATCCTTGGCCCTGATTGTTGGTTCATCCTCCTTCAACATTTCACCAAGCGTACGACTTTTTTGGGGCATGTGCTTATTCATGGCCTCAATCATTTTTGCCAGGGTTCTTTCAGACATCATCTCCATACCTCCAGTTTTATCAAGCCAGATTTCAAACCAAATCTTTTACTTGCATCCCCATTTCTAACACTCAATTCAAGGGTCTCGAAACTGCCTATGATGGATAGGGGCATGTCGACTTCCACGTCCGAATATCTCTCTACAAGTGGGAATTTCACTCCGTTAATGTAAAAGCCTTTTGCATTTAGTCCTTCTACGGCTTCTTTCTTCAGATTTGTCACAGCATTACCGAATCTATCGATGAAAATAATCCTGCATACAACTGTATCGCCTTCAATTCTGTAATCAAACAGATCAATTTCCTTCATTTCACTTTCAGGTTCTGCAATCTCTTCTATCTTATCCATGACTGCAAATGCTGCAGCAGGAGCGAAAACATCTCTACCATGGAAGGTTCTTGATAGCTGTCCGCTGAATCTGGAAGCTATGTCTTCTTTGATTCTCCATATTCTTTTTATACCCTCTTTTTCGCATGCGGGGTAGAGGATTCCGTTATCCGGTCCAATAAAGATGTGATCGCCGCACTCAACAATCAAAGCTTTTCTTTCACTTCCCACGCCTGGATCAACAACAGCAACATGGATGGCTGGGGGAAAGAAGGAATACGAGTTAAGGAGGAGAAATGCTCCCTGCATGATATTCTGTGGTTCAATTGAGTGAGTTATGTCAATGATATTAGCATTTGGAAGAATCCTGAGTATTACGCCTTTCATTACTCCGGGATAAAAATCTCCGAAATCAGTAAGGAGGGTTATCGGTCTCATATTTGTTCATTGTCCGTGTGATTTAAAGATTTTAAGTCTTTTTTACGAATTTCCCATCTTAGTGGATTCTTACTCCCATCTAATTCTTATCAACTCTTTGCAATCACCATCTTATTTCCTTCTTTACATCACCTTTAATTATTCAGTGCTATAAGAAACTCCATGGAATTTAAACCTGACACAGTTCTGTTCGCCACCGTCTGGCTGGGACATGAAGCAATTAATGTTCCCCTTGTCTGCCAGAAGTGCGGCAAATGCTGTAAGATATTGAGCCACGTTTTGTTTGATCCGAAAAAGAGGGAAATTATTGTAGAAAATCTGGAAGAAATACAGAATTTTCTTGGTTTACGTTTTTACGAGTTTGTGGAAGAGATTCAGGTGAATGTGGAACACGTTGTTATGTTGAATCCCTGTCCATTTCTCAGGGATGGGAGATGTCTGGTGTATCCTGCAAGACCGGAATCATGCAGACCTTTTCCACTTTTTGGAGATCAGGGGATTGGATGTCCTGCTTTTAAGAGGTTTGAAGGTATAATTGAGTATTTGGGTGGCAACAGAGTTGAGCGTAAATGGGTCAGATGGGAAGACATTCCGGAGATAAGGGTAAAGCCCCCAAGGGATGCGGTTGAAAAATTCCTTGAAATCGCGAATAAGGATGAACTTGAAATGTTTCTGAGGCTAAACAATATTGGTGATTTTATTCCGAATTCGGACTGATTTAAACGTTCAGGAATAAGAAAAAATGCAATCGCGTAGAGGTTACCATTTTTCCCAGTGTATAAGCTCTTCGATTGGGTATCTGTTTCTTTTCTCAGGTTGCTCTGCGGGATATCCAATTGGAAGAATTGCAATTGGGCGAGCATAATCCGGAATTCCAAGGATGTCAGATATCAGTGGCTCGTGAAAAGCACCGACCCACACGCTACCCAGTCCAAGAGCATGGGCTGCGAGCAGTATGTTTTCTACCGCTGCCGTTGCATCCTGCTCAGCGTAGAGCCTCCCTCTTTCTCCGTAAACTCTCATACTTCTTGGGTAGTTTGCGCAGACAACTATTACAACTGGAGCTTCGGCAATAAACATCTGCTCTAAAGAGGCTTTGGCAATCTCAAATTTTGTTTTTTCATCCGTAACAACTATGAAATCCCTTGCCTGTAAATTTCCGGCTGAAGGGGCAGCGTTTCCAGCTCTGAGAATCTCAAGAAGAACATCCTCCGGAATTGGATCTGGTTTAAACCGCCTTATCGAAACTCTGTCAAAGATAATCTTCAGACACTCTTTCATGGCTTTAATTGTATTTGGAATGGATATATAGTTATCTTTTTACCTCTGTAATCCTCAGGCTGAGGTCGAGTGCTTTTGAAGAATGGGTAATATATCCAGAAGATAAAACGTCAACACCCGTGGAGGCATATTCTTCTACGTTATCGGGAGTTATTCCGCCAGAAGCTTCAAGAATAATCTTTTCCCTCAAACCCTCTTTTTCAAGGATTTTCACAGCTTCTCTTATTTCATCAGGGCTCATGTTGTCAAACATTATTATATTTACACCCTCTCTTGCTGCTGTCAGAGCATCCTCAATGCTTTTTACTTCAACCTCTATCTTCTTGGTAAAGCTTGCAGTCCTGGCGAATTTTATGGCTTCAATTAAGCTTCCAGCAACCGCTATGTGATTGTCCTTTACTAAAACGCAGTCACCCAGCGAGAAACGATGCGTATCGCCACCACCAATGGATACTGCCATTTTCTCAAATATCCTGAATCCTGGCATTGTTTTTCTGGTGGCAGCTATAATTATACCTGGATTTACTCTTTTTGCTTTTTCAACCATTTCAGCTGTTGTAGTAGCGATCCCGCTCATTCTCATCAAAATATTCAGAACAGTTCGCTCACACATCAGAATGTTCTTTGCTTTCCCTTCAACCTCCATAACAACGTCGCCATAACGAATTTCCGATCCGTCTTCGATGCTGTTCAACACTTTTACATTCATTATGTCAAAGGATATTTTAGCAACTTCAACGCCTGCTATCACTCCGTTATCTTTTGAAATTATCGCAGCTTTTGCAATACAATCAGGAACATTCGTGATGTCACCTATGCTGAGGTCTTCTTCAAGAAATTCCAGCAACTTCTTTCTGATCAGAAATTCAGGAAATACCACAGTCATGTTCCCACAATTATGCTTTCAGATAAGTTTCTGAGAGTTCTTACTGCCGAAAGGGCTGCGAGATAACTGGTTTTCGGGTTTTCAGGACATTTTACGTTTTTAGCGAGGGTAACGATTTCTCCGAATTCACCCTTCATTTTTATTTCGTGGATATTCCTGTCAATTGTTGGGTCGGCGATTATTCTTACCTTCGTTCTGTCAAATCCTATTCCTGCTATGCTTATCACAGCCGCAACATTAACATTTTGCGGAAAAATCTTTACAGCTTCTCTTGCGCTACCTTCAAACAGCAGGGTTGGCTCCGTTATTTCTTCAATACTAATTCCGCTTTTCTCGAAAAATGGGGCTCCTCTTAAACTTTCAGGATGTTTTCTTGTAGTGAGCACAACCTCTTCAATACCAATACCAGATACAGCCTTCAGAGCATCTATTCCAACAACAGCTCCGGATGGTATGTATATTCTCTTTCCGTTCTTTTTTGCCACCTCTTTTAACCTTTCAAACAATTCGTCATCAACAAAAGCTCCTACGCTCATTACCATGAGATCTTTTCCAGCATCGAGAACTCTCTCTGCATATTCTCTAACAGCCTGCTGAGATGCAGCTTCAATTACAACATTCATATCCTTCGATATAAATTCATCAAAGCTTTTCGTGATTTCTGGTTTTTTTCTCAGTCTGTCTGCAAGTTGCACACATCTGCTTTCTTCAAGATCATAAACGGCAACGAGCTCTTCTTCACCATCATCTATGGCTTTTGCGATGACATTTCCTATTGCTCCACAGCCTATGAGCCCTACTTTCATTAGCTGACCTCCAGCATCCTCTTCACTGCCTTCAAGGCTCTCTCTGCTATGTCGTCGGGAACCTTTACTACTTCTCTCTCATACTTCAACGCATCTCTCAACTTTTCCAGCGTTTGCATTTTCATTTCCTCACATACAGAAACACGGAGGGGAATGAACGTCTTATCCGGGATCTCCCTCCTCATCAACTCTACCAGTCCAACCTCCGTCCCAACGACAATTTTCTCAGCCTCGCTTTCTCTGGCAAATTTTACCATCTGGCTTGTGGAGCCAACATAGTCTGCTGCAAGCTGAACATCGGGATTACATTCGGGATGAACGATGACAACAGCATCAGGATGTTCCTTTCTAACCTTCAGCACATCCTCCTTACTGAATTTTTTATGCACATAGCAGTATCCATTCTCTGGAACAGGAATAACTTCCTTACCACTTTTCTGTGCAGCGAACCATGCAAGGTTCGCATCAGGACCGAGGAAAACTTTATCGGATTTAAGCGATTCTACAACTTTCGCAGCATTTGCCGATGTACAGCATATATCCGCTTCAGCTTTTGCTTCTGCGAGGGAATTGACATAGATAACGAAGGGAACATCTGGATTTTCCTCCTTGACTTTTCTCACCATTTCAGCGGGAAGCTGAGCTGCCATCGGGCACCTCGCTTCTCTTGTTGGGATGAGGACTTTTTTATCAGGATTCAGAATCGATGCTGTCTCAGCCATGAAATCAACACCGCAGAATACGATTATGTCAGCCTTTGTTTTTGTAGCCATTCTTGCAAGTTCAAGACTATCCCCCACAAAATCGGCCACTTCCTGTATTTCTGCTATCTGGTAGTTGTGAGCGAGTATTACTGCATTTTTCTGCTCTTTCAGTCTTTCAACCTCTTTTTTTATATCCATCGAACACAAGTTCGAAAAGTAGATATTTAAGTTTTTGCTAAAATATGATTGTGAGTGCCAAAAAAAGAATAATTGATCTTTTGATTAAGAGTGGTGGGGAAGGAGTCTTACAGAGTGAAATACCAAGAAAACTTGATCTCTCAAAGTCAACTGTCTCGGAAATACTGAGCGATCTTGAGAATGAAGGAATAGTTGTAAGAGAAAAAGCAGCCGGTAAATCCTACAGAGTCTGGTTTTTCAAATTTGCTCCAAAACCCATTGAGGGTGTCATCAGAATAGGTGTTCTGAGAGCATCGGAATACCCACATGCTTTGATGGCTGCAGAGAAACTCGAAGATGTAAAGGTTTGCGTTGAGGTTTTTGATGATGCACAGGAGCTAACAAAGACTTTATCGATGTCACAGCTTGATGTGGGGTTCTCACCATTTATAACGCAGACACTTTTTGCTTTACTTCTCAAGTCAATTAAAATCCACTGTATCGCAGCCTACAATGGCAGTGGAGTGGCTTTAAAAAAGAGTCTCGAGAAATCAAGAGCATTCGCAACATCAGAACTCTCAGCCATGGAGAGTAATCTCAAGCTGTTTCTTGAACAGTCAGGATTTAATTTGACCGAGCTTACGTTTAAGTACTTCTCCTCGCCGGAAGACATGATCGAGAAATTTGCGGGTTGTGAAGTTGATGCTCTTGCGATATGGGAACCATATTTCACAGCCCTTAGGTCAAAGTACAAGTGCATCGAATTTAGAGAGGTAATAGGTGATTTTCCGTGCTGTTCTCTGGCATCGAATATTCAGTTTTACAAACGAAATAAGAGCATCCTCAAGGACTATCTCGATGGATTAAAGAGCAGCGTGGAAGAAATCGAGGAGAGGAAGGATTATGCTGCAGAACTAGTGGCCAAAAAGATGGGTTTCGATGAAAAGCTTGTAATGAAATCGTTCGATAGCTACATATTCTCAGCATCACTGAGTAGGGATGACTTTGAGTATCTGGAAAAATACGGGTTAAAGCTTACTAAAGAGAGTATGAAAAACATACTTGGAGATAAAATATGATAATTGTAAGGTATGGGGAAATAGGACTGAAAGGGAAGCTCAGAAAGAAATTTGAGGATTTACTCATTTCGAATATCAGGAGAGTTCTTAACATTGAGGGATATGAAGCTAGAATCACAAGAGAGTGGGGAAGGATTTACATTCTTTCAGATGATGAAAAGGTTGCAGAGAGAGTGGCAAAGGTATTTGGAGTAGTATCGACAAGTATAGCAACTGAGACTAGTCCGGACATTGAAGAAATAGCAAAAAAAGCTGCTGAAGTGGGAGCGAAGCTGATTGATCCTTCAAAGAGCTTTGCAGTTAGGGCAAGGAGGGCAGGAACCCATACGTTCACGTCTATGGATGTTGCCCGTGTAGCTGGAGCAGCAATCAAGGAAAGGACTGGTGCAAAAGTGGATCTGACAAATCCCGATGTTGAAATCGGTATTGAGGTGAGAGAGAGCAGGGCACTCATCTATGCCTCCGTACTAAAGGGCTTTGGCGGTTTGCCGGTGGGAAGTCAGGAAAGGGTACTTTCACTGGTAAACGATGAGAAATCTTTTCTATCAACCTGGTATGCTTTAAGGCGTGGCTGTGATGTAGATCTCCTTGTTACTGAGGATCTGGCGCATTTAAGAGAGGAGCTTCTTCCATGGGCATGTTATAGAGATATTGGGGTTAAAATCACTGAAGCTTCCGATCTAAGAGATATGCTCAACGAGGCTTTTTCCATGAACTACAAAGCCATATTCTGCTCGATAACATCAGAAGAGGTAGAAGAATATGTTCCTTTGCTGAGGTGTAGAAAAATGCCTGTTCTTATGCCTCTTCTCCCCTTCGATGAAACCACCATTGAGAGAAACATTCATGAGCTGAGGACTACATTTCAGATGAGATGAAAGTTCAGATTATGGGTGCCGGAGCTCTCGGAAGTCTTTTCGGTTATTTTATCCAGAAAGCAGGCTACGATGTTGTTTATGTGGCGAGGGGTGAGCAGCTCAACGGATTGAAGAATCAAGGATTGAAAATTTCGGGGTTCGTGAATGACCACGTTAAGGTAAATGCAAGTTCAAAACCTGTCAATGCAGATATTACGTTTGTAACGGTAAAATCCTACGATACGGAAAATGCAGCAAGATTGCTTGCTGAAGTTGATTGTGGTATTGTCTGCAGTCTGCAAAACGGAGTCGGGAATGAAGAGATACTCATGAAATACGTTGATACTGTTATAGGTGGAATAACAACCTACGCTGCAAATTTGGTTAAGCCGGGACATGTTGAATTTGCTGGTAAAGGCATCACGTACGTTGGAGAGCTGAGCGGCGAGATGACAGAGAATGTGGAAAAAGTAGTAGAGGTTCTGACAAAGTCTGGGATTGAAGCAAAAGCTGTGAAGGATATAAGTCGTAGAATATGGGAGAAGGCTGTTATAAATGCAGCAATAAATCCTATTACGGCATTATGCAGAGTTAAAAATGGAAAAATCGCTGAATACGAAGAACTGTGGAGTGTTGCAAAGAGCATAGCTGACGAGGGAGAAAGAGTTATGAGAGCAATGGGATTTGATGTGGATAATATGGCTGAAGTTGTGCGAGATGTGGCCATAAAGACGGCAAATAACAGATCTTCAATGCTCCAGGATATGGAGAAGGGTAAACGAACAGAAATCGATTTCATTAATGGAGCCATAGTTAAAAAAGGCATCGAGCTGGGAGTTGAAACTCCTGTGAACAGAATAATGCTGAATCTCGTCAAGGGGGCTGAAAAATGCAGATGCTGATAGAGAACCAGTGGCTCCACGTACTGCTTGTATCTGCAATGCCGTTTTCGGAACTCAGAGGAGGAATCCCTCTTGCCATCTATTACGGCTTCGATCCTGTTAAAGCGTTCCTTATCGCGGTTATAGGGAATTTAATCCCGATTCCATTTCTTCTCTTATTCCTCGAACGCTTGAGAAATTTTGCCTCCAGATGGTGGCTTACTGCAAAACTGTATCAGATTGTGGAAAGGAGAACTGAAAGGAGGAGAAAACTGATCGACAAATATGGATATCTGGGTCTCACGATGTTTGTAGCTGTCCCACTACCCGTTACAGGAGCATGGACAGGCTCGCTTCTGGCATTCCTTCTCAAACTGAATCCACTGAAAGCCTTTGTTTTCATTGCAATGGGGGTAATTATTGCGGGTATTGTGGTACTATCCACAACTCTAGGTGTCTCTCTCGTGCTAAAGCTCTGAGAATATATGGCTATGGGCTAGAAAATAGAGTTAGACATTTTGTCTTTTTTGTTTGCATTATATTTAATGAACATACCAGTCGCCTGGATGATGACACTCATTTTAGCACTACTATAATTGTGAGTTTTTTGTATGGAAAGACTCAAGTTTTAGCAACAAATATATATGAAAAAAGAAGATTATAGATTAAAATGTGTAAGGTGGAACAGAATGGTACATGGCAGGGAGAATGATACTCTTCAGGACAAATTTGCATACATCATTGCCGCATTTGTTTGTGGAGCAGTAGGTGGAAATATGTTGATATATTCTGTTGGGCAGATATTTGTAAAAAGCAACTTCTTTGAGGAGTATCTTTTTGGACCTCTGTTGACTTGGACTGGTTTTGGTATAGGTATTATATTCGGTTTTGGTATAGGTATTATATTCTTTGTGTTTGCAATCTTTTTTGTTAGAGAATGTTTCAGAGAATGTCCTCGGTAGGAGGAAGGGGTAAGAGGAAGGGGTTGAAAAAATGAAATTTAAGAATTTGATGAAATCGAATAACAAAACAGGAAAGAAATTTGCCAGTATGAAAACGAAAACTCGCTCAGCATTCTTTGTACTCTTTCTTATTCTGGCAATTCTGTTTACGGGCTGTTCTCAGTCTGGAAATTCAATAACAGGTTCTACTTCAACGCCAGTTCCGCAGCCATCACCAGAACCAACTGTGACCCCTACTCCAGTCTCTGTGATTACATCTACGCCCTCATCAACTCCTGGTAGCTCTCCTCCGCTTAAATTCAAAGTTAATCCTTTGAAATCATTCTTTATGCCCGGGGAAGAGGTTAAAATAGCAATAGTTTTTGAGAATGCAGGCAGTGAACTCTTGACATTAAGACCCTATCCACCAGAAATAAAATTGGTTAAATATCATCCCTACAGCGTTGCCCACGTATTTGATCCCGGTGATGGGGAACTGAAACTTATGCCGGGAGAAAACACAACCTACATCCTGAAATGGAATAGCGATGCAAATCTTACTCCTGGTTTTTATTATGTTGAAATTGAGTGTACGGGTGATTATGGATCAAAGGAAGATTGGAGTGTGAGTACGAGTCTAGGTAGAATACTCATTCAGTATCCACAGGGAGCCATGGAGAAAGATGTTGATGTGAATCAGACCCAAATCGTAAATGGTGTAACTGTCATTTTGGAAAAAGTGGAGATGACTTCTGTAGGGGGTAAGGTGTACGTTCTTGTTCAGCTTCCAGTAACGCCTCAGACTTCAAGTTCGCCCTCGGCTCCACTGCCAGAACCTACACCACCGCCCGGGAAGTATACAGCAGTTTACAGGATTGATGGTTCTGATGAGAAACATGCCTATAGTCCTGGGTTAAAATGGGTTGATGACAGACTAAGAATTACATGGAGTATAGACCCAATTCCTGCAGATACAAAGGAAATGACTTTTGTAATTACCGAAATCAGTGAGTGGAAAGGTCCATGGGAGTTTCGTATTAATCTTGAAGGGAGTGTCTAGGGAATGGTAATATGAGATTCCTAAAGTAGGGCTTGCTAAAAACAAGCTATTGAGACTTTTTGAATCTTTTCCTGACGATATATTGGTTAATTCCAATTCCCCACTCCAGTTTCCTTTTCTTTTGGTTTCCAAATATTGTCATTTTTGTTTTCTGGAATAATATATCTTGTACGTATTTTTAAATCTTGATAAACTTTATTAATACGTTCTGCTAATACTTTTAATTGCTCCTCATTTCTCTGTTTGTAGTTATTTGCTATGGAACAAGCATATATCCAGCACTCTGCTCCGCCGCCTTCATTGATAAAAAGTTCAATAACGTCATATTCGTGGATATCTCTTTTTTTTGGTTTTGATGAGTCTTCTACAATCATTCCATTTATCAAAAATTGAAAACTACCTCTTTTATTTCTAATTCTATCTATCAACCAAAGAGATTCAAATAAATATCCTTTTTTCTCATTCGATTCTTCGGAGGAAATCATTTCAAGCAACATACTGTAGATTTCGTCAATATGTTTCTTTGTAAATTTAAACTGCAACAAACGTACTGGTAGAGAGAGTAATCCCTCCACGAAAAACTTCCTAATGTTAGATTTTTCAATATGTTCTTTACGTTTCTCTACGATGTGTTTAATATAGTACAACCATGCTTGGTTTTCAATATTATGCCATAATTTATCGAATGTTTTAATAGAAGATATCTCTTTTAAAAAGCTGCTAATAAACTCTCCTTTACTATAAATATCCCCATTCTCAATATTTGTAATAGCCTCTGATATCGCATCAATAACATTTTCATTATAGACTCTAGCTGATCCCGTCCATGAAAATTGCTTGCATATCCCCTTTCTTATACTCTTTATGTGGCTAATTATTGAGCAATATTTACTAAGCTGTTCAATTATTTTTAGCAATTCAATGAACTTGGTTTGCGTATTATCTTGAAAAACGCTTACTGAAAACTGCTGATAATTTGGATGAAGTGGGTATTCAGGTTTTGTCGAGTAATCAATATCAAGTAATATTCCTTTTTCAAAGGGGTAGTTTAGTAACCCTCTTGTGCTTCTATTTTTTTGAAGCAAGTCATACTCAATTTCAATAACATTCTTTTGTTTTTCGAAAGGAACGTCTGGAAGTTTGAATACTAGGGAGAATTCGATACGACTTTCAAACAAATCTTGAGCTCTTTTTATCCAGTTTATAGGTAGTTTTGCAGGTTTATTACTTTGTGTTATATTCTCTGTAATGAGTCTCTTAAATTTTGGATCATCAAATTCATCTAACCACTCCATTTTAAAGTTTGAACTTAAAATTAAACTAGCTACGATTTTCTCATAAAGTCTGCTAAACCATCTTATTTTATCACTATCATAGAATCTCTCTTTGAGATAATCAAGATTTATATCAATAAGCCTTTTTTCATCAACTGAAAAATTTTCACTTGTGGCTTCTAATGGTTCCCCTCCGTAAAGGTGTTTCGGAGAGAGTTCTAATCTAACTGTTCCAAAATACAATGCATCCCGTTGTACAAAATCCACTTTATCGGCAAGTTCTAAAAATTTATATCCGTCACTATCAGGTTCAATCAGGTTCCTGATAATAATTTCCTTCTGGTCGTCCTCTAAATCGTATTTTCCTTTTATTGTACTCCACTTTTCAAGGAAAATCCAACACGAAAAATATTTATAAAGGGATTTATAGTTTTCTAGTGAAAATAAACTTTCCAAATGCTTTTCCTGCTTTCGTTGGTTGAAATTTATCTGTTTAAGAACTTTCCCTACCTTTTTCTTAACATACTCTTTGGCTTTATTATCTCTCTTGTCAGTCCCTAAATTACTGGCTAACAAAAGTGCTCTTTCAGTAGAATAGGTGAAAGGAAGATGACCTACGTGTAAGAAAAGGGCTGACAACTTAAGAGGTAGGCGATATTTAGCAGGAATTAAATATTTATCCACACAATCCAATAGACAATTGACCTGATACACTGTTCCCAGATGATGCTCGTATTTAGGATATCTAGCCATTTCAAGTATTTCAGGAATTAGGCCTAAATTGCTAATTCCTTTTAGTCTGTCAAATAACCTTTTGAATTTACCTTCGATATATCTTATTTCTTCCGTTAAATCCATTACTCTATAGAGTGGGTCGTAACGAAAATCACGTTTTTCAGCCATAATGATCTTTAATTAGTGTTAGGTATCTGCCGATATGCCTCTCCTAATCCTAACATATGCTACGTGTGCGGGCTGCGGTTTATCTATATAACCACCTCCTTAATCAATCCCATTTGAGTTTTTATAATTTTGATACACATAGTATAAATTTCTATCGTTATTTGACATAAGTAAATACAAAATATCTAATCATTATTTAGCCTTCACAATACCTATTACTTGTCCACAAAACAGCCCCTGATAAATGACCAGAACTGTTCTATACTTGATTATATAGGATGTTACTGCTTAATGTCGTAGTTCTTCTATCTTTGGAAAAAGCTTTAAAACCTACTGTGAATGTATGCTCAGGTGAATCTTATGCAGGCCGATCTTCCAGTGAAGGAAATAATGACTAGGGAAGTCTGTAAGGGGACGAAGGATGAATCTGTATTAAACGCATCACGTAAGATGCTTAAATTCGGCGTAGGAAGTATTGTGGTTGTTGAAAACAACACACCAGTGGGAATTGTAACTGAAAAAGATATACTTGAGAAGGTTGTTGCAAGGAATAAGACTCCTGCTGAAGTCATGCTCGAGGAAATTATGACGTTTCCTCTTATAACAGTCAAACCCACCACGAGTATAAGAGAAGCTACAAACATAATGTTGAAGAGGGGAATAAGAAGACTGCCAGTCATTGACGACGGCAACCTCATTGGTATAGTTACTGATACAGATATCTTGAGCGTATCTCTGGATATTGGTGAGTTAATGGCTCTGGTTAGGGAGAGATCATTGGGTTTTGAAGAGGTAATGGCGGGTAAATGTGAGAAGTGTGGAAAGTTCTCAGAACATTTGGTTGAGAAGGATGGTTCGAGGTTATGTGAAGATTGTATGGAGTCCTTTGAGTAAATTTTGAGGTGTTTTAATGCAACTTAGAAAGAATATTTTTCCAGGCAAGAGAGATGATGATAAGAAGAATATTCTGAAGCCTGGAAGCATTATGGATCTTGCCACGACGGACATTGTAACTATTCCTCCAACATCCACAATAATGAGCGCTCTTAAGACGATGGTCACATATGGATTCAGGAGACTTCCAATCGCTGACCCAGGTACCAGGAGGCTTGAGGGGATTATTACGGGTACAGACATAATCAATTTCTTTGGCGGGGGAGACAAACACAAAATTGTTGAGGAGCGCTATGATGGTAATCTTCTTGCGGCAGTTAATGAGGAAGTCAGGGAAATAATGGAAAGAAATGTAGTTTCAGTGGATTTTACTTCATCATGGCAGGATGCAGTTGAAATTCTTCTGGAAAACAGGGTGGGTGGCTGCCCAATAGTCGATAGAGATAACGGGATCGTGGGAATTGTAACCGAGAGAGACATTCTTGAGTTTCTCGCATCCCAGAGCAAATTTGACGGGTATGTTATGGATTATATGACCAAGGGTGTAATAACGGCTGAGCCCAATACAACAATTGAGGAAGCAATGAAATTGATGATTTCGAAGAAGATAAGGAGATTGCCCGTTATAAAAGACGGTGTTTTCGTAGGTTTAATCACTTCTACAACCCTGCTCAGGTATTTTGGGACTGGTGAAGCATTCAGGAATATTATAACTGGAAATGTTAGAGACGTTCTTGAAAAACCGTTGGCTGTTGTACTTTCAAGCGATAGTGTTATTGAGTATAAGGAGCCTCTGGTCTTCCCGCCTGATGCCAAGATTTCTGATGTCGCTAAACAGATGATTGACAAGAATCACGGAGGGGCTTTAATCCTTCAGGACGGAAAACTCGAGGGAATAATAACTGAGAGAGATTTGGTGAAATTCCTTTACTCGGTAAAGCGATAAAAAATGAAGTTTGTTGCAGAGGCTCTGCATCTCGCTCCTCCAGCTGCGAGAAGGCTGGAGGATCGGAATATATTGAGAAAGGCTGTAATTAAGCACTCTTTTTTTTCTGATATACTGGATGCATACAACCTCCAAAAGAAGTTTGGAGAGTATGAAGAGGGGACTCTCATCGTCAAAACGCAAAATGGGGTTGATATTGTAAGGGGATACCCCAAGATACGAAGAGCATTAACACTGTACCCTACAATAATGAAGCATTTTGAGGGAGAAGTGGTACTGGAAGAGAAAATGAATGGATACAATGTCAGAATCGTCCATTTTGGGAGAAACATTTATGCAGTTACAAGAAGAGGATTTGTATGTCCATATACTACCGAAAAGGCGAGAGAGCTGATTGACATTGAATTTTTTAAAGATCATCCTAATTTAATGCTTTGCAGCGAAGCCGTGGGTGAGGAATCCCCATTTGTTCCAAAGGACGTCTACGGTGTAAAAACAATCGATTTCTTTGTATTTGATATACGTGATAGGAAGACGAACACTCCTTTACCTGTCAGAGAAAAAGAAAAGTTGGCGGACGAATACGGCTTCAAAATTGCCCCAATTCTGGCTGTTGTTCACGCCTCGAAGGCTCATGAGGTAGCTGTTGACATAATCAGGAAGCTTGGTGAGGAAGGGAGAGAAGGGGTAATCATTAAGGATCCTGAGATGAATCCGCCGCCTATAAAATATACTACAAGTCAGTCGAACTGTTCGGATTTAAGATATGCTTTTAGGTATTTCAATGAATACTCAAAGGATTTCATGCTTTCAAGGATTGTTAGGGAAGCATTTCAGAGCTTTGAGTTCAAAGAAAATGAAAATGAATTGAAGGAAAGGTGTTTAAGGCTCGGGGAAGCCATATTAAAGTCAATGATTGAGAGCATAAAGGAAGTAAGTGAAGGTAAAAAGGTTGTAGAAAAATACAGGCTCAGATTTAAGAGTCTTGAAGTTTTTGAACTTTTTAAGGAACATTTGAGGAGAATGGGCGTCGATGCAGAATTCTCTGAGCCAGTTGAGGATAATGGCACATATGTCGTGTATCTGGAAAAATATATGATGGGTACAACCGATAAAATATTGCACCATCTCAAGGGGAATCTGTGGTGATCGCTGCTGGTATAGATGCTGGAACCTGGAGTTATGATATTTTTGCATTGAAAGATGGAAAACCTCATCGCAAAATTTCACTACTAACCTCTGAAGTTAGAAAAAATCCCAAAATTTTACTTGACGCTATTTCGGAAATTCAGGCGGATATAATAGCCGGCCCTTCAGGATACGGATTGCCTGTAAAGAGGTTCTCTGAACTCAGTGATGAAGATGTTTTTCTCATGACTTTAAATAAGGACAAAAAAACCGCGATGGGTCTAAGAACGTTAATCGATCTTGCAAGGAAGGAGAACCTGAACATGTATACCCTTCCGGCGGTAATTCATCTCCCTACTGTACCATTCTGGAGGAAGTTAAACCGGATTGATATGGGCACTTCCGATAAGCTCTGTTCAGTAGCGCTAGCTCTCTATCAGCTTTCAAGAGATATCCCTTATGAGGAGCAGAGTTTTGTTCTCGTTGAAGCAGGTTACGGATTCAATGCGTTTATAGCAGTTGATGGAGGAAAAATAGTTGATGGAATTGGTGGCACATCTGGCTTTCCTTCCTTTTCCTCTCTTGGTTCTATGGATGGGGAACTGGCTTATCTTATCTCTGATTTTCCAAAATGCATGTTATTCAGCGGCGGGATTAGAAGTCTTGCGAGGGATAGAGGGATTGAAGTAGAGAGGGTAGAGGAGATATCTGGCGAAGTATCTGAATGGCTGTGCGAGTTTATAATGAAAGGGATCAGAGCTGTTGAAGTATCCATGAAGAATAGAGGTTTACTGGTTTTATCTGGAAGGATCTTTGACATCCCTGTGTTTGAGAGAATATTCAAGGAAAAAGCGGAGGAATTCGGCTACGAGATCAAAAAACTGGAAGGTTTTGGACATGCTAAACAATCGGCTGAGGGCGCCGCACTGATAGCTAACGGTCTTGCTGGAGGTGTTTTTGAGGAGATAGTAAATCATTTGGAGATTAAAAGAGCAGCTGGAACAGTGCTTGATTATATTACTTCGGATATAAAGATATATTTAAGCATTGAATAGATTTTTACGAATTGGCTGGGCTGATTTTCATTTGTCCATTCTATAGGCAAAAATTTTAAATATGTCTCTGTGATCATTATGATTGTTGTTAGGTAGAATATTTGCTCCGGTGGTTGCAATGCTGAAAGGAATTTTTGGTAAGTTATCAAGATCAAAGAATGATACTATTGATAGGAAAAAGTCAGACATTGAAGAGGAGGAATTTGTAGAGGTCAATGACGAGTTTGAGGGGGAGAGTTTCGAGGGTTTCGACGAACTTGGCGATGATTTGGAGGATGAATCAGATCTTGAAAAGACAGGCAAGTTTACAGAAATAGAGAGTAGAATTAAAGACCTTGAAAACGAAGTGGGTTTAATCTCATCTAAGTTGAACACAATAAAGGCTGAAAACGAGGAAATTGGTAAGAGGCTTGAAGAAATTGAAGAGAATATCAGAAAATTGCTTGGTATTTATGAGATGGTTACGGAGGGCATTAACCCATTTGCAGCAGATGTTGGTGGGTTGAGTAGTGAGGATGGGTTTGGGATTTTTGGCTCATTAAACAAGAACAAGGGAGACGAGGATGTACCGGATGAAATTCTGTCGAAAGAGCCAGAGAGTTTCTTTGAGGATTTAGATGATGATGAAGATCTTGAGGTGTCTACTGCTGAGGACTTCTCTGCGGAAGAAGATTCTGAAGAATCTCCCGAAGAAAAATTCAAGAAGCTGAAGAAAGAACTTGAGGGATCGGAATCCGCGGATGAACAAATTAAGGAAGAATTTGCTGAAGACATACCTGAAGATGTATTCGAGGAAGAGAAGCCGCATCCAGAATCTGGGGTAGTTCAGGAGCAGGTGGAAGAACTACAAACAGATAATGAAGTACGGCATGATGTACATGATGCAGGTGTTCAGTACGAAATTCCAGAGCCTAGTGTATCCAGACGAATATCCGCTCCATATCTTAAATCAATAAAGAGAGATTATGTTTCAGATATACTTGTTCTGAAGTGGCTTGATTATCTGGTTGGCACTTTTGGTTTGAAGCGGATGGCAGAGTTGCTGGATTTCTATGTTGACATTGGGTGGATAAGTAGGGAGGTAAAGGAGTTTCTCATAAATTGCTCGAGAGGATATACACTCAGGGACATGCAATTTGTTGAAGATAATGTAAGCAATATGCCAACGCTTAAGGATCATATAAAGTCCCTGATTTTCATATCCAAACTCAGTGGGGAGGAGTTAAAGATTGAAGAAATTGAGAAAGTTATAAAGGAAATTGAAGAGCTTGAAAAAGAAGTTGGTGAAGTTGTCCCGCTAGATCATGGGGCTTTCAACATCAGTTGCTAGCGTAATCTTACTAGTAGCCATCATAGGCTCAGCGACTGTAATCTACAATGTACTTAGTGCTAGTGAGGATATTGTCAGAAAAGCTGAAAATACGAGAATGGAACTAAAATTTGAAAAACTTCACACTTTCATAACTATTGACAATGTTACTTATGATGCTGCAAACAAAACAGTAATTATAAATGCTACTAACGAAGGGAGTACTGTAATTCTGGCAGATCAAATTGATGTGCTGCTTGATGGACGGATTTATACCCAAAACATAACATCGACAACGGTTGATGGGGTCGAGGTAACTCTCTGGCTACCGGAAGAAACACTATCGATTAAGGTAAACTCCTCGATAAATCCAAGCAGAGTTAAAGTCGTAGCTCACAACGGAGCCTCGGCTTACTGGGAGGTGTAGTATGGCATCCGAATCCGCTTCGCACATAATACTATTCATTGCAGCTTTGATTGTATCATCCACTGTTGCGGCAATGATGATTAGTACTGTCGAAGAAGTTTCGAGCGTTTTACATCAGAAAAATGAGGCTCTTGTTGAGAGTATGAAGGACGATATTACTATAATAAACGATCCTAAAAATGTATCCAACAATCCCTTGATAATATATGTAAAAAATACTGGATTTTCCACAATCCCCCTTGATAAAAAAGTTATTGACATATTTGTGGACGGAGTTTACCAGATTAACTACACAATGACTTCTCTTTCAGGAAACACAGAATGGGAGCCAGGGGATGTTGTTGAGTTCAAGATAGATGTGAACCTCTCTCCAGGATCACATATTGTGAGAATTTATGTTAGGGGTATGGAATGGGATGAATTGAGATTCAGGATATGAAAAATATTAATTTTTTGATATTCTTTATAGAATATTTTAGATTTAATTGATTAATTGAATTTTTATTTGCGTCTGTCTTTCTGACAGAAAATTTTATTAGTAGATGCTCACAATAATGATTGTGATATTTGATACTCGTTTATTATAAGGCGGGGTGGATATAATGTATTCAATTGATCTAGAAGATCGTGATAGGCTTAACGAGAAGTTAGGTGGGGGATTGCCCGAAGGTTCGATCGTGTTAATTGAGGGCAATTATGGTGGTGGTAAGAGCGTTTTAAGTCAACGTTTTGCATATGGTCTATGTGAGGCTGGGTACAAAGTCACTCTAGTCTCAACTGAATTAGGCATCAGACAATTCCTAACTCAAATGCATTCTCTGGGTTACAGGAGGATAGAGAGTCATCTTTTAAATGAGAGACTTCTTTTCCTGCATGCAGATCTTGGTAAGTTCAAGGGTAAGAGAGAACTGCTGAAGAGGATGATGGAAGCAAAAGTAATGTGGAGAGCAGATGTGATCATAATTGACACTTTTGATGCCATATTGAGAAACGATGCAACATTTGATGCACTTGTAAAGCAAGATAAGGGTAGAAGTGCTGCCCTGCAGATAATTTCATTCTTCAGAAGCATGATCGGGAAGGGTAAAACCATTGTGCTTACCGTAGACCCAACCAACCTCTCCGACGAGGTTCTCAACCCATTCAGGGCTATAGCGGATGTTTACCTAGAGATAGAAATGATAGAAGTTGGTAATGAAATTAGACGTACGATAAACGTCAACAGGTTTGCAGGTATGGGTGAGCAGGTGGGAGACAAGATAGGTTTCTCCGTCAGGAGTGGAATCGGGATTGTTATAGAGGCTAGAGCTATTGTCTAATCTGACTCGTCGTGGTTGACATCAAACAAAAATATACTACTGAAGCATGGCGGCGACAAAATTACAGCCCGAACTCAAAAATCTAGCATACAGATATCCTCATCTTAGAGATCATTTAATTAGTTTTAAGAGAATTACTGGGAAGTATCCAGAGTATAAAGAGGATCTCACGGATGAAGATAAGAAAATTAGGCGTCCAAACGTGATCTATCCTATTGGCGATCTGTTGTTTGCCCATATCTGGGGAGAGGCCGGGCAGGAAACAAAATACTATGTTATTGAACCACGACTAAATGAGGAGGAGAGAGTAAAATACAGGACTGTTCTTGAAATTGTTCTCGATAAAGCCGTTCAGGGTAAAACACCGACATCGGATGAGGAATTTACAGACATTATTGAGGAAATTCTCTACAAGTCTGTTGTAATTAGAAAGAAAAGGAGAGGGGCCAGTATAACAAGCATATTAAGGAGACTATTCAAGTTCGATAAGAAAGTAGAGGTTACTGAGGAGACATATGAGAAATTCAGATACAGATTGAACAGAGATATTGTGGGAATGGGCCCCCTCGAACCTTTACTGAGAGACAGATATTTTGAGGACATTCATGTTATAAATCGTGAGATCACTTACGGTGTTCACAAGATCTTTGGAATGGTCAGGACGAATATTAAATGGGAAAGTGAAGAAGAATACGAGAGGTATCTCAAGGCCCTTGGAGAGAGACTTGGAAAGCCGATAAGTGATGCACGTCCTATTATTGATGCAAGACTTCCAGATGGTTCACGTCTCAACCTGATATATAGTGATGATGTTTCATACAGAGGTCCATCTCTAACAATCAGAAAGTCGAAGGATGTGCCCATCTCAGTAACTCAGCTAGTCAAGTGGGGCACTTTAACTCCAACTCTGGCGGCATACCTCTGGTTGGCTCTTGAAAATGATATGAGTATTATAATTTGTGGTGAAACTGCAAGCGGTAAGACAACAACCTTGAATGCAATTCTCACGTTCATTCATCATGACGCCAAAATATATACTGTAGAGGACACTCCGGAAGTCACTCCGCCCCACAATGCATGGCAGCAGATGGTTACGAGAGAGGGTGAAGGTGGCAAAGGCGGAGTGACGATGTTCGATCTGTTGAAAGCTGCACTGCGTTCAAGACCTAACTACATAATCGTTGGTGAGGTTAGAGGTGAGGAGGGTAGAATCGCATTCCAGGCTATGCAGACCGGACACCCTGTCCTCTTCACATTTCACGCTGCATCGATTGAGTCTCTTGTGCAGAGGCTTACAAGCGATCCCATAAACGTGCCAATGGCATTTATAGGAAACTGTAACATAGCACTGTTCCAGAATTACATAAAAGGAAAGGGTGTGAGAAGAGTTACGAGCATTCAGGAGATTGAAGGTTATTCAAAGCAGTTCAATGGTGTAGTTACAAGGGAGGTCTTTGAGTATGACTACGTCAAGGATGAGATAATCTTTAAGGGTTTTGCGAATTCATACATTCTCGAAGATAAAATCGCTACAAAAATGGGGCTGCCTGACAGGAGACAGATTTACGAGATCCTCAAGGAAAGAGCGAAAATAATCGAAAGAATGGTTCAGGAGAGAATATTCGACTATCATGAAGTAAATGAGATAATAAAGGCTTACAGACTGAACGGTCTGGAAGGATTGCCATTCAGCCTCTACTGATTTCGGGACGGGAGGGTGGCCATGGGTGAATATGCCGACGTCTTTAAGGTCATAGGAATCGACCCTCAAGAATACGTTGTCAAGTTTGCACTACCTCTTGTTATTGTCTCAATTGCTGCGACTGCTATCCTATATGTCCTTCTTGGGCGATTAATGGGCAGCCTGTCTTTTATTCTCCTCTTGCTTCCATGTTTTGCTATACTTCTTGCCGTACTCTATCCAAAGTTGATTGCTGACAAAAAGAGGCTTGAAATTGAACAGAATCTGCACCTGTTCATTACGCATATTGGTACCTTATCTACTGCTGAAGTGGATAGAAGAGAACTCTTTGAGACCATTGCAAAAAAGAAAGAGTATCAGGAGTTAGCCAGGCAGGCAGGAATTATTGCAAAGCTTATCAGGGAGTGGGGCCTCAGTCTACCAGAAGCTTGCAAATTTCAGGCAAAGAGATCTCCAAGCAGAATTTTTAAGGATTTTCTTGAGAGATTGGCCTACAACATCGATGCCGGGCAATCAATGGAAGAATTTCTGATGTCTGAACAGGATGTATTAATGACTGAATTTGAAACGATGTATCTGAACTCTCTTAAGGATGTTGACATCTTTAAGGATCTGTTCCTTTCAATGGTTCTTTCTATCGCATTTGCGGTTGTATTTGCTACCATTCTTCCCGCTTTAACTGGGACTTCACCAACCATCCTCTTGATTGGTACACTTGTGCTTTTCGCCGTTACTGAAACTGGATTTCTCTATGCCATGAAGACAAGAGTGCCAAAAGATCCACTGTGGTCCAGGTTTGAAACAAAAACAGAGTCGGAGAAGAAAATAGATTTATGTATCATGATAGCACTTATTGGGGTTGTTGCCCTTTCAGTGGTAGTTCTGTTGATGTTTTTAGGACGTATTCCTTCGACAATACCCTTTACCGACATTGAAATGCCACTAATAATGAAATTGATCCTTCCACTTACTCCTTTTATAATTCCTGGATACGTTTCGAGAAAAATTGAGAGAAGTTTGAGAGAAAGGGACAAGAACTATCCAAGTTTCATTCGTTCACTTGGTGCAGCCGAATCAGCTAAACAAACAACTACCACTCATGCACTCAGAACCCTTCAGCGTAAGGATTTTGGTGCATTGACGGAAATGGTCAGAAACCTTTACAAACGTCTAAATATGCGTATAAATCAGGAAATCTCCTGGAAGATGTTCATGAAAGAGTGTGAGACCTATATAATCCATAGATTTAGTGAAATGTATATGGATGCCAGGATAAAAGGTGGTGTGCCTGAGAAAATTGGTAATATTATTTCGAAGAATGTTGAGAGAATAAATGCTCTGAGAATGCATAGATCTCAGACCACAACGAGCCTGATAGGCGTTCTGTATGGTATGACTGCTAGCCTTGCCTTTGCCCTTTATGTGGGAGTGGAAGTCATAGATCTGATGAGCAGATCCTTCAAGTTAATGGAATTACCGGAAGGAGTCCCTGCTGCAACAGTAATTAGCCTGCAGCAGTACAATATGGCAGAAGTGCAGTTTATGATAGCTCTACTTCTGATTATTCACAGCACATTGTCATCCATAATGATCAAAATAGTTGATGGAGGTCACCAGGTTAATGCCTACTTCCATTTTGTTGTAATGCTGTGGATATCTGCTCTGTCTGCATTGGTGACGGATGTGGGTATTGGTTCTATGATAAAAATATAGTGGGTTGCCATGCCGAGCCTGTACGAGCTTCAAAAAAGAAAAGATGTGGATGCAATAATAAGAATTCTCCGTAACTCGAAAAATGAAGCAGTTAGGGCGAGAGCGGTTGAAATACTTGGAGAAATTGGTGGGGAGAGAGCTATCAGGGAGCTTATAAACGTGGTAATTAGCGATGATAGTGAGATGGTAAAAAGCTCAGCTGCAAAATCAATTGCGTGGGCTGATGAGAAAGCCCTTAAAATGTTTCTTGAAAAAATTGAGGGGGTTAAGATAAAAGGTGCGACATGGGTACTTGTTAACTATCTGATTAAAGCGCTTAAAAGCAAGGACAAGAACATCAGAATGCATGCGGCAATTGCGCTTGGTAGGATAGGTGATGATAGGGCAGTACCTCATCTTATTGATGCTTTGAATGATAAATCACCTGCAGTGAGAAGAGCAGCAGCCATTGCATTGGGTATGATTGGAAATAATGCTGCAGTTGATGCACTCCTGAAAAGGTTGAATGACGAGGATGTTGAGGTAAGAAAAGCAGCTTTGGAATCTCTCACTGATCTCAATCTCAGTAAAAAAGATATTGAAAAAGTAAAGGAGAGTCTCAAGGACCCAGATCCTCGTGTAAGAGAATTGGCAGCCATGGTGCTGGAAAAGGGTGGAGAAGCTGCAGTGGAAGCTCTTCTTGAGGCGATAGAAGATAAGGTGAGGGAAGTTAGAGTAACAGCAACTCAATCCCTTTTGGGATGTCTTGCCAGAGTTCCTGTTGAGAGGAGTGAAGTTATTAGAAAGAAAGTGAGTGACAAAATGGTAAAAGCAAAAGATGTAGCGGAAGTAGTTATAGAAGTGCTTGATAAAGCTGAAAGCGGTGCAATAAAAAAGAACGCAATCTGGTTGCTAGGCCAGCTTGGAGATCCGAAGGGTTTAGAGCCTCTTTTGAAGGTTCTTGAGCGCGGAACAGCTGATGAAAAGAGATTGGCCGCGACATCTCTGGTAAAAATGGGTTCGAATGCAGTAGATCGGCTTGGGGAATTAATAAAGCACAGTGATGAAGAAGTCAGGAGATTGGTTTGCTGGATTCTTGGTGAGATCGGAGATATTAGGGCAAAGGAGATATTAAACCTGGCACTCGAAGATCCCAGCGATAGAGTCAGAAGCGTCGCATTTCAGGCGATCAACAAGGTCGAAAGATTTAATAGAGGAATTTCCTGAAAATATAATGTGGCTATGAAGGAAGTCAAAATTGAAGATATAATTGGCAAATTTATATCACCTTTAACATCTGGTGGTAAAGTATTTAGAGATGCCAGATGGGTACCTGGCAGGTTAATTCTTTCAAATAAAAATATATGGTTAATTGGAAAAGACAGGAAAAGAAAAATCCCTCTTGGGCACATATTTGATATTGGAGGCAGGCTTGACCTCAATGATGAAATAGCCAGAACTCCAATTTACCTGTTGATAAAGCACTATGGTCCGCAGAAGGAGAATAGGGTCAGTTTAATAACATCCAGCAATAGGAAAGATTTGGAAAAATTCAGGTCTTCACTTCTTGAGCTTTTGCTCAATAGAAAAATTGTTCTTATAAAATATCCTGTCAAGAAGGGTGGGGTTGTCCAGAGAAATGTCAAATGGGAAAAAGCCCAGCTTGCGGTAAAGGATAATAAAATAAGAATGGTTACGGAGTCTGGGAAGCTCATAAAAATTGATCTTGATAAAATTCAGTTGGTTAAAAAGGATGAAAGGGAAGTTAACCAGGAAATGAAGCAAGTTCTTGATATTCAATTTTCTGAGCTGGAAGATGAAATGGAGTTCACAGTTGAATGTTACATCCACGGTAGAGACGAGATACTCAATGCTCTACAGCAGTTCATCTACAATGGTTTCGATAGGGTTGCTGCCGACATCCAGCTCTCAGATGTAGAAAAGCAGATAATTATGTCGCTGTATACGGGTGTTTCTCCGTTTGAGATTCCCAATTTCCTTGGACTGGATGTCGACCAGGTTGAGGAGATATATGATAAACTGATAAAGCTGGGAGTATTGAAAGAAGTTAGAAAGCGTAAAGAAGTAGTGTTAACAACGAGGGGTAAGAATCTCGCAAGTGAAGCTTTAGGCTCTGAATAGCTAATTCAAATCCTCACGTATATTCTGTTTACTCTGTCCACAACTTCAAAATAGTCGTTTGCTGGAATGTTTTCTGTTTTACCGAGAACGAGTATTCCACCTTTTTTTAGAGCTTTTGCAATGTTCTCTGCTATAACGGGTTTAAATTTTGGTTCGACGTATATCAGGAAATTCCTGCATAAAACTAGATCGAAGTTTTTTGCCGGTGGCTCATCATTTATTATGTCATGTTTAATGAATGTTATTTTCTTTTTTAGGTGAGGTTTTATTCTGTATGTATTACCGTAAATGTCAAAGTATTTTTTCACATCGGTGATAAATGCCATTAACTCTTTTCCAATATCTGTTACTCCCATGTCCTCGTATATACCTTTTCTAGCGGTCCAGAGAGCATCATCGTCAATATCTGTGGCTATTATCTTTACATCCCTTCCAATTTCTTCGCACAGTATTGCTAGAGAGTATGGCTCTCTACCTTCACTGCATGCGGCACTCCAGGCTTTGAGAGGGGTTTTATCATCCTTCAGCAACTCCTTTAGCTTTTCCCACACTTCTGGATTTCTAAAAAAGCTTGTAACGTTTATGCTTAGAGCATCTTTAAGGGCCTTTACCTCTTTTTCATCACTTTTGAGAATCCTGAGATATTCTTCTTTCGATTTTATTCCTCTTCTGATCATTCTTGCATTTATTCGTCTAAGGAGGTAGCTGTCTTTGTATGCTGCCAATCCCAACTCATTTTTTACAAAATCGAGAATATCCATAATTACAATTCCTTCAGAACTTTATTGGCCTTTTTTATCACCATTCTTCCGGTAGAGGTGTGAAATTCGATCGTCCTTCCGTAGTTCTCTCCTACATCTTCCCCCAAAACTTCGATTCCGTACTCCTTCAATATTTTTCTGACCGCCTCTATGTTTTTTTCACCTATTGAAAAGCTATTGGACGGAAAGTTGAACATTTTTGCTCCACCGGCGATTTTGGCTTTTATCCTATCCTTTCTAGCGCCTTTCATCTCCATTTCTTTTATCATAGCCGGAATTGCGGTGTCTGCATATTTTCCAATTATTTCTGTTTGTTTTCCGTTATGATTTGGGAGCATTACGTGTCCGAGAGCACCAATACCTGCTTCTGGATCAACAAGACCAATCGCTACGCAAGAACCAACAGTAGTGACGAGTACACTACCGTTGTTTACAACTCTAAATTCCGCCATTTTGACTCTAATTCTTCGAGTCATAGTTTTTCAATTGCTTCCATTAGCTTGTTCAGTTCAGGGAATACGTAAATCTGGCATTTTATATCCTTGTCTTTTGCGTGAATGTGGCTGTTGAATACGAATGCATGGTCAACTTCCTTTGCAAGTTCAATGAGTATGGGGTCGATGACAGCAGAACCCATATCATGCACCATTTGGGGGGTGGAAATATCGATTTCAGTTTTTAGAACATTTGCCCAGCCATCTATGAACGAGCTTGTGAGAATATTTGCAACCTCGCTGATAGCTGATCTATCCATATCCGTAAATTCATCGTTATCATTGATTTCTTCACCGATTCCCTGCAGTAGAAGACTGGCTACTTTTTTAGCACTTTCTGTTGGGAAAAGTACGACCAGATATCCCGATGGCAGGCCTGTAAATGAGAGGTGTATTCCAACTGTCTCATCGTTGCCAATTTCCTGTGGCAGATCAGTCAATGTTACAAAATCGATTTTTGTAATTTTCATTTCTACATCTATACCCAAAAGCTGGGACAGATTCTCCGCGACCTTATTCGCTCCTTCTTTAGCCAGTTGATTTAGTTTCGCAAGCTTGTTTATGTCTATCTTCATTTTACCACCTCCTAGAGCGTATTTACGTCCAAAATTGGTATGACATCCCCCTCTCCTAAAATCGAAACACCCGAAATACCACGAACACTCTTCAAAACACCACCAAGCGATTTAACAACAACCTCTTTCTGAGTCAACACATCATCACATGCCAACGCGAAAGTCTTCTCAAAAGAAGAAACGACTATTATCATTCTTTCTCCATATGAACACCCTCCCAAAGCTTCACTCAGATGGACAACTGGAATGGATCCGTTATCTGTAATCAATCTATGCGATCCGCCTACAGTTCTTATTTCACATCTCGAGATCGGTTTCACTTCCACTATGTCTTTTATTGGGATTCCATACTTCTCGTCTCCAACCTTTACAATCAGTATCTGGACGATTGCCATTGTAAGCGGAAGGCGAAGTCTTATGGTTGTACCCTTCCCCTTCTCGGATTTGACCTCTACCGAACCTCCGAGCGATCTAACCGTACTCATGACGATATCCATTCCTACGCCTCTACCGGACACATCCGTTACTTTTTCTGCAGTGCTGAAGCCAGGCTCAAAGATGAGGTAGTATGCTTCCTCGTCTGACATCTCCTCTGCTCTTTCCTTGGTGATTATGCCCTTTTCCACAGCTCTTTTCTTTATCTTCTCTACATCCAGACCCTTTCCGTCATCGGATATCTCTATTAGGACATGATCTCTCATTTTCTCTGCTACAAGTCTGACTTTTCCAACTCTGCTCTTTCCAGTCTTCTCCCTGACATCTGGCGGCTCTATACCATGATCTATCGCATTTCTGATTAGATGGACTAATGGATCCTGAATTTTGTCGAGAACAATTCTGTCAACTGTAACATCCGAACCAATTATCTCGAACTCTACTTCCTTTCCGAGAGATTGACTCAGATCCCTCACCATTCTGGGAAAGCGATCAACTATATACTTCAACGGGATTAGACGAAGCTCCATGACTGTGTCCTGAAGTCTGCTGATAACTCTTTCAAAAACAAGGAATTCTCTTTCAATACTTCTTCTTATTTTGGGTGGGAGGGAATTCTCGAGTTTCAATTTCCTGACAACAAGTTCTTCTACGAGGTTCATCAGATCGTCAAGCTTCTGTACACTTACACGAACCGACTGAATATTGCCGGACTTTGGAGTTTTTACTTTACTTTTGAGCCCTCTTTTGCTACCTTTCTCAGTTTTTTCGGATTTTTCCTTCCCGGGTTCTTCTTTTGCCTCCTCCTCTAGCTCATCGGATTCGTCATCCACTGCCTCTGCCTCTTTTTGCCCTTCCTGTATCTCTTCGATTGAGAACTCATGAACCTGGGGGATCTTGCTGAGAGCATCTTTTATTTTCTCGACATCTCCCTTTG
>Ga0182240_100103_pt1 | contig 39487 bp, 40 predicted proteins | sample hydfrates4_PW_90_FD_145594 | JGI IMG/M metagenome (GOLD analysis project Ga0182240, IMG submission 145594) | Subsurface microbial communities from deep shales in Texas, USA - hydraulic fracturing test 4_PW_90 | ecosystem: Environmental > Aquatic > Deep subsurface > Shale gas/oil reservoir >...
GGGAAAATTCTTCAGAGACTTCTTCTTCTCACGTGGTTACAGTGTTGCTGGATATGACATTCTAGAAGACAGGAGAGACATACGCGAGGACGAAATAAAGAACTACGACGTTATATTTCTGTGTGTCCCAATGAATACTGTAGGTGATGCTCTAAGCGTTTTAAAGAAGAAAGCTAAAAAAACCGCACTAATAGTGGATATATCTTCAATAAAGAAGGATGTTCTGCCACTTCTTGATGAATCAGGATTTGATTATTTGAGCATTCATCCAATGTTTGGGCCAGATAGTGAGATAGGACTTTCAAACATAATTGTAGTTGTTGAATCTGGAAGAGATGAGGAGAAAATAATTCTTGGTGAGATGAGGAAAGCTGGAGCGGTAATCAGCTACTTGCCCCGCGATAAACACGATGAAAAGATGGCAGAAATACAGGGTATCTCCCACTTCCTTCTAGTTGGTATGGCAAACTTTCTGGCGGACAGGTTCAGCAGAGATGAATTGAAATATGCTTCCCCTATATTCTCGGTTCTCTACAAGCTGTCATCTCGTGTGCTCAGTCAGGACTGGAGAATGTACTATTTCATTCAGAAGAATGCAGAAGAGCTTAGAGAAGAGTTCCTGCAAAAGATGTCTGAACTCCATGAAAGACTGAAAGATGTGAATCAGTTCCACGATTTATTCAGGCAGCTATCCACAAAATTCGATGATTACAGGAACAGCACACTTATTCTTGATGCGTTTAAAGCCACACAGGATGTTGAGGATCTGGATTTACTCAGAGGGTATATCAGAGCTGTTAATTCCCTCATCTTGAGGCTGATTGAAAGGAGGATAGAGGCGGGAAGGAGAATTGCTCTACACAAAAAATCCAGAAATGAACCGATCGAGATTCAGGATCTTGAGGAGGTAAAGATAAAGGACCTGCTTACCAGAACAGATCTCAATCCAATCTATATTCAGGACGTTTTTGAAACCATAATGCGCCTGACAAAGGAAGAGGAGTACAAGGTACTCGGGATCTGCAAGACACTTGCTGTTCTAGGGCCAATGGGCAGCTTTAGTGAGGAAGCAGCATTAAAGCTTGTGGGCTCAAGAATGCCATTGAAATATTGTGCAACGACTGATGAAATAATCAGAACAGTTGAGGAGGGTAAAGCGGACTACGGACTTGTGCCAATTGAAAACTCAGTGAATGGAACAGTTTTGCCCGTTCTTGATGCATTACTCACCCACGATGTCGAAGTGTTTGGTGAAACAACTCTTCAAATCAATCACTGTCTAGCAGCGAAGCGAAAAATCCTGTTAAAGGAGATAAAAAGAGTTTATTCTCACCCGCAGGCAATAGCACAGTGTATAGGATTTATAAACAACTATCTGCCGAATGCTGAGCTTAGATACACCAGCAGCACATCGGATGCCATATCTCTGCTTGATGACTACTCTGCAGCCATAATCTCCGAGAATGCTGCCAAACTCCACAAGCTATATGTATTGAGGAAAGGAATCCAGGATGCTAAGGGAAGAAATGTAACGAGGTTTTACATCATCAGAAAGAGAGGGAGTGGAGAGAGAAAAGGTTCGATAACTTCTCTGTTCTTCGGTGTGGAGGATAAGCCTGGAGCTCTTAAGGAGGTTCTTGAAGTATTCTACAGGAATGGTATAAATCTCAGAAAGCTCGAATCTCGTCCGGCTGGAACTGGTTTGGGAGATTACATCTTCTTTGTTGAGGTTGAAAAAGATCTGAGTGAGGAAGATCTGGTGGAGCTGAGAGGAGTTACAACATTCTATCACATTGTGGGTGTTTTTGATAACATGGAGAAACTCGATATTTGGGAGTAAACATTCTAGCCATTCTTTTATTTTATGAAGTATTAGGGCTGATGGAATAATTGTGATTTATCTTTTTTAGTTATTTAAATTTTGGATGTCTATTTAATTTAGAATCAGCGTATTCTCGATTTACGCAGGTTATACCTGTCCTTTTGTCGGCATCTTACTTTGAGGAAAAAGACTTAAATATCGGACTTGTATTCGATGCAATTGAAGAAATATGAACGGAAACGCATTGAACATGCCTGCCAACGGATCGAAAACTCCAGAGAAGGCGAATATTTCAGGATACTCGGCAAAGTCGTCGGATAAACCGTTGGTACCTCAGAAAATATTTTTCACTTCTGGTGTTGGTGTTCATGAGGATGCTCTTGTCTCTTTTGAACTTGCGTTGAGGGATGCTGGTATTGAGAAGTTCAACCTTGTGCCAGTGAGCAGTATCTATCCGCCTGGATGTGAAATTGTAGACAAGGCTGAAGGACTCAAGGAACTGTATCCTGGGCAGATCGTATTCTGTGTTATGGCTAGGATTACCACCAATGAAGCTGGAAAGACTGCTTATGCCAGCATTGGTGTCGCAATCCCTGAGGACTCATCATTAAATGGGTATCTAACGGAGTATCACGGCTATTGCGATCCAGAAGAAGATGTTGGTAAGTATGCCGAAGACATGGCTGCATACATGCTTGAAACAGCCTTTGAAACCAAAGTTGCACGAAAATTCAATGTAACAAGAAAGGCTGTTGTTGAAGAGGGCAAATACACGACCGTTGTGGCGGCTGCTGTTTTTGTGATGTAATGTTTATGTTCCTGCAATCTTCAACCTATCGCTTTTAATGTGTTAACCACTCTACGCCTCTTATCGCGGATACACGTTCTAGGTTTTGATAGAATCCCTAACAGAAACTGTCTATCTAAAACATAGTATACTGTATTTGCAGGATTGGAAATGAAGTGTGGAGCTGCTTGTTTAGCTTCAAAATGAGTTAATCGCCGGGGATAAGCGATGGGCCCGCGGGGGTTTGAACCCCGGACCTCTCGCTTATCAGGCGAGCGCTCTAACCAGGCTGAGCCACGGGCCCCCAGAATCTAGAAGCATCTGCTTCAGTAGGATACTTAAATCTTTTTGTTGTTCATCATATGAAATCCCATATCTCAATTCTGCGCATCTCTCTTATGAAACCAAAGGGGATACCCTTCGCTTTTGCCCTCTTTTTCAGATTTTTATCGTTTGTTATTAGAACACACCCGTATTTTTCTGCTGTAGCAAGAAGAGCAGCATCTGTTCCCGCAGCTTCAACTTCAACGACCTCACAGTCTTTGCAGGCTGATAATAGATTGAGTGCAAATCTTGCAGCGAGTCTTTCTCGTCCTTTAAGTGATATTTTTAGCCTTTCCAGCTCTTCAACAACTTTTGATGGTATTATAAACTTGTTGAAGCCAAGTTCCCTTAGCTGAGTAAAAACATCTATTTTTTCAAGAAAAATATACATTAAAATATTTGTATCGAGAGTAGCGCATTTTACTTTATTGTTCCTGCACCTATCAGTCTCCATCTTGAACCGACTCTTCTGCTTATTGCAACCCTTGAGCCACTTTCAGCACAAACTGGACGCTTCAGTTTTACCTCTACAATGTCTTCTCTTGCAGAAGTGACGATTCCGAGTGTTGTTGCGGTACCAATACTGAGCATTAATGGTTCATTCATCTTTATCTTTTCAACGCGCAGTTCTTCTTCTGTTCCAACGACTCTCTCCAGTAGCTGCACATCCATTGTAAATTCGAAGAGTACATCTGGTAGACTATCTGGATAACCGAGCACATTGCCTACGAGGGCATCGCTCTTGGTCAGGTATGGATCGAGTTTTGTTGAAACACCGATCAAACCACCGGGTGTGGCTTCTTCAACACTTCTTCCGGATGCCATTATTCCTACAACCTCAGAGAAGAGAGGTTCCCACGTTTGTCTCTTTTCATCTTTGATTCCGGGTCTTATTTCTATTTCATCTCCTACTTTGAGCCTGCCTCTTGAGAGGCTTCCTCCAACAACTCCTCCAATCAGGTTTTCTGGCTTTGTACCGGGTTTATTTACATCAAAGCTTCTTGCTATATGCATTAGCGGTGGGGCATCAAGATCTCTCTCAGGTGTTGGTATTACCTCTTCAATGGCCTCAATAAGTGCATCTATGTTGACCCTCTGCTGTGCTGATATTGGGATTATCGGGGCATCTTCAGCAACTGTGCCTTTTACAAATTCCTTAATCTCCTTGTAGTTTTCAAGTATTCTCTCTTTCGATACAATATCTATCTTATTCTGGACAATAACAATATTCTTAACACCTATAATTTCGAGAGCCATCAAATGCTCCTTCGTCTGGGGTCTGGGGCACTTTTCGTTGGCTGCAATAACCAATACGGCCCCATCCATCAGGGCTGCACCGCTGAGCATTGTAGCCATCAGTGTTTCGTGGCCAGGACTATCAACGAAAGAAACCGTTCTCAGGATTTCAGTTTCAACTCCGTGGATCGGACAAACCTTTTCGACAGTGTAAGCTTTTGGTGGCTCGCAAAGAGGACATTTCCTGAATGTTGCATCAGCATAACCGAGTCTTATTGAAATTCCTCTTTTTAATTCCTCGCTGTGTCTATCTGTCCAGACACCACTAAGTGCAGCCACAAGAGTAGTTTTACCATGGTCAACATGACCAACCATTCCAATATTTACTTCTGGAAGCGGGACGTCATTTTTTCCTTTCATGATGAAATTAACGCTTTCAGCGTTGTATTTAAAACTTTCATTTGAGGTAGAGCTATGATCAAAGCTTAAATAGTTAGACCTGGCAAACTTCAACCAATGCATTCAGGGGTGATGCTCATGGATGAAGTAAATAAAATTGTTACTTTATGTGGTAAAGATTGGGCAAAAATCGGTGTTGAATTTACATTTCTTGGTGGTAAAGGGGAATGTGAAAATTGTAAGGTTAAGAGAACATGTCTTAGGCTTAGAGAAGGAGCAAAGTACAAAATTGTAGGTCTTAGGGATGGAACTGTACAGGAATGCCCCCTTCATGATGAAGGTGTTGTAGCTGTGGAAGTCGTCGAATTGCCAATCATGGCTTTAATTGACTCCAAAATGGCTGTTGAAGGTGCAAAACTCCACTTTGAGAACAGATGCAATACTCTAGATTGTTCAATGTACAATCTCTGTAATCCAGTGGAGCTGAGAGCTGGTGGAGTTGTTGTGGTTGAGAGAGTTATTGGCGACGCTCCTGAGCGATGTGCAAAGGGTTATGCAATGAAGGTTGTTGAGCTAAAGAGAGAAGAAACCTCTTGATTTTTTATTAGTTATTTATATCTTAATTTTTATTGCAATTTTAGGGAGTTTACCGTTCCCGGATTCAGGCATAAAACTTTATCGGGAAGAAATCATACTGAATAGAGGTGATTGGTATGGAGGTTTTTGACACGCACATCCATTCCGAAGGCAGGAGCGTAGAAGATCTTTCAAAAATGGTGGAAAAAGGGATAAAGATTGCAATCACCTGTGCATTCTATCCCATACAGCCGTTATTTCAGGAAACTTTAATTGATCTCTTTAGAAAGCTGACTATTTACGAAAGAAGGAGGGGTGAAAGAGCGGGAATGGAAATTTATGCTGCAGTAGGAATTCATCCGAGATGCATTCCGCCTGAGTATTCTAGGATACTTGAATTCATGGAAACCAATGATGGATGGGTAGCTTTTGGAGAGATTGGACTGGAAACTGGAGATGCTAAGGAAGTTGATGTCTTCAGAGAACAGATTAAACTGGCTAAGAAAATTGACATGCGCTGTATAATTCACACCCCGAGAAGGAACAAAGAGAAAATCACTGCGAAGATACTTCAGATACTGAATGATCTGTCATTTCCAGAAGAGCTGGCTGTTATAGACCATGTAACCATGGAAACTGCTGATGAAATACTTAAAGCTGGTTATCATGTTGGTCTTACGGTTCAACCCGGCAAACTTACAGAAAAAGATGTTTACGAGATTGTCTCCAGATTTGGAGCAGAAAAAACAGTTTTGAATAGTGATACCGGATTCAGCAGATCTGATATGTTCGCAACCGTAAAGGCTGCTGAATACCTACTTGAGAATGGTGTGGATAAGAAAGACGTTGAAAAACTAGCATACAAGAATGCTAGGGAGTTTTTCGGGATTTAACGTTCGTACAATTTAGAATTATCATGAACACGACAAAGTTTATATAAGGAGAGTAACGACGAGACAGAAATACCAGATTGGGAGGAGTTAGAATTGGCAGAAATAACGGAAGTTAGAATCTATAAGGCGAGAACTGAGGGAGTTGTGAAAGCATACGCGTCTGTCTCCCTCGACAATGAGTTTGTTGTGAAAGGAATAAAGGTTTTGGAAGGAGAAAATGGTCTTTGGGTAAGCATGCCAAGTAGAAAGAGTAAGAATGGTACCTTCCAGGACATATTCCATCCGGCAAGTAAGGAAGCCAGAGAAAAAATTGTAAATGCTGTTCTCGAAGCGTATAGAGAGCAGATTTAATGCTCAAGTTTGATAATGTTTAATTCTGTATTCTCTTATCTTTTCTTTTGCTCCATTAAAAGAAGGTTTTTTATAAAGTTGTTAACAAGAGTTTAGCATGGATGAAGGAGTAACTAGAATAGGTGTAAGCTTGCCAAAAAATCTGCTTGATGAGTTTGACAGTATAATAATAACGAGGGGCTACTCTTCTCGCAGCGAAGCTATAAGGGATGCAATTAGGAATTACATTGTAGAATACAAGTGGCTTGAAAAAGAGGAGGGTGAAATCGTAGGTGTTTTGACTGTGCTGTATAATCACCATTTCAAAGGCACGAGCGATGCTATAATTTCCCTGCAGCACGATTTTGGCGATATAATCACGACAACACTTCATGTACATCTCAGCGATGAAAACTGTCTCGAGATGATAATTGTCAAGGGGGATATGGCCAAGATAAAGAAGCTCGTGGACAAGATTACGACAATTAAGGGCGTATCGAATGCAAGGTTGATAACAGCCATTAGAGAGCAATCATAAGCGTTGAGTCCAACTTTTAATGGAAATCTCAGCCATACCTGTTATCTATCGCGGCTACTCCGTATAATCTATCATCCCTCTGATCACTCCTTTTTTGTTCCACTGGGAATTGGAATTTTCTAGAAAGGTTAAAAAATAGAATTTTCGATATAGGGTAGGATAGATGTATTTTAAACCCGTTTAAAATCATCCTGGAACCTTACTATATCGTCCTCACCCAGGTACTCCCCAATTTGGATTTCAATGACCTCCAGAGGTAACATTCCCGGATTCTCAAGCCTATGCTTTTTGCCGGCGTGTATAAATGTGCTCTCCCCCTTGCGGAGTAAAAACTCTTTATCCTCGACAGTAACCTTTGCCGTCCCCTTGACAACTACCCAGTGTTCACTTCTGTGGTAATGTTTTTGCAAACTCAACCTTTTTTTAGGTAAAACAGTCAATCTTTTGATTTTATAGAAATCTCCCTCTTCCAGAACCGTAAAAGAGCCCCAGGGGCGGTAAGAAGTTCTATGAACTTCAGCTCTTTCATCACCTTTTGATTTCAAGATCTCAACCACATCCTTAACTTTTTGAGCATCTTTTTTTGAACAGACGAGAACAGCATCTCTCGTATCCACAATAACTGTATCCTCAACACCAATTGCTACAATAAGCTTCTCTCCAAACATAAAATTATTTTTCGAGTCTATTGATATGCATTCTCCTTTGACGACGTCTCCTTTTCTGTTCTTTTCGAAAACTTCGTACAACGCATCAAAGCTACCAACATCACTCCAGAATGTATCAAGAGGTACAACTGCAGCCTTATCGGTTTTCTCCATTATACCGTAGTCAATAGATATCTCTGGCACATTTTTGTATGTATTCTCGATGTCGTCAGTTTCAAATGCTTTTGCAACTTCGGGCTGGTGAATCTTGCATTCTTCAATGAAAAGGCTGGATTTGAAAAGAAACATTCCACTGTTCCAGAGATATCCTTCTTTCACGTATTCTCTGGCTGCCTTTAGGCTGGGTTTCTCTACAAACTTATCTACCCTGTATCCACCATTGAGTGCCTTTCCAGGTTTTATGTAGCCGTATCCGGTATGCGGTTGTGTAGGTTTAATTCCGAAGGTAACAAGATGATTTTCGGCAAGTTCTTCAGCCATTCTAAAAGCCTTTCTATAGCTGTCGTTCACATCAACAAGATGATCTGAAGGCAAAACAGCAACTTTTGGATCACCATCAGTCTCTGTTATTTTTTTAATGGCATAGAAAATTGCCGGTAATGTGTTTTTCGCTTCTGGCTCGATTAGAATGTTTCCTTTTGGTAGCTCTATATCCATCTCGGAAAGCTGGTCTAGGACTCTAAATTTGTGCTTTTTATTTGTTACGATGTATATTTCGTCTGGATCAGAGAAAATGAGAGCTCTCTCAACAGTCATCTGAAACAGTGATGAATCATCAAAGAGCTTAATGAACTGCTTTGGGAATTGCTCTCTGCTCAATGGCCATAGTCTTGTACCTACTCCTCCTGCGAGTATTATCGAATGCACCACATCACCTCTTAAACTCCTTTTCATAAATTTGAATTATAAATTTCTTATCAACGTTTTACGAGCTTATGTTCTCTCTCTTAAATAAATTACGGTCGCTTTTTGGAAAATCAGTTCTAAAGTTAATTATCTTGAACTTTATTTTTTTCAGTCATATAGTTTACAAAATTCTTAAAAGTTTAAATGATACATCATTTTGTCTCATGAAGATAAACCGTTCTTATCGGGAATGGAATTTTGATACCCTCCTCTTTGTAGCGCTTGTGCAACCTTTTTATAAACTCGTGCTTGACGAGATACTGGTCTACAAACTCTTCAGCCTTCATTATGACTGTGAAATTTATGCTGAAATCGTCGAAGGTATGATAGCGGATAAATGGTTCAAATCCAGAAATCCCTCCAGAAACATCATTCATTACTTCTTTTGCGACATCAAGTGTAACTTCTTCAACTTTTTCTAGGTCACTGTCATAGCTCACACCAACGTCGATGAGGACAGCCAGCTCCTTTTCTGGAAGGTAGTAATTCGTAATAATGGATGATGCCAACTTCGAATTTGGAACAACAACGAGGTTGTTGGGAAGCATCTTGATTGTCGTGTTCCTCCAGTTTATATCAACCACATAACCCTCCTGCCCGGAATTGAGTTTTACGTAATCACCTGGTTTTACCTGTTTTGAAGCGAGAATATGGAATCCCGCAAATAGATTTGAGAGCGTATCTTGAAGAGCTAGAGCAACAGCAAGACCACCAATACCAAGAGTCGCAATTATTGGAGTGATAGCTATTCCGAGAGACTGGAGTATTATAAGCAGTCCCAAGATTAGCACTATAAACTGGGTTAGTGTTTTGAATATGGTCGTGCTTGTGGGCAAAATTTCTTTGGTATAGGTGGCGACGAAATTAGAGACTACTCTCATAAGAACACGAGTTGCTGAAAGAATTGCAACAATCAGTATAATTTTGGATAACGTGTTTGTGACTTCTGGGGTTATGGGTAGAGTTGGTAGAGCAAGATACATACCTCCTAGAGTGAACCATAGTGTAATCATTCCTTTGAAAGAGCTGATTAGGAGCCTGACAGTTTTCCATCCTATTTGAGCAGCCAATGCCTCGAGCTTTGCAAAAATAACTCTTTCAAAAATCAACCCTATAGCAAAGCTTGCCGCTATGGGGATATAGGGTAATAGAATTCTTAAGTCGATATCAATTAGTGGCATATTGATAGCATCGTTAACTATCCTTTTTAATTTTTACTGCTAAATACAGTATTTCGAAACCATTTGTCAATTTTACATTTCTTACGCTTTATTTCTGGTAAAAATTTTATACAATAAATTCAGATGTGCTGCCATATGAAAAATAAAACGATTGAGCTAATACTTAATGAGTTTGTTTCTGGATGTAGAAACAGGGAAGAAGCGTTAATCAGGGTTTTTGAAAGGGTTAGAGACATCCCCTATGGAACAATTGGCTCGAGGGATCCTGTAAAAGTGTACAGGATGAACAGGGGGACCTGCAGTGGGAAACACTTCCTTCTTAAGGAACTTTACCTTGCACTGGGTGTGGAAGTGAAGGATATGATTTGTTTTCATCGATACGCGGAACTTCCGCGAAATATAGATTATCCACCAGAATTGGAGAATCTGCTTGATGGACACAGCGGAATTCCGGACTATCATAATTTCATCAAGGTTTATGTGAATAATAGGTGGGTAACGCTGGATGCAACTTTTGACAAGCCTTTGGAGAATTATTTTGTTGTCAACGAATGGGATGGGGAGAGCGATACAGAGCTCAGTGTAAGGCCGATAAGGATTTGGGAAGTAGAAGATCCTCTTGAATTTAAAGTTAAAAAGATAAAGCAATTACCTCCTCGGATTCAAAGGGTTAGGGAACTATTTCTGGAGAAATTTAGCGAGTGGTTGGAAGTTTTGAGAAAATTGAAATGAATCGTTTATTGGGCAAATCCAAGCTATTCTCCATTTTTTCTATGGAATATGGCAGAAGATCGTCTTTAAAGTACGACTTTGGGATTTATTACTATGGCATATGGAAAGAATTAATAGTTTTTAGAAAATTTTACTTTAACTATCCTTTAAATTCTATTCAGATTGGTTAGATTTTTATGATATAGTTTCATAATTGTAGAAATACATAAGCTAGAGAATTCTAATCTACAAACTCTTTTAACTCATAGGGTTGCGGGTTGGAGAATATTCGGGCAAAAAAGCGTAGATGAACTTTTAAACTGTTTTGGAGGCAAATCCAGGCCACAGAATCAAAAAATTTATGTATTATTGTTTTCTGACCGTTTTTTGAGGTTTTACATATGGCTGAAATAAAAAAGTGGGTCGCATTTCTTTTACTGGGTGTAGTGGTGGCGGCAGTGATGGGAGGTTGCGCTCAGAAATCCCCCACAACACCCACTCCGACAACCCCGCCCTCGGAAGAGCCTCAGAAGACAAAGGTTACGCTGACAGCATACTTTGCCGCCCCAAAAGACAGGTGGGAAGCTCTTGTTAAGGCTGCAGAGGAAAAATTTGAGGAAGAACACCCCAACATAGATCTGGAGATTAAGTATATGGTCTATCCATATGGAGAAATGCATAAAAAGCTTGTAACAATGGCTGCTGCGAATGCTGAAGCCGATATTGTCTCTATTGATCAAATATGGCTCGGGGAATTTGTGGAAGCTGGATACATCAAGGATATCTCAAATGAGGCTAAAGCATGGGGAATTGAGGACAAGCTGTATGCGCCATACGTGAAGGGCTGTATGTACGACGGAAATTACTATGCTGTGTGGGCATGGACTGATGCTAGGCTAATGTGGTATAGAAAGGACATTCTTGAAAAAGCCAATGTCGAACCAGGAGATCTTAAAACTTGGGAAGGATTCCTGAAAGCCGTTCCGAAAATAAAGGATGTTGCTGAAGCTGAGGGAATGGGTGGTGTAGCGTTTCCAGGTGCTCCGTGGCTAGTGGACTGGTGGTATCCCTACCTGTTTGAGAATGGTGGAAAAATCCTTGTGAAGACGAATGGAGGCTATAAGGCAGGGTTTGATAATGAAGCAGGAATAAAGGCTGCGAATTATCTACTGGAAATGAAAAAGGCTGGTGTTGAATTTCCGACAGTCTGGAAGTGGGGCGAGGAGTTTGCTGGAGGAAGGTATGTTGTATGGTTTGGAGGGACATGGGTTTTAGGTAAATTCTCTGAAGAGGAACAGGCAAACATAAGTGAAAAAATTGGCGTGATGATGTTCCCGGCCCCATCAGGAAAAGAATCGAGAACTCTCTCTGGCGGTTGGCTGCTGGCAATACCATCTACATCCAAGCATCCGGACATCGCCTGGGAGTTTATTAAGTGTATGCTGGATCCAGATGTCTTAACTCCGGTGCTTGCAGAGTATTCTTATCTGCCAACTCAGAAAGTGATTGCAGAAGATTCAGCGTATGCTAGCCAGCTTGAGGAAGAAATACCCTTCTGGCCGGTATTTAGAGAGGCTCTTACCAAGGGAGCGGCAAGACCAAACATGCCAGAGTATCCAAAAGTAGCGGAAATCCTCTATGAGGAGTTGTCAAAGGTTGTGTATGAAAAGACCACGCCGGAAGATGCAGTTCATACCGCAGCGGAGAAAGTGAATGCCTTATGGCAAGGCTAAATGAATCGATAACCCCATATCTTTTGCTACTACCTTCTTTTTTTGTCCTGTTTGGCTTAATGATAGTTCCAATGATTTGGAATGTGTATATTGCTCTTCATGATGTTTCGATTACGAACATAGCTAAGAGCTGGAAATTTGCTGGATTGAGTAATTTTAGATATCTGGTTAATGATGAATGGTTCTGGAACTCTCTGCTGGTGTCTGCAAAATTTGTAGGAGCCTGTGTGGCAGGACAGTTTTTAATAGGCTTCTCTCTTGCATACCTGCTAAGCAAAGAGAGGTGGAGCAATTTATTCCGACCAGTATTCATACTTCCATGGTTCATGTCAATAATTGTGACTGGCTACTCGTGGGAAATGCTCTTTCACACACGTTTGGGCTTTATAAATAACTATTTACTGCATTTTAGGATTCCATGGCTTGAGGATCCCGATATAGCGATTTGGAGTGTGGCTATAGCTAACGTATGGTGGGGGACAGCATTTACGATGCTGTTTATGGAAACTTCACTGACATCAATCAATCCTGAAATCTTGGATGCTGCCGAGGTGGACGGGGCTACAGGCTTAAAAAAGCTTAGATACGTGATTATACCACTTATAAAGCCGTTCATAGCCGTAAATCTGATACTGATAACGATGTGGACGGTCAATTTATTCGACCTTATTCTTGTGATGACTGGCGGAGGACCTCTCTATTCCACGAGAACGACATCTCTGTACATGTATCAGCAAGCCTTCAACTTTGGAGAGATATCTTTGGGATCAGCTGTCGGAATTGTTTTGCTTGCATTAAACTTAGTACTGGCCTATGCATATCTCAGGGCCTCGAGGTGATTCTTTTATGGGGGTAAATGTTAGAATGGTTAGGCTGGCTGTACTCATAATTTGGGCGGTATTTTGTATAACTCCAATTTTCTGGATATTCTCTACAGCTTTTAAGCCCAATGAAGAAGCAACAAAATTTCCTCCGACACTGATTCCAAAAAAGCCAACTCTGGAGAATTTTGAGTACATATTGAGCGATCCGATCTTATTCAGATCTCTGTTGAATTCGGTATTTGTCAGTATATCTGCAGCGATACTGTGTATCATCATCAGTTCTTTGGCAGGGTACGCCTTCTCCAGATACGAATTTAGGGGCAAAAAATTCCTCATGGGATTGATGCTGGGGTCCTTTCTAATTCCGCCAGTTGTTAATATCATTCCACTCTATGTTGAATTCTTCAAGTTGTTTGGTACAACGGATAGTCTTCTAGAGCTAGTGATAGTCTATCAGCTCCTGATTTTACCTCTGAACGTTTTTCTCTTTAAAAATTACTTCGATACAGTCCCGGCCGAGTTGGAAGAGTCTGCACTGGTTGATGGGTGTTCTCGACTTCAGGCGTTCTACAAGATCACACTTCCTCTGTCCAAGCCAGCCATAGCTGCAGCCTCAATATTCGCCTTCAGATTTGCATGGGATGAATTTATATTTGCCTTGACTTTTATTAGCTCACCGGATAATAATGTGTTTGCAGCAGCCGTGTACAACTTTGTCGGGCTTTATCAGGTGCAGTATGGATATTTGGCGGCAGCAATGGTAATTCTGTGCATTCCACCTGTAATTATTCTAACGTTATTCCAGAAGCATATAATTACTGGACTAAAAATGGGTGGGTTGAAAGGGTAGGATAGAAGTGGTGAAAATGGCGGGAGTAAAGCTTGTAGGAGTATCAAAGAGATTCGGTAAATTTACTGCTGTAAAAAACATAAATATTCACGTAAGGGATAGGGAGTTTTTAGTAATGCTGGGGCCGAGCGGATGCGGCAAAACGACCATTCTGAGAATCATTGCAGGCTTGGAAAAGCCGAGCACTGGGCAGGTATATATCGGAGACGAAATTGTTGCAGATGCTGATAGAGATTACCATCTCCCTCCAAAAGACAGGGATGTGGCGATGGTTTTTCAGAGTTATGCTCTCTATCCGCATATGAATGTCTATCAAAATATTGCATTTCCCCTCCAACTGAGAAAGGTTCCGAAAGAGGAAATAGACAGGGTTGTGAAGGATGTTGCGGATCTGCTGGGAATACGGGATATCCTACACAAGAAGCCGAGTGAGCTTAGTGGTGGTCAGAGACAGAGAGTGGCCTTGGGGAGAGCCATAGTAAGACAACCAAGGGTATTTTTAATGGATGAGCCACTCAGCAATCTCGATGCAAAGCTGAGGATAAAGATGAGGATGGAGTTAAGGAAGCTGCAAAAAGAACTGGGAATCACGACAATTTACGTAACTCACGATCAGATGGAAGCCATGACGATGGGAGACAGGATAGTGGTAATGAATAACGGAAAAATTCAGCAGATTGGGGAACCGGGCGAGATTTATAGGAAACCTGTGAACACCTTTGTGGCCGGTTTTATAGGCAGTCCGCCTATGAATCTGATCGATGCAACTGTAACTGAGGATGGTGCGTTGGATACAGGGGAATTCAGACTTAAAATCCCGGAGATTGCAGATGTGGTTGGAGATTATGTTGGAGAGGATGTTGTACTGGGTGTAAGGCCGGAAGATGTTTTCAGAGATGAAAACGGTATTGAGTTCCGAGTCGAGGCTGTAGAACCCTTCGGGAACATTAAAGTGGCTTATTTAAGAAGAGGTGATTTAAGCTTGACCGCTCAACTGCCAGAGGTGTATGAGGGAGAGAACTTAAAAGTCTCTTTTAGAACAGATAAAATACATGTTTTTGATAAGAAAACAGGAAAAGCAATAATGTAGTCTTTTATTTTCAAAAATGCAATTCTTCTCTCTACCTCAGCGGATTAGCTGTGTATATATTGACACGAAGACTACATCAACATTATGGCTACCCATACAAACACAATAAAAAATTATTCAAAAAATAATTTAATTGTCACTATCTCAAATGGTTTAACTCCAAGTGTGATGGTGTCACCGTTCAAGGATACTTCTTCCTCTTCTTCTTCAAGCAAATTGGTTTTTACTGCTCTTTTTGGCTCCTTGAAAACAGTTATTTTAGCTTCAGTGTCTTCGCCAGAAGCCTCATAAAATCTCAGAATAATACCGTCACCATCTTCTGAGGGCTTAAGAGCAGTCAATATTATATTTTCAGGCTCCAGTCGTATAAAAGACCGTTCTGTGCGGAATTTCTTTGTCTTGGGTAGTTGCAGTGCAATTAGATCATAGTTGTATTCATAACCCTGCTTGTATGATTTTGCCCTCTTCCAGTCACCCTCATGCGGGTAAATGGAGTATTTGAATGTGTACGTCTTCGTCTCTCTCGCATCCGGAACCGGAATTGCTGGCCCAGTCCTTCCGTCAGATGAGAGCATATCTACAGATCTGAGGAGAGTGAGATAGACACTGTTATCTCTTACCTCGTTTTCGGGAATCCCTCTGTTGAGGATCGTTAGACCAACTTTTCCATCACTATAATCTATCCATCTCAGGGATGGATAAACTCCCGAGGGTTTTTCAACCCATCCTACAGGGTTGAAGTAGTACTGGTTGGTTGGCCTTGAAACTGTACCGAACTGGGTTTCGCAATGGTATTCTGGAACTTTTATGTCTGTTGAAAATCTAGCTCTCAACCTTATTCTCGGATGGTTATTCCTAACAGTGGTTATGAAATCCACCCTCGGTATGTCTCTGTAAATTATTATCTTCTTGAAAACGCTGAGGAAATTGTGCCTCCATATCAATGGCTTTAGCTTATCTGTTAATCTGTATGGCCATCTCAGTGAGTAGTATTCTGTTTCAATATTTATGATTCTTCTGAGGGGTGATTTATCGATCCAGAAATTATTCACTCTGAACGAACCATACTTCACACCTTCACCACTCTCGGTTTTTAGTGGGATTCCGAGAGTCTCTTTATGGTAGTACAGATCGCCGATTTCCTCTTCTATTACGAGTTCGTTTGCTCTGCAGAGATTTCTGCCATTCTTTATGATATCTATTAACCCGGTATCGGGGAAAAATCTTATCTTGAAAAATCTAGTCTCTATTGAATTACCTCGAATCCTGATGGAATTCCTGTTTTTGTTTTTGGGCTTTTTCTCCATAATTTTGTATACCTTGTACCCCATGGCAGGAACATTTACGACAAAGCCAATTCTCGCAGATTTAAGGGATTCATCTTCATACTTTGTAAATCCTATCACTTCTACGTTTATTTCCTCATCTCCACTCTTCAGTCCACCTATCTTCTTTACTTCTCCCTCGTCAAAATTTAGATCCACTTCAACCCAGTTTGATACATCCCAGGAAAGCGGGTTGAAGACAACAACATCTCCGTAATCCATCTCTTCTGCATCAGCTTCTACAATCCTCGTCAAGACTCTTGGTGTTAGATACGACAGCTTGGTCTCTAGAAGTTCCAGGTATTCTTTGACCTCGTCATAGTTGTTATCCATTCCGGTTCCCGGAACAACGTCGTGAAAGGCCATGAACAGAATCTTTCTCCAGAAATCTCTGAGTTCTTCCACGTACTGTTCGATATAATCGCTGCTGTCGATGATGGGGAGTAGTGCCATAAACCTCTCAAAGCTTAGTAATCTGTTTTCGTACTTTCTGAGGTTCATTTTGAGCCATATTCTGCTTGAGGAGCAGTCGGGGAACACTTCTGAAAGCTTACCGGAATACATTTCTCCCTTTCTTATGGGGAAGTTCTTAGCATGCTCTTCTATTGCTTTAAAAAATTCAGAGGGTGTGGAAATTTTCATCTTTACTCTGTGCTTTTCGTTCCACTCTTTTACAACCTTGGAAGTCTCTGGCTGGGGCATCGTAACACCGCTGCCGGAGGGCATTAAGATGTGGTTTGTAGAGGCGTGTCTCTTCAACTTTCGATAGCTCTCGTCAAGTTTTCTCAAATCCAGCCCTGCTCTGTAGCCAAGGGGCATCCAGTGTGCTATTATTCTTGTCCCGTCAAGCCCTTCCCATAAGAACTCAGAAGGCTTCTCCTCCGGACAGCCTCTTCTGAATGCGACATATTTGTAGCCCGATTTTCTGTATATTTGGGGAAGTTGAGCATTTAAGCCAAAACTATCCGCCTGCCACATTACTGGAACATCAACACCAAACTTTTCCCTGACGTATCTTTTACCAAAAATGATTTCTCTGACCAGCGTTTCTTCCTGTGGAAGCATGGTGTCTGCCATCAGATATTCTCCATCCGCAATCTCTATTCTTCCTTCCCTGATATACTCTTTTATCTTTGAGAACAGCTCAGGAAATCTTCTCTCAGTCTCCTCCAGTAAATAAGTCTGTTCGATGGTAAACTTGTAGTCGTCTGTCTTCTCGAGTAGCTCCACAACCTTCTTTAGAATTAGATCTATATTTATATAGAAATAGTCTTCTTTTGTAAAAACCCAAACGGCATCGTAGTGCGTGTGCGGTACTAAGTATATTGCTCCGTTGTCTATCTTTCTCCTCCTATTCATATTTTTAAACAAGTTTTTTGCCTTTAAAACTTAATCGGTTCATTAAATGGTAAATTTACAAAGGATATAAACAAAATTAAATAGAAGGTGAAAAATGTATATAATCTATTTGACATGGGCAATATCGAATCCAAAATTTTTGTTGAAAAATTTATTCTAGCAAATTGAGCGGCTGAAAGATGGTCTATATTTAGTGGATCAGTTTTTTACCATATCACGTATTAAGAATTGCATCAAGAAGCCCTTCTGCCCGTTTACACATTTTGCTAGGCGTAGGATTCAGTTCTATTGTTCTGGTTGGCCTCAGTAAACACAATATTTCTTCAGTTGTGGATTGCCACGGTTCTTTTATGTCTGAAATCGCCATTAGGGCTTTTCTGTACAGATCGCCTTCGTATATTGCAGCTTTACTGGGTGCTACTGCTACAACTGCTGTAGCTTTGAGAGAACCATGTGTTGGGGCTGCTGCGTTGTTGTATGACTCTACAACGATGAACTCGTGTTTATTTGTTATGTGCTCTAAGCATTCGTCAGCATATTCTGTGGCTTTAACCAGCATCTCATCTATGTTCTCTCGACTAATTTCGACAGGTTTTGGGTGAAGAGAGCTCAGGAGCTTCTCCGCTTCTCCTTTGAGTGTGTTGGTGAGTCTTTTAATATTTGATGGCACATAAAAGTGCTTGTTCTCTTTAACGCTCGTAATCCTTATGGCGACAATCTGGTCAAGCAAGCTGAACGACATGTATGCTGAACTCTGCCAGTCTACTCTCTCTGGATCTGGGGGCATGTGCATTGAGACTACTGGTCCTTCGAACTCTAATGGGTCTGAGCTATTTGCAGCGTTGTGGAGTCTGTACATGTCCTCACCAACGAGCAGACCCAGTTCGATGCTTCTGATTAAGGTGTTGTACTGATACCATCCGCTCACTGCAGTTACCGGTTTTGAGACACCAACGTCCAAACCCACCTCAACAGCCTCAGTTATAAGGGATTCAGCCAGACTGGTCTTACCGGAGTCGTATGGGAGTAAACCGACGATTAGAACTATGTTTTTACTTTTGTTATTGGCATCCCCGGGCATTGTTTGCTCACCCGTTTGGTTCTACATATGGTTTTAGAAATATTTTAAGTTCTGTGATCTTGGATTAACTCCTCAGTGCGGTTAATATGAAGAAGAACCATAGATTTCTGGAGTATTTTAGGTTTCAATCCAAATCTGTTTTTGTTGAATTTTAGTAGATATCTTTTAAGTGATTGGTGGGTAAGTTCTCTTTTGAAATCTGGTTAGTTTTCTTTTGTATCTGTTTTGTTTGAGCAAATGGATTCTATCACAATTCTCCACCCTTCTGGCCCAATACCATCGACTTTCTCTGCATCGATGTCTTCCCAGGATCCATCGGGGTTTTTTACCAGATATGCGTGATCAACAGCCTTGAGCATCGGCTCATCATTTTTTGAATTACCTATTCCATAAGTCACAACCTCGCCAAATTCTCTTCTGAACATGTCTGTCAAAATTCTAACAGCCTTTCCCTTATCAGCGTTTTTTCCTAAGACTTCGATGAATCTACCACCAAAAACAACGTTAAATCGTTTTTTCAGTTCTTTTAATGCTTCATTTGAAGCTTTAACCAGTGTTTCATCATATTCTCGCTGCTTCGCAAGGCGTGCAAGTTCGACACTGAGTCCGGTTACCTTTGCCACTTCCTCAGCGGTTAAATCTCCAAATCCAACAATTTCATACTTCTTTTTTAAACGCTCAATTTCGGATCGGATTTCTCTGTAGGATACTCCCAGTTCAATTACTTCATAGTCGCCTTTCGGTTTACCAGCCGGGAAAGAGAAGTATCCCTTCTGGATGAATATTGCGGAACCGTTCTCTACTATAAATGGATCATTCACACCAATTTCTTTACGAAGAACTTCTTGCTCGGCTCTGGTCTTTGCAGAACAAAATATGAGCGGAATACCCTTCTCCTTAAGCAGGTTGATCGCAGGAAGAGCCTTTTCATACGATCCAGTATATGCATCGAGCAGGGTACCATCAAGATCCGTAAAGATGACTTTTATGATATCACCTCACGACTCAAACCTTACAAAAGCCTCTGAATGGTCTTCAAACACTTTCATGAATTTTTTAACGTCGATGTCTTTAATTGGTGGTAATACCAAATTCTTTTTGGGACTCTGTCCCTGCTCCAGCGCATCGCTTGTTCTCAATTCCTCAATAATTTTAGACTTGAGATGGTCGTTACAAAGTTTGCTGTGATATATTGTGGAAAGCGAGTCCAGTAACATTTCCTTAATATGTTCTTCACCTTTTTCCTCGTGCAGGTGGGGGTTCAGCGTCTCTATCTGGAATATTTCAATTCCGGTGTTTGTGATTTCAGCGTGTTTAATTTCTCCCTTCCCGAATTCCTCAAGCAAATAAACGAGTTGGTATGGCTCGATTGAGTAACCCGTTGAGTATCCCATTATATTGGCAAGCTCCATCGACATTGCGTGTTCTCCAGCGTTTCCTGTCTTTATAATATCTGTTTCGAAACCTGTGTGGTTTGCCAGGAGAAGGTTGAGATATTTGTTGGTGATCTCAGAAACCCTTCCCCATTTTCTGAAATAGAGTTTACTTTCCACAATCTTTGGTTTATGTCTCCAGTGCAGTCTAACCATGGTGTATGGCGACTCGGACATACAGAATCCAGCGGCGAAATCTTTTACATACTCATTTGCGGCACAGGGAATGTAGTTATCTGCATCAATAAAACCAACAAAGTCCTTTCCTAGGAACTTTGCAAGCAGGATACCTGTAATCATCCCTTCTGCCTTGCCATCTCTTACAAATCCATTCTCGTCTAAAATGTGTGTGTACCCTACTTCTTTAAAGGCTAAAGCCAGTCCCGGGTCTTTTTGATGAACAAGAAGAATTGGATGTTTTGTGAGTTTATGGAAGTTTGTTATGACGTCTTCTTCCATTTTAAATCTATCTTGCTTTGTTCTTGAGCTATTGGATACAACTATTATCGAGCAGTTCTGGGGTATTGCCTTTAAAACACCATCAAGCAGGTTTATTTTTTCGTCCTTTACAGGTATTACAATTGAAAATCTCTCTAAAACATCTTCAATCTCTTCTCTGGAGATGCTTCGCAATAAAGGGGCTTCAAACTCCCGTGAATCTAGTTTCAACATCTTTTGCACGTCATAAATTTTTACTAACCCAAATATCTCCGCGTGTCTTGGAGTTTCGATGAGCATTTTTTATACCCTCTGCGGTATGGCTACCTGTCATCTTATAAAAATGTTGTCCATAAAATATTTATTAGATGATCTGATTTGGCTTAAAGTGGGGTGAAAAATTGCTATTTGGCCGAAAGGAGATATCTGATGAAAATAAAAGGTTTAAAATATATTTTGCTATAAGTAATTGTAGCAGGGCACTCTAATTGTGGTGATTTAAATGTGCGGTATTGTTGGTATTATCAGCAAAGATGGCAATGACGTTTCTGGACAGGTTATGAGGATGCTTGCCAGAATAAGGCATAGAGGGCCAGATGGCTGCGGTTTGGTTGTTGGAAAAAATATCCAAAGAGGGTTTTCACTGGATGATCTGGATGTTGAGGATGTTGAGGGTAGTGTAGCGATGGGGCATACAAGGTTGGCCATTGTCGGAGGTGCTCTTGGTCAGCAACCGCTTGAAGACTCTCAGCGAAAGTTTGTCCTACTGCACAACGGTGAGATCTACAACTACAGGGAGCTTAGAGAAGAGCTGGAAACCAATCACAATTTTGCTACTAAAACAGATAGTGAAACAATCATCCACCTTCTTGAAGAATTGTACGACGGAGATTTGGCATCATCGGTTGCTAAAGTTCTTGGACATTTGGACGGAGTATATGCTTTGGCAGTAAGTGATGGGGAAGAGATTGTAATTGCTAGGGATATGATAGGTGTGAAACAGTTGTATATTGGTGAGAATGAGTCTTACATCGCTTTTGCATCTGAGCGAAAAGCACTCTGGGAGATTGGAATAAAGGATGAAATGCGCTTACCTCCGGGGCATTTAGCGAAACTTTCTCGAGATGGTATGGTTCTGAGAAAAGTTCTAGAGGCTCCCATTCATTTGAGAACCACGATTTATGATTTTTATGAGGCGTTGGATTGCTATCGCGAAGCTCTTGTGGAGGCTGTAAGAAAGAGAGTGCAGGGACTTGAAAAAGTGGGTATAATATTCTCGGGAGGGATTGACAGTGTGCTCATCGCAAGGATTGCCAAAAAGTTTACAGACGCGACATGCTACACAGCAGGTTTGGTAGGATCAGAGGATGTCAAGTATGCTAAAATTGCAGCCTCAAAGATCGGGCTGGACATCAGAGTTAACGAACTCACACCTGAGGATGTGGAGGAGTATATACCCAAAGCCATGGAAGCTATTGAAGATCGTCTATTTGGCCAGGTTGAAGTGGCCATTCCTGTTTATGCTGCCGTAGAGATGGCGCACGAAGACGGCCTGAAGGTTATGCTTACCGGGCAAGGAGCAGATGAGCTTTTTGGAGGCTATCCATGGTACAGAGCTATTGTAGAGAAAGAAGGCTATCAAGCTCTGGAGCACTACATGAGAGAAGATATACTGAATCTCTATCGTGAGACTCTGGAGCGCGAAGATAAAATAACGATGGCAAATGGCATCGAACTCCGGGTTCCGTATCTTGATCCTAGTGTCATACGGGTAGCTATGCAGATAGATAGTAAGTTGAAAATCACATCTCCGGAAGATAATCTTGGAAAGTTTGTTCACAGGGAACTTGCCAAAAGAATGGGAGTTCCAGATGATTTGGCTGATAGGCCTAAGGAAGCAGCTCAGCATGGATCGGGTGTACATGATGTAATCCTGAAGATTGCACAGAAAAATGGCTTTAATGAGCATGTTGCGAAGAAGATTGGTTACAATCCAGATCGAAGTATCAGGGAAAAGCTTGGCAGCTCGATAAGGTATGGATACAAGTATGGAGGAAAGAAGCTTTGGACGGTTCCAGATTATGTGCAGCTGTATCTTGATATGGTTGCTCTGGAACAACAGCTTGTTGATGAGTCTGAGTTAGGATATCTCAGAAACATATTGTATTGTTGAATTTAATTAAAATAATTTATTAGAAAAATTGGTAGAATGTGGTGATATGATGGAAATGCAGCAGGGTCAGCCTGTGCTGATATTAAGGGAAGGAACGCAGAGAACAGCTGGTAGAGATGCCCAGAGATCGAATATTATGGCAGCTCGTGTAATTGCAGAAGCTGTTAGAAGCACTCTGGGTCCAAGAGGAATGGACAAAATGCTTGTAGATGGTCTTGGGGATGTGGTGATAACAAACTGTGGTGCCACGATCCTCAAGGAGATGGATGTAGAACATCCGGCTGCGAAAATTGTTATCGAGATCGCAGAAACCCAGGACGAAGAAGTGGGAGACGGCACTACAACAGCTGTAGTTTTGGCTGATGAATTTCTTAAGAGGGCTGAAGAGCTACTGGATCAGGAAGTTCACCCAACTGTAATCTCAAACGGATACAGATTGGCTGCCGATAAGGCTGTTGAGGTGTTGAATGAAATAGCCATTCCAATAAGCGGAGAAGATGACGAAATCCTCAAGAAAATTGCTTCTACCGCAATGACTGGCAAGGGAACTGAAGTTGCTTTAGAAAAACTAGCTGATATTGCAGTAAACGCTACAAAAATGGTTGCAGAAGAAGTAGATGGACAGATAAAGATTGATCCGGATTACATAAAGATTGAAAAAGTGCAGGGAGGAAGTGTAGAGGAAACTGAGCTCATTGACGGTATTGTTCTTGACAAGGAGGTAACACATCCATCAATGCCGAAGAGAGTTGAGGGTGCCAAGGTCTTACTGCTGAATGAAGCTCTGGAAGTTAAAGAGACAGAGGCAGATGCGGAGATAAGAATAACAGATCCAGAAGCACTGCAGAAGTTTGTCGGTCAGGAGGAGCAGATGCTCAGGGAAATGATTGAAAGGGTTGTAAGCGCCGGTGCCAACGTGGTATTCTGTCAGAAGGGTATTGATGACCTTGCCCAGTATTACCTGGCCAAGGCTGGAGTGCTGGCAGTTAGAAGAGTCAAGAAGAGCGACATTGAGAAGCTCAGCAAAGCGACAGGAGCCAAGATCCTTACAGATCTGAGAGACATCAAGCCAGAGGACCTCGGTGAGGCTGAGCTTGTTGAGGAGAAGAGAGTTGGCGATGAGGAAATGGTCTTTGTCAGAGGATGCAAGAACCCGAAGGCTGTAACGATCCTCGTGAGAGGAGGTACAGAGCATGTCGTTGAGGAGATAGCAAGGGGCATAGAAGATGCAGTCAGGGCAGTTGGATGTGCACTGGAGGACGGAAAAGTCGTTGCGGGAGCTGGGGCCCCTGAGATCGAAATTAGCCTGAGACTGAAGGAGTGGGCCTCAACACTTGGTGGCAGAGAACAACTAGCTGTTGAAGAGTTTGCAACTGCTTTAGAAGCAATTCCAAAGACTTTAGCTGAGAATGCGGGTATTGATCCAATAGATGTGGTTGTGGAGCTCAAGTCAGCCCACGAAAAGGGTAACAAGTATGCTGGAGTTGATGTTGAGAGCGGCAAAGTAATTGACATGAAGGATGAAGGAGTCATTGAACCACTAAGCGTCAAGAAGCACGCCATTGAGTCTGCAACGGAAGTAGCGGTAATGCTTCTCAGAATTGATGATGTCGTTGACTCCAAAGATTTGGCGAAAGGCATGGACAGTGGAATGGAAAGCATGGGTATGGGCATGGGAGGCGGTATGAACTTTGGAGGAATGAACTTCTAAATCTTTTAATATTTTTAATTTTAGTCTCGTTGAGGAGTGTTTCCCATCTAACTCCGTTCTGTATGCTCCAATTCTATTTCCGGTAAATCTTTTGTAAGATGAGGGTTTCTTCACCTCATTGGAATGTCTTTTGCTGGTGTTGTGTTTTGCAGGAAATGGTTGGAAAAAGGAATCTGCCGGTAATTCTTCAATTGTACAGAGGAGACGTATCCTGCCTTCAATACCGTAGAATTGGCTGCAAATCAACGACGGTTGAGGAATAAATTTTAAATACCGTGGTGTATAAACCAAAAACTGAAGAACGAAGCGGGGTGGGGTAGCCAGGTTATCCCGGCGGGCTCATAACCCGCAGATCCGTGGTTCAAATCCACGCCCCGCTATAATCCCGTCTATCACCTCACCCCAGCCTTTTTGTATAAAACTTCTTTAGGCGAGTTTTGTTGATGTTTTTTAAACAATTATGGTAGTAAATTATTTCTCACATGCTTATGATAGAAACATCCTGTGGCATGGTGCACTCACTGTGGTGCGGAGATTAAATCTCCTACGGCATATTGTCCGGTGTGCGACAAATCAAATGCTTTAGGTAGCGCAATCTTTGCCCGTGATACAGCAATTCTTCTTACATTCATAGGGGGGAGAGACGTAGAAACAGTAAAGATGAATATATACGAAGATCCGTTTGAAATATCATTAAGAAATCTCTTTCAGCTTCTTGCGGAGAAGCTTCATGAAAGAAGGGTGGATGAGGTATTTATTTCGGGCGAGAATGAAGAATTAATCAGGGAGACGGCGGACTGGCTTAAGAGATATGCTCTTCATCCAATACATATCACTCTGACAGATGAATTTCCCTCTCATGATGAGTTTGTAGTTGCCGTATCCGAACATCTCAGAACCAAGAGAAGCCTAAAGAGGGTACAAATAAAGCCCGAAGAGAAGATAAGAGGTGCGCATTCAACAATTATTGGGGGAAGAGACGGAGTCAAGCTACTTCATAAGGTAGCTAAATCGGAATTTGTCAAGAAGATTGTGCCAGGAGTTATAGAAGCCAAAGGATCGGCAGTTGGAGGTGGGGTAAGGCTCAAACTCACGAGAAGCGACGAGAAAGGAAATATCAGGGCACTTCTCATTGATGGCGCGACTGTGCAGAAGGTTCTCATCATAACAACAGCTGGAAATAAAGAAGGTGGCGAAGAAGTACTAAAAATTCTTGAAGGGTTGCTTGGCGATTAGTCAGGACTTGTCGTGAACCCACATTTCTCCATCGATGTATACTTCTTTCTTCCATATTGGTAGCTCTTTCTTGATAATCTCCATACTCTCTTCCAGAGGTCTCCATATGTCTTTCCTGTGTCCACCCATGATGACAACGTAGATGATGTCTTCTCCGGGTAAGATAACTCCAGATTTGTGGTATATTTTTACATCAACTACGCCAGGATAGCTTCTCAGCCTGTCCTCAATCTCCTTCAGTTTTTCATAATAGACATCTTCATACTTCTCATACTCAAGCCTGAGAACTTCTTTACCATCCGAAATCTTTCTTACAAAGCCGATGAAAACACCAATGGCTCCACACTTCTCGCTACCCTTGGCAGTTTTTACTTTCTTAAGCAGTGAATTGATGGTCTCAAAATCCTCAGCCTGCAAAACTTCTTCCACTGTGGATGCTACAGGAACATCTACACCAATGTTAACTTCTTCTTTCTCGAAACCCTTTAGGGCTACAAATTCGTATCCTGTGTTTGCAAGCAATTCGAGAACATCCTTTAGATCGACTTCTGCAGTAATTGAGACCTTATTTCTTCCAACAACGATTTTTTCTTCTCCTTTTTCGATGTCGCCCTTTTCCACGAGAATTGCTTTACCAAGCTTTGAAAGTTTACCACTTATTTCTTCCCAGTTTTCGGTTATGAATACTTTCATTCAATCACCCCATACCCACATGCGAGATTCTGGACAATGTGGTACTGAACATCCACCTTGCTCCCATCAACAATTATTTCAGCGCAGCTTGCAACAGATAGACGGGGCTGCGTTGGGCTACCAGGGCAAAGAACAACAACTCTTCCAAGCTTTTCAAGGAAAAAGCGGTGGATATGTCCAAATATTAGGAAATCAACACCAAGCTCCATCGCTCTGTAACCGAGATCTGAAAAATCATTGAGGTAGTTCCCTTTGTGCACAACCCCGAACCTCACATTTTCAACCTCGAATTTTAACGCTTCTGGCAACTCTTTTTTAATTTTCTCATCATCAGCGTTCCCGCAAACTGCTCTGAGGTTGTAACGTTTTACAAATTCCTTGTAAACATTGTACGTGTTAAAGTCACCTGCGTGGACGATATAATCAGCTTTCTCCATCAACTCCTCAAGCTTTTCTGGTACTTTCCATTCTTTCAGATGGGTATCTGAAATTGCGATTATTCGCTTCATTCCAAAAAAATTTGATGTTGGGTTTATTAAAATTTGAGGTCTCCGTTTGCATCGAGAACTCTGTTTATTATTGCATAAGTTATGAATGGATCCTTGCCTATAGGTTCACACAGAATTACTTTTTTGCCTTCGAACTCACCCTCCATGACACCGAGTTTGCTTTCAAGCCCGAGCGCGCCTGGTATATCTTCTGTTGTATGCACACCATAGGAAATAAAGAGCGGAACCAGGTAAATCACTTCTGACTTCATTTTTCTAACAGCGTCCTCAACACTCGGCTTTCGCTTTCTCGCAACAAATGCGATTTCAACTTCGTCGAACATGCCCAATTTCTCAATTCTCTCTTTGTGGTGCTCCATTATCTCCCTATAATATGGAAGCTTGCTTCCGTGCCCAACCAAAACAAGTCCTCTCATTTTTTCACCTCCTTTCAGCAAATACTATAACAAGATCCGACTTTATTTCGGGCAACTCCCTCTCCTCCCACCTCACAATTCTTTCGTTTTCATTCCCGAGATTTTCCAGGATTACAACTCGAGCAGGAATTTTTGATATTGATTCAATATCGAATTTAGAATCTGCGAGAATGAGAGCACCTCTACCCATTTTAAAAGCATTCAGGATTTCTGGAATGTAATCATCTCTCTTCTTTGCGTGGGCATCCACAACCACAACGTCTGTCAAGTCAACTCTTAACCTTGCTAAAGCAAGCTGTATTGAAGATATTCCTGGCTCAACCTCGCCCTCAATTTTTGTACCCAGCCCCGAGATCATTGGATCTCCGGTAGAAAGAACTACGACTTTCCTACTTTTTCCATCTTCTGCAATCTTGGAATACTCTTCTTCACTGAACGATCTCAGAATAACTTTTTCTCCCCTGATATACTCTTCAGCAAGTTCTATTGCCCTCTTGCTTCCGTAGACAACTTCAGCCTCCTGAATTATCTTTACTGCCCTTTCAGTCAGATATCCTTTCGCAGGTCCAACGCCGACAATCCTAATTCCCATCTTTACCACCGATCAGGAGAACGTCAACTACGTTCTCGTTTATGCTCCTGGCTTTATCGAGAATTATCTTCCTAAACTTTTCTAGATCAGCTCTAATATCTCTTAAAAGCTTACCTCTCAGCTCTGGAACCGCCCATTTTATCAGCAAAGATGGCAAACCGGCGATAATTACATCACCCTTTGCAGCTTTCAAAGCATAATCTATATGCACCCCAAAAACAAATGGCTGATATCCTTTTAGATGATCCATAGCCCACTTCCAGCCTTTTCTGCCTGTAGTTATCACTATCCTGTCGTATCTACTTGCAATTTCAGCTTTGACTTCCACGAGTCTTTTGCACCATGGCTCCACAAAACCTGTAGTTCCAAGTATTGAAATGCCCCCTTCAACGCCTATTCGTGGATTATCCGTCTTCTGCGCAACAGCTTTTCCATGGGGAATTTTCAGGATAACACCTTTCTCAAATCCATACTTTTCTGCATAGATTCTGAAATTTTCATCTATCTGCTTTCTTGCTGTTCTACTTACAGCCTTCTGCCCCTTCAGTTTCCCCCTTTTCCAGACGCCTATTCCTTCTCCAAATTCGATGCCTTTACGATCAACAACCTCGGCAATCATCTGCAATCCGTCTGTTATGTCGAATTCGTGATCCCCTGCAAATTTTCTCGCTGTAGCAACGCCATTCAGTGCTGAAACATCAACCTCAACTGTTATGCCCACGGGAGTTCTGATTGAAACGCCTTCAACATCTTCATAAAGCGACGCAATCGCACCGCATATTGCTGCGCTTGCGGTTGTACCCGTTGTTATGCCCCTTCGCAGCCATCCATCGGGAGTGAGGATGAAAAGCCCGCTCTCTATCTTTTGCTCAACCTCTTCTCTACCCTCTTCCTTTGCCCTCTTTTCTATCCATTCCGGGGGATATTCGAAAAGCTCAATAGGGTCCCTCATTTCTCAAAGCGAGGTTTATTATTCCGTTTAAAATTGCGACGCAGATCGTGCTCCCTCCCCTCGCGCCCTCGGTGGTTATGGATGGTACATCGAGACTTCTTATCATTTCCTTGGATTCAGCAGCATTTACAAAACCAACAGGTGTTGCAATGATCAGCAATGGCTTAATTCCTTCTTTCACGAGCCTGTAAACCGCCAGTGCTGCGGATGGGGCATTGCCGATTGCAATAATACTGCCATTGAGCCTATCTCTCAGATTGTAGAACCCCATCGATGTTCTGGTAATTCCTGTTTTCTCAGCGTTTTCTCCATACTCTATTGCTGCAATAACTTCACTTTTTATTGCTCTTCTGTTAATTCCGGCTTTGACCATTGCAACATCGGTGACAATGGTTTTACTCTCTCTGATCGCCTCTATTCCAGCCTGAATGGGGTTGTTTCTGAACCTTATCAGGTCCTTGATTGCCGGATCACCTGTTGCGATTATGCACCTCTTCAGAATGTAGTCTTCTGGTGTATTGCCCCTGACGTACTTTTCAACGATGCTGTAGCTTTTTTTAACGATCTCTTTTGCCTCGCTTGTCAAATCGCCCATGTCTATCCAGTCCATCATTCCACCTCTAGGCTGTACTTTCGTGCGTAACCCCTTGGCGTAACCATCTTTCCTGCCAGCAGTTTTGTCTCCGAATTTGCCACAAAAAGAATCGTGTGCATGTCCACAATTTCTGGATTCTCGATTATTTCATCAGGTTTTGATATGAATACGCCCTCGTTATCTCTCGTAGCATTTCGAACAACACCAACTGCAACATTACCTCTGATCTTCTTGACAATCTCCATAGCTTTTACGAGGTTCTTCTTTCTCCTTCTGCTTGAGGGGTTGTATATCACAATGACAAAATCACCATGCAGCGCATGTGTAAGTCTTTTCTCTATGACCTCCCATGGCGTCAGTAAATCACTCAGGCTAATGACTACGTGATCTCCACTTACTGCTGAACCGAGAAGGGGGGATGAAGCGGACAGAGCAGTCACACCGGGAACAACTTCAAAATCGATATCGAGTCCATTCGCATATACGTACTCTGCCACAAGTGATGCCATGCCATAGGTAGAGGGATCTCCACCACTCACAAGGCTAACAATATTTTTCTCAGCGAGTTTCACAGCCAGCTTTACTCTCTCAACCTCTCTACCCATTCCGCTCTCGATTATCTCTCCACGAACAAGATGTCTTATTCTGTCGAGGTATGTCTTGTGTCCGAGAACGTAATCAGAGATTTCCAGGATTTTTAGAGCTTTTAGGGTGAGCAGATCTGCGCTACCGGGTCCTATTCCAACGACGTAAAGTTTTCCTTTACACTGCGATTGCAACGGTTACACCTCCATAGACTTTCTTGGGGAGAATTAGCCTTTTCTCCTTTGAGTAATAGAGGGCGCAGGCCTCTGCAACACTTTTCAGCCCAATCTTTTCGGCTTTTGATGGACTTGCGGTCTCCATTCTGTTGATATCGCTTTTAGACACAAACATAAGTGGCTTTTTAATCCTGTCTGCAGCCTCTATCAGACCTTTTTCATCCTTTTTTATTTCCGCCGTTGCAATGACTCTTATGTCCTCAATTTTTGCACCCACTTCAGCCAACGCTGATTTTATTGCGTAAAGTATCTCATCAGCCGTAACACCCCTTCTGCAGCCAATCCCCACGCTTAACCCTTCTTCAAATTCCATTGCAGTTGTAATAATCGGAATAAGACCCATACCCTTCAGCATCTCTGCTATTTCGTTGCCTCCGTGGTGCCCGCCTATAATCGGGATGGCATACCTCATGAGCTTATCAACCACAACAACAGCCGGATCAACCCACTTACTCTTGAGGTGGGGACACATTCCCCTTACGACAATACCTGCTGGCATTAAAGCAACTATGCAGTCATAATCCAGCAACTCACTCCAGATTCCGGGCGTGTAGAGAACTATGTCTGCTCTCAGATAATCTGCAAGCCTTCTGAGCTTTTCAATATCCTTGCCAAATCCAACTACGGCTATGCGTATAGAACAGACCTCCTACCTTCTCCTTTAAGTACCCTGCCTATTATCACAACCGCCGTTCTCGTAATCCCCTCTTTTTCGACCTTGTCTGCTATGTCCGCAAGCGTTCCGGTTATTACTTTTTCATTGCTGCGAGAAGCATGGTAAACAACCGCCACCGGCTCATCAAAACCCCTGATTTTGCCAACCTTTTCTGCAATGTATCTGATTTTGTCAACGCCAAGCAGTATTACAAGGGTGCATGGAATAGCAGCAAGCTCTTCGAGGTAATCCTCTTTCAGGGTTTTGCCCGCAGGACGGGTAATAACGACCATTTCAGCAACTCCCGGGACTGTCAGCTCTGCTTTAAGCGATGCTGCAGAGGCAAAAACGCTGCTTACTCCCGGTACAACCTCACATTCTATCCCTCTTTTCTCCAGCTCTGTGATTTGCTCCCATAGTGCCCCGTAAATGCTTGGATCACCGCTCTGCACCCTGACTACTTTTTTGCCATCTTTAACGGCTTTCTCAATCAAATTGATGATCTCTTCAAGCTTCATGCCATAGCTGTTGACCTTCTCTGCACCAAACTCGGAAAGAAACTCCTCTTCGATTATAGAGCCAGGATAAATGATCAGATCTGCCTCTTTCAACAATCGGTATGCTCTCAATGTAAGTAAATCCGGATCTCCTGGACCAAAACCAACAAAATATACTTTATTCATTCTCTTTCCTCCCCACAATAAGTGTGAAGTAATCGGATTTTTCAGGCACATTCTCGATATCCTCAAACACTTCTATCTTCTCACTGTCCATGTATATTCTCTCTGCAAGTATGATGCGCTTTATTCCCTCTTCTTTCAGCTTGGCATAGATTTCTTTGGGCTTTGAAGCCTTAAGAACTGTGATGTATTCTATCTCCGGCATTTTTGCTGTTGTAACGAGCATGGGGGCATCAACAAACGTCATTGTTCTTGAAAACACAGAAGTGAAGCTGGGGATACCAGGAATAATTTCTATTTCAATAGATGGGTTGATCTCCATGACCTTTTCAGCAACATGCTGGAAGGTTGAGTAAAAAGCTGGATCGCCAAGAGATGCAAAGGCTATGTCTTCCTCATCGCACCTGCTTGCAAGCTCTTCGGCAAGCCTTTCTGTGACTTCTTCACTTTTTCCCATCGGAAATTCTACTAACCTGGGCTCCCTGAATTTTGAGACAATTGAATATGCAAGCCTGCCGGGAACGATCACCTCGTCAACTTCTTTTATTATTCTGACGGCCTTTAACGTGAGCAGTTCTGCATCGCCTGGCCCTAATCCAATTCCGTACAGCATGATTTACCACCCAGTATCATGAAAACGGGGTTGTTGGCTTTAAAAGCTGTCTTTCCAGCAAGTTCGTAACTCCTTGATATATTCAGTGTTAGAGCTTCATGGAAAATTCCCAGTGATTTCATCCTTTCAATAACTCCGCATGCAACTTCGATGCGAGCAGCATTGACAGCTATTTTTCTGGCTTTTCTGCATGCAACTTCTATCATGCGTTCAATGTTCTTTGTGCCTCCAAAGAAAACGATGTCGCAGTCGTAATTTTCCAGAAACTCCAGTCCATCCATATGTAGCACTTCAACATTTTCAAAACTGGCAAGATTTTTCTCAGATTCTTTAAAGGCATTCAAATCATTGTCAACAGCGTAAACTTTCCTTACATAGGGAGAGAAGAATGCTGAAACCCTACCGCTTCCGCAGCCTATGTCTGCAAATACATCGTTTCTTTCGGGTTTCAACTTTGCAAATAAGATACCGATTACCTCATCCTTTGTGAACTTTCCCATATTCTCTTCTCCATTCCTTCCGTTAGAACTTCAATTTTTACGGGATAATTCAAAGCTTCCTTTTTTACCTCTTTGATCATTTCGGCGTTGCATATGAGGAGAACGGTGCTGCCACCTATTGCCTTTAAAATGGATTTTTCTATGGCTGCACATTCTGTATTGGGCTGAATTCCAGCCTTGTAGGCTGCTTCTCTCCCTAAATCTCCGGCAGCAGCAAAGAAATCAGCATCAACGTCTGGAACTGGTATGTTGTGTGGAACCACTATGAGTTTTCCACCAATTTTCCTTCTAAACCCGCATTTTTCGGCAATTTCTTCAGGTATATCTTTTCCTTCATGGATAATTTTTCCACCATCCATTACGGTAAATCTGTCTCCAATTTCAAGGGCAAAATCAATATCGTGGGTAGAGATGATAATTGCCTTACCTTCTTTTTTCAGCATCATTACGATCTCTACAATATCTCTTACACCGAATCCATCCAGTCCTGCGGTGGGCTCATCCATTATTACAACTTCGGGTTCCATAGCTACAACTCCGGCGATCGCCACTCTCTTTTTCTCTCCTTCGCTCAGCATGTTGCAGAGTCTGTTTTCAAATCCCTCAAGCCCAACTTGTTTCAAAGCCTGTTTAACCCTTTCATCGATTTCTCTGTCATCCAAGCCAATATTTTTCAATCCAAAAGCGACATCCTGCCAGACAACCGGAGCTATTAGCTGGTCGTCAGGATTCTGAAATACAAGCCCGACCTTCTTTCTTACTTCAAACAGGCTTTTTTTATCGTAGCGGATTGGTTTTCCTTCTAAAAGCACTTCTCCTTTAGTTGGCTTTAACAAGCCATTGAAATGTAGAAGAAGAGTTGTCTTACCCGCTCCATTCCTTCCGAGCAGGATGGTGGTCTCTCCTTTCCCTGCTTTAAAATTGACGCCCTTTAAAGCCTCAACGCCATTTCTGTAGACATGCCACAGGTCGATGGTTTCGATAACTAGGTTCATAGCAACCATCCTCCCGCTATGGCAATCAGGATCAGCAGAGCAATACCCCATCCAGTACTATTTTCACTCTTTACTGGCATTTTTCCGCTGTAACATCTGGCTTGCATACTCATTTCCAGTTTTTCCGCCCTATTGAGAGTTTTGAGAAATAAAGAATATGATAGCAGAGATGCAGTTCTGATAAACGATCTTCTGCTTGAATATCCAAGTCTCGATGAGGCAGCCTCATCCATTCTTTCAAGCTCGTCAAACAATACCTGAACACTCCTGTATATCAGCACAGCAATTTCAACAATGAATTTTGGCAAGCCAGCTCTCTTCAAAAAAGAGAAAAACTCGGGGATTGTTGTTGTCAGGATCAGGTATGAGAGGATTGAAAAAGATGCTAGAGCCCTCAGGACAGTCTCTATCGCGAGATTTATTCCTTCTCCGGTTATTGTGATAAAACTGAATTTCCACAGAACATTTCCGTGCGTGACGAGAACTATAACGACAAATGCTGGTAATAGGAAGAATAATGGAACTCTCAGGATTCTGAAATATTCTCTACCAGCAGCGTGAATGGATAAAGCGGAGAATATAAGAAGTGATGTCGCATATACTGTTGGCTTTGATGATAAAACCGTAAGAAAGAGGGAAATTAAAACAAAAACTACTTTGAGATCTCCTCTTACTATTTTCTTTGAGCTTACCTGAACAGCCTCAAGAGTTCTGTGCATGCTGTTTTCCTCTGTAGTAGCCCAGGATGTATCCAATTATTAAAGCTCCAATTGCAGCCTGCACACTAAACAGCAAGCTTTCTATTTCACCGCTTGGTGGTTCCCAGATTGGCTCAAACCATGGTGTGTAGTCGGGTTTTATTTCAGATATGGCCTCCTCAGCCTTCTCGTCTGCCCCACTCCAGCCCTCGTCGGCAAGAACGGGAGTAATTAATAGAAGGAGAATTAGAAGGGGTAGAAATCTCATGCAAACACCTCCGCACCTTTGATCTCCGGTTTGATTTGTAGTAGGTGTTTCATCAGTGTGGCTGCTACAACACCCTCTATCAATGCAATGGGTATCTGGGTTACCGCAAATATGCCCATAAACACTGCTGCTGATGACAGAATTCCTGATAATCCTGCATCGGCAGGGAATGCCAGGGCAAGCTGAATTGATGTTACCACGTATGTAACCCAGTCAGCCACAACTGCGGCAATAAAAGTTGCTGAAACAACACTGAGGTGTTTTTTGGCGAACCTGTAAACGATCCAGCCTGCGAAAGGACCAATTATTCCCATTGATGCTGTGTTTGCTCCAAGTGTTGTAATACCACCATGTGCGAGCAGGAGAGCCTGATAAAGCAGGGCTATTGCAGACAGGAAGGCAGTTATTGCCGGACCAAATAGAACGACGGCTATCCCCGTTCCAGTTGGGTGAGAACAACTACCAGTTACGGACGGAATTTTTAGAGCTGAAAGAACGAATATAAACGCTCCAGCAACTGCAATCAGCGCCTTGTTTGAAGGATTCTCTTCTATGATCTTCTTTGCCCTCCACGCTCCGTATGCTATGAATGGTATGGAGAATACGTACCAAGCAACACTCCACTCGATTGGCAGAAACCCCTCCATTATATGCAAATGTTCCACCTCCTTGATTTGATGTCAAGTAAATTTGATATTATTTAAAGCTTACTCCGTAACAATTGACGATCATCAGCTGAGGTAATCTTGCTATCGGGGGCAGTAATATCTATATTTGGAGGCGGGGCTAACTGTCCTTACTGCGGTGGGAGGAAAAGGAATGGAAGTAATCATTACAACGTTGAAGTTCATGGCTACAACAATCCCAATAATTGCTGTAGTTACTTTCCTTACTTCCTACTCCATTAAGAAGGGATTAATGGAAAAGCTAACGAGTGTCTTTACTCCCATGATGGAACGATTCAATATCGGGCACATTGTGGCAATTTCAGCGTTAACCTGCTTTGTAAGCCCAACAGCAGCATATTCACTACTGGCACAATCATGGAGAGAAGGTAAGATAAGTGAAAAGGATGTAATTGCGGCATCCTTCCTCAATTCGTTTCCAAGTATATTCAGTCACCTGTACTCCTTTTTTATCCCATTTGTTATCCCTATTCTGGGCTGGGTGGGAGTAGTTTATGTATCGCTCCGCACAGCTGTTGCTGTAATCAAGACTGTTATCGGCCTGATACTTGCGAAAATCTGGTCGAGTGGAGATAACCATGCGGAAGTCTCCTATGAAAGGAAGGATTTGGATCCCCTTAAGTCTACTGTTAAAACGTTGAAGAGAATCATTCCTATAATGGCCATAACTTTTCTTACTGCAAGCTATCTTTCAGAGATTGGTGTTTTTGATAAATTTGCGGAGCTACTTGATTTTCTCCCTTTGAATGCAAATGCAATAGCAATAGCTGCAATGCAGCTTTTTGATATGAGAACAGCCATAGTCCTAACGGCAGGCATGCTGGAAAATGAAGTAATAAGTTTCAGGTGGGCTGTTGCTGGTCTACTCCTCGGAAATATTGTTACTTTCTCTACCCGGTATGTCAAACACTCCTTACCTCTTCATGTGTCCCTGTTTGGAAAGCTTGGTGTCAAAATAGTATTGCTAAACGCAGCTGTTACACTCATGCTGGATATTATACTGATAATTCTGGTAATACTGTTTATGTAGTTGATTCTACATTTTTTCGATTTAGTTCCTCTTTTATCATCCTGATTACCTTGGGTATCGCTTCCTCAACCTTTGGTGTACAATCCTTTCCAAAATGTTCAATGTCTTCAACTTCTATGGCGAATATTTTCAATTCTTTTGGCATCTCTTCAGGGAAAACAGTGTATCCGAGTTTCAGCGTGGTTCCCAAGGAAAGGGTATGTGTACCCGTGATTGCATATGATGAGAAGATATCATCAAGGGAGAACTCGTAGATTGTTCCCGGCTCTCCACCAAATTTTACCGCATCGACTATTATGGCTTTGTCATAACCAAGAATTTTATCGATAACTTCGAAATCGGATGTCATTAAAATTTCAATATCTGCATCCACCTCTCCTTCCAGTCTTTCGGCAATCTTTATACCTACAGAATCATCTCTCAAAATGGGGTTTCCAATACCGAGAATCTTGACTCTCACAAGCCGAAGAGTATTCTAAAAAATTTTAATTTTGCGGTATTACTTGGGGAATCTGTCTTTATTCTTATTGAAAAAAAGTAGTGGTAAATTCAAATAAAAATTTAGAAGTTTTTGAGCACTTCGTACAGATTGCCGTCGCTGTCGTAGATGTTTATCTCAATGGGCATGCTGCTCGGTGTGATTGCGTGGGTTGCACAAGCGAGACAGAGGTCGTATGGTCTGAAGGCCATTTCAACGTAGTTGAGTATTCTTTCATCAACGTTGCCGTTCTTGATGAAGTGCTTTGCAGCCTTCTTTATTGCGACATTTATTGGTCCCTTGTTGTGGGTTGTTGCAACAATCAGGTTAGCCTCGGTGACAATTCCCTTGTCATCTGTCTTGTAGTGGTGTATGAGTGTTCCACGTGGTGCCTCAACGATACCTACACCTTCTCCAACGACCTCTCCAAGTTCGGCTCTGGTATCTGGGCTTGTTATCTCTGGATCCTGAGCAAGTTCGACAATTCTCTCTGCTGCGTTGAGCAGTTCGATTGCTCTTGCCCAGTGGTATGCAAGTATGTAGTGGGCTGGCTTCTCCTTGAGAACATCATACATCTTCTCATAGGCTTCCTGTGCGAGTGGTGTGTTCATACCGTCAGCTATGTTGAATCTTGCAAGAGGACCGACACTGTACAGGCTTGTGCCATCTCCATCCACTATGCCCTTCCAGCCCATCTTCTTCAGGTAGGGCATTTTGAGGTAGCTCCACGGAAGAACTCTCTCGGCAATGAAGTCCAGGTACTCCTTTCCTTTGAATGTACCAATTTCGTTACCCTTTGTGTCTATAATCTTCTGAACTCCATCGTAGTACGTTACCTTGCCATTTTCATCTACTGTACCCATGTAGTTGGTTACAACTTTGTACATGTCTCCTGTTACGAGCTCCATGTACTTCTCGTTCTTGAGGATGACATCTTCGAATACCTGAAGAGTTGTCTTACCAAGTTCAACGAGCTCTTTTCCGTACTTCTCAATTTCCTGTCTCTCCTCTTCGGTAAGTCTCTTTGACCAGCCTCCAGGCAGTCCAGCAACCGGGTGGTTTGGCTTGCCTCCAAGCATTTCGAATATCTTTACGGCGTAGCTTCTCTTTCTCAGCACGTCCTTTGCAACCTCTACACCGACCTTCTTTACCAGCCCGATGAGATTTCTTTCAGCGGGATCAGCTTCAGGTCCTACAACAAAGTCTGGCAGTCCAAGAGCATAGAGAATTGCCGTGTGATCTTCAACATAGTGAGCATTGAAGAAGAGTTCTCTCAGTTTCTTGGCAGTCTCTGTTGGCTCAACTCCATATACGCCATCGGATGCTTTGGTTGATGCCATGTAGTGGACTCCTCTGCAGACACCACATATTGTTGAAACTGTTCTTGGAACTTCTTCAATTGGCATTCCAACGAGGAATCTCTCGTAGCCTCTCAGCTCTACAACCTGGAAGAATGCTTCCTCAACATTTCCTTGATCATCAAGAAATATTGCAATTTTTCCATGTCCTTCCAATCTTGTGATGGGGTTAATCTCAATCTTTTTCACGTTTTACACCTCCTCATTATCAGAAATAAACAAAAATTCACTTCTGTATCTTCTTGTTTATGATTGCAGCCGGCAGTGAGTATCTGTAGAACAACTTTGCGAGATTTGGATACTTCTTTGAGATTTCATCAACAAGCTTTACGTCGTCAAGCAGGGAGGCTATTGCGCTTATTGCTCTTGCACCGAAGTCTTTAACTTCTGGCAAAGGACCACCACAACCTCTGCAGGGTATGTTCACATTTATACAGGATGCTCCACAGTCTCCCTGTGTGATAGGTCCAAAACAGAGGTAACCCTGCTGCAGGAGGCACTCGTCTTCTTTGGGTATGCCTTCAATTGTTCTCTTAACTTCCTTAATGGGTTCTCTTGATTTACCATTATTGGCAGGGTTTCTTGCGCAGACATCACATACAGCCTTTCCGCTGGTAATCCAGGAGCCTTTTGGTGGAAGCTCACCCTTTATAATTGCTTCAACAGCTTTAGCTACGAATTCGTGATGGGGTGGACAACCTCCAACGAAGTAGTCGACATCTACAACCTGGTGGATAGCCTTAACCTCATCGTAGAATTCTGGCAATGTCAGTTCATACTTACCATCGACAACATACTTTGTCTGAGGAACGACACCATCTGGATTATCGGTGCTGTACGTTTTGAAATATGCAGTTTCGAGTATCTCTTCCTTGGTGTGGAGGTTTGCCAATCCGGCAATACCACCCAATGCAGCACAGGCTCCGAAAGCAACCAGAACCTTTGCCTTCTGTCTGAGTACCTTGACCATGTGTTCCTGCTCGCTCAACCTTACAACACCATCAACAAAAGCAATGTCTATTGATTTGTCTGGCATGGCTTCCAGGTCTTTGTATTTAAGGTCGGCTACAGTTGGTGCCCACCATACAACTTCGAGATGCTCTAGGGCATCAATTAGCCTTTCGGAGATATCCACTAATGCCATTTCACAGCCTGCACAACCACCGGCTAAAAGAAAAGCAAATTTAAGTTTTTCAGCCATTTCACTCCCTCCTCTCCTTAAGCGGGTTTGGCCCCAATTTGGTGATCTGCTCAGTATATTCGTTCATCACGTCGGCAAACTTCTTACCTTCAGCACCAGAAATCCACTCCAGCCTTACTCTCT
>Ga0182240_100104_pt1 | contig 39239 bp, 33 predicted proteins | sample hydfrates4_PW_90_FD_145594 | JGI IMG/M metagenome (GOLD analysis project Ga0182240, IMG submission 145594) | Subsurface microbial communities from deep shales in Texas, USA - hydraulic fracturing test 4_PW_90 | ecosystem: Environmental > Aquatic > Deep subsurface > Shale gas/oil reservoir >...
CTGGTAACCCACACTATTATCTCATATTGGAAATTGTTTGTCCAGCGGGACTTTGCGAAAAAATTTTCTCCATCTACCGGACTATTCCTTACTAATCTTTAAACTCTAAAGTTGTGCGTCAGTTCTGGCAATGAATCCGGATAACGGCCGGGCTGCAGCATTGGTTATGGCTAAGCCACTTGCCCCAAAAGCTGCCAGCATGGGATCCAATCCAGCCTCAATACCCATAGCAGCGACAAAGGAGATACACATTAGACCACCAAATGCCGCACAGAAGTAAGCAGCATAAAGCAACTTGAACTGAAGTGTTTTAGTGGTCTCTTCATAGGTATAATCCCTTGTCGCTTTAGCACCAGGAGCTGGCGCAGGCGGGCTCCAACCTGCCGGCTTCCACCCGGCGGGGGGAACAGACAGACACAAACCTGCAAGAATACCCCCAACACCCATACCTGCACCAACATACCAGAACACATAACGCCAGCCCATGTTTTCAATAAGCCAGGTGGCCAGGGGGCCCATGATAAATGAACCCAATCCCAAACCAACAACCGTAAGACCAGTTGCTAATGCTTTCCTATCAGGCCACCATTTGGGTGCAGTAGCAATGGGAGGTATATAAATAAGACCGCCACCTAACCCGGCGACAACTCCATAAGCCAAATACAACTGAAGTTTTGTTTGCACAAAACCTGCGGACACAAATCCAATACATATTAAAATAGCACCTGCAAAAACGATAGGCCTAGGACCATACTTGTCACTCATTCTACCTGCAGGGAAAGCTACAAGTCCGAAAATCAAACAGGCAATGGCGAAGGCCAGTGCAACCTCTGCACGACTCCATCCAAACGCTTCATTTAGTGGTACAATAAACACACTCCATGCATAAAGAAGAAATCCGCATACGGTACTTCCTAAAACTCCTCCGAGCAACGGTATCCATCTTGGCGGTGTGGCCGGTTGACTCAAAAAATGCACCTCCTAAAAAATTTTAGTTTATCTTAATATTTAAATAACCAGTTATTAGTTGCATATCTCACCTCCCTCTATAAAATAAATTTTTCTAGCATATACTCACTCATTCTTAGAATTGCTTTACCATTTAAAATTAAGGAGATGGATAGGATTTAAAGCTGAGCAAATATCTGTAAGCAGGGAATGTATCCACTTAAGGGTGGTGCCTTATTTGGAAAAATATGTTGGCACATTGGATCTCCACGTAACCCTTGGTGGTTTACCCTCCCATGTCTCACAGGGTCCTTCACTGGCCCATTACATTCCTTCGTTCAACCTATCCAGGGATGGAGGCCAGATAAGCTCCTTTACAGGGTCAAAGCCCGGATGGTGATACAATGCCTGGCTTCTCCGTGCTCCTATTGTCAAATGGTCTTAAGCATATCTAAAGAACTTATAAATAACTATCCATTAACGTTTTTTAGTAAAAATGCTTGGTTTAAGCTGCATCCTGCAATGACAATACTGTGCTGTTTTTTATCAACTCACTGCCATCATACGGTGTCTTTTTCTTGCCGATAGCAAACAATATCCGAATTAATTTACAACATAGAGCAATCAATGATTGTTTCTTCTTAAGCGGGTTCTGTGCTCTTGTGGTGTAGTAATGGTGCAGGGCTTTAAATTCTTCATTTTTAGCAACGAGCGGCATGATACATTTGTAGAGTAAAGCTCGTAAGCGTGCACGCCCTCTTTTGCTAATTTTGGTTTGCCCTTTATGCTTACCTGAGCTGTTTTCTTTTAGATTTAGCCCTGCAAGCTTCTGTATCTGGCGTGGATGTGAGTAATGATCCAGGTTCCCTACTTCAGCTATAAAGCCAGCTATCGTCACCATTCCCACGCCCGGCACAGTCATCATTTCTTTGGCACCTGGTATTTCGCCTAACAGGTTTTCAAGTTGCTGCAGCAACTGCTCTATTTCCTGCTGTATGAATTTGTATTGGTTCAAGAGTGTCAATATTTCCTGTCGCCCCATAATTGACCCTTGATTTAAACCGATGCTTTCAGTGGCTGCTTCTACTAGTTGCAATGCTTTCTTTTTACCGGCACTCCGTTTCATCCCTTGTCTCCAGCATTCCATAATGCCATCTGCGCCTTTATCCACAATTTCTTGTGACAGGGGTGCGTATTCTAGTACAAGTAAAGCTGCCTTTCCAGTCCATTCGTTAAAGACATTTAGAAACTCAGGGAAGAAACGGTCCAGCCAGTTGTCTATTCGCCCTTGAACACGCCTTAAATCTTCAGTTAAGCGGTCTCTAAGGTTCATTCCTACTCGCAATTCTGCATAGATTCCGGTAGGAATATTGGGTTCAGAGTACCGCCCATCTTTGACCAGCTGTGCTATGACACGAGCATCTTTGATATCATTCTTTGTCGGTGAATTATCGTCAAGTTCTTTGCTTTTCTTGACGTGCATGGGGTTTACAAGTACTACCTTTATGCCGTTTTGGCATAGAAACTGTGCTAACGGTAACCAGTACTGGCCAGTAGGTTCCATGCCAAAGATTGCTTGGGTCTTACCGTGTTTGGCCATTAGCTTGTGGGTCCAGTCCAAAACCTTTGTAAAGCCTTTTTGACTGTTTTTAAAAGTTAGGGCCTTACCAAGCTCAATTCCGCGGAAATCTTGAGCTCTTCCAACATGATTTGTTTTGGCAATATCTATTCCTATAATTAATGTTGATTCTAAGACTTGCTCAATTTTACGGTTTTGGTTATACTCCATGGTGAGTACCTCCTCTGCTATTTAAGGGTCGTTTCGTGGCGACACCTCGTATGTTAGCAGGAGGTACTTCTTTTTTCAAAGACCTGGTTTGTTCATTACAGGAATGCTCCATTTCTATAACGTTGCTTGTGGTGCATTTTCATGTATTTAATACACTTTACGACAAAGTTCTTCTACCCCTTGCACTGGTTCAACGTGCCGCAATAATGTCTCTAACACTTGCAAATTACATTCCTTTTAAGTTTCAAAAACACTTTTTTTTCAAAATTCGACTCACCTCCCGTCTTAAAAGCACAGAATTTTACAAAAATTGCATCAAGCAACAAAAATTATAAAACGTCAATACTCATTTGCCATATGCAAGTGTCACAATCAGACAATTCCCTCAATTATCTAACTAATGTTTACACAAATCTATTTTATCAACAATGAAATGTGTATGTAAAACAATTTAGACACTTTCTAATTATTACAAGATTCACGATGGCAAATGGATATTTTTCACGCAAAAACTCGCCATTCATACCCATCTCAGAGGCTTCGCGTCACATATCAGAGATAGGAGCCGTATGAAGTAATACTTCTTGTACGGATCTGTGTGTGGGGGGCGCCCGGTAACGGCCGTTCCTACCGTGCTTTTTGGCTGGCTTGACCTACGTGAAAATGCTATATATATAAGAATGTCAACAATAACATTGTCTTATTGGAGTGAAAACTATATGCCGTGGACCTGTCGAATTATAGATTTTAATGAAATTACCCGGGAGGGGAAAGAGCCCCAACCCGGTGATATGTGGTACGCCCCGTGGATGCTTGAACATGAGGAGCTTTCCCCCGAATACCGGAACCACTGGAGAGGAAAGAGACACCCGGTGTTTGTCCTGCTGCCCAACGGTATTACCTGGTGCATTGACGTTAAATTTTCCGGAAGCACCCACGGCTGGACTGTCACCGGAATACCGCCGGTAATCACCGCCTACCCCTCGGTTAATATCCCCGGGCCCGGCGGCTATCACGGGTGGTCGGTAAATGGAATTCTCACCGACGACTTAAAGGGCCGTACATACACATAGTAAAATTTAGCCACCGGCTCCCAAATACATAGCCTCCACCAGCATATCCTGAAAATCGGGCACACTGGAAAGGGCGACAAACTCTGTTTTTTCCTCCAGGCGCTGTGCCTTTTCCCGGAAATCCCAGTTGAAAAGCGCCATACGGGCTCCATCCCCTGCCGCATTACCCACAGCCCGAATTTTTTCCCTGGGACAGTCGGGAAAAAGTCCTATGGTAACGGCATCATCCACATCTATGTAACTGCCAAAGGCACCGGCCAGTATTATTTCATCGGGCTTATCAACCCCGGCATACCGCATTAGAATACGGGCCCCGGCCAGAAGAGCCGACTTGCCCAGCTGCACGGCCCGCACATCATCCTGGCATACAGTTATATCCTCCCCGGTCCCGGTTTCCCCGGCAAAGGCAAGTACAAATTCATACTTTTTGCTTCCCTTTTCCCGGCGCAGGCGGGGATGGCTTTTGCTTTTATCAAAAGCTCCATTAGGCTTAATAATGCCGGCCTTTAACAACTCGGCCACCACCGAGAAAATACCGGAACCGCAAATACCCAGGGGTTTCCGTACTTCCCCCTCCTCCTGGCCCGGACCGGGAATGACGGCCAGTTTTACGTCCCAGGTTTCGGGATCAATGGAGGCCCCTTCTATGGCACCGGGCGCCGCACGCATACCGGATCTGATTTGGGCTCCCTCGAAGGCCGGACCGGTGGCCACCGAAGTGCAGAATGAGCGCTTATTGCTCCCCAGAACAAGCTCACCGTTGGTACCTATATCCATTATCAATTTCATTATCTCCCGGTCATCCTGCTGCTCAGCTATTCTGACTCCAATGGTATCGGCCCCCACATAGGCGGAAAAGACGGGGAACATATAAACCTGTGCACCGGGATTTACATTTAAGCCCAAAAGGGAAGAGCGAACATACTGGGCGGTCTTAATGGTGGGAATAAAGGGGTACTTCCCCAATGCCTCCGGGTTGAGTCCCAAAAAAAGGTGGTGCATTGTGGTATTACCCACCACTGTAACATCCATAATATCACCGGGACTGGTACCGGTGGATTCCGTCATGTTATAAATAAGCCCATTAACGGCCTGAATAACACTTTGCTGCAATGATGACAGCATTTCCGGCTTTTCCTGGACCAGGCTGATGCGAGCCAGTACATCCCCACCGTAAACCACCTGCGGGTTTAACACCGAATCAGCGGCTATAACCCGGTTATTGTCCAGGTCTCCCAGGTAAGCCGCCAGGGAGGTGGTACCAATATCCACCGCCAGTCCCAGCATGGGCCGTTCCCTCTTTTTCCTTATACAGATCACCTGCTGGTTCCAGTCCACAAAGGCCTCCAGCGGGGGTACTTTCCGGGCCGTCAGGTTGGAAAGCTGTATCATGGCGGTGGGTGAGAGCACCGGTTTTTCCACCTGGTGATCATCCCTCAGGATCTGGGCGCACCTTTCCCACATACCGGTGCCGTGGTTAGCCTCGAAGGGGGGCAAAGATAGCTCAAGGCGGCGCACGAAGGGGTTCAGTTCAATTTCGCGGTGGGTATATTTTTTTCGAATTACCGCCCCCGTGTCCCTGCTGGCCCGGGGCACTGTAACATCCAGATGGGAATTCACCCTCACTTCACAGGCCAGACGCCAACCCTCCTGCAGTTCCCCGGCGGAAAAAAATCTGTGCTTTGAGCTGTCGGAAAAATCACCCACCGGCTGGTGTAACTGCACCTTGCATTTTCCGCAAAAACCTTTACCGCTGCATTCCGAGCGGAGATTAACCCCCGCCTGCCAGGCAGCCGTTAAAAGAGACGTTCCTTCCTCCACCGGAACCCTGAGCCCCAGATTTACAAAGTTCACCATGCATTTTGACATGTTATGCTCCTCCCTGGGCATGTTTCATCCAGCAATTTCCCTCCGACACGCAATAGTCACAAGCGGGCAGCACCCTGGCGGAATTATATCCCGGCCCCATCCCAATCAAATTGGAGGCGGATTTATAAGGTACTAAAAGGTAAGAAGCATTGACAGACACCCCTACCCTGTTGGTATCCAGCAGGGAACACAGTCCCCTCTGTTCTTCCACGGGCCACCCCTTGAGGGAACCCGGGCTTAAGGACATCCCCACTCCATACCCTTCCTGCTCCGCCATACTTTCCACCAGTGTCCACACTTCCCGGTCCACGGCGTTTAAAGCCAGTACCCCGGCACAATCCAGCCAGTAGCCCAACTCCCAATTTCCCCTGCGGCTGAGCTCATTCACTGCTTTTTCCAGTTTGCCGCCTATAGTGGTTACATAGATAACGGCTTCTTCCGCCTTTTCCAGTAAACAGGCATTATCCCCCATATTGAGCTCGATCTTCCCCACCTTAACCTTGTTTTCCCCGGCCGGTCCCACGGGAAACCTATCCAGCACAAAGGCCGGTTCAACAAACTGCAGGGCTAAATCAAGGGCTCTGGCGGCCTGTTCGGTAATTTCAGGCCGCACCTGAGCCCTTTCCTTAAAACCTTGACTGCAAAGTAAATTGTCCAGGAAGACTTCCACGCTCAGTCTTTTAGAAAAAATATTTCTCACCCTCTTTCCTTATAAGGTCAAGAGAGAAAAGCCGGTTACCACACCGAGCAGCAACCGGCTACAAGAATGAATCTAATTCTTCAAAAGGTTTTTCACCGCTTCAACCGCCGCCACGGCATCAGCCGCGTAACCACCGGCGCCTATTTCATCGGCATACTGTTGGCTCACCGGGGCTCCCCCCACTATAACGTGCACCTTGTCATACAACCCTTCGTCCTTGAGGACATCTATGGCTTCCTTCATGTTGGGCATAGTGGTGGTCAAAAGGGCCGACATTCCCAGCACCCGAGCGTTTACTTCCTTCACCTTGGCGACAAAGTTTTCCGGGGGATTGTCGATACCTATATCATGCACCTCAAAACCCGCACCCTCCAGCATCATGGCCACAAGATTTTTCCCTATATCATGGATATCATCCTTTACCGTGCCAATAACCACCACGCCCTTACTATCCTCTGCCGCAACCTCACCCTGGAGAAGAGGCTTTATCTTTTCCAGCCCCAGTTTCATGGACTGGGCGGCGGCCAGCATTTCCGGAATAAACATATCCCCCTGGGAATACTTTTCCCCCACCACATCCATGGCGGCAATAAAACCGTCGTGCAGTATCCTTCTCGCCTCAATCCCTTCATTAATGGCTTTTTCCACCTTTTCCACAATGGCGTCCTTCCTGTAAGCCACCACCGCATCATGTATTTCTTTAATTATATCCGCCATTTTTCATCCCCCTTTTTTAAGAACCGTTTCCCTAACCTGTCAAAGCAACGCGAAGTGATTAAATACCCGCTGCTATTATATTATCTATTTTTTCCAGAACTTCACCGGGCTTGGAGTCCGGCTGGTGCGAAGAAAGAATCTTGCTGGCTTCCTCCTGTAACCTTTCCTCCATGGTTAGGCTTCCACCCTTTTCCCAGGCGGGGTAATTCTGCCGGTCCAGGAGTTTGGGATACCACTGGGCGGTACGGAAATTTTGCAGTGTGTGATCGTCACCCAGGAAGGAAGAACGGTCCCTGTTCCTGCCTATAACATCAAGGGCCAGGGTATTATCGCTAACTTCCAGTCCATTCATGAAGAAGCGGGCCATATCGATAATTTCGTTGGCCATAACCAGCTGCTCCAAAGAAGATGTGGTACCATATTCAATGTATCCCACATCATGAACCAGATTGGACCTGCAGGCCAGGGCGGCAAAGATCGAAAAAGTTGCCTCAATGCCGGCCTGGGCATCAACACGCTTGGAATCGGTGGCCCCCGCATAAGACCAGGTGGGCAAACCGTAAAAGCGGCCCATATCGGTAACGGCTCCCTGTGTTAAAGCCCACTCCGGGCAGCCATAGGAAACCACGGTGGTCTTTTGATCCATAATGGAAACATTGGGTCCGAAAACGAAGGGCACCCCTCTGCGTACCAGCTGCGACAGAACAAGGCCGAATAGACATTCGGCAATTCCCATGGCCATTGCTCCGGCCAGGGTAATGGGAGCACCGCTGCCGGCATTGGCCCCCGAGGGGAAACTAATGGGAATATTATGCCTGGCGCTGGTAATGAGCTTCTGAACCGATGTCTTGTTGAATATCAAAGGAGAAACGGGTTCTACATAATGCAGCAGAAAGGGGTTCTGCTCCAGTTTCTGCCGGTCTCCCCCGTAAACCGCAACAGCCATTTCCCATATTTTCTCGGTGTCCTTCCCGGTATCCGAGCAAAATACAATGGGTAAATTACTGTTTTTGACCATTTGCGCAAACTCGTACATATATACCATTTCCGACGGAACATCCACCGGGTTGCCCATAGACATAATAAAAGCAATATTGGGCAATGCATCGCAAACCCGGGCAAAATTACCCACATCGTTTACCTGCACCCTTCTCCGTACCCGGGTTTCAGGATCAATTGTGTAAATGGTATCTGACCCGGTACCGAAGTAGGTTTTCCCTTCCTCCAGAAACAGGCAGCGCTCCCCCTTCTGGTTGGCCAGCACCACCCGGGACGGGGCACTGTTCAATGCATCCTGCACCAAAAATTCGGGAATCTTTACCCGATCCTTTTCCACGAAGGCCCCGGCATCCCTAAATATTTGCACCGCTTCCTCATCTTGCACATGCATCCCGTAGGAGGTCATTATCTCCATGGCGGCATGGTGAATAGCTTGCACTTGTTCATCTGAAAGAATCCTCATGGAAGGTCGGAGAGTTTCAACGGGCAGCTGTTTCATTCAAATCCCCTCCGTTTCATTTAACATGTGTTTATCCAGGGCTATTCCTCACTAATAAATATGCCGGCTTAAGACTAAAATGCCCATGGCAACCATCCCCTGTTCCTCCTTTATTTGGGTGCCCATTATAGCAGACAATTTTTTTAGTGTTAACCCCTATGTAACAATTTACAATATATTTGTCAAACCTCCTGAGAAGCGGGAATTTGCACCGGAATGCCGGTATTCGCCGGATTGGTTAAGGTTGTTATATTTGACACTCAATTTTAAATATTCAGTCTAATTATGACACCATTTCCCCGCCAAAGCATAAAAAAGCCCTGCGGTCAAAGGTCGCAGGGGATTACAATTTCTAGTGAGCCAGGCCGGCCTCATTTTCTTCTTCCTTTTGCAGCTCCTGCCTGTACGGGCAAAGTTCATCCTTCTTATTTTCCTGCACGTTGCACCCCCAGTGGGTTTCGCCTGCCACCATGAGGCGGTAATTACAAAAGCTGCAAAAGGTATGAGTGATTTGCTCCTGTATCATATCCTTTGCTTTTATGACTGACATGCCCGGGATCTCACCCCTTTCAATTATTAATTAACTTTTTAGTCATTTTACCATTGTTTCATCTCCATTGTCCATGGAGATACGGGCGAATTTACAGTGTGACGAACTTTTTTATCAAGTGTGATCTATATCATATTGTAATAACCGGTTAAACGATAAACTAATAGCAACATAAAACAAAAAAAATAAACCCAAGGAGGTAATACAATGTTTTGTTACCAGTGTGAGCAAACTGCCAAAGGAACAGGATGTACTAAAGTAGGAGTTTGTGGCAAAAACGAAGATGTGGCAAGCCTGCAGGATACTCTGATTATCGGCCTTAAAGGTGTGGCGGCATACTCCTTCCATGCTAGGGAGCTGGGCGCCCGGGATGAGAAAATTGACGCCTTCATGCACAATGCACTCTTCACCACTCTTACCAATGTTAACTTCGATCTGAACGACCACGTTGCAAAGGCCCTGGAACTGGGTGAAATGAACTTGAGGGCCATGGAAATCCTGGATAAAGCTAATGTGGATAAATTCGGCACCCCGGAGCCCACCAAAGTTTCCACCGGATTAAAACCGGGACCGGGCATTGTTGTCACCGGACACGACTTTTTGGATCTTTATGAGCTGTTGAAACAGGCCCAGCCGGAGGGAGTAAATGTTTACACCCACGGTGAAATGCTCCCGGCCCACGCTTATCCCGAGCTGAAAAAGTTTTCCAACCTGGTGGGACATTACGGTTCGGCCTGGCAGAATCAAAAGAAAGAATTCGAGGAATTCCCGGGCGCAATTCTCGGAACCACCAACTGCGTGCTGCTTCCTAAGGATTCCTATAAAGACCGCATGTTCACCTGCGGAATAGCCAAGCTTCCGGAAGTGACCCATATTAAGGATCGCAACTTCAAGGAAGTGATAGAAAAGGCAAAGGCAATGGGCTCCCTCCCGGAAACGGAAGGCGGAACATTGACCACCGGTTTCCACCACACCCCGGTACTTTCGCTGGCGGACAAAATTGTGGAGGCTGTAAAGGCCGGTAAGATTCGCCACTTCTTCCTGGTGGGCGGCTGTGACGGGAGCAAATCTTCCCGCAGCTACTACACCGACTTTGTAAAACAGGTTCCGGAAGACTGTGTGGTACTTACCCTGGGCTGCGGCAAATACCGGTTCAACCACCTGGACCTGGGCGATATCGACGGCATTCCGCGCCTTTTGGATATGGGACAATGCAATAACGCCTACTCCGCCATCCAGGTTGCGGTAGCCCTTTCCAAAGCCTTTAACTGCAGTGTCAACGATCTGCCACTGACCCTGGTACTATCCTGGTTCGAACAGAAGGCGGTTTCCATCTTACTCACACTGCTGCACCTTGGCATCAAGAATATACGCATCAGCCCGTCACTGCCAGCCTTCCTGACACCGAATGTTGTGCAGGTGCTGCAGCAAAATTTCGATCTGAAGCCCATCACCACTCCGGAAGAGGACCTGAAAGAGATTTTAGGCTAGGCTAAATTCGCTCAAACAGATTCGCCGCTGATCCTCCGCTCCATTCGCTCTTTGACACATTGGCTTTTATGCATAAGAAGTTGCACCGCAACGGCAAAGATACCAAGACCTTGTTCCGACAGGTACCATGCCGTTGCCGTCATTCGCTCCGGGTGCTGCCCGCTCCTTTCCCCGGTATTCATTCTGCACAAAAAGTCTTTTCATGCTTCTGATGTTGCCGCCTTCCGGCGGCATGGGCTTCTAACTTGAATTAAAGCATCTCTTTGCGTCCAGAAACGTCCCCGGCTTGAATGTCTTTGTGGTATTCTTGTAAGGATTTTTTGGTGGCTTCCCGGGTGTTGTTTTCTTTATATACCGCAATACCCCTTGCACTGGCCAGGGCGGCGGCCATAGTAGTTATATAAGGAACATTATACCTGATTGCTGTCTTGCGAATGTAAGAGTCATCGTGTTGGCTGCGTTTTCCTGACGGGGTATTGATGACCAGGTTAATTTCTTTATTTTTTATGCCATCTATTATATTGGGCCGGCCTTGATAGAGTTTTTTAATCTCTTCGGATACAATTCCCTTTTCTTTAAGGAAATCATGGGTTCCTTCCGTAGCCTTGATATGAAAGTCCAGCTTACTGAATATCTTGGCCACTTCCAGCGCGTCCTCTTTATCTTCATCGTTCACGCTGATCAGAACGGTTCCCGATACCGGAAGGGGAGATTGAGTTGCTTCTTGCGCTTTGCAAAAAGCTAATTCAAAGGATTCGGCAATACCCAATACTTCCCCGGTAGAGCGCATTTCCGGCCCCAGTAACGGGTCCACTTCCTGGAACATATTAAAGGGGAATACCGCCTCTTTTACCCCAAAATGAGGAATCCTTCCGGGAACAAGCTCCTTAAGAGGGGACTCCTTACCAGTTTGACCCGCCAGCATTATTTCCGTAGCGATCCTGGCCATCCGGATATTACATACTTTGGACACCAGGGGAACGGTGCGTGAGGCTCTGGGGTTTGCTTCCAGCACATAAACCTTGTCACCGGCAATGGCGTACTGAATATTCATCAGGCCAACAACATTAAGCTCCATTGCTATTTTCCTGGTAAATTCCACAATGGTTTCAATATGTTTGGCCTCTATATTAACCGGTGGAATTACACAGGCCGAGTCTCCGGAGTGGATGCCGGCTAGTTCAATATGCTCCATCACCGTGGGTACAAAGGCATCCGTTCCGTCGGCTATGGCGTCGGCTTCGGCCTCAATGGCGTTAGCCAGGAATTTATCAATCAGAATCGGTCTTTCCGGTGTAACCTCCACCGCAGCGTCCAGGTACTGGCGGAGCATTGCTTCATCATAGACAATTTCCATCCCGCGGCCCCCTAAAACATATGAGGGACGAACCATCAAGGGATAACCAATCCGCCTGGCTATTGCCAGCGCTTCTTCAAAATTCACCGCCATGTCGGCTTCCGGCATGGGAATGTCCAGTTTCTCCATTATCCGGCGGAAGCGGTCGCGATCCTCGGCCAGGTCAATTGTTTCCGGAGAAGTACCGAATATATGAACCCCGGCTTCCGCCAGTTCTCTTGCTATATTCAGCGGCGTCTGGCCCCCGAACTGAACAATTACCCCCAGGGGTTTTTCCTTTTCATATATACTCAATACGTCTTCCACCGTCAGTGGCTCAAAGTACAGCTTATCGGAGGTGTCATAGTCGGTGGAAACCGTTTCCGGGTTGCAGTTGACAATAACCGTCTCAAAGCCCATATCCCGCAGGGCAAAGGCGGTATGCACACAGCAATAATCAAACTCAATTCCCTGGCCGATACGGTTGGGACCTCCGCCCAGGATCATCACCTTAGGCCGGTCGCTTGCCGTGGTCTGGTCGGGGGCGTTATAGGTGGAAAAATAGTAAGCTGCATTTTCAACGCCGCTTACCGGGACCGCTTCCCAGCCTTCCACTACCCCTAAGGCAGTTCTGCACCGGCGGATTTCGGCTTCCGGCACACCTAACAGCATTGCTAAATAACGATCGGCAAAGCCATCCCTTTTAGCCAGGACCAGCAGTTCATCCGGCAATTGACCATCTTTATATTCCAAAAGCTTTTCTTCCAGCTGAACAAGTTCTTTCATTTGCTCAATAAACCATGGCTTGATATGGGTTATCTCGTAAAGCCGGTCAATGCTCGCACCTTTCCGCAGTGCTTCATACATTATAAACTGGCGTTCGCTGGTGGGCTCCGCCAGCATCGACAACAGCTCTTCCAGGGAGCGCCGGTGAAAGTCTTTGGCGAAACCCAACCCGTAACGGCCGGTCTCCAGGGAGCGTATTGCCTTTTGAAAAGCTTCCTTATAGTTCTTGCCGATGCTCATAACTTCCCCCACAGCCCGCATTTGTGTCCCCAGCCTGTCCTCGGAATTGGGGAACTTTTCAAAGGCCCAGCGGGGAAACTTTACCACCACATAGTCACCGGAAGGTGTATATTTATCCAGAGTGCCGTCCCGCCAGTAAGGAATCTCGTCCAGGGTTAGGCCTGCCGCCAGCATGGCCGAAATAAGGGCTATTGGGAAACCGGTGGCCTTTGAGGCCAATGCCGAGGAACGGGAAGTTCTGGGATTTATCTCAATAATAACAACCCGGCCGGTTTTGGGGTCATGGGCAAACTGGACATTGGTCCCTCCAATTACTTCTATTGCCTCCACAATGGCATAGGCGTATTTCTGTAATCGCTCTTGCAGCTCCCGGCTGATGGTAAGCATGGGTGCCGTACAAAAGGAATCACCGGTGTGCACACCCATGGGATCAACGTTTTCAATGAAGCAAACCGTCAACATTTGATTCTTAGCATCCCGCACAACTTCCAGCTCCAGCTCTTCCCAACCGAGAACCGATTCCTCCACCAGCACCTGGCCAATCATACTGGCACTGATGCCGCGACTGACTATGGTTCTTAGTTCTTCCATGTTATAAACCAGGCCCCCGCCGGTGCCTCCCATGGTGTAAGCAGGCCGAATAACCACCGGGAATCCCAGTTCCTGCGCTATTTTTTCCGCTTCCTCCACACTGTACGCCGATTTGCTGCGGGGCATTTCTATGCCCAGCCGGTCCATTGTATTTTTGAAGGCGGTACGGTCCTCCCCACGTTCAATGGCATCAATCTGCACGCCAATCACTTGAACTCCGTATTTCTCCAAAACCCCTGCCTTGTTTAAATCAGAACACAAGTTAAGGGCCGACTGGCCGCCTAAATTTGGCAGCACCGCGTCGGGTCGTTCTTTAGCTATTATGCCGGTTAGGCTCTTTAAATTCAGGGGCTCAATATAGGTTACATCAGCAATCTCCGGGTCAGTCATAATGGTAGCCGGGTTTGAGTTAACCAAAACAATCCGGTAACCCAATTTTCGCAGGGCTTTGCACGCTTGAGTTCCGGAATAGTCAAACTCACAGGCTTGTCCGATTATAATCGGGCCTGAACCAATAATAAGAATTTTATTAATGTCGGTTCTTTTTGGCATGATGTCCTCCCTTTCTCATCGGTATCCTAACTACATTGTCAGCATTATAACAGATAATGTTCGCTAATGGATAAAAAACATTATTTAATAGGTAAACGGGCGGAGAATGTACCGGCGGGGTTATTTTTTTAATTAGGCATGGGCCGTCTACCTTGAAAAAACTCTCGTGGTTTCGTTTAAAAGGTAATTATTTCGCCGGAGCGGGCAGCACCCTGCGCTCACTTACTAAGCCTTTAATTGAATGAGCTCACTCCGCGGCGGGTATTTCAAATTTTACCCGCTGCAGTTTTTCACCCACGCTACGCAGCTTCAAGGCTGCTTCTTCTGTATCAGGCACCGGGAATATAACCTTTATCCCGGACCCCTTCAGATAATCCACCGCCAGGCCCTTATGCCAAAAATCTCCCTCCTTCAGCCTGAAATCCGGCCGGTAATAATCCCATGTTTTATCACCGCCGCCGTTGACTTCAAAATAAAAGGCCAGTTTTTTATCCTCCAGGGCAATCCTTTCCAGGTTGTAGGTAAGGGTTTCCCAATTGAATAGCCCGTTAACCATCTCCTCCCCCTCCCGGGGGATTTCAATTTCCATAATTTGTTCCTGCGCCGGGAAACGGTACAGGTAAAGGAAAGGCGCTGTTAGTTCCAATTTACGGACCGAGGGGTCTACCGCATTAAAATGAAAGGCCCCTTCTATCCCTCCGGTTACCCGGTCGGTGGAAGTACGGGTTTCTCTGAGCTTAACCTGCTTTCCGTTAGTTATATCCACCAGCTGAGCCCACGGCCCCGGGACATCCGCGTTCGGCCCGTCAATTGCCGGAACGGGATGCGGTCTGCTTATCCGGGTCTCACCGCTGTTAGGCCCGTTGGGCCCCATTTCAGTGTACATTGGAGGTGCTGTACCAACCCCTACACCTGCAATTTCAGGCTCCAGGGGCCAGCGGGCGCGGAAAAAGAAAATGCTTTCCGACAGTCCCAGTACAGCCCTGTCCAAGCTGAGTTTAACAGGTCCGGTCTGTGCTTCAAGGCCCGGATACAGCTCCCGGGTATTTTGTGCCACCAAAGTGGGATCCACCGGCAGCGTGAAACTGGCTTCCACCGGTATGCTGTCCGTCTTAAAGGTAAGTTTGATTTTTTCGGCATCCAGGTTAACCGGCTCCAGATCATAGACAAAGTTTTTGCTGTGTAACCCCCGGCCGCCCCGGGGCTGGTAGTTTACTCCCTTATCATCGGTCATGGCAATGTGTAGAAAGTCTTCACCTTCCAGTCCCGGCTCCACCTGGTAAAATACCGTGGTGCGGGCGGTATCCAGCAGAACCCGGTTAACGGTAATAACATACGGGCCCAGTTTTTTGCTTTTGTTCACCTCGGTGAAGAGATCCATTTTTTCAGCCTGTTGAAAGGAAGGATCCCTTAAAGCCAGGTTTTTACCGGCATTATAAGAGGCCCAGGCGATTGCCGTGGCGGCAAAAAGAAGAATTAAAGCTACCATTAATGCCACCCGGCGAAATCTGTCGACAAAGCTGTTTTTACGTATCGAATTATCCTCCGGCGAGATTGCAGCAGGAAAAACAGGCTCCCGGCATGTTGCCAGCAATTCCCGGCAATGGGAACACGCCTCCAGGTGCTGCTCAATAAACTCTCCGGTGGCTCTTCCGGCTTCCCCGTCAGCATATATAGGCAGAAGATCGCGGACTATTTGGCATTCTTTTTCAGTCACTGCTATCACCCTCAGTCAATTGATTGAACAGGCTCCGGAACCTTTCCTTGGCGCGAAAAAGAATTACCCGTGCTGTAGAGGGAGACACATCCAGCACGGCACCCAATTCTTCATAAGAGAGCCCCTCTATTTCCCGCAGTACTATTGCCGCCCTATATCTCACCGGTAACCTTTGCAGAGCATCCCGGACCAGGCCCATATTCTCTGCGTTTTCAACCGCCCGGACCGGGTCTCCTTCCATATTTGTGTCAGGAATATCCCGGTCCAGGGGCCAATTTACGCGACTGCGGCGCAGATGCCCGGCATAGACGTAAAAGGCAATGCGGAATATCCAAGTAGAAAGGGCAGACTCCCCCCGAAAACCGTCCAAAGAGAGCGCCACCTGGTAAAAGGTTTCCTGGGTAAGCTCCTCCGCCAGGTGATAATTACCGCCCATCTGGTAAAAATATCTAAATATTGATGTCCTGTAACGACGATATAGTTTTTCTAAAGTGTTCTTGGCCATCTTAACACGTCCTACTTATCCAGTGTCCAAGGGTTAAAAAATGTTACAGTCCTCTATAAAAATTTTTGCCTGATTAACCAGCTTAATAATAAGCTTCTTTAAGTATCTATCATACCTCCTTTTTTCTTAAAGTGTCCGGGTTTCGTCCTAAAAAATTCGACAAAAAATCACTCCTAAATTGGTTTGAAGTTCTTGAAATTTTTTCGTAAATATGTGTAACATTTTCCCCCCTCAAAACACTCATATATATAGAGGGAGTATCGAAAAATATCACCGGTTTATTCCGGTGTTTTTTTTTGAAAGGGAACAGAGGGGGGAGTGCCGTGTCCAAAAGGGGCGGGGCATTGGACAAAATTGAATCAACTGAACAAATAATTAACCGGATTTATGCCACTGCCTTTAGGTTAACCGGAAAGCGCCACAGTGCTGAAGCCCTTGCCAGTGAAGCTATAAAGGCGGTGCTTGGCAAGAAAGAGATAGTAACAATGCAGGCGGCTTTGAAGGGTCTATGTAATTCATTCTTGAATAATCCTCCACCGGTATTACTTGAGGATTTCAAAATTAAGAAGAACAATCCCCGCCGCCAGGCGGTTGATGCCAAGCAAGTGCAGCAGGCACTACTCTGCCTGGAACCAGTGGAGAGGCTGGTCCTGGTTTTAAGGGAGATGTGGCAGTTTTCCTATGGGGACATTTCCAATTTAACCGGGCTGGAGCAAGATAAGGTGGCAAAGGTGCTGGCACAAGGAAGGGTGGGCCTGCGAAATTGTTTTTTCCCCGCAGTTGACTCGGGTTAAATATTAAAGATTGGCTTGTTCCGTCATGGGGGGTAGGCTGTGAGTGAAGATAAAGTAATTTCCATAATACTGATTTCCATGTTGTTGTTTTTAATCCTGGGAATGTTAGTAATGACTGCTCAAGAGTGAATTAAGGGGCTGCTGCAATACCTCTTCAGCCCTTTATAATTTTTCTCGGCGTGTGGCAAATAAAAAAGTCGCTAACCTTGTGGTCAAGCGACTTTTTGTACTGCAACCCCTTTAAAACATCTAAATTATTTCAACGTAATCTTTGTTTTTCAGACAAGCGGCATTAGCTTCGTCTATATCAACATGCATTTCCAACATGTACTTGGGACTTACCCGTACTAGGACCTCGTAAAACATTACGCCCCTTGGACCGGAAGTTTTGACAGTGACCCGGTCCCCATCTTTTACACCGAAAAAGCGTGCATCTCCTGGATGCATATGAATGTGGCGGGCCGGTATTATACAGCCTTCATTTAGGGTTACCGAGCCTGACGGGCCGACCAGGGTAATTTTCGAGGAACCTTGCAGATCGCCTGAGTCACGTATTGGTGCTTGAATTCCCAATTTAAAACAATCGGTAACCGAAATCTCCACCTGAGTTTTACCACGTGTGGGGCCAAGTACCCTTACTTTTTCAATTACGCCCTTGGGTCCTACCAGTGTCACCAATTGTTCGGAAGCAAATTGCCCCGGTTGGGACAGGTCCTTTTGATGTGTTAATTCTGCACCTGGGCCAAACAATGTAACTAAGTCTTCATCTGATAGGTGTACATGGCGATTGGATACACCAATGGGGATCTTTTTATCCACGGGCTTATCTGCATGTTTATTGTGATACCGGCCAACATTTGTATTCTCCAGCTGCTCCTTAACAATTTCAGTAATAATGTCAACAAGTTGGTTTTGTTCCAATTGTATCACCTGCCTTTTAGGGGAAAAGCTTACTGAACCTGCAGCTGGTGTAATACTTTTTTAACCACGTGGGCGATATCATGGGAGGAAAATGTACAGGGAGAAGCGCCTTCACCTGTTGACTCGTTAGCTTCAAATTTCTTGATACCGTAAGCCAGCCTCTTTATATTGATCAGGTGCTGCGGCCCCAAATTTTCCGAAATACTGCTCCCTCCCCAGGTGCCGCATCCAAGGGTCATGGAGGGAGCCAGCCCGGTGGTGTAGCCAATACCCCCAAGCGCGGAGGGTGTGTTTACTACTATACGGAATACAGGCTTCTGGATAAATTCTCTTATAACACTGTCATCCTGAGAATGGATGGAGAAGGTATGTCCTATACCACCCATATTTAAGAGTTCAATACTTAGCTTGCATGCTTTTTTCCAGTCCGGAACTGTGAGAAATGCCAGAACAGGACACAGTTTTTCATGGAAAAGGGGATGCTCAAGCCCCTTGCCATCAAGTGGGGCAATTAAAAGTCTCGCGTTGCCGGGGATATTGATTCCCGCCTTTTCGGCAATAAACCGGGGACTTTTACCCACCATGGACGGATTCATAACCCCTTTGGGGGTGGTAATGGCCCGGCTTACCTTTTCAACCTCTTCGGGGGTTAAAAAATAGGCGCCCTGGCTTTTAAGTTCGCTGATAACTTCTTCACTTATTGGTTCATCGGCCAAAATGGTTTGTTCCGAAGCACAAATCATACCGTTATCAAAGGTTTTACTGGTGATAATATCACTTACTGCCTCTTTCACATTGGCAGTGCGCTCGATGAAAACAGGAACATTGCCGGGGCCGACCCCAAAAGCAGGTTTGCCGGCGCTGTATGCAGCTTTAACCATTGCCGAACCACCGGTGGCCACGATCACCGAGACATCTTCATGGTGCATTAATTCATTTGTGGCTTGCATGGAAATCTTGGCAACGCAGCCAACAAGACCTTCCGGGGCACCTGCCTGAACCGCCGCATCATGTAGCAGCTGAACTGCTGCGTTACTGCACCTGACAGCATTGGGGTGGGGAGAAAAAACGATGGCGTTAGCTCCCTTTAAAGCGCATAAAGTATTATGAATGATAGTTGAGGTGGGATTTGTGGTGGGCACAATACCTAAGATAACCCCTGAAGGCACCGCAACCTCAGCCACTCTTTGTTCCGCATCCTCGTTAATCACGCCTACGGTTTTAATATTTTTAATGTAATTATAAATATCCCTGGCTGCAAAAAGGTTTTTTATTACCTTATGTTCAAATACACCATACTTGGTTTCATCGACAGCCATTCTGGCCAGCCACTCTGCATTTTCTTCCACGGCTTTTACCATGGCCACCAGGATTTTATCGATATCTTCTTCCGTGTAATTGGAAAAGGCTTTTTGGGCCTGCTTTGCTTTTCGTGCCAGGTCCCGTGCCTCCTGCAAAGAAGTTAAATCGTAATCCAACATCAATTTCTATCATTCCTTTCCGGAAAGAACGAAGTTATTATTCTTCATCTGCGGTTTCAATGTTACCAGGAGGTGTCGCTTTGGGTAAAATAACTTCTATTTCATCATGTGGCCTCGGTATTATGTGAACTGATATGAGCTCACCGACGCGCTTGGCAGCAGCTGCCCCGGCTTCGGTGGCTGCTTTTACTGCACCTACATCTCCCCTGACAATTACCGTTGTCAGGTCTCCACCGACCATCTCTTTACCTATCAAGCTCACATTGGCCGCTTTTATCATAGCGTCTGCTGCTTCAACAGCGCCAACCATGCCCTTGGTTTCAACCATACCCAGTGCTTGCTGACTCATTGCTCCAGCCCCTTTTATAACTGTTAGTTTTATTATTTTTTATAGTCATCGGGAAGGATAATTTCCACATCGCTGTGGGGCCTCGGTATCACGTGCACGGAGATGAGTTCGCCTACACGCTCGGAAGCGGCTGCACCGGCGTCGGTAGCTGCCTTTACTGCTCCCACATCGCCCCTGACCATAACAGTGACCAGGCCGCCGCCCACAAGAACTTTACCCATTAGATGGACGTTAGCTGCTTTCACCATTGCATCCGCTGCTTCAATGGCGCCGACTAAACCTTTGGTTTCAATCATTCCTAATGCCTCTTGCATTTTTATTACCTCCAATAATTAGTTAGTTTTCGAGGATAATTACAGCCCTTGCCGGTATTTGGGCGTGGCATTATTAACGGGCTTTTTTGTAATCATCAGGAAGAATAACTTCCACATCACCATGAGGCCTCGGTATCACATGTACCGATACCAATTCGCCTACACGCTTGGCGGCTGCTGCCCCGGCATCGGTAGCTGCCTTTACTGCTCCCACATCGCCCCTGACCATAACAGTGACCAGGCCGCCGCCCACATGCTCTTTACCCATCAGATCCACATTGGCTGCCTTAACCATCGCATCTGCTGCTTCAATGGCGCCGATTAAACCTTTGGTTTCAACCATTCCTAATGCTTCTTGCATTTTTTTGCCTCCTTAAGTTGTTTTGTTAAGTAGTTTCTTTAATTAACGATTAACGAAAGGACAGGTAATGTAAAACAACTTAACTTTATCTGGTGAGGAAAGCGTAATTGATGTCTCTTTAGGAAGGTAAAAAACATCGCCTGCCTCGCCCCGGTATGTTGCCCCGTTAACCTTGACATCCAGGGTGCCATCAATGATGTAATTAATCTCTTCGCACTTCAAATCCCATAAAAAATCTGTATTTTCAATGGTCATAAACCCGGCGGATATATTGGGGCTTTCCTTTTGGGTAAGGATTTCTTTAATTCGTACCCTGTCGCCAGACATTCCAGTTTCTAGTTTTTCATACGTTACAGTGTTGCCTTTAACCAAGCGCAGCCCGCTCGGATCCGCTTCTTTTACCATTTCGGTTTGCACCGAACCACAAGTGAGGGATGCCAAAACCTCTCTAACAATTTTTGCAATTAGATCTGTATCCATTGACGCACTGCCCTGTTTGTCCTTAAAGGGAGAGGGAGTATCTTTTTCCTTTTGAACCTTTCCGGCATCTTCCACTATGCAAATATTTAAATCGTCTACAACATCTTTGGCCGCCGGTGTAACGATAGTGTTCGGCCCTATATATAATTTGTTTTGGCCTGTTTCAGCAAACTTGCGTACATCATCAGCCGTTACCAGTTTCTTGGCTATTTTCGTCACCCCCCTCAAATGAGTGATTTAAAGAGCTGCTAAATGACCCAGGGAATCAGTTCACTATTAGGCGAAGGAATAACTACTTTATCTACAAGCAAACCTTTTTCTGCTGCAACAGCAACCCCTACTTCCACTGCAGCATTTACAGCCTCTACATCACCGGTCATGGTAACAAATGATTTACCCCCGATGCCTATTCCCAGACGTACTTCAATTAAATCTATATCAGCCGCCTTAACTGCAGCATCCGCTGCCACAACGGCGGTAGCCACTGAAAACACCTCAATAACTCCCAGGGCTTTTAAGTTTTCAACCGTGGAAGCAGCCGCAATGGCAGAAATTACTGACGGGTGAACATTAGGTAAAATAAAATCATCAACCACAGCAGTTGCCCCTTGGGTTACCCCCTGCTGTACGGCATTTTCTACAGCGGACACATCACCGGAAATTACTGCAATATACTTACCGGGGCAGATTGACCGGGACTGGATAAGTTCTACCTGGGCAGACTTAACCATAGCATCTGCTGCCTCAATCCCCCTGGCTATACTGTTAAATTCCACTAATCCCATGGCTTGGCTCACCATCTAAACCCCCCTTTGCCCGGATTCAATCACTATATAATCCGAGATTTCCACCACAGTGCCACTAATACTGGCATGAACATTTGCCCCGAGGGAATTATCCGGTATGCAGGCAATCAGCTCATCTTCTACAACACTCTGGCCCACTTCCACAATGGGAATGCTGGGTTTTCCAATGTGCTTTGCCAGCGGTATTTTCACCAATTGTGGCTGGTAATCTCGTTCTAATAACATGGCAGGGCCATCAAAATCATTTACTCCCAACTGAATTTTAAGGCGTTTAGTGGGTATTTTTCTGTATTCCCTTATCCCATTGGCAACCGGCGGCCCGGGTGATGGCTCAGGCCTGATACCACCTTGGGCCAGCTCTTTTTTTATGCGTGCATTCACCTGTCGCGGTGAGAGCATATTAGGGCAGGCATACTGCTCGCATGCTCCACATTCCGAACAGAAAAAGGCCATTTTAAGTACGTCTGCATCACTCTTTACCATGTTCAGGCTGCGCATTATTTTGTGTGGCTCAATTTTGTGCCCCAGAAGATTACGTGGGCAGAGATCCGTGCAGCGCTGGCATTGAATACAGGCTGATTTTAGTTGCCTGACTATATTTTTAAATGGCCTGACTCTTTTCTGAATCAAAGGGTGACTTTCCGGGATAACCAGCAGTGCCTTGGTTGTCTTGGTTACCGGCTGCGAAAAATCTTCCACCAATTTTCCCATCATAGGACCACCGTCTATTACGGCCATCCCTTTCAAATCATCCCTGCCGGCCAGTGCAATCACTTCCCGGACAGAGGTACCAATGGGGATTCTTAATGTAGCCGGGGCAGGTACAGCACCGGCAATGGTCAAGTAAGTCCGGGTAACCGGAATTCCCTGTACGGCATCGGCAATGTTAATTAAAGTCTCTACATTGGTAACCACACAACCAACCTTTGAAGGTATTCCCCCTTCTGGTACAACTCTCTTTAAAACTTCATAAACTGTTACCTGCTCGTCTCCTGCAGGGTAAAAATCATCAAGTATGAAAAGTCTTATTTGCTTTCCGTTGATAATCTTGTCAAGAGAGCTTATGGCATCTTTATATTTGTTTTTCAGAGCAATAAAGCCGTATTTGGCTCCGGTAACTTTCATTACCGTTTCCAGGCCTTCTATTACTTTTTCTGCATAAACTGCCATCAACTGCTGGTCCACCTTAATCAGGGGCTCACATTCCGCTCCGTTAACAATTACATACACTGCCTTTGCAGAAACCTTGACATGGGTGGGGAAACCTGCGCCTCCGGCTCCTACAACTCCGGCATCTTTTATTTTTTTTAGAGCTTCTTCAGACATATCAACCACCTCTAGCAAGACTCTGTTTTTCCTTCATCAATTATTCCAACTATTATTGCATCAATTGGTGAATGTTCTATTCCCTGCATTTGACGGCAGGAACTACCCTGAGTAATCAAAACTTTGTCCCCTGTGCCGGCCCCAATAAAATCAGCGGCTACAACAATATCACCATCTAATTCCGAGGTTTTATCCATAAGTTGAATGATTAGAAATTTTTGACCTACCAAAGATTCGTCTTTTCTTGTTGCCCAAACGTTATTTATCACTCTGCCTATTTTCAATTCATCACCCCGTCAAATATGATTACCCTGCACGGCGCTTAAAGCTATGCCCAGCGGCGTTACGAGAAAGGGGTTAGCCGGTAGTGCCACCGGTAGGCCAATTTCATATTCCAAAACTTTATCAATCCCTGTAAAACAGCTTGTTCCCCCGGCAAGGTAAATTACATCAACATCGTAGCCTTTAATGTGTTGGCTAATAATAGTGCCTATCCTTTGCATTACTGGTTTAACTGTGGATAAAAGTTCCTTTTGTTTTTGCGGGTTTGTCTTTAATTTCTCTGCTTTTTCAAAGGTGGTTTTATAGGCACCTGATATTACCAGGCTTAAATGGGTACCGCCGGTAGGGTCATCGTCGATGTGAATAACTTGTCCACCTTTAAAGATGGCAGTGCCGGTGGTACCGCCTCCAATATCAACCAGTGCACCGTCTATTACATTCAAAACATTGTTTGCTGCCGTCGGCTCATCAATCATTGCCCTTATTTCCATACCGGCACTCTCCACAATGTAAGTCATGGTTTTTTGAATACTTTCTCCGGTGCCAGGGGGATATGCGGCAGCTGCCAGAGTAAGTTCAGTGCCCAGAGCCTCTTCTATCTGTGTTTTCAGTTTTTTTACAATGTCCAGAGCACCTATATAGTCCACAACTATACCGTCTCGTACCACCTGGGCAAACTCCATTGCCCCGGCCACAGGGTTACCAGACTCGTCTACTACGGCAAGCACTATATAGGCAGTTCCAAGATCTACACCCGTGTATAGTTTTTGTCCTTTACCTACCGGCAAAGGTCTTTCAATCCTCTCTGAAAATACCTTCAACAATTCGTTGGCCTGCTGCAAAGTCTGCATAATATCACTCCATTAATTGGCTAACTTACCATACCCCTTTTGGCCAATTCCTTTATAACCGTGTCAATAATCTTTTGCTCCATATCTTCATGGTCTTGCTGGACTGGCTGGTTGTAATTTTTTGTTTCACTTACTTCTTCCAGGCCAAGAACTTTAGCAGCATTTTTATACATTATTTTTTCACGCGCTTCATCAGTGAAGGAAAGCTTTTTATAAGTTTTTAATGTGTCCTTAAAGTCTTGAAACGGGTGGGCACTTGCGTAAAGGATCTTATCACTGATTTCTGTATTACCTGCCTGGATATAAGCCTCAGCCTGTGGGAACAGTTCATACTCAGACATGTCAAAATATACGTTTTTATTGCGCTGTGCAACAAATATTGTTTCATTAACCCACGGGTACCCCCCGTGGCTAATAATAATCTTTAACTCCGGAAAATCACGTGCAACAAAATCAATATATCTGGGGGCCACATGATCGATAACAGCATCAGGCACCAACGTTGCCGGACCGGTGGTAATGATAATGGGTATATCCAACTCACAGCATTTGGCATAAATTGGATAATATTTGGCATCATTGGCATAGATTTGTGCTAGATACGGATCAATGGCCGCACCCATAAAACCCAGGTTTTTAACGGCATGTTTTAAATCTTCAATAGCTCTCATACCTTTATGGGGATCAAGCCCGTAAAACCCTATGAACTTCTGGGGAAATTGTTTAACAAATTCAACTATGCTGTCATTATTTGATTTTGCACCGTAAGTGGTTTCACAGTCTCTACCTGTAATAACTGCCTTTTCCACGCTATACTTATTCAGGTCTTCTACCACTTCATCCAGAGTCTGGGATAGCATTTTTGAAAAGTCTATTGAGGCACAAAGGCCTTTAAACATTTTACTGTTTGCTATTCCTTCTAACGTTTCTTTGGTATTAGGCCTGAATCTAAAATCAATTACCTTCATAAATCTTCCTCCTTTGCATATTTAACTGCATTTGTAAAATTAAAGGCTTATATCTCTGAAATTTGGATGCATTGTTTAATAAACACTATGAAGCAATATCTATACCAAACCACATAAAACAAAGATATAGGGATAAGTTTACCAAAAAGCTTTCATTTGTTGCTTCATTAGTATGATTAAAGTGGCATTAAAGCAAAAACCAAAGTTATTTATACTATAATTATTAATAATTTTAACAGGCTACCCATTTTACATGATCAAAGCACCCTACCCATTGCAGTGTGTATTTATGATATTGTTGCAGGCTTGCACGGGTACAATTTATTTTCAGCCTGTCAATGCATATGAAGTGTAATGTTATTTACAAATTCGAGACTTGTTGCAATATTGCAACAAACGTTGGAGGATCGCAACGTATTTATGAGGCTTAAATATATTAATCACGCTCTAAAAAGGATATATATAAAATAAAAAAAAGCTATTTGCAGGCATACAATAGCTTGAATATAAAGGGTAATAATTATTATTGCTACTTTCATTGAGAATACTTCTTTACATTTAGGCATTGATTTTGCTGGTTTTAAAGGCAAGCTTTATTACATGTCGATCGACACGGAGGTTTCTTAGAACTGCTTTCTATAAGGGAGTGAAATCAATGAGGGTTCTAGTATTAAATTGTGGCAGTTCGTCGGTGAAATATAAACTTTTCAATATGGAAGAGAAAACTATCTCGATGCATGGAACCATAGAACGCATTGGCATGGCTTCCTCTAGAATAAAGCATAAAGTTATGGAGCAAAAAGAATTCACAATTGAACAAACCATTCCAGACCATCAAAAAGCAGTTGAAAGTATACTTCAACTGCTAACCCACTCGGAGTTTGGAGCTCTCCATCCAGAACAAAAAATACATGCCGTTGGCCACAGGGTAGTGCATGGGGGAGAATATTTTCACCAGCCGGTGTTAGTTAAAGATGATGTAATAGAAAAATTAGAGCGCTGCAGCGAAATGGCTCCCCTGCATAACCCTCCTAATGTGATGGGGATTAAAATATGCCGAAATTTAATGCCCGGCGTTATTCAGACTGCAGTGTTTGATACTGCTTTTCACCAGACTATGCCGGATTATGCATATACTTATGCACTACCATATAAATACTACAAAAAATACCGTACGCGTAAATATGGCTTTCATGGTACGTCACATAAATATGTATCTAACAGGGCGGCAGAAATTATCGGTGCGGATATAAATGATCTTAACATCTTGACCTGCCACCTGGGAAACGGATCAAGCCTTTGTGCGGTTAGGAAGGGGAAATCGATTGACACCACTATGGGTTTTACTCCTATGGCTGGAGTAGCTATGGGAACACGCTGCGGCAATTTAGATCCTGCAATCATCCCCTTTCTGGCGGAAAAAGAAAAAATGGATTGGCACCAAATAACTGATTTATTGAATAAACAAAGTGGTGTGCTGGGCGTATCTGGGTTATCCAGTGATTTTAGGGATTTGGAGAAAGCAGCCGGACAAGGGCACCACCGGTCCCGTTTGGCTCTGGATGTATTTATCTATAGCGTTATAAAGGAGATTGGTGCTTTAACTGCTGCTATGGATGGGCTCGATGTATTAGTCTTTACTGCCGGCATTGGTGAGAATTCACCCGAGATAAGGCAAAGGGTTTGTAGTGGTTTAAGTTATATGGGTGTTGAATTGGATCAGGACAGAAATAATATTCGAGGTATTGAGCGAATAATCTCCATGGACCAGTCTAAAGTTAAGGTTTTAGTAGTGCCAACTGATGAAGAGTTGATGATCGCTAAAGAGACCACTAAACTATATGAAAGAAGTTTGTCTCATAAGTCTGCCTAAGCTTCCCCTCCCTCCACAATTCATATAGATTACAATTTAATATGGTTCTAAAAAATACGCAGCCGTTGACCAGGACTAGATGCCTGTCTCAGCGGCTGCGTATTTTTGTCATATAATGTTACCCCTTACAAGAACCTAATGAACATCAAAAACCTTTTTACACATATTAACAATATCCTCTAAGCTTGTTTCCCTGGGATTATTAAGCTGTACATTACTGTTATTAACAACATCTTTGGATACTAATCCAATTTGGTCGTCATTTATATTTAAATTATCGATTCGGTCAGGTATACCAATGTCCCGGGCCAGCTTTTTAACAGCGTACACAGCTTTAAATGCTGCTTCATGTGCAGGTAGATCTTTTATATTTTCACCGAAAAGCGCGGCTATATTACTAAACTTTTCAGGACAGGCTATAGCATTAAATTCCATGACCACCGGTAATGTCATTGCCGTGGCTAATTCATAACTGATATTAAAATGGACATGTATTGCTTTGGATATGGCATCCACAAGACCCAATCCAGAATTAATAGAGCCCAAAGCTGAGTATAAATAAGCGTTATGCATAGCAATTGCTGCTTCCGAATTTTTTCTGTTAGCAATGAATAGCCTTAAATACCTGGCCACCAGCTTAATGGCCTTTCTATTAAGCAAATCAGTAAATTCAAAGCAATTCATTGATATATAACCCTCAATTGCATGGCTCAGGGTTGACATGCCCGCAAGAGCAGTTTTATCCACCGGTAAACTCTGTAACAAAACAGGGTCTAAAACGACCACCCGGGAAGTCATCACTGGAATTGTGATTATTTTTCCGCTATCAACGATGTTGTTCATGATGGAATTGCTAAGAACCCCTGCCCCAATTCCAATAGAAGTAGGTATATTAATAATATATGGGCAAAAAGCTTCACTTACCGTATCACGGGAATGATTGATAGTAGTATAAATAGCCTTGGCAGCGTCAATAGCAGTGCTTCCACCGACTGCCAATAACACATCACACTGTTCATTACGGTAAATGTTTACTCCTTCTTCAATTATTGACGTGGTTAATTTATCGTCTATCTCATTAAAAACAATGTATGCAAGATTATGCTTGCATATGGAATCCAAAATATCAATAAGCAAACCCTCCTCTACAACACTTTTTTCAGTGCATACAAAGACCACATTTCCACCAAAGGTTTTTATTTCCTCACCTATTTTTTTTCTAGCATTAATGCCACTAATAGTTTTTGTTGGAGATGTGAAGGAGTATTGTGGAGTCATGATTGCCACTCCTTTAACTGTAGTATTGGAGTTTTATATTGCATCAATCATGCCACACTGTTTTTCAAATAAAAAAAGTGCAATTATGCAGCATGCTGCAGATAATTGCACATAATGACAATTTTTATTATATTACCTGGTATTTTTTTAATTTCCTGAATATAGTTGAGCGGTCAACGTTAAAGGTTTTAGCTACTCTAGACACACTTTGATGTTTATCATAGGCTTGTTTAAGCAATTGTTTTTCTAAATCTTCCATTATTTCTTTTAAATTTCGATTGCCTATATTATCAATAGTGGGTATCAAATAACTATTTTCCTCTTCTCTATCCCGCAAATATCCTGGCAAATCTTTAACATCTAATTTTTCTTTATCTTGTGTAACGACTAATCCCAAAATTAAATTTTCCATTTCACGCACGTTGCCTGGCCAATGGTAGTGCTTCAATAACATGCTGGCTTCCTCTGATAATTCTAGCCTCTTTTTATATTTATTGTTGAATTTTTGCAAAAAATGATTAATAAAAGGCATAACCTCTTCTTGTCGCTCCCGCAAGGGAGGTAGATCTAATACAGCAACACGTAGACGATAATAAAGGTCACTTCTAAAAGTACCATCTTTTATAGCCTCATCCAAATTTCTATTAGTAGCTGCAATAAATCTCACATCAACTTTCTTTACTTTAGTTGAGCCTACCCGCATTATTTCTTGGTCCTGTAAAACTCTAAGCAGTTTGGCCTGCATGGCCAGGGGCAGTTCGCCTATTTCATCTAGAAATAACGTACCCTTATCAGCCAGTTCAAAAAATCCGGGTTTACCCTTTGCACTGGCACCGGAAAATGCCCCAGGGGCATAACCAAATAATTCTGACTCAATGAGATTTTCGGGTATAGTTGCGCAATTTACCTTAAAGAAGGGTCCATCCCGCCGTGGGCTTTTTTCGTGAATTTTTCGAGCAAAAACGTCTTTCCCGACTCCTGTTTCCCCAAGTATCAAGACTGTAGTATCGGTCTCGGCAATTTTACCAAGTAACTCCATTAATTTTTTCATTTTAGGGCTTTCAAGAATGATAGTATTATTTTTAATGTTTCTTTTGCGCAGGTAATGAGCTTCTTGATGATACTTCTCGATAAGTTTTGCCTGGGATGATACTTGTTCTTTTAGTTGTGATAGCACAGTTACATCCCTAACATAAGTAACTACATAAGCAACATTACCTTCTTTGTCAAATACAGGATGACCATTTAAAACAACTTTTCTCCCTAGTTTATTAACCTGTATAGATGTCTGAGGTTGGCCGGTTTTAACAATAGTTGGATTAAGAGCTATATCAAAAGTTCCATCCTTTTTTAGATCCGATACATATCTACCCACCAATTCTTCTTTTTTAAGCCCTGTTAGTTTTTCATACATTTTATTGATTTTGATGGTTTTTCCATTGGAATCTGTAATATAAATGCCATCATAAAATACATCCATTATATTATCAAAAAAGTCTTCTACTTTGTAAGGAGTGTTTCCTGTATTTTCACCCAAGCCCGTAACCTCCTGCTAGTTAGTTATTTGCTAGTGTTCTTAGCAGACATTGTTTCATTATTGAAATGCCGCTTTGCTGTGCCATGATTCATACTCCCTTCCGCGATTATTAATACAATCACAGCACATATGTTCGGCACCAGGAATGGGTTCCTGATCAAGCTTTATAATCGTGTTATTTATATTAAAAAAATTAAGGTCACTTTGGAGGTTATTGTAATTTTTCAAGAGAGTTTGTTGTAAAACTGCAATGGTTGTTGTGTTTTTACAACAGACCCGTTTCTTGCTATCTATGCCCTATTCTTAGCTAATTTTTTCGTTATTGTTGCATTGTTGCACCAATTATAACACAAAGAAATTACGAAGTTAACAAAAACTTATAGATGTAATAGTATTTTAGTCACTGGCATTTGAATTGCAGAGTAAAATATTAATCAAATTTTCGCATGCGAATCCTCATTTTTTAAGATAATTGTGCGAGGGGGGATTTATAGAAATATAAATCAAATGGCAATTATTTCATTATTATTTAATTAAATATAATACTGGAGCAAAATGAAATAAGGGACAAAACATCTAAACAAACGGAGGGAAAAATAATGATTGGAAAATCTAAACTGGTAACAACATTATTAGTATTATTGGTATCATTTTCTTTTATTGTGGCTGGTTGTGGATCAGGCAACGATGGCGAATCAAATGCTTCCGGCGATACTATTAAGATTCGTCTGGCACACCCGATGGCTCCTGGCAATAACGTTACTTTAGGTTATGAAAAATTTAAAGAATTGGTTGAAGAAAAGTCTGATGGTAAAGTAATCATCGAATTATATGGCAATACTGTTTTAGGCAGTGACCGCGTAACTATGGAATCAGTGCAAAAAGGATCTTTAGAGATGGCTTCCAGTTCATCACCCAATATGGCAAACTTTGCTCCTGAATATATGGTTTTTGACCTGCCTTATATTACTACACCGGAAAACCAGCAAAAGCTTTATGCAGCTCTTGACGAAGGCGAGCTTGGTGCATACTTTGACAAAGTAGCTGAAAGAATTGGCTTAAAACCCATTATGTATAGTGAATACGGCTATCGCAACTTTGTTTCAGCTAATAAAGAAATTAAAAATGCATCAGACTTAGCAGGTATGAAGGTACGTACTACAGACTCACCGGTTGAGGTGGCAGTGGCTAAAGCGCTTGGCATGAATCCCACTCCCATTGCCTGGGGCGAAGTTTACACCGCGCTGCAGCAAGGTACCATTGATGGCGAAGGTAATACCTTTGGCCTGTTATATGATGCCAAGCACCATGAAGCCTTAAAATACGCCATGGACTCTGAGCATAACTACAGCATGCATATTCTAATGATAAATAAAAAGTATTTCGACGGCCTACCCGAAGATGTACAGAACATTTTATTGGAAGCCGGTCAAGAAGCTCTGGACTATGAACGTTCCATTTCTGCTGAACTGGAAGCAAAGGCCAAGCAGAAATTCATTGATAGCGGAATTAAGGTTCATGAGCTTACTGATGAAGAGCGCAATGAGTTAAAAGAACTGACCAGGCCTGTATGGGATCAATTCACGGATAAGATTCCACAAGACCTAATCGACATGGTATTAGAAGCACAAAAATAAACAATAAACGGGAGGGCTCAAGCCCTCCCGCAAAACAGTACCATTGGAAGGGGCGATGCTGATGTCTAATGCCGCAGATAATTTATTTACTTCAACGCCCTCTGAGAAAACAGATAAAAAAAGCTGGCTTCAGCTAATTGACGAAAATTTAGAAAAACCTTTACTTTTCATCGGCCTGCTTGCCATTATACTAATCATCACTTTCCAAACATTTTATCGTTATATAATTACCAGTGTTTTAGGTGGCACAGGTGCAGCTGTCTGGACAGAGGAATTGGCCAGGTATATTTTTATCTGGATCTCCTACCTGGCAATACCGCTGGCTATCAAATCCCGCAGCAACATTAGAGTGGATATTATTTATGACAGGCTGCCGGATCGGTATCAAAAAATTAGTTGGGTAATTGTTGATATATGCTTCTTGACTTTATCAGGTGTGATCTTCTTTATGGGAGTAGATCATCTCAAAATGATGGTACAACTGCCGCAGACTACTCCTGCACTCCAATTACCATACTTTATACCGTACTTGATTCTTCCCATAGGGTTCGGTTTGATGTCCATACGGATACTGCAAGATTTATATAAACAAGTTAAGATAACCGGTTTAAGAGATGCAGGCATAGGTTTACTTTTTAGCCTGGCCCTTAGTACCCCTCTACTTTTGGGGCTGGAATTGAATACTTTACTCTGGCTTTTTGGTTATTTCATTATTTTTCTTGTAATCGGTATACCCATTGCCATCGCACTTGGCCTCTCGGCACTGGCAACAATTATCGGGTCCGGTTCTTTACCTATTGAATATGTTGCACAAATTTCCTTTACTTCCATTGACAGTTTCCCCATAATGGCCATTCCGTTTTTTATTGCTGCCGGTGTTTTCATGGGTGCAGGCGGCTTATCAAAACGCCTTTTAGCACTGGCTGATGAAATACTGGGCAAGCTTTACGGCGGTATGGCTCTGGCTACTATTGCAACGTGTATGTTTTTTGCAGCAATCAGTGGTTCCGGGCCAGCAACAGTGGCAGCAATCGGTTCCATAACAATCCCGGCAATGATACAACGTGGTTATGATAAGTATTTTGCTGCCACAATAGTAGCCTGCGCCGGGGCAATCGGAGTAATGATTCCACCCAGTAACCCATTTGTGGTTTACGGTGTTTCATCACAGGTATCAATTGGCAAGCTTTTTATGGGTGGTATTGTACCCGGTGTTTTAACAGGCCTCGTTTTGATGCTTATGGCCTACCTGTACTCCAAAAAGAATGGCTGGAAAGGTGAAGGCCGTGAACGTAATATTAAAACCTTTGCCAAAGCTTTCTGGGATGCCAAATGGGCGTTGATGGTACCGGTAATTATTCTGGGTGGTATTTATGGCGGTTATATGACGCCTACAGAAGCCGCTGCAGTTTCAGCATTTTATGGCTTGATTGTTGGGGTGTTTATTTATCGCGAAATAAATATGAAGAATATTGTTTCGTGTTTTATGGATGCATGTAGTACATCTGCAATTGTAATTGTTCTAATGGCTATGGCGACAATTTTTGGTAACATCATGACCATTGAGCAGGTACCAAATAAAATCGCCGCATTTATCCTTGGACTAACCGAGAGCAAGATTATTATCCTGCTTTTAATTAACATATTACTACTCTGGATCGGAACCTTCATGGAAGCACTGGCGGCCATTGTTATTCTGACACCTATTCTGCTTCCGGTGGTCGTAAAAGTTGGCGTAGATCCCCTTCACTTCGGTATCATCATGGTGGTCAACCTGGCACTGGGCTTTGTAACCCCACCGGTTGGAGTAAACTTGTTTGTAGCCAGCAGTGTGGCCAAGCTTAAGATAGAACACTTATCGAAAGTTGTTCTACCCTTACTGGCTGCGATGATCGTTGTATTACTACTGATAACTTATATACCATCTATTTCGATGGTATTGGCAAATATGGTTAAATAACCGACTTTATCAAGGATAGTTATATGATTTTTATACATCCTATTTTAGATATTTAGCTAAACATTTAAACAAGGAGGAACTCTAAATGAGCTGTTGTGTATTATCTCCCCACGAACAAAGAATCCAAGACGAACAGCAGGGTAAACAAAATTATGAGGGCAGGGAAAGAGTATACAATATTTTGGGCAGTTTCCAATCCCAGCGCCCCATCATTGATATTGAGAGAGCCAAATACTTTACTGAATCTTTCAAGAAAACTGAAGGCCAGCCATTGATTTTAAGGTGGTCAAAGGCATTAAAACACATTGCTGAAAATATTACCGTATATATTGACGATCACCAGTTACTGGTAGGCAGGGCAGGCTGTCCCGGCAGGTATGGCATTCTTTATCCTGAATTGGATGGGGACTTCCTTGATGTGGCCCTCGAGGAACTTCCTAAAAGGGTTGAGTCTCCCTTTAATATTTCACAAGAAGATGCTGATGTAGTAATCAATGAGATCGCCCCTTACTGGAAAGGTAAAACATTCCATGAAAACCTGGCCAAGGCACTGCCGGAAGAAACGTTGAAGCTGACATATGACCCGGAGAACCCATTAATTTCTAGATTTATTGTTAATGAGACGGCTTCTTTCCGCTCTTCTATTCAGTGGGTACATGATTATGAAAAGATATTAAAACGTGGTTTTAAAGGAATTAAAGAAGAAGCCCTGCAAAAGCTTGAAGCGCTTGATCCCTTAAACCCCGTTGACAACGTAGAAAAACGGTCCTTCCTGGAAGCAATAATTAATGTATGCGACGCTATCGTTATCTGGGCTAACCGTCATGCCAAATTAGCCGCAGAGATGGCCAAGAACGAAAGTGATGCAAAGAGGCAGAAAGAATTACTTAAGATAGCAGAAATTTGTGCCTGGGTACCGGAGAATCCTGCCCGTAATTTCCACGAAGCAGTACAGTCCCAGTGGTTCACGCAAATGTTTTCCAGGATAGAACAAAAGACCGGCACCATTATTTCCAACGGCCGGATGGATCAGTATTTCTATCCCTATTACAAAAAGGACCTGGCTGAAGGGCGTATTACCGAAGAACAGGCCACGGAATTATTGGAGTGCATGTGGGTGGCCATGGCCCAGTTTATAGATTTATATGTATCCCCCACCGGTGGCGCTTTCAATGAAGGTTATGCACACTGGGAGGCCGTTACTATCGGCGGGCAAACCACGGATGGACTCGATGCTACCAATGAATTAACTTACTTATTCTTAAAATCAAAGCGCGACTTCCCGCTAAATTATCCCGACCTGGCGGCAAGAATACATTCCCGCGCGCCTGAAAGATATTGGTACGAAGTTGCCGAGACTGTTAAGGAAGGCTCCGGTTTTCCAAAACTCATTAACGATGAGGAAGTTATTCCCCTGCTGCTTGCAAAAGGAGCTTCCTTTGAGGAAGCCTATGATTATGCCGTTTCCGGTTGTTCAGAGTGCAGAATGCCCAACAGGGACACTTTTACCAGCGGCTGTGCCTATATAAACTATGCCGCGGCTGTGGAAATGACACTTTATAACGGCAAAATGAAAAAGTACGGTGATGAAACTATCGGCCTTACCACAGGGGACCCAAGAGAATTCAAAACTTGGGATGAATTCTATAGCGCTTATTTGAAGCAGCAAACTAATTATCTCAAGCACGCGTTTATTCAGCAGCATATTATTAACAACCTCAGGGCAAAGCACTTTGCAGCACCACTGGGCTCATCAATGCACGACCTGTGTATGGAAAACTGTGTAGACCTGCACACCCCTCATATTGAAGGCGGTATTGACCTGGGATATTTTGAATGCATTGGTTATGCTACTGTGGTTGACTCCCTTGCTGCTATTAAAAAGCTCGTATTCGAAGAGAAAAAGATAACCATGGGTGAACTGCTGGACGCATTAAATAGCAATTTTGAAGGAAAAGAAGCCATCAGGCAAATGTTAGTGAACGCACCGAAATACGGTAACAATGACCCTTATACCGATGATATAGCCAAGGATATTGACCGTGAGTCCCTGAAATTCACTAAGAAGTATTCCAAAGAATTGGGCGTACATCTTGACTTAAGGTTAGTACCGTTTACTTCTAATGTTCCCTTTGGTAAAGTGGTAAGCGCTACTCCCAATGGAAGAAAAGCCTGGACTCCGCTTTCTGACGGTTCCTCTGCATCCCAGGGTGCAGATGTAAATGGCCCCACTGCTATCCTGCTATCCAACTATAATTCCAAGAACTACGATTACAGGGAGAGGGCCGCCCGGCTGCTGAACATTAAATTTAGCCCTTCATGTGTAACCGGGGAAGAAGGGACAGACAAGCTGGTAGCATTCATAAAGACATGGTGTGATTTAAAACTGTGGCACATACAGTTCAATATCATTAACAAAGAGACTCTTCTGGCGGCTAAAAAAGACCCGGAAAAATACAAGAACCTGATAGTTCGGGTTGCCGGGTACAGCGCGTATTTTGTAGACCTGTCACCCGATCTCCAGGATGATATCATTGCCAGAACTGAGCACAGCACCCTATAAGGAAAGGAAATAGGGAAAAAAGTAAGTCCTGCTTTGACCGGCAGGACTTACATCCATTTAAAGTTGGGGGGCACTTTTTCATGAGCAGACCTAATAACCCAGGTAATAAAAAACACGGAATTGTATTTAACATACAGAATTATTCCGTTCATGACGGTCCCGGCATCAGAACCCTGGTTTTTTTAAAGGGATGCCCTTTGAGATGTAAGTGGTGCAGCAACCCCGAGTCACAGCGGCACCAGCCGGAATTAGCCTATAACCGTAATAAATGTATTGGATTAGACGAATGCAACAGATGTATAGATGCTTGCACCGCCGGAGCTATTAAAAAAGATGATAATAACTTAATAAAAGTTGATAGAGAACTATGCAATAATTGCCTTAAGTGTGCCGGTGTTTGCCCTTCTAGAGCATTAAATATATTTGGTAAAAGTATGACCGTGGACGAAGTATTGAATGTGGTTGAAAAAGACAGTGTATTCTATTCAAGGTCGGGCGGCGGGATAACCTTAAGCGGTGGTGAGCCCCTGGTCCAGGCCGGTTTCTCCGCGGAGCTGTTGAAAGAAGCCCGGCGCAGGAGGATAAACACCACCATTGAAACCTGTGGATATGCAGATTGGGATGACCTGGAGAGTGTATGTCAATATCTGGATACATTGATGTTTGATATAAAATGCATAAATGCAGCCAAACACAAATTATTTACCGGCGTTAGAAATGATAAGATATTAACGAACTTAAAAAAGGTGCACACACTTTTCCCCAATATTAACATTACCGTCAGAACACCGGTAATACCCGGCTTTAATGATTCAGAAAAAGACATATTGCCAATTATTGAATTAATTAATAGTATGCCTGGTGTTAAATACGAGCTTTTAGCTTACCACCGTTTGGGCGAGCCCAAATATGAATATATTGGAAGACAATACCCTCTAACGGGAGTCCCAAACCTGAACGAAGAACGTATGAATGCCTTAAGAAAACTTATTCAATAAAACAAAATGAGGCCGGGTTTTGTAAACAAAACCCGGCCTCAAACTAACTTCAACATACCCAGGAGATAATAATTGCATTAAATGTGCACTGGCATTCTTCTAAAAAAATAATCTTCTAGTCCTTTAGCCTTCAGTAAGCCACACTCCTCAAGCATTTGCATAAAAATAAGATATGAGCAACAAAAACCCCACCATCCCTTGCGGGACGCGGGGTTCATCTGGAGCCGGCGAGGGGACTTGAACCCCTGACCTACGCATTACGAGTGCGTTGCTCTACCGCTGAGCTACGCCGGCTAAATTATCACCTGACAGAATCATATTTTATCATATTTTGGTCCGGGGGACAACAGGCATGGGGATTCACTATCTTACCCCTGGAATCCACCGCTATCCCCTCCATCTTCAGAAGCATGCATTTCCACTCAATGCCACTACCAAAACCCCCGAGGAAACCGTCACTTTTGATTACCCTGTGACAGGGAACCAGGTAGAGTGTCCCGTTGCAGCTCATGGCGCTTCCCACGGCGCGGCACGCCTTTGGGTTACCGGCCAGGGCAGCCACCTGCCCATAGGACAATACCGTTCCATAGGGAATATTGCGCACCACCTGAAGAACCCGGGTGCGAAAGGAGGAATGGGCGGAGTAATCAATGGGAAAACCCGCCAGGTGGGGGTTGCCACCGTCAAAGTAATCCCTTAATGCTGCCCCCAGACCATGGGCCGGCTCGCCCGGCTCCGGGGGTAGCAATTCCGCTCCCAGGCTCATACCGCGGGTATATCTTTCCAGCTGCACCAGTGCCTCCGGCGGGTTGGCGCAGGGCAGGGTTACCCCGTTGATTCCCTGTGGCGTCCAGGAAAAAGCCACATAGCCGTAAGCTGTTTCCTCCACGTATACTTTCTTTTCCATGACCTACTCCCCCCCTCTGGAAGACCAAATAAAGAGAGCCAAACCGGCAATTATTATACTTCCCCCGGTTAGCTGCAGTGCGGTGGGTACCTGGTGAAAAATAATGTAAGCCAGTATTGTGGCCCCTATTGGTTCCCCCAGGATACTTACCGAAACCACGGCGGCCTTGACATATTTCAAGGCCCAATTAAATACCGTATGCCCGCCTATGGTGGGCACCAGCGCCAGGGCCAGGAAATAAACCCAGGTCCACCCGGGGTAGGGCCCCAGGGGGTTTTTCATTAAAAACGAGCAGGCCAGCAATACCAGGCAGGCCATTCCGTATACCACGAATAAATAAGGCAATAAACCCAGGTACTTTCTGAGCCCGCGCCCGATAAGAACATAACCGGCCATAAAGACGGCGCCGGAAAAGGCCAGGAGATCACCGTACAGTGCCTGCCCCCCCACCCGAAAGTCGCTGATACCAATCAATACGCTGCCCAGGATGGCCATGGCGGCTCCCAGAAGGCCCACCGGTTTTATTCTTTCCTTGTAAAATAAGTAACCTCCGGCAATCACAAAAAGGGGATGCATGGTTACCAACACCGTGGAGCTGGCTATGGAGGTATAGTCCAAAGAAGCTATCCATACTGCAAAATGGAGGGCCAGCATAAACCCGGAAAGGGAGGCCAGCACAACATCCTTCTTCCCCATGTGCAGCACTTCACCGGCACCGTGCCGAAAGGTAAAGGGCGCCAGTAAAAGCACGGTAAAGCCCAGACGATAAAAGGCAATTACCATTGGCGGGGCATCAGCCATTTTGGTAAAAATGGCTGAAAAACCCGAGCCGGCAACACCTAGAAAAATTGCCAGGTAGGGATTGATTAGCGGTGGTTTATTTACAGGTTCACTTATTGGTTGATTGACTGCCGGCATGTTACACATCCCTCATAAAAGTTAATAAGTTAATGGCCTGACCCTAATTTTGGAAAAGTTTGGTGGAGAGGTAGCGCTCGCCGGTGTCGGGTAAGAGGACCACTATTAGCTTGTCCCTGTTTTCTTCCCTGCCGGCAATTTCCAGGGCCGCGTGCAGCGCGGCTCCGGAGGATATTCCCACCAGGAGGCCTTCTTCCCTGGCCAGGCGGCGGGCGGCATCCATTGCCCGGTGGTCCGAAACCTTAATGATCTCATCAATTACTTCCGTATCCA
>Ga0182240_100105_pt1 | contig 39218 bp, 31 predicted proteins | sample hydfrates4_PW_90_FD_145594 | JGI IMG/M metagenome (GOLD analysis project Ga0182240, IMG submission 145594) | Subsurface microbial communities from deep shales in Texas, USA - hydraulic fracturing test 4_PW_90 | ecosystem: Environmental > Aquatic > Deep subsurface > Shale gas/oil reservoir >...
GTTTGGATAAATTATTATATTTATTATAAAGTTCTTCATAGTTTAAAAGCATTGAAGCTCTACTTTCAGCAATCTGATCAAAGGCTCCTGCTTTAATAAAAGCTTCTAAACTTTGAATATTAATTGCAGAAATATCAACTCTTTTCAAAAAATCAATTAAAGAAGAAAACTTTTTGTCTTTTCTGGCCTTAATCACCGCTTCAATTGCGGCAGATCCAACATTTTTAATAGCTTTTAAACCATACCTGATTTGTCTATCACTTTCAGCAAAAAAATCATGATGGCTATTATTAATGTCAGGAGCTAAAATTTCTAAGTTTATTTCGCGTGAAGCCTTAATATAATCAGCTATTTTATCCTGGTTTCCCATAACAGAAGAAAATAGAGCAGACATAAATTCAGCTGGAAAATGATATTTTAAATAGGCAGTTTGATATGCTAAAAAAGCATAAGCAGTAGAATGCGATTTATTAAATCCATAGCCAGCAAAATACTCCATTTGATCAAAAATCTCCTGAGCTGTTGCTTCAGTTAGTCCTCGCTCAACCGCACCCTTAACAAATTTTTCTCTTTCAGCAGCAACTAATTTTAGCTTTTTCTTTCCCATTCCACGACGCAAAAGATCAGCTTCTCCCATGCTGTATCCAGCCAGATTACTTGCAATTTCCATAACCTGTTCCTGATATAAAATCATCCCAAAAGTCTCTTCCAAAATAGGTTTTAACTTAGGATGTAAATATTCTGCTTCTTTTTTTCCATGGCGAATATCAATAAAATCATCAACAATATTACTTCCAAGTGGTCCAGGTCGTCCTAAAGCAAGCATTGCAATTAAATCACTAAACCGATCAGGTTTCATTTTTTTGTTTAAAGATTGAAATAAATATGATTCCATCTGAAAAACACCAGCAGTTTTACCAGTGCTTAAAAATTTATAAACTTCACTGTCATCAAGAGGAATATTATCTATATCAATAATTTTATCTTTACGCTCTTTTATTAGTTGGAGGGTATTTTTGATTACAGTTAAATTCCGCAAACCTAAAAAATCCATTTTCAAAAGCCCAAGTGCCTCTAAATCTCCCATAGGTAACTGAGTAATTATGTTCTCATCTTGTTTCTGTAAAGGAACTATCTGGGTTAACGGTTCAGCTCCAATAATAACTCCTGCTGCATGTGTAGAGATATGTCGAGGCAGGCCTTCTACACCCCGAGCATAATCAATTAACTCCTTAATTTCTCCATCATTATGATAAAGCTCCTGCAATTTTTTTTGATCTTTCAAAGATTGATTAATTCCTTTACGGGAAGAAATCAATTTTGCTACCTTATCTACTTTATTGTAAGGAATAGCAAGCACTCGGCCAACATCTCTAACTGCAGCTCTAGCAGCCATAGTCCCAAAAGTACCTATCTGAGCGACTCTCTCAGTTCCATACCTTTCTTTGACATATTCAATAATCTGATCCCTGTTTTCATCAAAGTCAATGTCTATATCAGGCATTGTTACCCGTTCTGGATTTAAAAAACGTTCAAAAATAAGTCCATATTTCAAAGGATTAACTTTAGTAATGTTCAAAAGATAAGCGACCAAACTTCCAGCAGCTGAACCTCTGCCCGGGCCAACCATAATTTCATTATCTTCAGCATACTTTACAAAATCATAAACTATCAAAAAGTAAGCAGCATAACCCATCTCAAAAATTATCTTAAGTTCATATTTTAACCGCTCAACAGCCTTTTGATCTGATCCCATTCCTTTGGCCTTTAAACCTTTTAGGCACAGTTTTTTTAATAAATCCTCAGGACTTTTTTCTTGACCTAAATCTGGATATTCTGGCAGGTAAAAATGATTAAAATCTAAATCTACTTCTACCCTATCTGCAATTTTAACAGTATTTTGATAAGCAGAATCTAAATCAGGAAAAAGTTCTAGCATCTCAGCAGGAGATTTATAATAAAATTCTTGACCGGTAAAAGTCATTCTGTTTTCATCAGCTAAAGTAGTTCCGGTTTGTAAAGCTAATAAAATATCCTGTAATTCTGCATCTTCCTTATTTAAATAATGACAGTCATTTGTAACAACTGTTGGAATGTTTTCTTCTCTACTTAATTTTAGTAGTCCTTGAACCGCTTCTTTTTCCTGCTGCAAATTATGATTTTGTAATTCTAGAAAAAAATTATCTTTTCCAAAAATAGCATGATAATCTGAAACTGCTTTTTGAGCAAGATCATAATTACCATTAATTAAAAGCTGAGGAATTTCTCCTTGGATACAAGCTGATAAACAAATTAAGCCTTTACTGTATTCAGCCAAAAGTTCTTTATCGACTCGAGGTTTATAATAAAACCCTTCCAACCAAGCCTTTGAAACTAGCTGAATTAAATTATGATAACCTTCATTATTTTGAGCAAGCAGCACTAGATGATATCTTTTTCTGTTTTTTTTAAAACGACTACCTGGACTCAAATAAACCTCTGCTCCAATAATGGGTTTTATACCTTCTTTTTTAGCTTTTCTGTAGAAATCAATAATCCCATAAAGTACTCCATGATCAGTAATCGCAGCAGCAGGCATATCATATTTTTTTGTTTTTTTAATTAACGAATCTACTCTAATTGCTCCATCTAAAAGACTGAATGCAGTATGATTATGAAGATGGACAAAATCGGACATTTAAATCATCCCTTTAAATTTATGCTTGTAAAATCTTGAGTTTTTTAGTATAATATAATTAAATGTTAATTTAGGAGGTGCAAGTATGAAAGAAGAAGTACAAAAATATATTGATAAAATCAGACCAAGTCTACAAGCTGATGGTGGAGATGTTGAATTAATTGAAGTAACCGAAGACGGTATCGTTAAAGTTAAGCTTCTAGGTGCCTGTAGTGGTTGCCCAATGTCAACCTTAACCATAAAAAATGGTATTGAAAGAACACTAAAACAAAATGTTGATGGTGTTAAAGAAGTTCAACCCGTCTAATCTTTGACTAAATTAAATAATTAAAAATATTTAAATTAAAGAACAAAATGTCCTTCGGACAATCTGTAATACAGTAAGGTTAAATTTTGTTGATAGCGGAAATTATGAAAACTATAAATATTATCCACAACAAACCATCAGGTATAATTTCCTAGCTAATAAAAGATTTTAAAAGCATCCTCTTTCGGGGATGCTTTTTTATTTACAGATCTTATTTTAAAGATAATATTAATCTTCATTAATTAGATTCTTCTGTGTCATCCTGTACTGTGTCATCCTGTAATTCTTGCTCAGGTATACCAACTTCAATATCAGAAAATATTATTTTTTGAATATCATTAATCATTTTACTTAAACTATATTCTGCTTCTAAATATTTCTTCACATTATTATTAATTTCGATAAAATTTTGCAAGTTTTGTAATTTTTCTTTATCTTCTTCACTTAACTCTTCACCTGACATTCTCTTGGTCTGCATCTCCATCATTAAATTTTGATAGTCACGCAGCATTTTTTTAGATCCTTCTTTGGCCATAACTTTTTTTCTTAACTCTAAATAATTTTGATATTCATCAGAATTCTTAAGCTTTCTCTGCAGTCTTCTAGCAGTATCTTGTACTGACATTAAGATTCCTCCTTCAAAATTTTAATTTCAGATTTTATTTCATTACCTATTTCTATTATACCAAATGTAAATTTTTTTTCCAGACGCTTATCTGTTGGTGAACCAGAATTAAAAAATAATTTATCACTTAACCGTTCATTAAAAGGGCGGTGAGTGTGCCCAAAAACAATAATATCACTATCATTAAATGTATAATTTAAACCTTGAAGAATATTTTTGCCTCTAAACTGATGTCCATGAATTACAGAGATTTTTTTGCCTGCTGCTTCAAAAGTTATTTTATCTTTTAATTTTCTTTTCAGCTGCTGGCTATCTCTATTTCCGGCAACTGTTTTAACTTCTGCAATTGATTTTAACTTATTTAAATATCTTGCTTCACAATGATCTCCAGCATGAATAATCAAATCAACCTGCTTTAGTTCATGAATTAAAGCAGCTGGAAAACCAGAACCTGCATTAGGCAGATGTGTATCTGATATTACTCCAATCTTCATATATCTTAAACCTCCATTAGTTTGAAAAAAACAATTTGGCAAGCAGTGGATATTTTATCTCTACTGCATCATAAGGACATAATTCCTGACAGCAAAAACATCTAATGCATTTGTCTAAATTTACTTTCGGAAAATTATCTATCATAGTTATTGCCTCAGGCGGACAATTTTCAGCACAGGTTCTGCAGCCAACACACTTACCTTCTTTAAATACGGGTTTGGGACGCAAAAATTTTTCTAAGATGTCTGACAAAAATTCAGGCATCCTTGAATCGAGAAGATTATTTTCTTTTTCTATTTTAGGAATTTCAACATTATCTGCAGCAATTACTTTATCTCCTCTAATTTCTAGTTTGTCTTTTTTAATAATTTTGTCTTCCAAAGCCGCTTTTATTGACGGAACTTTTTCAGCAGGTTCAATTCCTAAAATTTTTACAGCTGCCAAATCTAAATAATAGGGGGAAGTTGAAGCCAACAAATAATTAAACTCTCTCGGTTTACCATTAGACGGCCCTTCACCTTCCATTCCAACAACTGCATCCATAATTGTTAGCTCTGGTGCTACAAGTGCTGCCAGATCATTTAACATCCTAGAAAAATCATGGACTGACTGCATTCTTAGATGATATTCTGCTTTTAAAACCCCAGGAATACAGCCAAAAAGGTTTTTAACACCACCTGTATACATTGTTAAACCATGTGTTTTTAATTTTGGTAAGTTTATAATGAAATCTGCTTCTTCTAAATAAGAAGCCAGCTGAAAAGATTTATTGATTTTACCTTCTTTATAATCATACTTTTTTGAATCTGTATTATAATTTAATTTTATATTTTCTTCAGCTGCCATCTGATAAAGCCCTGATTTTTGATAAGCTCTTTTTAATAATTTATCGTTAAATAGTCCACCTGGGCTATCTGCAATTGTAACTTCTGCTCCCAAAGCTTTTACTTTTTTAGCAAGAACCCTAATAAATTCAGGGTTGGTGGTGACTGCTGTTTCAGGAGCTTTTCCCATTAAAAGATTAGTTTTAAATAAAACTTTATCTCCTACTTTAATAAATTCTTCTAAACCTCCCAATTCAGATAACAAAAGATCTAACTTTTCTGCTAATTCTGCTGTTTGATAACTATAGCATTTCTTTGCGGCTACAATTGGCATCTTTAACCCTCTTTCTTTAGTGACAGAAAAAATTAAAACCGGCACTAAGGCCGGCTTATTTGTGTAATTTTATGGCTCAAATATAAACTGGTCTGCCGCCAGCCAAAAATAATTTAAGAAACTTTCCCACTCTTTTTTTCATTACTTTTAGTTGAGTTTTTAATAGAACTGTTAGTTGAGCTTTTTTTATCCTGATTCACATAAAAATTAGACCCTTTAAAAATAATTCCCGGTGAACCAATAATCCTCTTAACCTCACCACTGCATTCCGGACATTCCTTTAAAGCATCCTCACTAATATTTTGAAATTCTTCAAATCTACCACATTTTTCACACTCATATAAATATGTCGGCATTTTTATTCCTCCTTCATATCCTATTTTATAATTTAGTTTTTATTCATTGACAATATTTAAATAACCCCAGTAATTATAAAGTTGGATAAAGACAAATAAAGCAGCAATTAACCACTTTGAATGATAAATAAAATATCCAAGCCCTGCTGCCGAAGAAATAATTATAGCGGTTAAGACAAATTTTCTCTTGATTTTTATTTTTAAAATCTGCCAGGGTATTAATCCCAATCCGATAAAAACACCAGAATCAACATTATAAATCAGGCCCGCAATTCCAACTATCACAAAAATAATCAATAGAAATAAATTCATAATTTAACCTCCAATTATGGAGTAACATAATTATCAAATATAAAATCCAACTTTATAATAATATATCATAAGGATACCAGTTTTGGCAAGCTTTTTATCAAAAAATCGTTTCATTTTTATTTGATATATTCCGCAAAAAACACACAATTTTTAAGTTTTATTCAAAAAAGCAACAGATTCTATATGGTAAGTCTGAGGGAAAAGATCTACAGGCTGAATTTCTACTAATTGATATTTTGCTTTTAACCGCTTTAGATCTCTTGCCAGAGTAGCTGGATTACAGGAAATATAGATTATTTTTTCAAGCTTATTTTCCAGTAATAAATCAATTGTTTTTTCATCCAATCCCTTACGAGGAGGGTCAAAAATAATTGTATCAATCTGATCTTTTGTTAATAATTCTGGCAGTTTATCTTCTACCAAACCCTGCTCAAATTCTACATTATTAATCTGATTTAATTGAGCATTGGCTCTGGCATCTTCTACAGCGGATTTTAAAGATTCAACTGCGTAAATCTTTTCTGCCTGATCTGCCAGATAAAGGGCAATACTACCCGTACCGGAGAAAGCATCAATCACCCTTGCACTACCATCATCTCCCAGATATTTTGCTGCTGTATCATATAACTTTTTGGCCTGCATGGTATTAACCTGAAAAAATGATCTGGCAGAAATTGAATAAGCTGTCTTACCAATATATTCAGTAATTTTATTCTTACCGGCTAAAAGTAGATCCTCTTTACCAAAAATAACATTTGTATTTTTAGTATTTATATTTTGAACTACACCTTTTAACTCAGGAATTTTACGCATCAGAGTCCTGGCAATTAAATTTTTATCAATAAAGTCATCACCATTAGTGACCATTACCAGCAAAGCCTGGTTGGTACAGGTTCCAACTCTAATTACCAGGTGCCTCAGCAGTCCCTGCAGAGTATTCTCATTGTAGACACTTAACTGAAATTTATTTAATTCTTCCAGTGTGATTCTTAAAATTCTGTTGATTAATGGATGCTGAATCAGACATTCATGATTTGGCACAATCTCATGACTTCCTCTTTTATAAAAACCGGCAGTTATCTGATCTTCATCAGTTAAATCCAGTGGAAATTGAGCTTTATTGCGGTAGCGAAAATCATCATCTGCCGCCAGCACATCCCTTAATTTAAACTCTTCAATTTTTGCTATCCGATTAATTAACTGTTTAAGATTATTCTGTTTAAATTCTAATTCTTTTTGATAATTAATATGCTGAAGCTGACAGCCTCCACACTCATTATAAACCGGACAGGGTGCTTTAATCCTACCACCTCCAGCTTCTATAACCTCTATTAACTCAGCAAAAGCATAATCTTTTTTGAGTTTAGTGATTTTTGCTTTTACAAGGTCTCCAGGTAAAGTTAGAGAAACAAAAACAGCCTTCCCATTTTCTGCTCTGGCTACTCCATCTCCACCATGAGCTAAATCTTCTATTTTAAAAGTTTTAATTTCATCTTTTTTCAAAATTGGCACTCCTCTATAATTATTATTGCTGTCCTGCCTGTCCTTATAAAAGTTTATCACATAAAACTCCAGCTTAGCAAACTTTACAGCTAGATACTTCTGTGGTAGAATAATTTGATAGAATATTTATGATTTAGAAACAAATTTAATTAAACTTACTTAATAATAAAATCTACCGATAACTAAATCTTTTCAGAAGGAGGCAGTACTTTGAATTTTCAGGTAGTCATAACCCAAATTATATCATTATTTCTACTAATTGCTGTCGGTTATTTTCTCAGGCGCAGTAAACATCTAGACAAAAAAGAAACCGGAGCCATCTCTAAACTGCTTTTAGACTTAATCCTACCTGCTATGTTAATTTCTTCCCTACAAATTGAAATCACAGCTAAAATGCTGGGAGACTTTAAAAATTTATTTTTATACTGGATTGCTTTCTATTTAATTCTAATAGCTGCTGCCTCATTAATTTCCAGGTTGTTTCCAATTTCTAGAGACAAAAAAATTGTACTTAAATTTTTCCTGATCTTTGGTAATGTTGGCTATATGGGGCTGCCTGTAATAGATGTGATATTTCCGGAAAACGGTATTTTCTTCGGCTCAATTGGAGTGGTAGTCTTTAATATCTTTTTATGGACCTATGGAGCCAATCTGTTTTTACGGGGGAAGGAAGAGAAAAAGAGTAATTTAAGAGATATTTTTAATAACGGTGTAATTGCGATTATTATTGGCTTATTTTTAATGCTAACAGGTCTCAAACTTCCAACTGCAATAATGACAGCTGTTGATATGCTGGCAGAAGCTACTTTCCCGCTTTCAATGCTGGTTATTGGTAGTGGTCTGGCCCAGATTAAAATATCTGGTATTTTTAAGGATTTAAATATTATTGCCTATTCTACTTTAAAATTATTAATAATTCCTGCTGCAGCTCTACTGATTTTAAATTATTTTAACATTGCTGATCCAATAAGGAGTATTTTAGTTTTACAAATAGCAATGCCGGCTGCTGCCAATGGAGTTATTTTCGCCGAAAGATATGAGGGAAATTATGTTTTTGCAGCTGAAAGTCTATTTTTGTCTACTTTAATGGCCGCATTCAGCATCCCTGTAATTTCGTATTTAACAACGTATTTTAAATAATAGATAACTGGAGGCAGTTAAAAAATGGAAAGTAATTCTCAAAAACTTGGTACAGAGCCTATAATTCCTCTGCTGATGCGTCTATCAATTCCCTCAATCATAGCAATGGCTATTCAAGCCTTATATAATGTAGTTGATAGTATCTATGTGGGAAGAATTAGTACAGATGCACTTTCTGCGCTATCCCTTGCCTTTCCTATTCAGATAATTTTAATAGGAATTGGAGTTGGAACTGGAGTTGGAGCAAGTTCATTAATTTCAAGGCGTCTTGGAGAAAAAGATAATCATGCGGCAGTAAATGCAGCGGAACACAGTATTATGCTCTCTGTTTTTTATGGAATTATAGTTGCTATTTTTGGTTTTTTATTTTCTGATCAGATTCTTCAGTTATTTACAGGTGAAGCTAATTTGATTAGGTTGGGAAGTGAATACATAAAGATTATTTTAATTGGCTCTACAGCTATGTTTTTCCCAATGATTAGCAATAATATACTGCGGGGAGAGGGTAATACATTCACACCTATGGTAGCTATGCTGATCGGCTCTATTTTGAATATCATTCTTGACCCATTTTTGATTTATGGGCTCTGGATTTTTCCTGAAATGGGAGTAGCTGGTGCAGCAACTGCAACAGTAACTGCTCGTCTAATTAGCGGCAGCTTTTTAGTTTATATCCTGCTTTTCAGCAAAAAAAATGAGCTTCAGATTTCTTTAAAAGACTTTTCTTTTGACTTTCAAATAATTAAGGATATCTATGTGGTTGGTTTTCCCGCAATGGTAATGCAGTTTCTGGCTAGCTTTATGCTGGGAGGGATGAATAAGATTCTGGCAGGTTTTGGCAGTACAGCAATTGCAGCAGCTGGTATTTATTTCAGGCTGCAGTCCTTTGTTTTTATGCCAGTTTTTGGTCTTAATCAGGGTTATATGCCGATAATGGGGTATAATTACGGCCACAACAACCCTGAGCGGATGAAAAAGACCTTTAAATCTGCTCTTTTAGTTGCTGTAACTTTTACAACTACAGGCTTTATTATATTTCAAACTGTACCCGAATTATTGATTAAGATGTTTAACAGTGATCCTCAGCTGCTTAAGATTGGCACAAATGCTCTGAAGAAAATAAGTATTGCTTTTCCTGTAATAGGGCCTGCAATAATTATTTCAACTACTTTTCAGGCCCTGGGTAATGGCTTCCCCAGCTTATTTTTCTCATTTCTGAGGCAGATTATAGTGCTGCTGCCTGTAATGTATTTACTGGGTCATTTTTTTGGTCTGGAATATCTCTGGTTTGCTTTTCCAATTTCAGAAGCCGCCAATATTTTACCGGCCTCAATCTGGTTAAGATTAAAATTTAAAAGTATTTTTGCCAGAATGGAAAAAAAATGAAGATGAATACTTAATGGTTTTTTCTTGCTAAATATATAAGATCTTAAAATATATTAATTTAAACAATTATAAAAACCCCGGCCAGAATTTAATTTGATCTCTGGCCGGGGCTTGAATTTAAATATATTTTTATTTAAATAAATAGACTCATATTTGATTCGTCTGCTGAACCTAAGAAAGTTGCTACTCCCCCAACTTCAACACCTGAAATTAATTCTTCTTTTTTAATACCGAGCATATCCATTGTCATCTGACAGGCAACAAGTCTAACTCCATTATCTACAGCATTTTCGATTAGTTCTTCCAGAGAATCAATACCTTTTTTCTCCATAATGCCTCTAATCATTTGGGGGCCGATTCCCATCATGTTCATATTAGAAAGAGGGAGTTTCTTGCTGCCCTGAGGCATCATTTTAGCAAACATTTTTTCCATCATATTTTTATCAGCTTTAACGGGGCCGTCTTTTCTTAAAATATTTAATCCCCAAAAAGTAAAGAACAGAGTTACCTGATTACCCATTGCAGCTGCTCCATTGGCAATTATAAATGATGCTATTGCCTTATCCAGTTCACCACTAAAGACAATCATAGATTTTCCTTTCTGAACTGGTTGAGAAGCAGTATTTTTAGCCAATTTTTTTCCCTGCTGATCTGCAGTAGACTGACCTTTTAAAAGAGTAACTTCTATTTTATCGGCAAGCTCTTCTATTTTTAAAACTGTATTGCCTGTGTTTTTAGCCCAGGCTTTAATATCCTGCATAAAACCAGGATCAGTTGCTGTCACTTCCAGAATATCTCCATTTTCCATTTTTTCCATTTTCTTATAAACCTGCATAATTGGACCCGGACACTGCAGACCACAGGCATCAAGTTCTACCACTGTACCTCGACTGTGTTTGAGCATATCTTTACTGGCCTGTTTAGCTTCTTCTGGACTTTCTGCAGAATTATAGACTGCTTCAGCAGGATCTTCAATAACCTGTTCCTGATCATCTTGAACAGCCTTATATAATTTATAGCCGCCACTTAAGTTGCGAACTTTAGAAAAACCATTTTGCTGCATTATTCGCGCAGCTATATAACCTCTTAACCCAACGGCACAATAAACAATATATTCTTTTGCTGGATCAAGTCTATCCAAATTATCCCGTAAATCATTTAAGGGAATATTAATTGAATTTCCAAGATCAATACTACCTAATTGTGTTTCGACTTCTTCTCGCACATCTAAAATAACAGTCTCTTCTGGATTGATATTTTCTAATTCCTGCCAGTAAGCAGTATCTACAACCCCTTTTAAGAGATTACCAGCAGCAAACCCTGCCATATTCACAGGATCCTTTGCTGAACCAAAGGGTGGTGCATAAGCAAGTTCCAGCTCCTGCAGATCAAAAACATCCATTTCCTGCCTGACTGCTGCAGCCAGAACATCTATTCTTTTATCAACCCCATCATAACCGACAATCTGCGCTCCCAGTACTCTACCGTTTTCGGGAGCAAAAATTAATTTAATCATCATGGGAACTGCACCCGGATAATAACCAGCATGATTATTGGAATTGATATGAATAACTTTATAATCCCATTTTAAATCCTGAAGTTTTTTCTCCGAAACCCCTGTTGAAGCAATAGATAAATCAAAAGCCTTAGCAATTGAAGTTCCCTGAGTTCCTTTGTATTTTTCTTTTCTGCCGCAGATATTATCGGCTGCTATTCTCCCCTGTTTATTTGCAGGTCCGGCCAGAGGAATTCGAACAGCCTGACCTGTAACTAAATCTTTGACTTCAATTGCATCACCAATCGCATAAATACTGGGATCAGATGTCTGCAAATATTCGTTTACTTTGATCCCCTTACTACTTCCAATTTCCAGTCCAGCTTCTTCTGCCAGCTCAGTTCGGGGACTAACTCCAATAGATAAGATAATCATATCTGTTTTTATAGTTTTACCACTCTGTAGTTTTACTATTTTTCTTTGATCAGCCTCTTCTACTGCTGCAATGCCATCTCCTAAGTGAAGATCAATACCTTTAGTTCTGAGATGATTATGCAGCATTGCAGCCATTTCGTAATCTAAGGAACCCATCAGTTGATCCATCATTTCAACCACTGACACTTCGATTCCTCTTTCGTGAAGATTTTCAGCCATTTCCAGACCAATAAAACCACCTCCCACCACTACAGCTCTTGTAGGCTTTTGATTATCTACAAAATTCTTAATTTTATCTGTATCTGGAATATTTCTCAGTGTAAAAACTTCTGGAAAATCCAAACCAGAAAGAGGTGGCTTGATAGGTTCTGCCCCGGGAGATAAAACTAATTTATCATAGCTTTCTTTATATATTTCTCCACTTTTTAAATCTTTTATCTCAACTGATTTTTGCTGACGGTTAATTTTTACAGCCTGATGTTGAATTCTAACATCAATTTTAAATCTTTCCTGCATTGATTGAGGAGTTTGAACTAAAAGTTTTTCTCTATCCTTAATTACTTCTCCAATATGATATGGTAACCCACAATTAGCAAAAGAAATATATTCTCCTTTTTCTAACATAATTATCTCAAGATCTTCATCCATTCTGCGCAAACGAGCTGCAGTACTTGCTCCACCTGCAACTCCTCCAACTATAACTACTTTTTTTGACATCATTTACCTCCTAATTGTTTCATACTAAATAATTTTAACAAATAACCTAAATTATTTGTTTACTTTAAAATCTGCAAGTACTTCTATTATATCCATAACTTTTTTATTAACAACATAATAGTTTCTTTCCAAACCATTTCTTTCACTATTTAAAATATCAGCTTCTCTTAACTTAGCCAAATGCTGTGATAGTGTTGACTGTGGAATATTTAAACACTGCTGCATTTCTGAAACATTACATCCTTCTTCGGCCATTAAACCTTTAACAATGATTAGCCTTATTGGATGAGCAAGTGCTTTTAATAATTTTGCTTCTTCTTCCAGAACATCTTCATTTTTTTCCAGAACTTCCTTTCCCTTTTCACCTGTAAAAAAAAGCATTTTGCTACCTCCAATCCGAATTTGTATTGCATTATCTAAATAATACGATATAGTGAATAAAATGTTAAGCTATTTAAAGATTTTTTAACAAAGTTGTGCATAAACATTGTGATATCCTATTCTAATTAATTAAAATACTAATAAACTTTTAGTGTTTTATAATATCTATAAAAGCTTTAGTAATTTCGGCTGTAATACCCCAGATAACTCGATCCTGGTAGCGGTAAAAATAGATCTGATAATCTCCCTGACGGGGGTTAAATTTTTCGCCCTGTGGTAAGAGATGATAGGGAAAATCCTGATCATATTCACTTTTTAAAACAGCTGCATATTTTTCAGCCTGATGATTAAGAAAAAATTCCAGAGGGACTGTAAAGATTTCTTCCACTTCATAATTATTGACCTTGATTGACTCAATTGAATCAATATTAATTTTACCAACAAAACTGTAAATTATAAAATTATAAGGTGTTATTAAATAATCAGTCTCTCCTAAAAGTTCTATTTTTGATTCAGAAATTAAAAGTTCTTCACTGCATTCCCTAACTGCAGCCTGAGAAAACTCTTCTCCCCGCTCGATTCTACCTCCCGGAAATGATACTTCTCCCGGCTGAGTTTTTAAATTTTGAGACCGCAGCTCATATATTAAATGAATCTCTCCATTTATTTCTATTAAAGGGACTAAAACTGAATAATAATGCTGAATTCTTGTCGGCCCCGGTATTCTATTCTGTACTTTTTCTTTTATAGATTTAATTTTCAAAAAAATCACCCTTAAAAATAATATTCAGCTTCTAATTTTAACTGGCCTCCAGAACTGTGTAGATCCAGAAGCCAGCTGCTAATTTAGCTAATAACAATTGAGTTAAACACTAATTAATTCATTAATTTATCTCTGAGCATTTGATTTACCAGACCAGGATTAGCCTTACCTCTTGTTTCTTTCATAACCTGCCCCACTAAAAATCCAATTGCTCTTTCTTTACCATTCTCTACATCTTCTACTGCATCTGGATTAGCTTCAATAATCGAATCTACAATATTTTCTAATTCATTCTGATCACTAATCTGTTTTAATCCTTCCTCTTCGACAATAGTTTCCGGATCACTGCCGCTATTGTACATTTTCTCAAAAACTTTTTTAGCAATTTTACCACTGATAATATCCTGATCAATCATTTTTAGCATTTTCGCCAGATTAATTGGACTAACTCCAGATTCGAATGGAGCCTGACCATTTTCATTTAATAACCTCAAAAATTCTCCCATCATCCAGTTGCTCAAATTTTTAGGATCATCATAATCAGAAAGTACTTCTTCAAAGAAAACTGCCAGATCTTTATCTCCGGTTAAAACACCTGCATCATACTCAGGCAGCCCCAGTTCGGAAATAAAGCGTTTGTATTTTTCTCTAGGCAGCTCTGGAATTTCTTTTCTCATTTCTTCTTTCCAGGCTGCATCAATTTCTAAAGGAACTAAGTCAGGCTCAGGGAAGTAGCGGTAATCATGTGCTTCTTCCTTACCGCGCATAGAAATTGTCTTATTTAAAGACTCATCCCAGGTTCTTGTTTCCTGAACTACTTTTTTTCCTTCGTCAAGTAATTCCTGCTGCCTTTTAACCTCATATTCTAAACCCTTTTCTACAGCACTAAAGGAGTTCATATTCTTCAACTCTGCTTTGATACCAAACTCTTCCTGACCCACAGGCCGCAGTGAAACATTTGCATCACAGCGCAGTGATCCTTCTTCCATATTGCAGTCAGAAATATCAAGATATTCCATAATCATTTTTAACTCTGTTAAATAGGCTTTGGCTTGAGCTGGAGTCCTCATATCCGGTTCACTTACAATCTCGATCAGAGGTACTCCAGTTCTATTGTAATCTACTAAACTGCCCTTTGATTTATCAATACTTCCCTCATGAATCAACTTACCTGCATCTTCTTCCAGATGAACTCTGGTCACTCCAATGTTGAAAAGCCCTGCTTCAGTTTCTATTTCAATCTCACCATTCTCTGCAATCGGTAGGTCAAACTGAGAAATCTGATAGGCTTTAGGTAAATCTGGATAGAAATAATTTTTACGGTCAAACTTAGAGTATTCTGCAATATCACAATTTAAAGCAAGTCCTGCCATAATTGCATAATCTACTACTTTTTTATTTAAAACCGGTAGAGTCCCTGGTAATCCCAGACAGACCGGACATGTATTTTCATTTGGCTCTTTTCCAAATTCTGTACTGCAGCCGCAGAAAATTTTGGAATCTGTATTTAACTGGACATGGACTTCAAGTCCAATTACTGTTTCATATTTAGTGGTCATTTTTTCACCTCTCTCAATGATTTATAGTTCTGCTCTCTTTTCGTTAATATTTAATAATTTCTCTAAGGTATAAGCTGCCTGAATTATTTTCCCCTCACCAAAATGGGGTCCGATTAACTGCAGACCAATTGGCATCTCACTGCTGTCAAAACCACAGGGAACAGACATTGCAGGTACACCAGCTATATTTACTGGTACTGTAAAGATATCTGTATGGTACATTTCTAAAGGATCACTTTTTGATTCCAGTTCAATCGCTGTTGAAGGCGCGGTTGGAGTTAGGATCAGATCAAAATCATTAAAGATACGGTCAAAATCATCTTTAATCAGGGTTCTAACCTTTTGTGCCTTAAGATAGTAGGCATCATAGTAACCTGAACTTAAAGCATAAGTACCAATCATAATTCTTCTTTTAACCTCTTCTCCAAAACCCTCATGACGAGTATTTGTAAACATTTCATTAACATCAGAAGCATGCTCACTGCGAAGTCCATAGCGAACTCCATCATAGCGGGCCAGGTTAGAACTAGCCTCAGCTGGAGCTATTACATAGTAAGCTGCTAATGCATAAGAGGCATCTGTCATATGTACTGTTTCTACTTCAGCACCCACTTCTTTTAATTTTTCCACCGCTGCCAGGACACTGGCTTTAACTTCTTCATCAAATTCCAAATTGAAATATTCTTCGGGAATTCCAATTTTCATCCCGCTTACATCTTCTTTTAGATATTTAGTATAATCCTCTTTTTTACCTGCAATAGAAGTCGAATCCTGTGGATCATGACCTGCAATTACATTCATTAAAATTGCACTATCTTCAACATCTTTAGTAATTGGTCCAATTTGATCTAAAGAAGAAGCAAAGGCAACTAAACCATAACGGGAAACCATGCCATAGGTAGGTTTTAAACCAACTACACCACAGTAGGATGCAGGCTGTCTGATCGAGCCACCTGTATCAGAACCTAAAGCTGCTGCACACTCTCCGGCCGCAACGGCTGCAGCTGAACCTCCACTCGATCCACCAGGAGCATGATTTAAGTTCCAGGGGTTATGAGTAACAAAAAAAGCAGAGTTTTCAGTAGAAGATCCCATAGCAAACTCATCCATATTTGTTTTTCCTAAAATTACCGCTCCAGCTTCATTTAATTTTTCGACTACTGTGGCGTTATATGGTGGTTTGTAATTTTCCAGCATTTTGGAAGCACAGCTAGTTTTAATACCATCAGTTGACATATTATCTTTAACTGCAATTGGAATCCCAGCCAGCATTTTCTCTTTTTTGTTCTCATAGTCTTTTAGTTGGGCTTCTGCCAGCTCATAAGTCACTGTAATATAAGACTTTACTTTATCTTCTACATCATTAATTCTATCTGCGAAAGCTTTTTTTATTTCGCCAGGAGTTAGCTCCCCAGCAGAAATTTTTTCTTTTAATTCGTGTATTGTTAGATCATAAATATTCATTTTATTATTTTACCTCCTTAGCTGCTTAATCTGACATAATTTTTGGAGCTCTAAACTGTCCATCTTTTTCATCTGGTGCATTTGCCAGTGATTTTTCGCGTGGTAGAGATTTTTTTACCTCATCCTTACGCAGAACATTTTTCATAGGTACAGTATAGGCTGTTGGAACAACATCATCTGTATCTAACTCACTCAGCTTATCTACATAATCTAAAATTTCCCCAATCTGTTCAGTATACTTTTCTTTTTCTTCTTCATCAAGCTTAAGGTGTGCCAGACCGGCTGCATATTCAACATCTTTTTTATCAATCATTTAAATTCCTCCTCACTTTTAGGATAGTTACTCTTAAATTTATTCAACTAATGATTTTTCCTCAATCATTTCTTTGAAATCTTCCTCACTTAAAATTTCAACTCCAAGTTCTTGGGCTTTATCAAATTTAGAACCAGGATTATCACCAATAACAAGATAATCTGTTTTAGAACTAACTGAAGAGACGGCTCTTCCTCCTAATTTTTCAACCAGGTCCGTGACTTCAGAACGGGTATAATTGTTAAGTGATCCTGTAAAAACAAATTTTAGACCATCTAAAAACTTCTCATTTTCCTGATCTTTTTCTTTTTCCAGTCTGATTCCTGCCTGTTCTAGTCGACTTAAAAGATCCCTATTATGTCTTTCCTGAAAAAAACCGACTATGCTTTCTGCAATCACAGGTCCAATTTCATCAATTGCTTCCAGTTCTGCAGCTGAAACATTTTTGATTTCTTCTATTGAATCAAAGTTTTCAGCTAAAATTCTAGCTGCACCAATACCTACATGCCTGATACCTAAAGCATAAAGAACTCGGAAAAATTCACGATCTTTACTATTTTTAATTGCTTCAATAACATTTTTTGAAGACTTTTCTCCCATTCTGTCTAAATCTTTTAAATGAGATTGTTTAAGAAAATATAAATCAGCATAATCTTCAATAAGATTATTATCAAGCAGCTGTTCAATTAAAGCAGGTCCCACTCCATCAATGTTCATGGCATCTCTAGATACAAAATGAAGTATGCTTTCTTTTCGCTGAGCTGGACAGCTGATGTTAGTACAGCGGGTAACAGCCTCACCTTCAGCTCTAATCACTTCCCCACCACAAACAGGACACTTACCAGGCATCTTGAATTCTTTTTCACTGCCATCTCGGTCTTCTTTAATTATTTTTACTACCTCAGGAATAACATCTCCTGCTTTCTGCACCAGAGCAGTATCACCAATCCGGATATCTTTTCTTTTAATTTCATCTTCGTTGTGCAGAGTAGCTCTGCTGACAGTTGAGCCAGCAAGTTCTACCGGTTCTAAAATAGCAGTTGGGGTCAAGGCTCCTGTACGACCAAGAGAAATTTCTATATCCTTAATTCTGGTTGTTTTCTGCTGGGCAGGAAATTTATAAGCAACTGCCCAGCGCGGTGATCTGGCAGTTGTACCCAATTTTTCTCTTAAAGCCAAATTATTAATTTTAATGACCAGACCATCAATTTCAAAATCAAGACTTTCTCTTTCTTTCTGCCACTGCTCACAAATTTCGATTACAGCTTCTATCTCAGCAGCAGACTGATGCCAGTTAACTTTAAAACCCAACTCTTTTAAATAAGAAAAAACCTCTAAATGGGTTTCAAATTCTCTGCCTGAATGAGAAATTAAATCATAGATTAAAATTGATAAACTTCTTTCTGCGGCAATCTTACTATCCAGCTGTCTAACTGATCCAGCAGCAGCATTGCGGGGATTAGCAAAAGGTGATTTATCATTTTTTAACCTTTCTTCATTTAGCCGTTTAAACTCACTTTTAGTTAAATATATTTCTCCTCTCAGCTCTAATTTAGCTTTTTCCTCAATTTTCAAAGGTAAAGAGCGAATAGTTTTCATATTTTGAGTTATATTTTCACCAATTTCTCCGTTACCGCGAGTAGCACCAAGTTCAAAACTGCCGCCACTGTAGCGCATTACTGCTGAAAGCCCATCAATTTTATGTTCAACAACATACTGATAGTCTTCACCATCAAGGTTTTTCTGTATTCTTTTATCAAAATCTCTTAATTCTCCTGCCCCAAAAGCATTACCCAGACTGAGCATTGTAGAAGAATGTTCAACTTTTTTGAATTCATCTAAGACTTCTCCACCAACTCTCTGAGTAGGGGAATCCTCTGTTACTAACTCTGGAAATTCATTTTCCAATTTAATTAATTTCTGCATTAATTGATCAAACTCAGCATCAGAAATTGAAGGATCATCTAAGACAAAATACTTATATTCATGTTCTCTAATCTTTTCCCTTAATGCTTTTATCTTTTTTTCAGCTTTTTCTTTTGTCAGTTTAGCCATCTTTACACCTACCTATACTTTTTGAATTGGCGCAAATTCCGCCAATAAATTTCTAGTTTTGCCCTGTTCAAAGGCAATCTTTAATTCTGGATTTTTATCGCCTCTTATTGATAATATAGTACCAATTCCCCAGCGAGGATGAACAATTCTCTGTCCAATAGCATATTCAGTTCCAGAGTTGTCAGAATGAATCAACTTTTCTTCCTCTGCCATTTCAGAACGTTTATCAGCTGTCCCAGTTAAAAGTTCTTCAGGAATTTCTTCAATAAATTGAGAAGGAGGATTCATCTTTTTCTCTCCAAAACGGAGCCTGACCTGAGCCCTGCTTAAATATAATCTTTCTTCAGCCCGAGTCATTCCAACATAGCAGAGGCGTCTTTCTTCTTCCATTCCTTTTTGTTCAAACATTGAATTAGAATGAGGAAAAATACCTTCCTCCATTCCAACTAAAAAGACAACTGGAAATTCTAATCCCTTAGCTGAATGAATAGTCATTAAGGTAACTGAACTCTGCTTTTCATCCATTGAATCAATATCTGACATTAGAGTTACTTCTTCCAAAAATCCGGCCAGTGTATTATTATCACTATTTTTCATATATTCGTTGATAACCGAAAATAATTCTTCAATATTCTCCAATCTATTTTCAGCTTCAGCAGTTTTTTCTTCTTCTAAATTGTGTCGATATCCACTTTTATCTAAAAGTTTTTCAGTCAGTCTTGCTAAAGCAATTTCATCCTTTTCTGATCTCAATTTTTCGATAATTTCTGTAAAGTGAAGTACTCTCTTAGCGTAAGTTCCACTCAAAGCAGGATTGGCTTTAGATTTTAAAGCAGCTTCATATAAATTTAATCCCTCTGCCTCTGCAAAATCTTGAACTTTGCCCAGAGTTCCAGCACCAATACCTCTTTTAGGCCGATTTATTATCCTTAAAAAACTAATATCATCGGCTGGATTATAGATTAACCTTAGATAAGCCATAATATCTTTGATTTCCATCCGCTCATAAAAACGAACTCCTCCAACAATTTGGTACGGTATTCCATATTTCATCAGCATATCTTCAAAAGCACGGGACTGAGAATTAGTCCGATAAAGAACAGCCAGATCATCAAAAGTAAGTTCTTCTTTTTTAGTCAGTTCTTTAGCTGTTCGGCAGACAAAGTCTGCTTCTTCTTTCTCATCTTTTGCTTCATAAAGTTTCAGTTTAGGACCCTCACCCTGATCTGTCCAAAGTTCCTTCTCCTTCCGAGAAGAATTGTTTTTAATTACAGACTGTGCTGCTTTTAAGATATTTCCTTTAGAACGATAATTCTGCTCCAAACGAATAGTTTTAACGTCAGGATAATCGTCTTCAAAGTTTAAGATATTTCGGATATCTGCACCTCTAAAACCATAGTAGGGTAGGAACCCAACGCCTTACTTTATCTCTAAAGCAGGTTTTCAGTGAACCCCCCTCCGAACCACACGTACTCCTTTCAAAGTATGTGGCTCTCTATTAATGATTTATTTAGTTAATCAAGCTTTCCTTCATGAAGTTTATCATGACATTCTTTACACATTATAAGAGTTTTCCTATTTTTAGCTATCATTATTTTCTCCCATTTTTTCTTCCCTTTTAGATTTTTAAGTTTATTAACATGATGGACTTCGTATTTTTTATTTTCATCTTCTGTACCACACATTTCACATTTATAAGCTTTAAGTCTATCAACTAAACTAGTTGTATTGTTATAATAAGGATATAAATTTGGGTATTCATCTACAGTATTTGAGTCATAATCATTCAATTGGTAATCTCTTACTTGTTTAAATCCTTCATTGTAAAATGGCAGGAATTTTTCTCCTTTTTTTGTTTCATACCATATACCCCAATCTTCTCCATTTTTTAATTTAGTTTTAACTTTTGATATAGTACTTTTTCGCTTATTTGCTATTGTAGCCAGACAACTATATTCCATTACATGTCTGAATTGCCACATATATACCGAAACATTTTTAGCCAGTCTATAATAATTATATAAACCTCTTATTTCAGCATTATAGTGACTTATAATTTCTAATTCTGGATGATTAATTAGTTTGGGTCTATGCAACATACGCCAATCTTTGCTATCAACATCTTTAACAAGATTGTGTTTTACAACATAATCTTTTATTCTATTTTGAGGCATATATAAGGCAACTCTTTTATTATTATTTCTTACCTTATGTCCTCTTTTATTTTTGAAAGTTCTCTGGTCATTCATTATTGATATATCATATCCTAAAAAACTTGCTTTCTTTGAGTTATGAGTTATTAATGTTTTTTCATTAGATAATTCTATATTTAATTTCTTGTTGAGAAAATTATTTAAGTCTTTTTTAATCTTTTTACAATCATTTTTACTTCCATATACTCCAATAATAAAATCATCAGCATATCTTACATATTTAATATCTTTATAACCTTCGTGTATTGGATCATAATATGGTAGACTTAATTTTTTCTTTTCCCATTCTTTCTTTTTATTAATTATATCAGCTTTTTTCTTATCGTTAAGTTTATCCCAAATTGGATTATATTTTTTCTTTAATCTTCTTATTCTGGTGGCATATTTTCTATATTCAGTGTTACGTTTTTTGGATTTGGGATTTCCTTTTTTGAATTTTTCTCTATATTCTTCAACATATTTATCAAGCTGATCAAGATATATGTTAGCAAGTACTGGACTGATTATTCCTCCTTGAGGAGTACCAGAATAGGTTCCATAGTACTTCCAATTATCAATATATCCTGCTCCAAGAAACTTCCAGATTAATCTAATGAATTTTTCATCTTTAATTTTTTCTCTTAGAATATTTATTAGAATATGATGATCAATAGTATCAAAGAAACTTTTAATATCTCCCTCAACAAACCAATTAATACCAGTAAATTCTTTTTTAACTTCAATTAGAGCTGTATGACAACTTCTTTCTTTTCTGAATCCATGTGAATGTTTAGAGAAACTTTCCTCATATATGGATTCTAGAATCATTCTGACCACTTCCTGGACTAACCTATCATTAAATGTAGGTATTCCTAATGGTCTTTTTTTGTCATTCTTTTTTGGAATATATACTCTTTTTACTGGTTTAGGTTGATATTTTTCATTTCTCAATTTTTGGATTAGTTTTTTAACTTTACTTATACTAAATCCATCTGCTGTCTGACCATCGACACCTTTAGTAGAACTTCCATGATTGGCATATATATTATCATAGGCTTTAAGATAGAATTCCTCGTTATATAAATTTCTGTATAACCTCTTAAATGTGTAATTATCTTTTTTAGCTTGTTTCGCCAAATTGTATAAAACTACCATAGGATCTCTCATAAAGCATCTCGCTCCTTCCTATTTATTCTATACTATCATTAACTGTCATCCTTCGCCATGTAATAGGCTTTCCCTATTTCAGACTACTACGATGACTCCGAGACCATTTAAGATATTCAGTTCCTTAAAAAGAACATAGCTTTTAAGCATTCCTATTTAGGTCTTCTCCATTTAGATTAATTGGTTCTGGATGTGTAATTATCGGATAGGACTTTTGACTTTTCCTTATATCTATAAGTGAGCCAACCTTATTTTGAATATCAATCAATGAAAGAGCATCTATATTTCACTGATATTGATACCAAGATTCCATTTATCTCTTGTTATCAAGGTTGATATCAGGTTAATAGCCAACTTTCCCTGATAGAGGACCATAACACCTCTCAGTCTATCCTTCAAGCAGTCTAGCTTTTATCCTTATATTACACCTTATGTCTCGCTCTTCAGTCGCAACTCGTTGACTAGTTGACTTAGAGCTTTAACAACATGCTACACTCCCCCTTGAGTTTCCTCTTAGGATAAGTTGTTTGACATTAAGACAGATATTCTTGTCTTAAAGGTTCCAATACCTTAAAACCATAATAACCCTTATGGACGCACAATCCCCTGATCAGGATCACCCACAACACAAATATTACGGTAGCGCTCTGCCAGCAAATTCACCAGCTGATATTGAGCATGATTAACATCCTGATACTCATCAACCAGAATATACTCAAATCGCTCCTGATAGTGCTCTAAAACCAGTGGGAATTCTTTAAAAAGTCTTACTGTCTGCTGAATTAAGTCATCAAAATCCATCGCATTATTTTCTTTAAGTCGTTTTTGATATTCTTCATAAATATCAGCAGCGGTCTTATCAAAAAAACTGCCTGAGAGTGAACTCATCTGTTCTGGCGTTTTTAATTCATTTTTAGCACTTGAAATTTTATTTAAAACTGATCTTGGTTTTATTTTTTTAGGATCAAGATTTTTTGACTTCAAAACCTCTTTCACAAGTTTCCGTTGGTCAAGGCTGTCAAAAATAACAAAATTTTTATTATAGCCCAGTTTTTCAGCCTCCCGACGCAGAATTCGTACACAAAAAGAATGAAAAGTACTAACCCAGAGACTGCTGTTTACCCCACCAACCATCTCTTTTACTCTTTCCTTCATCTCATTTGCTGCCTTGTTGGTAAAAGTAACAGCCAAAATATTATAAGGGGAGACTCCGTAATGATTGATTAAATAACCAATTCTTCTGGTTAAAACCCTTGTTTTACCACTGCCGGCACCCGCAAGTACCAGTTCCGGTCCCTGATGATGTTTTACAGCTTCTTTTTGAGCCTGATTAAGATTTTTCAGTATTTCACTATCTTCCACCGAACCACTTCCTTATTTAAAATTATTTTTTTATTTACTAAATTCATTAAAATCTTTTTCCAAATTTCTGTTTTTTATTAATTCCTCTACAATCTTATTGCCTACCGCTGCTGAAAAATATATTAAATGACTGCTGCAGCTGCAGTCACTGGCACCAAAACCATCAATCAAAGTTTTTCCACCATTATCTATTAAAATCCGGGCTAGAAAACATTCTCCCGCCCCCGGCAGTTCAAAAACAAAATCACTTTCTATATCTGCTTCAGCTAAAAAATAATCTATATGCCAGTGATAATTTTTATCAGAACTGTAATGACGATCAATTCTTGCCTTAAGATTGCGCTGAGCTGTTCCTGCATAAAAGTAATATCCGGGAGGAAAAATCTTTTTCCCCAAAGCTCCAATCTTAATTTCTATTTTCTTTTCTAATTTTATTTTTAAAATATAAACTCCACCATCAGGGTAGTTCTGCATCTAAATCACTCCACTAAATAGTCATATTCTGGATTTAATCAACATTCTCCTGCATATTTAACAGAAAAAATGCCGGTATCCCAGCATCTCAATTATAATACATTTATTAGTTTTTATCAATTTTTTCACTTAATGCCATAACTATATCGAATAGAACATCAATTACTAAAGATAAGAAATAACCACTCAATACCCTTATCTGTGGTTAGTAAATAAAAAATAACCCAATTTTGAGTACCTAAGAATGACAAAAAGATGCTCAGGGGAGAGCATCTTTTTGCATAGAGTATATTTTAGCATTTGGGCAAATTTATTATAAACCTCTATTAATAATTTAAATTTAGAGGTCTACTTATTTTATTAATTTTAGCATTTTTTCTTTTCAACTTTACCAATAAATGAAAATTTTATTATTTTGTGAATAAAGTAACATGAATTTACAAAAAATTATTTACACATCTAAGTAAATATTTAAATTATATCTTATACTCATAGAATAACATAATAATCTTATTATTTCAAACAGTAAAGTGTTTGATTTCACATTTTATTTTCTTTTAAAATTTGATTAGCTTCTTTATACTCTGTTATATCCTATTTTTACTTACTAAAATCAATTAATCTTTATTTTTACTAAATCGTTAAATAATAATTTATTGATTTTAGATTCTTTAAAAAAATGTTATAATATAATAAGAACTAATCAATAAGTATTAATTCTTAAGACTTAAATTTAGGAGATGATAATATTAATAATAAATTTGAAATTAATGAAAATAATAATATGTATCAAATACAAGAAATGCAGGAAAAAGCAGTTTTAGTTGGTTTAAATGAGGGAGAATTAAAAGAACTCCAGCTGCTTATTGAGACTGCAGGTGCTAAAACTATTTTAAAAATGACTTATCATGACCGCAAAATTGATCCCGCTTATTATATCGGCAGTGGTAAGGTAAAAGAAATTAAAGAGGCTGCAGAAACAGTTGCTGCTAATTTAATCGTTTTCGATAATGAACTTTCCCCTGTTCAGCAGCGTAATTTGGAAGATAAGATTGAGATTAAAGTTATAGATCGAGCCCAGGTTATCTTAGATATTTTTGCCAGGCATGCCCACAGCCGCGAAAGTAAAATCCAGGTCGAATTAGCTCAATTAGAATATCGTCTTCCACGGTTACAGGGACGAGGTATAGAAATGTCAAGACTAGCAGGTGGGATTGGCACCAGAGGTCCTGGTGAGACAAAACTTGAGGTTGATCGACGCCGCATTGAAAAGAAAATTTATCGCCTTAAAGAAAATTTAAAAGAGATAAAGGCGAGTCGAGAAGTTCAACGAAGCAGCCGTCAAGACCCAATTGCAGCACTTGTGGGTTATACAAATGCTGGAAAGTCAACTCTGATGAACAAACTAACTGGAGCTGGAAGCCATACAGCCGATAAATTATTTGCTACTTTAGATTCTACAATGCGACAACTTCAACTGCCAGTAGGACAAAATATTATTTTAAGTGATACTGTTGGATTTATTAATAAACTACCCCACCAGTTAATTGCTTCTTTTAGAACCACTTTAGAAGAAGTTGAAAATGCTGATATAATTCTTCATCTAATTGATGCTTCAAATTCTGAAATGGAAAAAAACATGAGAATCGTAAATAAAGAAATTAACGAACTTGTAGATCCGAGCTGTAAAATAATTAAAGTATTCAATAAAATTGATTTAATTGAACAATCTAAACTTAATGATTTGAAAATAATTTATCCTGATTCCCTTTTCATTTCTGCTTTAAAAGAAATTAATATCGATACTGTAATTAATAAATTAAATGAAATTATTAGTAATGAAATGATTGAAATGGAACTTGATCTTCCTTACTCTGAAGCCAAATGGATAGAAAAGATTCATAATACAGCTAAAGTTTATGAAGAAAAATATCAAAAAAACAATATATATCTAAAAGTTTTAATACCTAAAAAAACAGCTTCAAAATTAAAAAAGTACCGCAGAGAAAGTTAATCCTCTGCGGTTTATTTTGATTATTATTTAGTTTTATTTATTATTTTCTTTTTCAAATATTATTTCCTCAGTATTAACCTCTGGTATTTCATTTTCTTCTATCTCTAGCTCAGATATAATAGTTTCTACATCTTCTTTTTCAAAAGTATAAGTATTGTTACAGAAATGACAGCGAACTTCTATTTCTCCCTGTTCAGCTAAAGTTGATTCAATTTCTTCTTTGCCCAGGCCGGCTATTAACTCAAAACTTCTTTCTCTACTACATCTGCATTTAAATTCAACATCTTTACGAGCCATAATTCTATAATCCATATCTCCTAAAAGTTCCTCTAACAATTCTTCTGGAGTCATACCGGATTCAATTAATTTACTGACAGATTTTACTTTTGTTAAATTATATTCCAGCATTTGGATGGTTTCTTCAGAAGCATCAGGCAATAACTGAATAATAAATCCTCCAGCAGCTTTAACACTAAGATCAGTATCAACCAGTACACCTAATCCTACTGCAGATGGAACCTGTTCTGATGCAGTAAAATAATAAGTTAAATCCTCACCGATTTCACCTGAGACTAAAGGAACACTGCCTGTATAGGGTTCTTTCATTTTCATGATTTTTGTCAGTGAGAGTTCACCCGCGCCAACAGCTTTTGCTACATCAAGCTTACCAGAATCGGTCTGATATAAATCCAAATTTGGATTTTCAATATAGCCGCGTACTTCCCCTTTTTGATTTGCGTCTGCAACAATTTTGCCTGCAGGTCCTGTACCCTCTATTTTTAAAACAACTTCATCTCCAGACTTAACCAAAGAACCAGTCAATAAAGCCCCTGTGATCACTCTACCTAAAGCTGCAGTTGCAACAGGTGTAGTTTGATGTCTTTCCTGAGCTTCTTTGACAATATCAGTAGATTTAACTGCTAGAGCTCTAATTTCTTTATTAGTTGTTATTACCCTAATTAAATAATCTTTCATTGTATAATCTCCTCCAACTTAAATTATATCAAAATTAAATTCCACTCATTTACTCATACATTATTTTATTAAACTGAGTTCTAAAGTCAAATTATTTTAATTTAAAGCAAAAAAATTATTGAAAATTCCCAGGTATTTAACTTCACTATCTGATTTTTCTAGAACAAAAATTGTAAAAAATACAAAATCATCTGCTTTTGTTTGCAGTTCCAACATAGGTGCTGCAACTGCTCCTCCAAAAATTCTTTCAATATCAGTTTCTGCTTCTGATTTTATTTCGGCAACACCCCAATTAATAAATTCTTCCCGGGTAGGATTAGTAATAGCTGCAGAAATTAAAATAATTAAAATAATAATTACAGTAATTAAAAGCTTTTGCACTTAATTCACCTCTTTCTTTTTTAATTGATAAATGTCCTCTGCTATTTTTACAGCTCTGATGACAAAATTAAAACAATTGATCTTTAAAGAATACTCAAAATCTTCTTTTGGCATCTCCGATTGAGCTGATTCCACAAAAAATCTGTCTCCAGCTGGACTTCGAAGTTTATCTTTGATTTCAGCTTCACTCAAAATACTATTTCCAATTAAAAGTTTATTTAATTCCTGCATATATAGATTATCTTCTTCAGCCTCAGCTGTTCCATTATTACCCATTGCTACAATTGAAAGTAATTCCGGCCTTTTATTTTTAATATATTCTGCTGCAGCATTGATATTAACAAAACTACCTGCAATAATTTCTTCTGCATTTTTAGCTGCAATTATACCTTTAGTTCCTGCACTGGTACTTAAAACTATTTCTTTACCAGAAAAATCGTTTTGAGAAATAAAGTAAGGTGAATTATTATAATCAAATTCTGCAATTTTTATTCCTTTTCTTTCTCCAATTAAAACTGGTGAATTCAATTGTCTTTTTAATTTTTTAGCTGTTTCAATTTTACTAACTATATAAATTTTATCCGCCTTACTACTGAAAAGATAAGCAGCAGTTGTATAAGCTCTAAAAACATCAACAATAACTGTTAATCCTTCTGCTTTTTTTGCTCCTGTTAGTAATTTTAAATTTTTTATTTTAATTTTTATCACTCTCCTACTTTGCTTTAATTGAATTTTTAAGAATAAAGCAGATCAGCTTTTTTATTTTGCCACTAAATTACTAATAAAATTCTCAATTTTAGCAGCATCTTTATTTTTAATAAACCTTTTAAAAGCAGAGCTTTCTTTTAAAAGATTCTTTAAATTTTTTTTATTTAAATTTGCCTGCCCTAAATTTTTTTCTCCGTTTTTAGTGATTAAAACTTCTCTGTGTGATATATATTCATAGCTTATAAATGCTTCTGCTCTTAGAAAATCTAGAGCTCGTTTAATAGTGATTTCTTCAACCTCAAGAGCAAGTGCTGCCTCTTCTAAATTAAAGATTCCATTTTTATTTTTTAGACTGTATTTTAATAAAGACAATACTTTTTTTATAAAATCATTAAAAGTTATAACATCATTTCTTGAATTTATTAAAATTAACTTTTCTGCAGCAGTTGAAAGTAAAGCCTCTTTTAAAACAGCAGGAGAAGATGGTAATGTAATTAAAACTAACTTTTCTGCTTTTCGATAATAATTTCGATTCACAAGTGGATAAAAATTATATTCCTGCAGTCCCTCTGCAAAATAAACAGTATTGACAGATCTAGTTTGAATTTCAGAAATATTTTTTTCTCTCCAATCAATAATTTTTATTGAATTTTTCTTTTCTTTTTTAAAATGAAAGTTTTTAGCTTTCTCTTTTAATGGCTTTAAAGCTTTAAGCACAAGCTGTAAATTTTTATTCCCTCTATAATTATTTTCAGTTAAATTACAGGCTGCTTTTTGAGTGTAATTATTTTCTACTTCCCCACTCCACCACCAAAGAGCAGTTATTCGATTATCATCACTGCTTAAAATAAGTCGTTTATGCCTGCCAGAAGAAATCTTACGGCTGCTGATAACATCTGCCTCCAAATAAAATAGTGGTTCTGGATTCGACTCACCAAAAGGCGCAAAGCGTCGTAAAGATTGATAAAATTCTTCATTAATTTGACAAAGCTCTAAATTTAAATCTGTTTTAATTTTAAAATCTGATTCAAGCTTATCTAGTTCCTGATCAATAAGCCGCTGAAGCCTTAATTTAAATTTTTCTAAACGATCTTTTTTTAAAGAAAAACCTGCTGCTGCAGCATGACCACCATGTTTCTCTAAAAGATCAGAACACTCAGAAATTAAATTATTAATATTAATACCTTCTATTGAACGCGCTGAACCTGTTATAAATTCTCCGTCCAAAGTAGATGTCATTAAAACTGCAGGGATCTGATAGTTTTCAGTTACTCTTCCAGCTGCAATTCCAATTACTCCTTGATGCCAATCAGAATTATAACTGATTAAAGCCTTTCTTTTTTGAGGATTAATTTCTTTTTCAAGTTCTAAATAAATTTGCTGACTTATTTTTTTTCTATAATCATTTATTTGACTTAATTCAGCAGCTAAACCAGCAGCTTTACTTTTGTCTTCTGCTAAAAGTAATTCCAATCCTTTTTCAGCACTATCAACTCTACCGGCCGAATTCAGTAGAGGACCAATTTGAAAACCAAGTGTTTTTTCGTTTATCTCTAAAGGATTAATGTCAAGTTCATTATATAAAGCTTTTAAACCAATTCTTTCTGTAAATTGTAATTTTTTTAAACCTGTTTTAAATAAATAACGATTTTCTCCTTTTAATGGTACTACATCTGCTATTATTGCTAGTAATAATAAATCTAAATAGTCTTCCTCTTCTCCCGTTTTATCTGCTTTTTCAAAGATTGCTTTGATTAAAAAATATGCCATTCCAGCTCCAGGCAGCCAATAGCCCTGATGATCCTCTGGTAATAATCTAGGAGAAATCACATAATCAGCAGGTGGTAATTTATCTGGTAAATCATGATGATCTGTAACAACAAAATCCATACCTGCTTCTTTTGCAAATTTCACTTCGTCGTAGTTGCTGATTCCACAGTCACAGCTAATAACTAAATCCATTTCAGCTTGATACCCAGCCAAAACTTTTTTATTAAGCCCATATCCTTCTTTAAATCGATCCGGAATATGATAATTAATTTGATCACTCAGCTGACTGAGAGCACCAAATAGGATTGAAGTTGATGTGATTCCATCAACATCATAATCTCCATAAATTAAAATTTTACTGCCATTTTTGATATGCTGTAAAATAAAATCAGCAATTTTATATATTTTTGGAAAATCATCTAAATTTAGGGGAATATATTTGTCTATCTCTAAAAACTGGATTAGTTTATCTTTTGTATCTAAGCCTCTTTTTTTTGCTAAACAAGCGAGTTTTTTGCTTTTTAAATATTCCACCAATTCAGCTGAGGGTTCACATTCTTCCGCTTTAATTATTTTCATCTTTAACCTCTCAATCTCTATACTTAAAAATTATATCAGAATTAAGATATCTAAAATATCTTCTCTTTTTATCTTTAAGTTCTTTACGATCAAGCACAGACCCATCCCAACTATTAAAAAGATCATCATATTGATCTAAATTAAGTTCAATTAAAAAGCATTATTATGTCGATTTGTATGATAAATATAACGAAGCTGATAATCATCTTGATTTTTAAACATAAATTATTGAATAATTTTTTTAAATTTATTCTTAAAATTAACCTCATATTAAATAATTACTATAATCTTGTTTTTGTAGCTTTTAAAATTCCATTTCTTCTACTGAGTCCCAGTCAAGATTTAATTTTAAATCATCCTCAATTATTTCTTTATTTTCAGTAGTTTTTCCTCTACAAATTGGTCTGTATTCACAAAAACGACATTTATTTAAGTCATCAGTTAATGAAAATTCATTTTCATTTAAAATTTCATTGATTAATATTTCAAAATAGTTTTTATCCTTTTTAAAATCATCTTTACTGTATTCTATTTTCACTTTTTCTTTTGGATAACGAGGATTCCAATAAATTAGTATAGGCATATTCTTTAATTCATATCGATTTAAAAAATATTTATAACCAGCTTCAAATAAAAGAAATAAATAGAAACGACTCTGCATTGACTTCTCAATATCTTTTTCAGTCAAACTTTTTTTATCAGTTTTCCAGTCAAAAATTATAAATTTCTTTCCTTCATAATCATATTTTAAAAGATCATATTTTGCCAGTAATTTAAGATTATTCTTTTGAAAACGCAATTCCTGTTCTGCAGAAACTACATTTTTAGCTGCCGCAAAAGATTTTAATCTATTCAGCCAGGACTGCAGCAGTTGGTTAGAATTTAGAACAGTTTCTCCCATAGTTTCACTATAATATCTTTCAGCTAATAGGTGAAAAAGCTTTCCCTGTTTAAGATCTTTTTTTACTTCTTCATTCATCCCCCATTCAGCAGGCCAATATAAACCGTCTAAATAACGATATTTAAAACGCCTTCTACATTTATTAAAAATTGCCAGAGCAGATTGAGAAAAATAAAGATCATTTAACGTGCTTAATGGCATTTAATCAGCTCCCTGCTGCTTTTCTTTTTTTCTATTATTGATAAACTTATCTAAAGAACTAAAAATAAATGCAGGATCCTTTTTCCATTTTCCATGTTTTAAATGCGTACTTAAAAAAAGATTGCTGCGGGCTCTAGTAATTCCCACATATAAAAGACGTACCCTTTCAGCTATCAGTTCCTGTCTTGCTTTATAATCTACATTTCTTTCTTTTTTTTCATTCAAAATATATTCTAATTCTGCTCTAGCAGAAGCTTTTGGATTTTTTATTTCTTCATTTAGATAAAATTTTTCTCCCATAAAATAGTCATCATTATCATGCTGAAAATGACTTGATGTCAGGCTGCCAATAAAAACAGTATCCCATTCCATACCTTTAGCTTTATGAATAGTAGACAAAGTTACCTGATCTGGTTTTGCTTCAAAACCTTCCATTTCAGTTAAAGTTTCAGCAAATTGCTTAATTCGATCCCTTATTTCAGGAAGTTCTGCTGTTAATTGATCCAAGCGCCAGGCCGGATTATCTTTTAAAAGTCTGCCGAATTCTAAGGCTAAATTTTGAGCTAAAGCCAGTTTTTTACCTGTAAGTCCGATTCTTTCAGCTAAAAACAATACCAACTCATCTGGTGGTAATTCCATCGAAGCCTGAAGCCACCCTTGAATTTGCAGTAAACTCTTATAAAAATCTTCAAAACCATCTTTTTTTCTAAATTCAAGTTCAAAATTATCTCGATTTAAACCTGATAGAGGAAAAATTAATTCTTGATTTTCATTTTTGTCTAAGCTGGTGTCTAATAGCTGTGTCAATTCTGGCTTTTCTTTACTAAAGAGTTCAGCAAAAACCAATTTTAAATTATCCTCTGAGGCAGGAGAGGTTAAAAATTTTAATACTACCTCTATTTCTGTTAAAAAAGCATTTCTCGAGCTGCTGCCAGCAAGCTGGAACTCTCCCCCCAAACTATTTATTTCTCTGGCAATTTCTTCTAACTGCCACCCTGTAGGCATTAACACTGCTGTAGTTGCTTTAGTATTTTCATTGGCTTTACGCAGAGCCTGGCGAGCTATAAATTTTTTTTCTGTTTTCCAAGTTTTAAAAGCACGACTCCCAATTCTATACCCTTTCGGCTGAGGATTAGGCGCTGGATCATCTTTAGAAACTGCTTTTATATATTTAGATTCTAAAGGCTCAATTTCTCTTTCGGAAAATTCTTCCTGACTCCAGTCAATAAGGTAATTAGCTAAATCAATAATATCCTGGCTGCTGCGGCTGGAAACAGCCATAGTTTCTACCTCAACCTCTTCTTTTTTACAGTAACTACGAAATATTTCTGGATCAGAAAGAGTAAAAGTTCCTGTAATCGCCTGGTTGCTGTCCCCAACTCGAACTAAATTATTATTATCACCTGTAAGTAAATAAAGCATTTCCTCTTGAGCTTGATTAGAATCCTGTGCTTCATCTTCAAAAACATATGCATACTGAGAAGCAATACGCTCAGCAAAATCAGCGTCTTCTTTTAATAATTTTAAGCTCTGCTGAACAAGATCATCAAAATCTAAAAGTCCAGCTTGAGCCATTTTAAATTCATACTCAGAAAAAATATCTACTGCTGGCGTTAAAATATTTGCAGATTTAAGATCCGAATATTTAACCATATTTTTTAATTCTTCCCCATTTAAAAGCTTAAGCTTGAAATATGAAATCATAGAACCTACAAAAGCTGGAAAATCTTCCTCTTCCCATTTTTTTAGATATTTTTCAAATTTATAACTGTTTTTTTCTAAATTGAAAAAATGCTGGAGCAGTTTATTATTTTCTCCTGCCCATCTGCGGCATAAATCTTTTATCCAGCGATAACGCTTACCTGATTCAATTAATTGAAAATCTTGATTAATTAATCTTGACTCAGGTTTTTCTTTAATAATGCCAAGAGCAAGAGAATGTAGAGTTTTAACACTATAACCCCTACTGCGGGGTAAACCTTTTTCTGCCAAAAAATCTCCAATTCTTTTACGGAAATTTGCTACAGCAGAATTCATATAGGTTACTATTAATATTTTTTGATTATTATTTAATTTTTTCTCAATCAGCTCTGCTGCAAGATGTGCAAGAACTGTTGTCTTACCTGCTCCTGGAACAGCAGGTACAGCAAGCTGTCCACCTTGATATTCTAAAACTTCTTTCTGTCCAGATCTCGGTTTAAAATTCATTAATTACTCTCCTCTCACATCAAACCAGCGATAAAGTGGTCCTTCTTGCTCTCTACCACTGCTGTTCAAAAAACTATCTGCTACATAAATACCTTTTTTTACTTTATAAATCAAACTAATCAAAAAGTCACTAAGTTGATTTAATCTGATTTGCTGATCAATTTTATCATCCCAGGCTGCCTGTTTTTTCCACTGATCCGTATAAATATAAGGATTAACTAGTTCCTTGGCAATACTCTGCATCCATTCATTACTTGAAATATCAAGCAAAAATAAATAATCTACTCCTTTTAATTCAGGTGAAAATAAAAATTTATAGGGAGAAGCAAGAATCACTCCTTTGTCTTTTTCCTGACCCTTAAAAAGAGTTTCAGCAGCAAGAGTCCCCTCATAAATCATATTAATGTAACGCTCACTCAAATCATCTTTTTCCTGATGAAAATTTTCGACTGCCTGATGAAAACGGGCTACTGATTCAATCATTTGTCTGCAGGCAAAAACATCTTCCTCAGAAGGATTTAAAGGAGCTAACAGTTCGCTAAAAACTAGTTGAAAAAAATCTTCTATTTCTAATTTATTTTCTTTTTTGTCCTGGAGCCAATCTCTTAAATAATCATATTTTTCTGCAGAATGAAAATTAATTTTTCCTCGTAAGTTTGATTGATCAAGATCAATTAAATTCATTCCAGAAGCAGCGATTTCTTCCGCTAAGATATATGATCTTAAAGGATCAAGTTCTAAAAGAAGACTTAAAGCCTGCTGCAGTGATGAAATGCCAACAATATTTGTCTTACCACAATAAAATAAATATAAAATTAAAAGTGCTCTGGCGAAAGGAATATCAATTAATCTTTTAGATCGATTAAAATTGCTTAACTGATATCCATTTTTTTCTAGAATTTGTTCTAAACTAAAACTTAACACCTTATCAATATTAGGAGAAATCACTGCTATTTGATCAGCTTTTGTACCTTTTTTAAGTAAAGTAATAATTTCCTTAGCTACTTTAATTAGCATTTCTCCTCTTAATTCACTATCTATTTCCGCTAACAAAAGTTTTGATTTTAGTGTATTTTTTTCTCTTTCCTGGACAACCTCCTTTATTTGCTCTGCTAATTCAACACTGGCACTTGAAGATGTATAGTTTTCTTTTAACTGAATTATCGCTGCCTCTGAATTAAAAAACTTTTTTTTAGCTGCAGCTGGATTACCCCCAAAGAATCTATTAAAACCACCACTTTCATTAAAAGTAAAAATCCCTTTCAATCTATTTTCTGTTAAAGTTTTAATTAAACTTTGACCGGCAGGAACAAGTTTTTCTAAATCATCCACTAAAAGATAACTATAACTATTATTTAAATTATTAAGATATTCTGAGTCAGATAAGAGATACTGATTAAATAAAGTCACTGCAGCTGAATAATCAAAAAGCCTATAATTTAGAGAAAATTTCCTAAATGTTTTCATTATTCTAATTGACTGCTCAGCATATTCTCTTCGTTCTTCATCATTTTGAGTCCAACTTATTAGTCTCTGCCTAAGTTCTTCGAAATTAAGCATGTTAAAAGCTGCTAAATTCAAATTATCTATTAGCTGTACTGCAATCTGGACCGGCCTCGCTTTTATATTTCTAAAATAAGCTTTTTCCTCTCTATATTTGGCTACATAGTTGCTCATCAAAAAATGGGAAGTTTCTATGTTCATAAAAGTAGGTTCAATAATCTCATTTTCTCCACTATATTTTCTCTCTACTGCTGGCCAGTTCTTATTTAACTGCTGATTTACAAAGCCAAAATAAGTATAAATATTTAAGTTACCAACCATTTCTAAGTTTATTTCTTCTCTGAATTGGCTGACAGAACGAGCTGAATTCAAAAATAATAGTATTTCTTCACTTCCAATTTTAGAAGCCAGCTTCTGATATTCTTTTTTTAATTTAAAACTTTTACCACTTCCTGTACTTCCACTATATATTTTGTACACTGTCAGCCTCCTTTGCTTTTGTGCTAAGCTTGATGTTTAATCTATTCGCAGGTTTAATATAATTAAAAGATATTTTAATACATTTCTTAGTAGATTTCTATAAAGAACCATACCATTAAAAAGATCTGCATAGCTAATCTAACTGCTGTACTGGTTAAAAATGCTAATATGCTGCCCACTGCAAGTCTAAATGAATCTTTTTTATTTCTACTCTGCCAGTATTCTGTAACAAAAATTAAAATAAAAGGTGCAATTATAAATCCTAATGGTCCTAAAAATATTGTTCCAAATATCATACCAATGACAGCTGCAAATATAGTTTTATTATTGCCACCACGTTTTTTAATAAAATAAGCATTTGCTAAGTAATCAGCAAAAAAGATGAGTACAGTTATCAAAATCGCTCCAGTCCAAAAATATGGAGAATAATTAATACCATTTTTAATTATTTTATATAAAATGATAGCAGACCAGAAAAAAATAGAATCTGGCAGTACTGGTAAAAATATTGCAGCGATTTCAATTACAAATAAAATTACTACCATAATTATTAAAAATATATCCAAGCTTTTCACATCCTTTGAAAATAATATAATTAGTTTTTTGATATCCAAACAATATTTAATTTTTCTTTAAGCCTGAAATTAATTATAACATAAATAACAAAGAGCAAGCAAAAAACCCTGTTTATTATAATAAACAGGGAGTTCACTTACTCTTAAAATTAGTTTTAGAATAAATCAATTATTAACTTTTTCTCTATTTTACTTTGAATAACAGGAATCTTGAATTTTATTTTTAGTAGAAATTAATTATTTTTTACAGCAGTTAATACTTCATTTATATCAGGTAGTTCAGGAATATCATATTCTTTAATCCAAAGAACTTTTCCCTGATCATTGACTAAAATATTTACTCGACCAGATATTCCTTTTTCTTCAATAAAAATACCTAATTTAGAAGCGAATTCTCCGTGAGGCCAAAAGTCAGATGCTAATTTTAAATTTTTTAAACCTATATTTTCAGCCCAAGCTCTCTTAGATGGAACAGGATCAACACTAATTCCAATTGGAACTGTATTATTTTTTTCGAATTCTTTATAATTATCTTCTAGTGCCTGCATCTGATTACGACATACACTTGTCCAAGCTAAAGGATGAAATGACAAAAGAACATTCTTTCCTTCAAATTTGTCTAATGTAATTTCTTCATCATTGTGATCTCTTAAATTTATTTCTGGAATCTTAGCTCCTACTTCAATCTTCATTAAATATACCCCCTATTAATTATATTTAAACCTGAGTTATTAACTTGTATTAATTATATATAAATTGAAAATAAATATCAAGTTAAAATTTAACAAAATCGATAATTATTTTCTTTTTTTTTATAATAAATTATGATATAATATTTTATAATATTAGCTGGCTGTGGCGCAGCTTGGTAGCGCGCTTCGTTCGGGACGAAGAGGTCCGGGGTTCAAATCCCCGCAGCCAGACCATTATTTTAAAAACCAATAATTTGCAAACAAAAAAGCAGCAAACTCAATCTTCAGAGACTGAGCTTACTGCTTTTTTAATTATATTTTATATTTTATATATTTTTTTCTAACTTTTTCATAATTGAGCGAGCTATTACAATTCCAGAAACAGAAGCCTGCATCAGACCCCTTGTTATTCCAGCCCCATCTCCACCAAAGAATAGATTTTCTACTTTACTTTCCAGATTGTCATTAACATTTAAGCGTGAAGAATAAAATTTAACCTCTACTCCATAAAGCAGTGTATCTCTTCCATAAATTCCTGGAGTTATTTTATCCAGAGCCTTTAACATCTCGATAATCCCTGTCAGATGTCTGTGCGGCAGTACCAGTGATAGGTCTCCTGGAGTTGCATCTTTAAGTGTTGGCTCTGTAACCGATCTAGCCAACCTCTCTTCGGTAGTTCTTCTGCCTTCAAGCAAATCACCCAGTCGTTGAACTAAAACCCCTCCAGCCAGCATATTAGCAAGTTTGGCAATATCTTTACCATATTTAATCGGCTCGTGAAAAGGTTCAGTAAAAGTCTTACTAACCAACAGAGCAAAATTAGTATTATGAGTTTTAATATCAGAGTGGCTGTGTCCATTAACAGTAATTAAGCCCTGATTATTCTCACTTACTACCTCACCATATGGTGACATACAAAAAGTTCTTACCTTGTCCTCAAAGGTGGGAGTATGATAAATCAATTTTGATTCGTATAAATTATCAGTCATATATTCCGTTATTGCAGCCGGACATTCGACCCTAACTCCGATGTCTACTGGATTAATTGCAGTCTGAATATCTAATTTTTTTGCCTGATTGGTTAACCATTCTGCGTTCTCTCTTCCGGCTGCAGTCATTACAAAATCCGCTGTAATTTCATCTCCGTCAGCAGTCTTAACAGCTTCAATTTTATCATCTTCAACTATAAACTGCTTAACATTAATCCCAAATCTAATTTCTACCCCATTTTCTTCCAAATAATCCTGCATATTCTGCAGAACCACCTGACTGTAACCGGTTCCTAAATGTCTTAAACTGGCAGGGATAAATTTCAATTCAGCTCTTACAGCTTTTTTTCTAATTTCATCCTGCTGATCCTCAGCAACTCCAAAAACACGGTCAGGTGCACCAAATTCCATATAAATATCATCTGCATAGGAAATATTATCAATCAGTTCCTGTCTTCCTATATAATTTTCCAGATTCCCTCCAATATCAGGAGAAAGTGAAAGCTTACCATCACTATAGGCTCCAGCTCCACCCCAACCTGAAACTATTGCACAACTGGGACAGTTGACACAGCCCATACCAGGGTTCTCTTTCATTGGACAAACCCTTTTTTTTAAATTAGTTCCTTTTTCTATAATTAGAATATCTAAATCTGCTTCCTTTTTAACAAATTCTACCGCAGTAAATATTCCAGTTGGTCCAGCTCCAACAATAATCACATCATAATTTTTTTTACTCATTAATTTTTTAACCTCCAGGTTTTTAAATAAAGTCTAATTAATTTCTTTAGACAAACCAATATTATAATTTCTAGACAAATATCTAAATTCCTGCTTTTAATTTATTTTATTTATTATTTAAATGAAAAATCGACCTTAATAAAACGGTCGATTTTTTAATAATTA
>Ga0182240_100106_pt1 | contig 38875 bp, 35 predicted proteins | sample hydfrates4_PW_90_FD_145594 | JGI IMG/M metagenome (GOLD analysis project Ga0182240, IMG submission 145594) | Subsurface microbial communities from deep shales in Texas, USA - hydraulic fracturing test 4_PW_90 | ecosystem: Environmental > Aquatic > Deep subsurface > Shale gas/oil reservoir >...
AGCAGTTTGGTATTACTGGATAATATATTTATGGGAGAAGATTATGTAGACCCTTACTACGAAGCTCGCCGCTCAAATACGTTAATCGTCAGTCTGGTTTGCCGTACACGGGGTAAAAGCTGCTTCTGTGAAGATTTATTTTCCGCCAAGGGTTCAGATATTTTAATAATAAAAGTAGATGGAAATTATCTGATAGAAATTTTGACTTCCCGGGGTGAGGCTGCTTTTAAAGGGATTGGGAGCAAAGAAGCTGATGAAAAAATTGTTAAGAAGGCTGATGAACTGAAAAGAACACAGGAAGAAGTTCTTGATAAAGACATCTTTGAAAAACTGAGAACTATTTATGACAATCCGATTTGGAAACAGTTGCAAGAAAAATGTGTTAACTGTGGAGTCTGTACCTTTTTATGTCCTACCTGTCACTGCTTTGATATTACGGATGATAAAAGAGGTAAAAAGGTTAGAAGCTGGGACTCTTGTATGTTTACATCCTTTACAAAGCAGGCTTCCGGGCATAACCCGCGTCCCACAGGGACTGAGCGTTTAAGGCAAAGAATAATGCACAAGTTTTATTACTTTCCGGAAAAATACCATGATATTGCCTGTGTAGGGTGTGGTCGCTGTGTAGAAAAATGCCCCGTTAACTTAGATATCAGACAGGTTATAGAAAAGATTAGGGGGTGTCTTGATGAAAAATCCTTATCAGCCATATGAGATGAAGGTTGAAGAAATAATTACTGAAAGCCCTGAAAAGGATCTCAAGACTTTTTATTTAAGCTTTGTTACAGATCAGGATGCTGATAATTTTAATTACATTCCCGGACAATTTGCAGAAATTAGTATTTTAGGCATCGGGGAAGCACCTTTTGGTATAGCATCTGCACCATGTGAAAAAGGAATGTTATCTTTTTCGGTAAAAAAAGTGGGTTCTTTAACAGGTGCCCTTCATGAGTTAGAAAAGGGAGATATAGTAGGGGTAAGAGGACCCCTGGGAAACAGTTGGCCCATTAATCAATTAAAAGGCAAGGATTTAGTTGTAATCGGCGGTGGCTTTGCCTTTACAACCCTCAGGTCTTTAGTCAAATATATTATAGAGCCTAAAAACCGTCAGGACTTTGGTAATGTGGATATAGTTTACGGTAATAGAAATCCGGGGCAAATTCTCTATAAAAAAGAGCTAATTGAAGATTGGATGAATAGAGATGATATAAATCTTAATTTGACCATAGATAAACCCTCTGAAGGATGGAAATATCAAGTAGGTTTTGTACCGCAAGTTACTGAAAAAGTAATTAAACCATCTCAAAATGCAATTGCACTTGTGTGCGGACCGCCGGTGATGATAAAATTTACCTTACCGGTCCTTAAAAAAATAGGGTTGACCAGTGACAGGATTTATACATCTTTAGAGATGAAAATGAAATGCGGTATTGGAATGTGTGGGCGCTGTAATATTGGCAGTAAATATGTATGTAAGGATGGTCCGGTCTTCAGTATGGCAGAACTGGAAAAGTTACCTTCGGAATATTAGTATTAATTGCCAAAGATAGAGTATTAGCCCACAACCCGGCAGGTGCCCTTTATTGTGCCCATAGTTATTTTTCTAAAAAGTTAGATTAACTAATGAATTTCACATTCCTAACAGGGAGTTCAATAAGGATGAAAAAGGTGTTTTTAACAAATTTATCTACATCTAAGCGACCAAAGAACTTGACATAAGGATACATTTTTATAAAAAAGTTTGAATTTTCCTGTTGTTTTTCACCCTGAAAAATGTTACTATAGTGAAAAATTAATATTTTATGAAGCAAGTGGTACTTTATGACCAAAGAACTTGATATAAGGATACATTTTTATAAAAAAGTTTGAATTTTCCTGTTGTTTTTCACCCTGAAAAATGTTACTATAGTGAAAAATTAATATTTTATGAAGCAAGTGGTACTTTATAGGAAGTACTAAAAGGGAATCCGGTTAGAATCCGGAGCGGTCCCGCCACTGTAAGGGGAAGCTTTCTTGCATTTGGCCACTGTCCAGCACTTAATTTGGCTGTAACTTTGTGTTTACTTATTACTCGCAACTACAGGTGAAAGTATTGAGTGAACCAATAAGTTAGATTAGATTAAGTGCTGGGTGGGAAGGCGCAAGGATAAGCTGTGAACCCGAGCCAGGAAACCTGCTTGTTTCTAGTTACCGTTTACACCCACGGTAGATGGGGAAGGATGGTGTTGATAAGCCTATTTAAACCCTTTTTATTCCCTTCTCTGGGTGGTAAAAAGGGTTGTTTATTTAAAATTGAAAAGTCAGAATAGGTGCTTTACCCCGAGGGGTAAGGCTTAAATGAATCCGGTGAAAATCCGGAGCGAAACTGTGAGGGATAGCAGCATTCAAAAAAAGGAGAATGAACTTGAGTCTGCAGAGATTCCCGAGCCAGTAAACAGCCTATTCAAACCACAGCTTTTTATTTAGGAGGTGGTTTGAGTAGGCTGTTTTTGTGTTTTTAAAAAAACTTTGAGAGCTTAAAAGTCACATTGGGTTAGGGGGGAGTAAGAAATGAATTTATTTATTAGTACATATAAGGATTTTGTTACTAAGGCACTATTAGTAACTTTATTAACTATAGTATTATTTGCAGTTCCATTATTTATTGAAGGATTGAATGATGAAAAGGCATTGGCAGTTGTGGGTAGTGTTTATAACGACTTGGCAACTCAAGCAGTACGTAACAACTATGATTTATACAAAAATGGAACAAGTTTTAGTGCATATGACGCATATATATTAAGTGCAGCAGGAGCAGATATAGAGACATGGACATACGATGGTTCGAATGTAAAGGCAGATGTAATAGCCTTAATGGATGAAACAATAGCAGATCCTGATGAAAAGACAACCGACTGGCTTGGAAATGAAGTATATGCAAAATCAGCTTCAAGAGTAGCGCGAGAATATCTTGCGGCAGAGAGCTGGGGAGAAACTGATAGAGCTGAAAACTTGCTGAACATTATAATAAACAGGCAGACAGCAAGTGGAGACGGTTCAATAGACGGGAATGCATTTAGCGATTTGGCTGCCTTTGAGGCACTGGGTAGAGCCGGAGTTATAGACCGGATAGATACATCGAAAGCCATAAGTTATATATTGGCCAATCAAGACACAAACACAGGAGCATGGACATCTTCCTGGAATGACTTCATGGCAACAGCCCAGGCAGTAAGAACGCTGGAATATCTGAAAAGTTATGCCGGCGAACAGGCGACAGAAGTACAGGCAGCAATTGATAGTGGACTGGCATATATGAAAAGTATGCAGCAACCAAACGGCAGTTTGCAAAAAGGTGCAGGCGGCCAATGGCCGGATGATCCGGTTATAGACACGGCAGAAGCGATATATACCCTGGATCTATTGGGAATAGACCCTGCAACATGGGAAAGCGAAGCAGGAAAAACTCCGGTGGATTACATGCTGGAAGAAGCATTAAATGACGACAGGACATTTGGAAGCACAGGGAATCTAATGGATAACACATGGGCAATAGATGCTTATCTTAAGTTAGGCGCAAGTATTGATGCCGGTGCCATACTGGGAATAAAGGTAACGCCTGAGAGTGCTGAAATCATTGAAGGTGAAACTCAGCAATATACGGCAATAGCATATCAGTTTAACGGAACCACTACAGATATCAGTAATAGTGCCAGCTGGAGCACGGGAGATACCGGAATTGCCACAGTAAATGATACTGGACTGGTAACAGGAGTAAGTTCAGGAGAAACGGTTGTTACCGCAATATATCAGGGTATTAACGGTAGTGGCAACGTTAATGTTACCGGTGAGAGTAACGGTGGAGATATCCCGGAACCAAATTCTATTACTGTGGAGATTGAAGTAATAGGAAAAAATAATGACGTATTATTTGGACCCGATGATGTAACCATTTATGAGACTGATGAGTATGGCTTTACTGCTTTGGGAGCACTAGACGCTACAGGATTGCACTGGGAATTTTCAGATGACTGGGATTATTTTATAGAAAAAATTGGAGAATACAGAAACCAAGGTCTTAATGGATGGATGTATAAAGTAAATGATGAAGTACCTACTGTACTTGCTCATCGAAAAACAGTTAGAGATGGAGATGAAATAATTTGGTGGTACAGTACGGATGAAGATGAAATGCCAGGTGTTGAAACTAGTGATGATTCGGAAGATATAATTGACGATCCTGATGCAAACGACTCTGAAGTTGCAGACGCTGTAAATGAATTAGTAGATAATTTAGATGAATTAGATGATATTGATGAACTTATTAGTTCTGCTGGAGAAGCTGCTGGGCTTTTAGAAAAAGCCTTAGCTAGAATAGAATCGGAAGAAGCAATTACAATAATTGCAGACAACAGTACCAGACTCTTGGAAGCTTTGTCCGATTCTATAGAAAAGGCAGCAGATGAAGAAACTAGAACAAACCTAAAAGAAACTACTATTAATGTGGTGGATACTGTATTAAAAATAATGGAAAAGCTAGTTGATGAATCTAAACTGGATGATGTAACTAACAAATTAATTGAATCAGCAAGTGAACTAGCTAGCGGATTAAGCAAAAACGATGCTGCAGTAATAAAAGCAGAAGCAGTTAAAGTAGCAGAAAAGGCAATTGAGAAAGCCGGTACTGACAGATTAGAGGAAGATGAAATAACGGTTGAAGGTAACAAAGCTAAAGCAGAGGTTAATCTTGAACGCCTTGTTGAAAAAATTACTAAGGTAATTAATAAAGCAGAAGAAATGGACTATAAACTCAGGGAAAATGCAATTGAATCAAATAAAGTATTGCAAAAGAAGGTTGCTGTAGAAGTTCCTGTTACAAATGACGTAGATGAAATAGAAACAAATATTCCATCAGGAGTAATAAGTACATTAGCGGAAAATGAAATAGATATGGTAGAAATAAGATCAGAAATTGCAGATTTTGGAATTACCAGCAATACCTTTGGTGAATCAGCAAAGGGCAAAGATATTTCTCTGAGTGCCAAAAGGGTAAACAGACAAGATTTGCCGGAGGCAGTACGAAATGAGATACCGGACAATAGTACGGTAGTTGACTTAAATGCGGCAGTAGGTGGAGAAAAGGTTAATAAGTTTAATGAGCCTGTAGAAGTGGCAGTAGCCTATACATTAAAAGAAGATGATGATCCCGAAACTATTTCAGTATTTTTACTTAAAGAAGATGGCACCATTGAGCCTGTTGGCGGTAAATATGACCCCATAACAGGCAAAGTAAGATTTAAAACCAATCATTTCAGTAAATATTTCGCTAAAGCTGCAATTAAAGAATTTGCTGATCTGGATAAATATCCGTGGGCAGAAGAAGAAATCCAAATCCTTGCAGGAAAAGGAATAATAAACGGCAGAAGCAAAGGTAGCTTTGAGCCTGCTGCAGACATTACCAGGGCGGAATTCTCTGCGCTTCTGGTACGGATGTTGAAGTTAGATGGAAACGATATAGAAATACCTTTTAAGGACGTGGTAAGTGATGCCTGGTACTCGGATGAAGTAGCTGCAGCTTATGCAAGTAAAATAGTTAACGGCAAAAGTGCTACAGAGTTTGACCCTAATGGAAAGATAACGAGACAGGAAGTGGCTGTAATGATAACAAGGGTTTTAAATAAAGAAGGTTACAAAGAAGCACAAGAATCAGAACTGGATGTATTCAGCGATGCAAGTGAAATCGCTCCCTGGGCAAAGGCGGGAGTAGCCATGGCTGTTCGGGAAGAAATCGTAAACGGCATGGGAGATGGTACTTTTGCTCCTCAAGCTAATGCCAGTAGAGCGCAGGCAGCGGTAATACTGTATAGATTGTTTATTAAGTAGTTAGTTTTAACATGTCAGTATAATGCACTGTCGGTCTGATTAATGTCAACCGGCAGTGCATGTCTATTTTTCAAAATATGGAGGTTAATTATGAATATTAAGAAGTTTTACTACCTGGTATTAATAACATTCTTGGTTATGATGGCCATAACCGGATGCGGTGGTCAGACAGAAACAGAACCAAATGCAGCAGATGTTTCCCACTCTGAAGGAAAAACTGCTTTTACAGGAAAAGTTAAATTGTTGGTAACGAAAGATTTTGGCAGTGAAACTTTATTTGAAAAGAAAGTAGAAATTAAAGAAGACCGGACTGTTATAGATTTATTAAAGGCTAACTTAGAAATAACCACCAAATGGGATGGTGATTTTGTTAACGGAATCAACGGTTTGGAGTCCGAAAACGGAGGGGTCTCGGGTAACAGGTTTGACTGGTTTTATTATATTAACGGTATCTGTGCTGATGTAGGGGCTGCCGGTTATGAATTGAACCCGGGAGATATTGTCTGGTGGGATTATCATGCCTGGAAGAGCATGGGATCTGCAAATTCGGCGGTTATCGGCTGTTTTCCTGAACCGTTTATCCACGGTTACCGGGGAAATGTTGGAACTACTACTATTATCACTTCTGAGGAGAACAACAGCCTGGCAAATGATGTACAAAAAGCTTTAGAGAAGAATGGAGTTACTTCTATAGAGAGTAAGACATTGAACGAAGATTTTCTTCAAAACAGGCAGGGTCCAACAATTGTAATGGGAGAATGGAGTGAACTTAAAGAGTTAACTTATCTGGAAAAGTTAAACAAGGCGTACAAAAAGACGGGTACCAATGTTCATTTTACTGATAAAGGCTTGGAATTATTGGATTACAGCGGGAAAGCGGCCAGAACCGTTACCGAAAGTGCCGGAGTTATAGTTTCTACCGGAGCGGGATTGGGGGATGAGAGCCCTCTGTGGCTAATTGTCGGTAATAACCGGGAAGGTTTGGAACAAGCTGTAGAAGTACTTGTTGAAAATCCGGACAAAATTTCAAAGGCTTATGGGGTAGCGGTGGTTTCCGGGGAAATTGTCAGACTGCCTATATAATAAAAAGGACGGGGATAGGTAATGCTTGTATATCGAGAGAAAGATAACCTTATTCATAAACTTCACCCGTTTACACTTATATTCTATATTGGCATAGTTTTTCTTTTATCTCTGGTTTTTAACCACCCAATTTACCTGCTGGGGTTATTTTTGGCAGTTGGAGCGGTTATTATTGCTGGCGGCCATTTTTCGGAATGGAAGGTCTACCTGAAGTTCAGTGTAACCATGATCATAATAATTATGGTTATTAATGCCATTTTTGTACAGGCCGGAGATACCGTACTACTTGTAGGACCCAGGGTTCCGGTGCTGGGGAAGATAGTAATTACCTTGGAGGCACTGGCATTCGGGGCAGGAATGGGTATACGACTTTTAGTTATGATAAGCATCTTTTGCTTTTATACTTATGCAGTGCATCCGGATAAAGCATTAAAGCTGTTCAGCAGATTGGGCAACAAATCTGTACTGGTTATTACTCTTTCTACCCGCTTATTTCCCCTCATGGTAAGGGACTTTCAGAGAATTACCGAAGTACAGCGCTGCCGGGGGGCAAAGTTGGATACGGGAAGATGGTGGGAGCGTGCCAAAAACCTGCTTCCTGTAATCAGCGTGCTTTTATTGTCCTGCCTTGAACGTTCCCTGCAGCTGGCCGAATCAATGCATGCCAGGGGTTACGGCAGCGGGAGCAGGTCTTATTACAGTAGGGAATTATGGCGCCCTCGAGATTATCTCATTCTATCTGCGTTGATTATTGGTTTGATAAGCGGGCTCTGGGCTGCCTTAAAGGGCTGGTCGACATACAGCTATTACCCCAGGCTGACTTTATTTAACCCGGGAGAGTTGAAAACAGCAGTTATAGTAGTAATAACACTGGCAGTTCCTGCTATTTTAAACTGGGGGTGGAAGAAATGGCCTTTATTAAGATCAAAAATTTGACATATTATTACCCTGACAACAAAAATCCGGCTCTTGATAGCATAAGTCTGGAGATTCCAGAGGGACAGTTTGTACTTGTGGTCGGGGGGTCCGGAAGCGGAAAATCTACCTTAATCCGTGCCATAGCAGGTTTGGTTCCTGATTTTTATGGCGGAACTTATGGCGGAAAGGTTTATCTAGATGATAAGGAGATTAAGCAGCTGGACAGACGCAGTCTTGTGCAGCAGGTAGGGATGGTTTTTCAGGATCCCGAGACCCAGCTGGTAATGACTAACGTGGAGCAGGAAGTAGCCTTCGGTCTGGAGAATCTCGGCTTACCTAACAGTTTAATGAAACGGAGGGTAATGGAGGTTACCAGTGCCCTGGCATTATCTGACTATTTTCACAGTTTTACCCCGGAACTTTCAGGCGGGCAAAAGCAAAAGGTGGCACTGGCATCTGTTCTGGCAATGCAGCCCGATATATTACTCCTGGATGAGCCTACTTCTCAGCTTGATCCAATTTCCGGCGAAGAGATCCTTACCATGATAAGGCGTCTAAATGAAGAAAACGGTATTACGGTAGTTCTGATTGAGCAGCGCCTGGAAAGATGCTTTCACCTGGCTGACAGGGTACTGGTTATGGATAAGGGAAAAATTATTTTTGATCACCATGCGCCTGATACAATATCCCGCTGGGCGGTAAAAAATAACACCTCCTTTATTCCGCCACTGGCCAAATTATTTGCAGGAGTGGGTTTTTCTGAAGTTCCTACAACTGTTAAACAGGGAAGGGAAATTCTAAAATCCTACTACCCGTTATTAAACTTAAGTACTGAGACACCAACACGTGCTGAGAAAACAAAAAAATCTCAAAAATCCTCTGGCGAAACTATTATTGATATCCAGAATCTCTGGTTTACTTATCCTAATGGTCAAGAAGCATTAAAAAATATCAATCTTAAAATTATTTCCGGGGATTTTGTAGTAATTATAGGGGAAAATGGAGCCGGAAAAACTACCCTGATGAAAAACATAAATGGCTTGCTTAAACCCGGCAGGGGGCGGGTTAAGGTATTAAATCGGGATACCAAAAAATTATCTGTAGAAGAACTGGCTTCCACTGTGGGGTATTTATCCCAGGACCCCAATGATTATTTATTCTTACCTACCGTAGGAGAAGAACTGTTCTTTACTTTAAAAAATTTAGGCTTAACAGATGACGGGAATTGTGAAGAAATCCTGGACAGACTGCAGTTAACCCCTTATGTAGACTCTAACCCGCGGGATTTAAGTACGGGGGAACGCCAAAGGGTGGCCCTGGCGTCCGTTTTGGCGGCAAAACCCAAATTACTCCTTCTGGATGAGCCTACCCGTGGACTTGATTACCGTCTTAAGGAAGAACTGGGTGATATACTATTGCAACTGCAAAGGGAAGGAATAGCTATTCTAGTTATTACCCATGATGTGGAATTTGCTGCTGAATATGCCGATGATATTGTCTTGATGGCAGAAGGAAGCATTATTGCCAGGGGAAACAAGTATGAAATGCTTTCCGGTTCTACCTTTTATTCTCCCCAGATCAGCAAGTTGTTCAATAATATTGCTGATAATGTGGTAACTTTAAATCAGGGTAAGGAAATATTGAACAAGATAATGGAATTGAGTAAAGATGAAGCTCTTTCTGTATAAGTATAAATTAGTGATAGGATGTAATTTATGGATAAGCTCAGCATCTTAATGATAGCTACACTAAGAAATTATAAGGAGGAAAATCTTGATGAGGAAGAGAAAAATTCTAATTTGCCTGAGTTTAGCCTTATTGTTTGTGTTTATTTTTACCGGTACTTCCTTTGCAAATGACTCCTATCCTGACCAGAAAGTATCTCAAAGCATAAAAAAAGCGGTAAGCTACCTGCATAAATATCAGAATGATGATGGTGGTTTTAGCAGCAAAAAAGGGGGCCCGAGCAGCAGGGCTTTAACAAGCTGGGTGGTTATGGCTATTGTAGCTGCGGGAGAAGACGTTACCGGTAGTGCATGGGAACCTTCCGGTAAAAATCCCATTGATTATCTGAAAAATTGTAACAAAGAACTGGAAGAAACCTGTGATTATGCACGTTTGTTATTGAGCTTAACTGCCGCAAAGCAGGGGACAATGTATAGGGGAATTGATTTGGCTGCGAAAATAGCTTCTTTTCAGCAGGAAAGCGGCCAGTTTTTCCAGCCTGCCTGGAATGAGCACGGGATGATTAATTCCCACATGTGGTCTATTTTAGCGCTTGCTTCGGCCGGATATGATATTCCTGATAAAGATAAGGCTAAAAAGTGGTTGCTGAAGCATCAAAATGAAGACGGTGGTTTTGGCTGGGTTGAAGGAACATATAGCGACACGGATGACACTGGTGTGGCCATTCAAGCTCTTGTTATGCTGGGAGAGGATCCTGCAACTTCCTCAGCTATTAAAAAAGCTCTTAAATATTTAAAAGACTGTCAGCAGAAAGATGGAGGGTTTAGCTGTGGCAATGACTGGATGGGAAATGAGTCCAACAGTGCTTCGGATGCCTGGGTACTGCAGGGACTCTTTGCAGCAGGTGAAAACCCTGTAAGTGAAAAATGGTCGGTAAACGGAAAAAATCCGGTATCTCACCTTTTAAGCTTGCAAAACAGTGACGGCTCTTTTTACTGGAAAGAAGGGGTAACTTCCTCACCAGTTAAAATGACTGCTTTTGCCATCATGGCTTTAGCCGGGAAACCTCATCCCGTGAATATTGATTATTGCGGTAAAAGCATGTTTTCCGATTTGTCTTCTTCTCACTGGGCTTATGCTTCCATTGTGAAATTGGTCAACGCCAAAGTATTGAGCGGGTACCCGGATGGGACCTTTAAGCCGGATAAATCCGTAACCAGGGCTGAGTTTACAAAATTTATGGTTTGCGGTCTTGGTTTAGAAAATGTGGTAAGTTATTCTGCAGGAAAGTTTCCGGATATACCGCAAGGACACTGGGCTCGTAAATATATTTCAATAGCAGTAGATAAGGAATATGTCGAAGGACGTCCGGGTGGAAGATTTGATCCAAACGGAAAAATAACCGGAGCAGAACTGGCTACCATGCTGGTGAGGGCTTTACCGCCGGAGAAAAAGTCCCAAATGACAGAAGGACCCTACTGGTATTCGGGCAATGTGAAACTCGCCAGAGAGAACGGCCTTTTATATCCCGGCTTTCAGGCCGGAGAAAATGCCACCAGAGCACAGTGTGCATACAGTATAGTACGTTTGAAAAATCTGAGGGATAGTATATGAAGAATAAGCCTATTGTAGTTGTAATAAGTGTTATCGTACTGCTGCTCATTGTCAGCATAGTTCCTGAGAACCCTCTCTATAACATTAACTGGGCGGTCTTTTCAGCTCTTTTTATTAGTCTGGCAATGCTGGCATTTTTCTGGCGTTTTGAAAGAAAGGGCATAAATTCCAAAGAAGTTACCCTTATTGCAACACTGGCCTCCCTGGCCGCCATTTCCAGGGTACCCTTTGCTGTAATAATGAGCCTTCAGCCTACTACTTTTATGGTTATGATTACCGGGTACGTATTTGGGCCGCAGACCGGCTTTCTAGTGGGAGCGGTAGCTGCCCTTGTATCCAACTTTTTTATAGGGCAGGGACCATGGACACCCTGGCAAATGTTCTGCTGGGGAATGTGCGGTGTAGCGGCGGCGCTGCTGGCAAAAAAATACAAGGGTTTTAAATTAACTCCATTTGCGATTCTCGGAGGGGTTTGCGGTTACCTCTTTGGCTGGATCATGAACATCTGGCACTGGGTAGGGTTCGTTTATCCTTTAACTTGGAAAACTTTTTTAGCAACATATGCTGCCAGTTTTCCCTTTGATACTCTGCATGCCCTGGGAAATGTAGTATTTTCAATTGTGTTTGGGAAGTCGTTTTACCAGGTTTTGCTGCGGTTTAGGAAGAAGATTACACCAACTGTTTTGATAACTAAGATCGTTACCGGTACTCATAAGCAATAAATTTCTTAGGAAAAATATTTCAAGGCGGCGAAGGCTTTGAGCAGCGGAGCCCGGCACTTAGTCCGATGATTGATTTTTATTATACCATTAGCTGCAGTTCGACTGATAAATTAATTGTAATTATGTGGCTAACAGCTAAACTAAGTGCCGGGTGAGCAGCACAGAAGCCGAGCTAACGCAGAAATTCGAAGTGGATTGCGCGCGGACTTTTCGAACATCCTTTTAAAGATTAGTGGTGAAGAGGAGGAAACAAGTTTGATGATTTTTGAAACTGCTGCCGGAGACCAGGTTCATCGCTATAATAAATCTATTGTTGTTCTCTTTAAAGGCAAAAGAAAAGTTCTCAGTACTTCTTATATAAACGGAGGATATAGAGAGGACTTAACAGCAGTTTTTAATCATGACTGCAATCCTGGAGCCGGAATGGCATGCAAGTTAAAAGCTCCTACGTACGCTGAACATATGACGCTAATTGCAGAAGAGTTGGGCCTTGATCCTGAATATACAGCCGGAATTACTACAGCCGCTTCCATGGATAAAGTAGCTATTAAAGTTGAGAGGTATAAGGATATAACAGTTACAGCTATTGTTACCGGAGGAGTAGAAGTAAATGGTGGTAGAGTTGGAGATCCCGCTTCATATGATGAGAGAGACGGCAAGATCCGGACTAAACATGGAACTATTAATATTATATTGGAGATCAATGCTAACCTTTCTGCTTTTACCCTTACCAGAGCATTAGTTACCTGTACGGAAGCTAAAACTGCTGCCCTACAGGAGTTAATGGCAGGTAGTAATTACTCAACGGGAATAGCTACGGGCTCAGGTACTGACGGTACAATAATAATCAGCAACGTCGATTCACCTGCTCATTTAACCGATGCCGGAAAGCATTCTAAACTTGGAGAATTAATTGGAAAAGCAGTAAAAGGCGCTGTTAAGGAGGCCTTATACAAACAAACGGGTCTTAGTCCGGAATATCAACACAGTATACTGAAAAGGTTCAAAAGATACGGTGTAAATGAAGAAAGTCTCTGGCGAAAGTATTTGCAAATGGAAGAAAACAATAGAGTAGATAAGCCTAATTTTATTCATAATCTTCATGTTCTAGATGGAAAAGACAGCTTGGTAACATTTACCTCTTTGTATATTCATCTCCTGGACCAGTTGGAATGGCAGTTATTAAATAAGGAAGAGGTAAAGGAAGCTGCAGAGGTTATTCTGGCAAGCATGCAAAAAGCATTAGGTTTAAATGAAGATAATCTCCAACTTCCGCAACCGTCTGAAGCACAATTTCCTGAGCAGTTGATTGATTGTTTTGAAAAGCTTATAGCCCGGGTGGCGGGAGGATTTTCATATATAAAAACTTAAACAATGAGATACCCCAAAAATTTGACAAGCTTTCTGAATTTTCATTATAGAAAAATTATTAATTTTAGAAGGTATTTGCTACTAGGAAGCGAATACTAACATTATGGTCATATGCCCAAATATATTAAATGTATCTACGAGAAAATTAAAAAATATTTTTAAACTTAATCATCCGTATGACGCGAATAATATAAAGATTGCAATAGAAAGCGGGAAAGTTAATAATGCCGTAATTGTTGGTGGGGGGCTAATCGGCTTGGAAGTTGCCGAAGACAGCAATGGAGGTTAAGGAAAGATTGGATAAAAAATGCATCCCATGAGGGAAGATGCAGTAAAGAAGTTTCTGGAAAGAGCTGAAGGGACCTGGGATGTGATACAGACACTAATCAGCGGTGGGAAAATTAAAGAGGTTGAGTATAGGGGAACTAAATTTTACATGAGAAAATTTGATAAGAAATTATAAATCCGGATATCCTGAAAAATAAACATAGGGTTTACATGCATACATTGTAAGCTGTCCTATTTTAGTGTAAAATAATGGTAGAAATTAGCATAAGTGAATCGAGGGATTTATATATGTCTAAATCCTCTAAAATTCCTCAGTGGTTAGAAAAATTTTTCTGGGATGTCAAAGTGGAAGAATTAGATTTACAAAAGCATAGGATCTTTATTATAGAAAGGCTATTAAATGAAGGAAATCACCGGTCTTTGGAATGGATTTTTAAAAACTATTCTCAAGAGACTATTCAAGAAGCCGTAATGACCAGCCGGGGACTTTCTTTGAAAACTGCCAGGTGCTGGCAAAATTATTTTGGGCTAAGAGAGGATGAAATGCGGTGTTTTGGAGTACTCTTGACAGACCTCGGCAGATTTTATTAAGAAAAATAGTAGAAAATACGCCGGTTCCAAATAGTTATTTAGCGGGAGGAACGGGATTGGCTCTGATGTTTGGTCATCGAGAGTCAGTTGATTTTGATTGGTTTACGCCAAATCAATTTGATAACGAAGATTTATACCGCAGGCTTGCACAGATAGGTAAAGTAATGATTACTGAAACTAAAAAAGGGACATTTCATGGATTTGTAGATGATATACAAGTCACGTGGCTATGGTATCCTAATCCGCTTATAGAACCTTTAGTCAAAGTAAAAGATATGCCCGGTTTGAGTTTGGCTTCTGTAATGGATATAGGACTCATGAAATGGGTTGCAGTCAGTCAGCGAGGAGCTCGAAAAGACTTTATAGATCTTTATATGATTTGTCAAAAAGGAATTAATCTGGAATCCATGTTAGCTTTTTTACCTGAAAAATATCCGGAAGCTAAGATTAACTATTATCATATGATAAAAAGTCTCTCTTATTTTGAAGATGCTGAACGAGAAATTATGCCTATTATGAAGATTGACATAGATTGGGAAAAAATTAAAGATTATTTTCTGCAAGTTCAAAAAAAATTATTGGGTAAATTTTGTTAAAATACAAACATTATGCAAAGTATACTTAAAATAATAATTGTAAGTATTTTTTTAAAACCGTTATACTTAATTAAGTATAACGAAATCTTATCTAATTGGAATAATTCCTGTAATAATTTTTTTGATGCTATGGGAAATAATAGCACGTTTAGATTTGATACCTGGTGAATTATTTTTTCCCCCTTTTTCCGCCATTATCAAGGAATTCTACTATTTAACGGTTAGCGGGGTACTGGTGGAGAACTTTGTAAGTAGTCTGATACGTGTTCTCATAGGTTTTTCTGCAGGTTCTATAGCCGGGATAATAGTAGGGACCGTAATGGGCTGGAAGGATGTTATCGACAGGGCATTAAACCCCATAATCAGCCTGCTTTATCCCATCCCCGCTCTCGGCTGGCTGCCTCTTTTGATGCTCTGGTATGGAATCAGTGAAATGTTACCTATTATTATAGTATTTATTTGTTCCTTTTTTCCTGTTCTTTATAATACGATTACCGGCATCAAGAATGTAGATAGAGACTATATTAGGGCAGCCAGAACGCTGGGTGCTTCAGAGATCATGATTCTGACAACAGTGGTCATGCCGCTGGCGCTACCCAATATTTTTACCGGGCTGAGGTTGGAGGCAGGGATGGCGTGGCGGGTGATAATAGCAGCTGAAATGGTAGCCATTCCCACGGGAATCGGGGCTTTAATGGTCAAGGCCGAAAGCTTGATTCGGATAGATATCATTATAGTTTGTCTGATAGTATTATCGCTAATGTGTTTTTCCTTTGAAAAATTTTTCACATATCTGGAAATGAAAATAACCGGGCAGTGGAGGTAAAAGTATGCCGTTTATAAAACTGAAAAACGTAAGTAATTATATATGCCGGAACGTAAATTTGCAGGTATTTGATAGGGAGTTACTTGTATTATTTGGACCAAATGGTGCTGGAAAAACTACACTGCTTAATATTATAGCAGGTCTTGTTGAATATAACGGAGAAGTATACTTCGATAGTACTTGCGTAGATGAAATTCCCGCCAGCGAAAGAGGCGTGGGCTATGTTTTTCAGAATTTAATTTTGTTTCCGCATCTTAATGTTGCTTCCAATATAGCTTTCGGTTTACGAGCACGGAAAGAACCGCCAGACCGAATCAAAGCCAGGATCAACGAACTGCTGGAAATGATGAAAATAAAACACCTTGTATCCCGTTATCCTAAAAATTTAAGCGGCGGTGAAAAACAGCGGGTTGCTCTGGCCAGGGCATTGGCTTCTTCTCCCAAAATTTTGCTTTTAGATGAACCGCTTAGTAGCCTGGATTTCCAGACGGCACAAAATTTAAGGGTGGAGCTTAAGCAACTTCAAAAAAAACTAGGAATCACGACCGTCTATGTGTGTCATAATATGAAAGAAGCTGAAGAAATGGCCGATAGAATAGCTGTAATTAAGGAAGGTCGGATAGAAGAGATAGGAACAGAAATTAAGTGGGGGAATAAAAGTGAAACTTTGTTACAAAATCTGGTTGGATAATAACGGGAAAGCATTTGGTGAAGGTCCTTACGACCTTCTCAAACGTGTTGACAGACTTGGTTCGCTCAGCAAGGCTGCCAGGGAAATCAATATGTCGTATAACCAGGCGTGGAAGCTTATAAACATGCTGGAAAAGAGGCTGGGGTTCAAGCTTTTACAGCGCGAAGTAGGAGGGAGCCAGGGCGGAGGTTCTTTTCTTACAGAGGAAGCCCGGGAGTTAATGGATAAGTATGGTAAGTTCAGCAGAGAAAGTGAAGAAGCATTGAATAAACTTTATCAAAAGTATTTTTTAAACGATATATAAAAACTAATAGGGAAAATAAAAAATGAGATACCCCAAAAATTTGACAAGCTTTCTGAATTTTCATTATAGAAAATTTATTAATTTTAGAAGGTATTTGCTACTAGGGAGCGAATACTAACATTATGGTCATATGCCCAAATATATTAAATGTGTCTACGAGAAAATTAAAAAATATTTTTAAACTTAATCATCCGTATGACGCGAATAATATAAAGATTGCAATAGAAAGCGGGAAAGTTAAAAATGCCGTAATTGTTGGTGGGGGGCTAATCGGCTTGGAAGTTGCCGAAGCCTTGGTAAAATCAGAAATTAAAGTTACAATTGTAGAAATGTTAGACAGATTACTTCCCAAGATGCTGGACAGGGAAATGTCTATACTTCTAATGAGAAATATGGAGGCAAATGGTATAGATGTTTCAGTATGTAATAAGGTACTAGGCTTTGAAGGCGATGATCAAGGAAATCTTCAAGCTGTAGTGACGGAGAAGGGAACTATTGACGCTCAACTGGCGTTAATAGCGGTAGGGGTCAAGCCTAACACCAAATTGGCGGAAGACGCAGGGCTTGAAATAAGTGAAAACGGAGCAATTAAAGTGAATGAATATTTACAGACAAGTAATCCGGATATCTATGCAGGCGGAGATTGTATTGACAATGTTAACTTAGTACTAAACAGGAGAGTATATCTTCCTCTGGGTGACCTTGCCAATATTCATGGTAGGGTAATTGCAAACAATATAGCAGGAAAACGGGAGAAATTTCCAGGTGTATTGGGAACAAGCATTTGTAAGGTTTTTGATTTTAATGCCGGCGCTATTGGGCTGACAGAAGAAATGGCAAGGGAAAACGATTATGAAGTGGTAACAGCAGTTGTACCAGGCCCTGATAAAGCTCATTTTTACCCAACAGCTAAAGGCATTTTTATTAAATTAGTTGGAGATAAGAAAACCGGGAAGATTTTGGGAGCTCAGATTATTGGCCCGGGAGATGTGGCCAAACGCATTAACATGCTCAGTGTAGGCATGTTTCATGGTATAACGGCACAAACTTTGGCAAAAATGGACCTTGCTTACGCTCCGCCTTTTGCCCCGGCCATGGATAATTTAATAACTGCTGCTAACGTACTGCAGAATAAGATAGATGGCATAGCCAAATCCTTGACAGCAATGGAGGTTAAGGAAAGATTGGATAAAAAAATGGATTTTATTTTGCTTGATGTTCGTAGCCCCAAAGAGGTGGAAAGTATTTCTCTGCCTTACGAGAACGTTGTAAATATACCTTTGGGGGTGTTAAGAGATAGATACCATGAATTACCAATGGGTAAGGAAATAGTAATCTTTTGCAAAGTAAGTTTAAGGGGTTACGAAGCACAAAAAATACTGGAAGAAAAAGGTTTTACAAATGTAAAATTTATGGATGGAGGCATTATAAGTTGGCCTTTTCAGTGTATTGTGAACAATTAAACTAAAAGAACGGTGTCAGGTTACTTTTCTTGTGCCCGTTATAGAAGGGGGTTAGCGGGATGACGAAAATTTTTGGTCCCGTTCCGTCCAGACGTCTGGGCCGGAGTTTGGGCATCAACAACATACCGCCCAAAATTTGTTCGTATTCTTGTGCTTACTGCCAGCTAGGACCGACAAAACAGATGCAAGTAGAACGCACTGCTTTTTTTAAACCCGAAGATATTTTATTTGAAGTAAATGAAAAAGTTAAAAGGGCAAAAGAGGTTGGGGCAAATATTGATTACCTTACCTTTGTTGCAGATGGGGAGCCCACTTTGGACATCAATATTGGAAAAGAGATTGAACTTCTAAAAAACCTTGGCTATAAAATTGCTGTAATTACCAATGCTTCATTGCTCTGGCGCCAGGATGTGCGGGAAGAATTATCTAAAGCCGACTGGGTATCGATTAAGGTAGATTCTATTGGAGAAAAAAATTGGCGTAAAATTAACTGCCCTCACCGATCATTAACTTTAAATGATGTTTTTGATGGGATAAGGATTTTTGCAAAAAGTTATCAGGGCGAATTAGTGACAGAAACAATGCTTGTTAAAAGCATTAATGATACAATAGATTGTCTAAAAGAAATTGCCGAATTTTTATCGGAATTAAAACCATTTAAAGCTTATATTTCAATTCCAATAAGACCACCTGCTCTGAGATGGGTAACGTGTCCCGGCGAAGAAGTAATCAATCAAGCTTATCAGATTTTTGCTGAAGGGATTAATAACGTTGAATATCTGATAGGTTATGAAGGCAGTGCTTTCTCTTTTACAGGAAATATTGAAGAGGATCTATTAAGTATTACCTCTGTGCATCCCATGAGGGAAGATGCAGTAAAGAAGTTTCTGGAAAGAGCTGAAGGGACCTGGGATGTGATACAGACACTAATCAGCGGTGGGAAAATTAAAGAGGTTGAGTATAGAGGAACTAAATTTTATATGAGAAAATTTGATAAGAAATTATAAATCCGGATATCCTGAAAAATAAACATAGGGTTTACATGCATACATTGTAAGCTGTCCTATTTTTGTTTAAAATTGTGGTATAAATTGGTAGAAGTTAATTAAGGGATTTCTAGATAACATACAGGTAACGTGGCTATGATGTCTTAATCCGCTTCTAAATTTGGGAGGGATAGAAATGACTTCTGACCTAGATAAACTAGCAGAAGAAATTGAGAAAGAAATCTGGGTTGATATTAGTGAAACAGTTATTGAGCACGCTCGAAACCCAAGAAATTTGGGGAATATTAAAGACGCAGACGGTTATGCTGACCTGACAGGCCAATGCGGCGATGCGATGCAGATTTGGATCAAGGTGGATGATTATAAGATAAAGGAGATTACCTTTTGGACTGATGGATGCGGTACTACACTTGCTTCCGGAAGCATGGTTACTGAGTTGGCCAAGGGGAAAGCTGTTAATGAGGCTCTCCAAATAACTCCACTGAATGTTCTTGATGCTTTAGGCGGACTGCCGGAGGAAAGCGTGCATTGTGCTTTCCTGGCGGTAAATACTTTGCATGAGGCTATAAAAGACTATCGAAAAAGACAGAGCGGGACTGAGTAGGCTTTAGAACCAAAAAGAATAATTAGCTATGAACCGGATACACTAGGAACATGGAACTAACAACCTTCATTTTCAACACTGTTATGACTGTGGTTTATATCTTTTTTGCACAGAGAATTTTAGATCGGATGCGGCTCACGGATTTGCAGGCTATGGCGGTGCTTCTTATTGCATTGGTCGGCACCTTTATAGACATTCCTTTAATCCGTAACGGGATTACGGTGACTCTTAATCCGGGTGGGCTAATGCTGCTGGCAATAGCTGTCTACGTAACCTTGAAGGCCGATACCCTATGGGAAAAGCTGAGGGTGTTGTTTACAGCCCTGGGTACTGCAGTGGGTATGTATTATCTTCCCCTTGCTTTTCCTTCAGAACCCGGTTTAGACTTATTATATCTAAATGGTGTTATAGCGGGACTTATTGCCTATTTGCTGGGGAGGTCACGACGGGCAGCATTTGCCGGAGCAGTCTTTGCAGTTTTTTTGTTGGACTTATTGGACTTTACGCACTTGGTACGATATGGGGCATTTGCCTGGTGGAGCGTTGGCGGCGCTGGACTATTCGATTCCATGGTTGTTGCCGGATTTACAGGTGCATTGATAGCTGAAGTTATCGGTGAGATTAGAGAGCGCTGGTCCCAAAGGAGGGTACTGGAGTGAAAGGAGTGAGCAAAAGGTTTTACTCAATTGTCGTTTTAATGATTCTAATTATCTTCTTTTCAGGGCCGGCCTGTGACTCTGCTACTGATGGTAACAGTTACTTTACCTTGCTTGATAAAACAGGTAAAGTACTGATGTGTACGTCCCGCCGGATTTATGCAGGTGATATCTTTTTAAATGAGGATAACATGGTTTATAAAGTAATGCAGGTTAAAGGAAAAAAGGCTTATGCGGAATATATAGAAACTGTTGACCTTAATCTCTGTCTCACGCAGTCCCCACATGAAAAAGTTAAAGAGATAGTGATGGCTGTAGCAAATACTGATGATGAAAAAAGACCGGTAGCCATCTATCATAGCCATTCAGATGAATCATTTCAGCCAACTGATGGTACTTCAAGTATACCTCGGAAGGGTAGTATTTTTGAGGTAGGAGAGGCTCTGGCTGAATCCTTAGAAAAACAAGGAGTTCAGGTGGTTCATTCTACTAGAACTCACGATCCTCATGACGCCCGTGCCTACAGCCGCTCCCGCAGGACGGCGCTGGCCCTGCTCCGGGAGCACCGGCCGGTAGCTCTCCTAGATGTACACCGGGATGCTACTCCGCCGGAAACCTATCTGAAGGAGGTAGAGGGAAAAAAGGTTGCCCGGATAATGTTAGTGGTGGGAAGATACAATCCCCGCAAAAAAACAAACGATAGTTTCGCAAAGGAAATTAAGGCGGCGGTGGATAAGAGGTATCCAGGGCTAATTAAAGGTATTTTTTACGCTAGAGGGACCTATAATCAGGATTTGGCTCCACGTAGTATTTTAATGGAAGTTGGTACACATACACTAGCGAGGGAACTTGCAGAAGAAGCGGTTAGGATGTTTGCGCTGGCGGCGGCTCCGGTTATTCAACCTTATGCTACTGCTGAGAAGAGACCGGATGTTGTCAGAAAGCACATCAAAAATACACTGCTGGTTTCTCTGTATTTTATAATAATAGCATTGCTTGGAGCTGTAGGTTTGCTAGTGTTAAACGGACGCGACCCACGAAATATGGTACACTACTTGAAAGACTTAATGAAAAAAATATATACAATGGCCATTAACGTGATAGATTATAACAAGAAAAAAACGTAAGGCTAGAAACTGGTATATCTATACCTAAATTTTCTATTGCAATAGCTTGCCAATGCTTGTAAACTTATAATACAAAGTGAATTAATGTAAATAAACAAGTGGTACTCTTTCAACCTCTTAGGAGTACGAAAAGGGAATCCGGTGTAAATCCGGAGCGGTCCCGCCACTGTGAGGGGGAGCCCCTTGCAAGAAGCCACCGAGCAACTACTCGGGAAGGCGCAAGGTAAGGCAGTGAACCCGAGCCAGGAAACCTGCTTGTTTATTCAGCCATTTGCACCCACGGTCGATGGGAGGATGGTATGTTGCTACATGGGCAACTATACCCTTTTTGTGCCTTCCGGGTGCAAAAAGGGTTTTTTATTTTAAGAACCGGGAGGGAGTACAAAATGCTCAAAATAATTATTAAAAGGGATGGCAGAACAGTCGCTTTTAATGAGGAGAAAATAACCAAATCCTATATCCTCTATCGCAAGCAGCGTGCGGAGATGCGCCAGTTCAGCAGTTTTTTGGTGGATGCGGAAAAAATGGTTAATGAATATGTGGGTGGCAGGAGCTGGAAGATAAATGAAAACAGCAATATTAATTTCTCGTTACAGGGATTAAATAATCATATAATATCTGCAGTAACCTCCAAATACTGGCTGGAAAAAATTTATCCGGAAGAAATTAAAATGGCCCATAAGAGCGGGGACATCCATATCCATGACCTGAACCTTCTTGCTCCTTACTGCTGCGGCTGGAATATTGAGGATATCCTCTTAAATGGCTTTTCCGGTGTAGCCCAAAAGGTTGAAAGCAGGCCTGCAAAACATTTTCGCAGTGCCCTGGGGCAGATAACTAACTTTTTTTATACGCTGCAGGGAGAAGCTGCTGGAGCCCAGGCCCTGTCTAATTTTGATACATACCTGGCGCCCTTTATTCGCTATGATGGATTAAACTACAGGGAGGTTGAACAGGCGCTGCAGGAATTTGTCTTTAACCTTAACGTTCCAACCAGAGTAGGTTTTCAAACACCCTTTGTTAATATAACCATGGATGTTGTTGTTCCGAAAATCCTTGCAAATGAGCCCGTCATTCTTGGGGGGAAACGTTTGGATGACGCAAAATACGGGGATTTCCAGGCTGAAATGAACATGCTCAATAAAGCTTTTTGTAAAGTTATGATGGAGGGAGATGCCAAAGGGCGTATTTTTACATTTCCAATTCCAACTTACAATATAGGAAAAGACTTTGCCTGGGATAGCCCTGTTGTGGAAACTATTATGGAGATGACAGCAAAATACGGCATACCTTACTTTGCCAACTTTATTAACTCAGACCTTTCTCCGGAAGATGTGCGCAGTATGTGCTGCCGTCTCAGACTTGACAACAGGGAACTTCAAAAGAGAGGCGGAGGGCTGTTTGGTGCAAACCCTCTCACAGGTTCCATAGGTGTAGTTACCATCAACTTACCCCGGATAGGTTACAAAGCTCATAGTCCGATGGATTTCTTTAAACAACTTAGACAGCAGATGAATTTGGCGAAGGAAAGCTTACTTATTAAAAGAAGAATCTTAGAAAAACTGATGGAGGAGGGATTGTATCCTTATTCCAGGTTTTATTTAAGGGATGTGAAAATGAGATTTAATGAATACTGGCACAATCACTTTAATACCATAGGTTTGGTAGGTATGAATGAAGCATTGCTTAATTTTATGAATAAAAGCATTGCTTCCAGTGAAGGAAGAAAGTTTGCCATAGGCGTTTTAGATTATATGAGGGAAGTCATTAGGGAATACCAGGAAGAAACAGGGCAGTTGTTTAACCTTGAAGCCACCCCTGCCGAGGGCACAGCCTACAGGCTTGCTAAAATAGACAGGAAGCTGTTTTCGGATATTATAACCTCAGGAGAAGAAGAACCTTATTATACTAATTCTACACAACTGCCTGTTGGTTATACTGATGATATTTTTGAAGCATTAGATCTGCAAGAGGAACTTCAGATTCGTTATACGGGTGGTACTGTTTTTCACGGCTTTCTAGGGGAAAGGATTACAGATGTGGGGAATTGTAAAAAGCTTCTTAAACTGGTACTGAGCAATTATCAGATACCGTACTTTACAATAACTCCCACATTCAGCATTTGTGAAAACCATGGCTATTTAAACGGGGAACAAAGCAATTGTCCCGTATGTGGCGAAAAAACTGAAGTATGGAGTCGTGTGGTAGGCTTCTATAGGCCGGTTGACAACTGGAACAACGGTAAAAAAAGTGAGTTTGCCCAAAGAAAAGAATTTTGTGTAGGACACCCGCAGGAGGTGTTTGTCTATGATAAAGGGCTGGCATAAACTCAGTTTAATAGATTATCCGGGGCACCTCTGCACAACAATCTTTCTGGGAGGGTGCAATTTCAGGTGCTTTTACTGCCACAACAGTGATATAGCATTCAGCCCTGAAAGTAGTCCTGACTACAGTATAGAAGATATTTTAGATTATCTGGAACACAGGCAAAACTACATTGAAGGAGTATGCATAAGCGGCGGGGAACCTACAATTTATTGCGGGTTAATAAACTTAATAGAACAGATTAAAAGTAAAGGCTTTAAAGTTAAACTGGATACTAACGGGACACGTCCCGAAGTATTATGGGATATTATTAGATACAAACTTGTAGACTATATTGCAATGGATATTAAGGCTCCCAGGTATAAATACTGCTTGCTTTCAGGAATCAGCAAGGAATATTTGGATTTGGATGCTATAGAGAGGAGTATTGAGATTGTTAGAAAAAACAGGGTTGATTATGAATTTAGAACTACCGTTATACCTGAAGTTTTAAGTATGGAAGATATAATACTTATTGGCTGCTGGCTTTCCGGTTCGCAAAAGTATGTACTGCAGTCCTATAAGGGTAAATATGGCTGTCTTGCGGTGGATAGACTGACACAATACGCAGAAATGGTTTCTCCGCATTTTCAGAAGGTGGAGGTTAGAGCTTGAAAAGAATACACCAGAATTTGTTCAAATTTTCTATTGAAATAATTTGCCAGTGGTGATAGAATTATTTCAAAAGTTAATAGTTTGATAGCAAGTGAAAGTGTGTAGGTCAAAAAGGATTTTTTGAACTACCTCTTAAAGGGAATCCGGTGTAAATCCGGAGCGGTCCCGCCACTGTAAGGGGGAGCCTTCTTGCTTTTGGCCACTGTCCAGGCACTTAACTAGCATTGAAGTAAAGAAAGACTTAGTATAAAGGTTGTTCTATTTCAGTGTTAGTCATCAAAAAACTATGGTTAAGTGCCGGACGGGAAGGCGCAAGATCGGGCTGTGAACCTGAGCCAGGAAACCTGCTTGTTATTTAAGCTATTTGTACCCACGGTCGATGGGGAAAGCGGTATTAGTTGAGATGGGATAATACCCCTTTGTATCAGTGGTACAAAGGGGTGTTTTTATTATTAATTTAAAGTGTGTGTTCGAAAAGGAGCACGAGAGACACGAGAAGTTCAAGGCGGCGAAGGCTCTGAGCAGCGGAGCGTACATTGAAGTACGTGAGCAGCGTAGGAGACGAGCCAACGCCGAAATTCGAAGTGGATTTCGCGCGGACTTTTCGAACATCCTCTTAAAACTAAATATTTCTGAAATAGGTACTTTATCCTGAGGGATAAGGTTTAATCTAGACCGGTGAAATTCCGGTGCGAAACTGTGAAGGATAGCAAGGTTCAAATAGACTTGAGCCTGCAATGATTCCTGAGCCAGTTAGAGGCCTATTTCAATCGCGCACCGTTTATAGTGAGAGTTCGAAAAATGAGCACACTTTTCGAACATCTACTTAAGGGGGGGTGATTGGATAGGTCTATGTTTTTTTAAGTAGCTCCCCGGTGGTAAACTGGGGATATTTTATACTCAAAGAAAGTATTAATTTGGGGATGCATAAATTCAACTAAGGCTTCCGCCGGCGTCAAAGACTTGGCGCAAGCCAAGTTTTCATTTAATTATCGTAGTTATCGGGGTGAGTAAATGATTGCAGTAGTTTGCGGCACCAGAGAAGGAAGAGAAATAGCTTCGCTTCTTGTTGAGAAGGGATTTGAGTGTATTGCTCTTACCACTACCGAATATGGTAAAAGACTAGCAGGAGAGAGCGGAGTTGAAGTTATTTCGGGTAATTTTACAGGAGAAAAATTAAACACTATATTTTCGGAAAAGGATATAAAAACTGTAGTTGATGTTTCGCATCCCTTTGCACACAGGGAAGCAAAGCTATTGAAAAAGCTTTGTGATGAAAAGCAAATTAATTATATTCGCTATTTAAGGGAAGAAACGGAAATACCAGAAAATTCTCTGATTCACCCGGTAACCTCCTGGCAGGAAGCGGCAGAATATGCCGGGAGGCTGGGAAATACCATTTTTCTCACCACCGGCAGTCATAACCTGGAGGAGTTTTTAGAATATATTGACTTAAATAAAAAAAGGGTTATTGTAAGGGTTTTACCGGACCATAAGATTATTAAAAAGTGTCAGGATTTAGGTTTTGCGCCCAAGGACATCGTAGCTATGCAGGGACCTTTTTCAAAGCAGATGAACAGGTGGACCTTCAAAATGTATAATGCATCAGTTGTAATAACCAAAGACAGTGGTAAAGCCGGGGGAACAGATACCAAGGTTTCTGCCGCCCTGGATTTAAAAATACCTGTGGTAGTAATTAAACGCCCCTTCATGCAACAGGGGAAAACAGTTAGAACTTATGATGAAGTATTACAGTTTTTAAGAGAACAATCCGATCAAAATTCTAAACAAATGAGAAGTTAGGAGGATTTTAATGTATAAAATACTCTCTTCTATGATATTTGCGCTTCTAGGCCTTTTGTTTGTGCCTACAAACGCTTATGGTATGCATATTATGGAAGGATTTTTGCCTATTAGCTGGGCAGCGCTTTGGGGTGTAGTCACTTTACCCTTTGTAATTTACGGTCTTCGTTCCATTAAAAATAAGGTTGACGAAAATCCGAGCATAAAAATGCTCATTGCCTTTGCAGGAGCCTTTGCATTTGTGTTATCTGCACTTAAAATACCGTCTGTTACAGGAAGTTGTTCCCATCCTACAGGAGTAGGATTAGGTGCCATTTTATTTGGACCTACGGTAATGACAGTACTGGGGCTAATAGTTTTAATTTTCCAGGCACTTCTTTTAGCCCACGGCGGTATTACCACCCTTGGAGCAAATACCTTTTCCATGGCTGTTGTGGGACCCTTTGTTGCTTACTGGTTATATAAAGGGTTGCAAAAAATGGGAGCGCCAAGATGGCTGGCAGTATTTCTGGGCGCCGGTTTGGGAGATTTGGCTACATATGTAGTTACTTCAATACAGCTTGCACTTGCTTATCCTTCTGAAGCTGGGGGTGTAGCTGCTTCCCTGGCCAAATTTGCCGGAATTTTTGCTGTAACTCAAATTCCGCTAGCTATTTGTGAAGGTCTGTTAACTGTGGTAGTTATTAATTTCCTGGTTTCCTATAACAAGCAGGACCTGCAACAACTTTCAGTTATCAAGAAGGAGGGCTAAAAATGGCTAAAAATATATTTTTATTGTTACTGGTTGTGGTGATTGCTGCAATTCCTTTGATTATCAATCCGGGAGCGGAATACGGAGGCGCTGACGGGGAAGCGGAAGCAGCTATTTCTGAAATAAGCCCGGATGCGGAACCCTGGTTTGATCCGATTTGGGAACCACCCAGTGGAGAAATTGAAAGTTTGCTATTTGTGCTGCAGGCGGCAATTGGAGCAGGTGTTTTCAGTTTTTACATGGGGTATCTGGTTGGTAAGAAAAAGGGAATGGAAGTAGGTTAAGAATGTTTAAAATTGACCACTTTGCCTATTCTAACAACTTAAGAGCGGTTCATCCCCTCGAGAAATTTCTCTTTGCTATAATCACAATGTTATTGTGTCTAATCTTTGGCGATATAATAACTTCCTTGGCTGTGTTAGCTTTAATGTCAGGGTGCGTGATAATGCTGGCCGGGATCAACTGGCGGCTATATGTAAAACTTTTAACTTTGCCGTTAAGTTTTTTACTTGTAGGGATAGTGGCAATCATAGTGTCGCTATCCCTGCAGCCCGTTGATTTTTTATATGGGTTTAATATTGGCAGGTTATATATTGGCATCCAATCAGGAGATCCATATGTGGCCGGAAGACTGTTTTTCAAAGCATTGGGTGCGGTGTCCTGTTTGTATTTTTTAGCGTTAACCACTCCCATGACTGAAATTTTTACTGTCTTACGAAAATTTAAGGTGCCACCCCTTTTCATTGAATTAATGGAACTTATCTATAGATTCATATTTGTTCTTTTGGAAACAGCCGGTAAAATTCATCTTTCCCAGAATTCCAGGTGGGGATATGCCTCCTTTAAGTCTTCATACAGGTCATTGGGGATACTTTTATCCAACTTATTTGCCAGGGCATACTGGCGCTCCAAGATTAGCTTTACAGCACTTCTTTCAAGAGGGTATACTGGTAATATCAATGTGCTTCAGCCCGAATACAATACGTCAATGAAAAATATTTGCCTTATAGCAGTAGTGGATATTTTGCTGCTTCTTCTGGGACTTTACGGGAGGGGAATAATTTGACATTTATTCTGGAAGCAAAAGATGTACATTTTCAATATGAGGATGGCACCATGGCCCTGCAAGGCGTTTCTTTAGGGATAGAAGAAGGGAAAAAGGTTGTTATTTTAGGCTCCAATGGCGCTGGTAAATCTACTTTATTTTTACATTTTAACGGTATACATAAGCCGCAAAGCGGAGAAATAAAATTTGCTGATGAAAAGATTAAATATAAAAATTCCTACCTGAAAAATTTACGCAAAAATGTGGGCATAGTCTTCCAGGATCCCGATACACAGCTTTTTTCAGCAAATGTATTTCAGGAAATTTCCTTTGGGCCCTTAAATCTCGGTCTATCAGAGGAAGAGACACGCCGGAGAGTTACCAGAGCCATGGAAGAAACGGGAATTACCCACTTGAAGGATAGGCCAACCCACCTTTTAAGTTACGGTGAAAAGAAAAGGGTTGCCATTGCTGATATTCTTGCCATGGACCCTCAGGTCATAATCTTCGATGAGCCTACAGCCTGGCTGGATCCTGTAAGTACCGTACAGATTATTCATCTCCTCAATAAAATTAATGAGCAGGGAAAAACACTGCTCTTATCCACCCATGACGTTGACCTGGCTTATTCCTGGGCAGATTATATCATAGTTATGAAAAAGGGCAGGGTTATCAGCAAGGGAAGGCCTGAGGAAGTTTTTCAGGATGAAATCCTTTTAAAGGACGCAGGCCTGGTCAAGCCCTGGATTCTGGAAGTTTACGATAAATTGCTGGAGCAAGGCATGCTTAGAGATAGTTCATTTATTCCCCGCACCAAGGAAGAGTTATTACAAATGATTGGTGAAAAAGAAATTAAGGTAAGTGTTCTTTAATTTAATTGAAAAGAACATCCTCTTTATTATACAAAAGAGAACCTGTTTCGGTTCTCTTTTTTATGGTCAAAAGAATTGAAATATTTACTTTTTCATTGACAGCACTCAAAATCCTGGTATATAATTTAATTAACAGTTGAACACTTATTCAATTGTAAAAGTTTTAATTTTAGAGGTGAGAACGGTGCATAATATAAACAAATATCAGAAAGAAATTGCAGCTACTTGCGATGCAACATGTAATTGTTGCAGTGGACTGTCTTCATTCAACAAATCTCATAACAAGGATTTCAATATGAAAAGTAATGATAATAACAAAAAAGATACTTTTATTTTACAGGGTTTGGATTGTGCTGATTGCGCAGCAAAGCTGGAGAAGAAACTAAACTCCCTCAAGGGAGTGGAGGTAGCCAGTATCAACTTTGGAGCATCAACGTTGAAAGTGGAACATACAATTGATGTTTCGAAAATTATCAAGAAAGTTGAAGAGGCAGGATATGGTATAAGTTTAAGGGGTGAGGCGCAGCAACAAAATAACCGGGCATTTTTCTCAATAAGGAACTATAAATTACTACACACGGCAATTTCAGGTGTTTTTCTTTTACTGGGAATAGTTTCTGCTTTTTTAAATTTCGAGAATATAACCTTACCTTTTTATATTGCAGCTATTTTAGCAGGTGGTTATTATCCTGCCAGGACAGGGTTTTATTCACTTAAGAACGGTTTCACTTTTGACATGAATGTCCTAATGACAATTGCAGTTGTAGGCGCTGCTGCAATTGGTGAATGGCTAGAGGCTGCAACTGTTATTTTTCTGTTTTCATTAGGAAATACCCTTGAATCCTATACAATGGAAAAAACAAGACAATCGATAAGAAGCTTAATGAACCTGGCGCCAAAGGAAGCGACTGTGAGAAGAGATGATAGTGAAGTCTTACTGCCGGTTGAAGATATCCAGCTGGGAGATATAGTTGTAATTAAACCCGGGGAAAAAATACCTGTGGATGGAGAAATCATTACAGGAATTTCAAGTATCAATCAAGCGCCCATTACAGGTGAATCCATACCGGTTAGAAAAGAAAAAGGAGACAAGGTATTTGCCGGAACCATAAACCAGAATGGTTATTTAGAAGTAAAAACTTTGAAGTTAGTTAAAGATACTACACTTGCAAAAATAATTGAAATGGTGGAGGAAGCACAGGAGCAAAAGGCGCCCTCCCAGAGATTTGTTGATGTTTTTGCAAAATACTATACACCTGCTGTTATTGGACTGGCTGTAGTTATTGCTGCCGTGCCACCGCTATTCTTCAATGGACACTTTAATGAATGGTTTTACAGGGCATTAGCACTTCTTGTTGTATCATGCCCCTGTGCCCTTGTAATTTCAACTCCTGTTTCCATAGTATCTGCAATAGGGAATGCTGCTAAAAATGGTGTTCTCATTAAGGGTGGAGCATATTTGGAACAGGCCGGTAATGTAGGAGCAGTGGCATTTGATAAAACAGGCACCTTGACTCAAGGTGAACCGGAGGTTAAGGATGTAATAGCGCTTGGAGCAAATGATGAACAGGAAGTTGTAAAAATTGCTGCTGTAGTAGAAGCCGGCTCGGAACATCACCTTGCTGAAGCGATTTTAAAGAAGGCGAAGGAATATCAAATTGAATATGCTCCTTGTAATGATTTTGTTTCCATAACAGGTAAAGGTGTCAAAGGAAATATAGAAGGTATTGATTACTATGTAGCAAGCCCGCGCTACTTTCTGGAAGAACTAAAGGTCCAAAACAGTCAACTGCAAAAAGAAGTTGAGAAGCTGCAAAGACAAGGTAAAACCACGGTAGTTGTTGGAAATAGAGAAAAGGTTCTTGGAATAATTGCAATTGCTGATTCTGTAAGGGAAAACAGTAAGAAAACCATCCAAAAATTGAAAAAAGCCGGTATTGCAACTATTATGTTAACTGGAGATAACAGAAAAACTGCTGCAGCTATAGCTTCCGAACTGGAGCTTAATGATTTTGAAGCTGAACTATTACCGGAAGATAAAGTGAATTCAATAAAGGAACTTGAAAGGAAATACGGTAACGTTGTCATGGTAGGAGACGGAATTAATGATGCTCCTGCACTAGCTACGGCTACAGTTGGAATTGCCATGGGAGGCGCCGGAACTGATACTGCACTAGAAACTGCAGATATTGTTTTGATGGCTGATGATCCGGGCAAACTTCCCTTTACGATGAATCTTAGCAAAAAGGCATTGAAAATAATAAAGCAAAATATTGCCTTTGCTCTTGTAATAAAGCTTTTGGCAGTTGCGCTGGTATTTCCGGGGGTATTAAACCTCTGGCTGGCGATCCTTGCTGATACAGGTGCTTCTTTGGCAGTCATTGCAAACGGAATGCGTTTGTTAGGAGGCATTAGAGATTAATTTCTCTAATGCTTTTTTATTTTTTTCTAATTTTTCTATTACATTCATATGTTTTAAAATAGGGGTTTTAATAGAAAAATGAAGGGAAGTGCTTTTAAAAATTGATAATTCTTGTACTGCTGCTGTTATTAATTATGGTTTTTGTTCTGCCGTTTATCTTTGGTGAAATAGAAGAGAATCTGGAGTTTTTTTTATTTGTAATGGGTGTGCTTGTTGCTATTACTTCCGGAGAAATGTGTCAGGAACTTGTCATAAGGGCTCTTAAAGAGCCCCTCATGATATCTTTAGTAGTCTTAATTTCGGGAATACTGTTTGAGATTTTTAAGGCAAAGATTAAAAATTTTATATATTTTGTACTAAATACCTTACCTCTCAAGGTCTTTATATTTTTAGTAGTTATAATGTTAGGCCTGCTTTCAAGCATTATTACAGCCATTATATCCTCATTGATTTTAGTTGAAATATTGGATGCGGTTCCCTTAAAAAGAAATTGCAAAATCAACGTTACTATAGTTGCATGCTTTGCAATTGGTCTAGGGGCTGCTCTTACACCTGTAGGAGAACCCCTTTCAACTATAGCAGTTTCAAAAATGAATAAAGATTTCTGGTATTTGTTTTCTTTATTGGCCATTTACATAATACCCGGTATTTTAGTGATGGGGATTTTAAGTACATTTTTCGTGGACAATAAATTTGGAGAACATTATAATACTCGTCAATCCTGTCAGAAAAAAATAATTATTTGTGATTCCAAATGCGAAAAATACGTAGATGTAGTCAGCAGATCCTGTAAGGTTTACCTGTTTGTAATGGCGCTGCATTTTTTGGGAGAAGGATTTAACCCCTTGATAAATAACTATATACTAAAGTTAAATACTCCCATTCTGTACTGGATCAATATGATTTCAGCAGTTTTAGACAATGCTACCCTGGCAGCTGCTGAATTAAGCCCTCGCATGACACCGGAACAGGTGCAGAGCATTCTTATGGCTCTACTGGTTAGCGGTGGAATGTTAATTCCGGGAAATATTCCAAATATAATTTCTGCAAATAAGCTGAAAATTACAAGCAGGGAATGGGCCTTAACTGGCTTTCCCTTAGGGATTCTGGTTATGACTGTCTATTTTTTGATTTTATTTTAAAGTTGCATAAAATAATAATTTTATCGCATACTAAAAAAAAATTATTTGAGGTGTTATATACAAATGAAAGGAATATTGGAACAATTTCTGGGCCCCAATAAAGCAACTACAACTGAAGAACAGCTAACAGTTCACTGTGGGGAGATTTTTCAATTATGGCAGCACTTAGTTAAAAGGTATGATATTCGAGAACTGACTGACATTTTCCAAAATTTTGCTAAAGATACTGAATTTAAAGCTATTTTGTCTTTGGGATTAAATGTCCTGGACGAAGAAATAAAAGAATTAGAAGATGAGATGAAGCGACTGGGAATACCATTACCAGCTCGACCGCCAAAATCAATCAATACATCATCTAATACTGAGGTTCTGCGAGATGAATTGATGTTTCGCATAGTATATACCGGAATACAAAGCTTTTTAAGTGAACAAATCCAGAGTATTTTGGCCATGCAAAATAAAAAATTAAGAAATATATTTTTAAAGATGGAACGTAAAGAAATTGATATGTATAATAAAATGTCAGTTTACGGAAAATTAAAAGGCTGGATATATATACCACCTGAATACGGACCCAAATAAAAACATCAGATTCTAAAAAAATAAGCCTATATCTTTAATTACCCGGTCAATTAAGATATAGGTCGTAATATTTCAAAATTATATACCTTTTTTCCAGTCGAAAAGAATGCAGTTTAAGACTTTAGCTGCAGTTAAAAAAAATAAGCCTATATCTTTAATTACCCGGTCGATTAAGATATAGGTCGTAATATTTCAAAATTATATACCTTTTTTCCAGTCGAAAAGAATGCAGTTTAAGACTTTAGCTGCAGTCATGAAATTTTTTTCTCTAATCTCTTTTTTTCTGGGAATTGCTATACAAAAACTGTCACCATCTGTTATCCTGGCCGGTATTTGTTCTCCACTGATGGAAATCCATTTATTAACCAATGAAGCAGGTATCTCAGGTGTAAAGGGCCTTTCAGAAATTTCGCTCCAGAGGGCAGTCCAGGCTCTGGGAACGACTTGCCATGGATTGTAGCCGCCTCCACCTGTGCATAACAACTTTCCTTGGGTAAATTCATGTGCAAAACTATGAACCCTTTTGTATATTTCCAGAAAACCATCCATTGTAAGGGTTAAATGTGTTAGCGGGTCAAGGATATGGCCGTCGCACCCGCATTGGGCAATTAGAATGTCGGGTTTAAACTCCTTTAACAGGGGATAAACTACATTATCCAGTACATGCAGGTAAGAATCGTTTTCAGAAAATGCTTCCAAAGGAATGTTGACTGCATAACCGTATCCGGCATTTTTTCCCCTCTCAAAAATAGTGCCTGTACCCGGAAAAAGATAGCGTCCTGTTTCATGGATGGAAATTGTAAGCACTTGTGGATCATTGTAAAACGCATTTTGCACTCCATCCCCGTGATGGGCATCTAGGTCCAAATAAGCTATCCGCAAGTTATAATTTTCCTGAATGTACTTTATTGCAATTACCAAGTCATTGTACACACAAAAACCGCTGGATAGTTCCCTTTGTGCGTGATGCAGTCCTCCGCCTATATTAAAGACGTGATCATAATTTTCTGAAAGTAGCAAATCCGCTGCCATTATGGTACCGCCAACAATAAAAGAAGCAGCTCTGTGGATTTCCGGTGTTATAGTATTATCTTCACTTGCCAGACCGTACTTGTTATCTCTGATGCATCGGGAAACTGCCTGGATATATTCGGGTGAGTGGAAAAGCTGCAGATCTTTTTCTGTTGCCATTTTTGGCTCCAAAATATCTTTTTCTGAAAGAATTCCCAATGTGCCAGAAAGCTCCAGTGTTAGCTCCAGCCGCCGGGAATTAAAAGGGTGATCTTCTCCGAAACCGTATTTAAGATAAGCCGGTGTATAAATTAGACTAACTTTTTTACTCACAGCATTCACCTGGTTTCAGAGGCCACTTTACTTTAAAGCCGTTTTTCTCGAAATCTTCCTGGATCTTTCTTATATCCAGTGATTGTAATCGTAAAATAATTACCCTGGACCGGGAGTCACTGCCTTTTGAGAGAAGTATACTATCAATATTAACTCCGTGATCCCCTACAATACCTGCAACTTTAGCCAGGCTGCCGGGCTTGTGGGGAACCTCTACCTCTATGTGGGAGCCTTCTTTAAAAAAGCCAAGCAATTCCACTAGAGTCCTCAGGATATCCGTTTCAGTCACTATCCCTACCAGTTCATTATCTCTTACTACCGGCAGGCAGCCTATCTTATGTTCATATAAAAGTCGAGCTGCTTCCTCTATAAAATCCATGGGGTGGACGGTAATTAGACTTTCTTGCATTATGTCTTTCATGGTTACTTTCTCAAGGACGCTCTCATTACCGGGATAGACGGGAGAAGGGCTTGCAGAGCGCAGGTCGCGGTCAGAAACTATACCTACCAGTTTCTTGTTTTTGTTGACTACCGGCAGGTGGCGGATATTATTCTTTCTTGTAATTTCCAGGGCAGTTTTCAGTTTTGTTTCCGGCTTTACGGTTACAACCTTTGTGACCATTATCTCTTCAACTAGCATTTAAAGCCCCCCTTAAAACATCCTTTTATTTAGAAAGAGATAACTTTCAAATTTGATAACTGTTTTTTCTAAAACATTTTCACCGTACCTAACCATCAAAGAGTTAGCAGGATGGGAAATTATTTCCGGGTCATCGGTAGACACCAGTTGAAAACCTACTTCTTCCAGAGCACATTCTATCATGCTTTTGTACTCCCAGACATTAAGTCCCGTTCCCTCCAAATCCCAGTGCCAGTAGTATTCTGTAGAAATTATTATGTAGTCTTCAACTACGGGGTTGCTAAAACCGATTCGCAAAAGGCTCTTTGCGATACCTTTGTTTCTCCACCCTGGACAGACTTCAATTGCACCAAATTCCAGTAATTCTTTTATTTTTATCTGTCCCCATCTTTCAAGGGGGTCCGGGTAATGGAAAGTAATGTATCCGATAATTTTTTCTTCGATATGAGCTATATAAACCATACCTTCGGGAAGCCCGGCAATATCAGCCAGCGCTTTTTGCTGCTCTGCGGGTGACCTGAAAGAAGCTAATCCTGAACACATTTTTTTGGATAATATTTGTCCTTTTGATACCGGGCCTTCCAGTAAAACAGTACCTTGTTCAAGTATTAATTTGGAAATCACCTTTTCACCTCTCTGAGATGAATTTTAGCTTTACAATTCTCCCTAAATTTCGAAAATTCCTTTAATATCTATAAAGAAAATTTAAACTGGTCATTTTTAGAAAGTGAAAGGTGTGGCATCAAAGGCTAACAGTGTTATTAGAGCAATTATGCTTCTAAGCGATATTTTAAGGTCCATCCAGGATTCTTTTCAGCCGCTTTATCAACCTTTTTCAGCCTTTTAAAGAAGTTATATTTTAATGATTTTTTGGCCGTGTTATAGTATACTCACCAAAAGATGTTAGAAAATTCTATCTAGAGGTGAGAATTATGCGCAAATGTCAGGTAACGAAAACAATTCCTGTGCAAGCGGAAAAATACAATCTGGTGAATTATGAAGAGGCATATAAGAATTTCAAGTGGAGTGATGTAGAGAAGAATTTTTCATGGTATGAGAAGGGCAAGGTTAACATGGCCTATGAATGTATCGACCGTCATGTCCAGTCCGGTTTACAGGATAAAATTGCACTTCATTTTAAGAACTGTACCAGGGAAGAAAGTTATACCTTTGAAGATTTAAGTATTATGTCCAACAAGTTTGGTAATGTTTTAAAGGAACTTGGTATAAAGAAGGGAGATAGAGTTTTTATCTTTCTCCCGCGCAGTCCGGAACTGTATACGGCATTTCTGGGAATTTTAAAAATAGGGGCAATTGCCGGGCCACTCTTTGAAGCATTTATGGAGGACGCAGTTAGAGACCGCCTCCAGGATAGTGAAGCAGTTGCAATTATTACAAATCCTGAATTAAAGAAAAGAGTTCCCGTTGATGAACTGCCGGCTTTAAAGCATGTAATTCTGGTGGGAGATGACGGCAACCTGCAGGAAAATGAAATTTCATTCCAAAAGGCGCTGGAAGCAGCTTCTCCTGAGCTGGAAATAGAATGGGTTGACAGGGAAGATGGAATGCTATTACACTACACTTCAGGCTCTACAGGAAAGCCCAAAGGAGTTTTGCATGTTCATAATGCAATGATTCAACACTACCAGACGGCAAAATGGGTTCTGGACCTGCGAGAGGATGATGTTTACTGGTGTACGGCAGACCCCGGCTGGGTAACGGGTACTTCTTACGGTATTTTCGGGCCATGGCTCCACGGGGTTACCAATGTTGTCAAGGGAGGACGTTTTGATCCTGCAGAGTGGTACGGTACCATTGAAAAATATCGCGTTACGGTTTGGTACAGCGCTCCTACTGCCTTTAGAATGCTAATGGCGGCAGGGGAGGAAGTGTTGCAGCAAGCTGATTTATCTTCACTGCGCCATGTTTTAAGTGTGGGAGAACCTTTAAATCCGGAGGTTATCTACTGGGGACTTGAACACTTGAAGCAACGTATCCATGACACATGGTGGATGACGGAGACGGGCGGCCAGTTGATTGTTAATTTTCCCGGTATGTCAATTAAACCTGGATCTATGGGTAGGCCCTTCCCGGGAATCTATGCTGCCATTGTGGATGAAGAGGGTAAAGAGTTACCTCCCTATGAAATGGGACGTTTGGCAATTAAGGCCGGGTGGCCTTCAATGATGAGGGCTATCTGGAACAATGAGCCAAAGTACCGGGAATATTTTATGCAGGAACCCTGGTATATTTCAGGTGACATTGCATATAAAGATGAAGATGGGTATTTTTGGTTCCAGGGACGCCAGGATGATGTGATAAATACTTCCGGGGAAAGGATAGGTCCCTTTGAGGTGGAAAGCAAGCTAATTGAACATCCTGCTGTGGCAGAAGCAGGGGTTATCGGGAAACCTGATCCCTTAAGGGGAGAGATCATAAAGGCCTTTGTGGTACTTAACAAGGAGTATATACCTTCTGAAAAGTTAAAGGAAGACATCAGGGATTTTGTAAAAAAAGGCCTGGCTGCCCATGCAGCTCCCAGGGAGATAGAGTTTAAGGATAAACTGCCTAAGACCCGATCGGGTAAGATCTTGAGAAGAGTACTGAAGGCCTGGGAACTGGGACTTCCAACGGGCGACTTATCCACAATGGAGTAAAGTAATTTATTACCCATATAAAGAAATTTCTGAAGTAATGGCTATTCCACTTCACACAGTAAAAAACAATTTGTTTAAAGCAAGAAAAAATTACACTCAATGTCAGATGTTCTTAAAAGAATATCAAAGTCTCTATAGGAAATTTGAAAGCATAGAGACCTTGGAACCAGCAGATTATTTTACGTTAAATGTCATGTCCGATTTACCTGAAGTTGATTTTAAAAAACAGGCTGCTGCCAAAAAATCAATTTACACTTTATCTATGCTGTTATTTGTAGCTTTAGTTGTTTTTACTGGGATTGATAATTGCTACAAAGTTCGGAACAAATAAACCCTGGTTTAAGAAAAAAGAACTGTAGATTTGTGGTACCGTATTTTTAAAATTGTAAAAAAATAGCTTGTTTGTAAATACACTACAGGATAAAATATAAAGTAAATGAAACAATCATAGTTTAGTGACGTTAAGAGGGTGATTGTTTATGAATAATGAAGAAAAAATTCTAGGTTTATTGTACAAGCAACAAGAATATTTCAAGCATATGCGAGAAGACTTGGAAAATATGCGAGAAGACTTGGAAAATATGCGAGAAGACATGGAAAATATGCGAGAAGACATGAAGCATATGCAAGAAGATATTAAATATATTAAAATACAGCAAGCTGAACATGGAGCAATGCTTAACTCACTTGAGCACAGAGTAGAGGAAAATACGGCACAGCTTTCAATTATTTCAGAGGATATTGCATATATTAAGGGTGATATTGAGCAGTTAAAAACAACACAAAAGCGACAGGAAAGAATTTTAGAACGTCTTTCAATCCGTTCCATAGAACACGAATATCGCCTTAACGAATTGGAAAAAGTGGCTAAGTAATAATTAGGGAAAGGATAAGAAATATGATTATTGTAAATACTCCCGAAATAAGAGGCAAGGAAATCATTGAAACATTAGGTCTGGTAAGGGGTAATACCATCAGGGCAAAGCATATCGGTAAAGATATCGGCGCAGCTTTAAAGCATCTGGTTGGCGGCGAACTGAAAGGTTACTCGGCAATGTTATCTGAAGCGAGAGAAGCTGCCCTTGTTTCAATGGAAAAAGAGGCAGAAAAATTAGGAGCTGATGCAGTAGTCAATGTGAGATTTTCAACGTCAGCAATAATGCAGGGAGCCGCAGAAATTCTTGTTTACGGAACGGCTGTAAAAATAAAGGATAAGTAATAAAGCGAAA
>Ga0182240_100107_pt1 | contig 38847 bp, 41 predicted proteins | sample hydfrates4_PW_90_FD_145594 | JGI IMG/M metagenome (GOLD analysis project Ga0182240, IMG submission 145594) | Subsurface microbial communities from deep shales in Texas, USA - hydraulic fracturing test 4_PW_90 | ecosystem: Environmental > Aquatic > Deep subsurface > Shale gas/oil reservoir >...
CAAAGGTACTTTGTTTCTCTCAAAGACTTTCAACCCCTTTACGATTTCCTTTACTTTCAGCATAATAATGCATAATTCTTAGTATTTATAGTTTTATGCTAATGTGGACACGTCCCCCAAAAATAGATAAAACATACATATCATCAGGCAAGACCATCAGGCAAAATACAAATATCCCAGAAGTAGGGAGCAACCAAGAGGTGATCAGATGAGGGAATACAAGTTCAAGAGGGGCTTCAAGCCTACAATCGAGAGGCTTGAGGAGATGATAAAGAAACACTTTGGTGAATACAGCAAGGATGGAGATGTCTACATAGTCAAGTTCGGTGCTATCGAAGAACTGAGGCTGTGGATAGAAAACAAGAAACTCTTTGCAGAATCAAAAACAAATAAGGACGTATCAGATGATGTTGCAATGATGACGATTAAAACATACAACAAGTTCCTAGAAGAATTAACAGGATACACTGCCAAGGAAAGACAGAAGTTAATGAAAAAAGAGGTGGAAAAAGATTAAATTATTCAATATTATTTAATATTACATTACAACTATTATACTCCGGAAATATATTTAATACCCGAAAAGTTTAATTAAAGTATTATCGCATGATATGCAAGTATATCCTAACGACGAGACGAGGTAAAGATGTCGATACTTGTTAAAGGTGATACAGGGATTGAAAAAATTTTGATGGCAGCCGACATTGCATCAAGAATGAACAGTGTAATATGGGTCACTTCCACACTTCATCCTCCAAAAATTGAGTCCATTTTTAACAATATTGATTACAAAGGGAACACACATATAATTTTATGCAAAAAAAGACCGATTTTTGATACTGAGATCGACACTACCTATATTGACTCGTTAAGTCTAAACGAAATAAGTATCTGTGCATCTAAAATAACACATATTGCTGAGAAGCCTTTTGCCTTAGTTCTGGACAACATTTCTGAGAGCTTAGCTTTTCAGCACAACCACGAGAAGTTCTATCTGTTCATCCACGATATGATCGGCAAAGTCATAGAAGACGGAGGGTTGTGTGTCGGATGCATGGTAAAGGAAGCCCAGGAAAATACGTGTGAAACACTCATATCATCAGTTTTTGACTGGGTTTTATCCATAAAAAGATCCGTAGACGTAGAAAAAATGGGATTTAAGAGAGTATTAACCATTGAGAAGTGGCTGATCGAACCATCGAAAGAGATTTTGGAATTTGATATAAATTCAGGAAGAATTATTCTGCCCGAGGATGTCCGCGAAGAACTATTTACCGCGCTAACGACTAACTATAATGAGAGATAGCTAACTATCTCCAAAGTGAGTTTTATAAGTCTCTACCCCATTCGAGTTTTTATGGCCAAGATCCCAAAATCACATCCACGCTACCTGAGCCTGATAATGAGAGAAAAGCTCGTTGAAGGTGTCGAAAAAGGAATAGCTGTCCCGCAGGGTTTAATTGCCCATGGAAGGGGAGAAGCTTTCGATTATATCCTCGGCGAGAAATCTCACAGCTTTGCTCTCGAAGCTGAAAAAGCTGCTGTAGCGCTCATGCTCATTGCAAAACGCCCAGTAATATCTGTGAACGGTAATGTAGCATCACTTGTTCCTGATGAAATTGTTAAGCTGTCCAAGATCCTCAACGCACCACTGGAGGTGAATGTGTTCCACTGGAATGAAGGGAGAGTTAAACGAATAAAAGAGCATCTGGAAAGTTTTGGTGCTGAAGTGCTCGCTGCTGGAGATTCAGAACTTGAGGGAATCCAGCATGCAAGGAGAATTGTTGATAAAAGAGGAATCTACATTGCAGATGTTGTCCTTGTTGGTCTGGAAGACGGAGACAGATGTGAGATTCTCAAAAAACACGGCAAAAAAGTGATTGCAATAGACCTGAACCCACTCTCACGAACTGCCAGGATGGCAGACATAACTATTGTGGATAACGTCACGAGAGCAATCCCAAATATGGTCAAAATGGCTGAAGAGCTTAGAGACTTGGACAGGTCAGAGCTCGAAAAAATTGTAAAGAATTACGATAACAGGTGTGTTCTAAAACAGTCAATTGAGGCGATCCGCGATTATCTGACCGCCAAAGCTTCGGAAGTGCTTGGTTGAACGAGAAGTACAATCATTTCAATGATTTCTTTAATTCAAGGATTTTCTCCTTTATCAGCTCCACCACCTGGCGGTAAACCCTGATATCTTTTCCTTTTGGATCTGGAATGTTCCACTCAACAACTTTAATACCAGGAATGTTGGGGCATTCAACCCCACAACCCATGGTTACTATTATATCTGGTTTGCCTATCTCGCTTATTCTCTTTGGATGGCCATTCCAGTCAATACCCATCTCTTTCAGCACTTTTATTGCAACAGAATCGACCTCATTTACCGGATTTGTTCCAGCGCTCATGAATTTAATGTCCGGCATGATTGTTCTGGCTAAAGCTTCTGCAATCTGACTTCTGCATGAATTTTCCCGGCAGATGAATGCAATTCTCATATTACCCCTCTATAAATTTGGCTATGCAAGGGAGCCATAGGCCAGGCCGGCGAATGTTGAGAACAGTACAACGAGCAGAACATAGACTGCCGTCTTCCTGACACCCATTATCCTCCTGAGCACGAGCATATTTGGAATACTCAAGGATGGGCCAGCGAGCAGCATGGCTAGAGCTGGTCCTTTTGCCATACCAAGCTCAAGCAGAGATGTTACGATTGGTACCTCTGTAAGTGTTGCAAAGTAAACGAGAGCTCCTATAAAAGAGGCAATAAAGTTGGACTTTACGCTGTTATCACCCACATAACCCGCAACATAGTCTGGGGGAATTACTGCTCTGAATACACCTGCAAGAAAAATGCCAAAAAGAAGCCACGGTATAATTTGTCTTGCCAGAAACCATGTTTCATTCAGCCATGCTTTTATTTCCCATTCTTCAAATTTTGAAAGTGAATAACCAAGTAAGATAAGCAGAATGGCCAGCAGAATCATCCTTGTAACAAAATCCACACGCATTGAACCAACGATGAGAATTCCTACCAGAGATGCGAAGAAAAGAAGTAAGCGTCTATCACCTCTGCCACTACCACCAACGCTTTGCTGCATAGCGGAATCTCGTCTGCCTTCTTTCCCTTCGAAAATCAAGTGCATAATAAATCCTATTACGACAGAGAAACCTATTGCAGCGATTGCCCTTGCAAGACCAAACTCCAGGCCAAGCAGTCTTGCAGTATAAACGATTGCAAGCAGGCTTATCGCGGGTCCAGAATAAAGGAAAGTTATCGCCGGCCCAATTCCAGCTCCGTTCACATATATTCCCGCAAATAAAGGCAAAATAGTACACGAACAAACTGCGATAATTGTTCCCGAAATCGCAGCTATGGAATATGATTTAAACGGGCTCACATCTGGATGGAAATACTTCAAAACCATTTCCTTGTTAATCATTGCTGAGATACCGCCAGCTATAAAGAATGCCGGAATGAGGCAGGATAAAACATGCAGGGATAGATAATCAAGTAATGCTTCCAGTCCTGCCCAGAAGATTTCAGAGATCATTCTCTCAACGCCAGCAATTCATTTGTTATTACTCTTATCAGCTCTTCTCTCGTCAGCACCTTGCCCTGACTGACGAGTTTTCCATTGATGACAAGCCCGGGAGTTGCAAAGACACCATACTTCACGATGTCCTCAACTTTATCCACCTTTGTTATCGTTGCATTCACTCCAAGTTCTTTCAGAACGTTTCTCACATTTTCTTCGAATGCATTACACTTTGGACAACCAGTTCCAAGAATCTTGATCTCCATAAGATCATGTAAGATGGCTACCATCATCATAAAATTTTCGGGTTGTTGAAAAATTACGTAAATCACGCTACCTAGAACAAGCAAACACAGAAGGATACGCCATATACGACCGGTTAATTTTCCACAAAATTTAGAAATAGCTAAAAAGAAAAGATGGTTGATTGCCCATGAGCAACAGACGACGATACACCATCCCGCTTCTATTATCAGTTGCAGATGAAGTGCTCATAGCATTCATTGCTGTGATAGTTTTGCACGTATTTGGTCTGCTTAATGCAACATACGTCATATTACTGATAATTGCTCTCACCATTGTAACTCTGATCAAATTCAAGCTATTTCCATCGCACAACCCTACCACCGGAAAAGAGGCCATGATAGGTAAAATTTGTACTACTGCAACACATCTCACACCCTATGGTTTCGTGAAATACAATGGAGAGTTATGGAAAGCCAGATGTATAGACGGTGAAATTCCAAAAGGAGAAAGAGTCAAAATAGTTGGCATCGATGGTTTAACGCTTATTGTAAAGAGAGCCTAGCATTAATATGTCCCACAGATGTTTCCAGAGTATTCTGCCTTAGCTTTCCAAATCCCGTAACCACCCATACAAACCATAACGAAAACTACTTGAGATGTGAAAACTACCCCATTTTATGGAGCTCGATGCAAAAAAATACTACACATTACTAGTCAGGCCGGTGGTAGTAATAACAACGATTTCCGAGGATGGCAAAGTCAACGCTGCACCTTTCAGTTTTAACTCGCCCATTAGTTTCTCACCACCGCTTTACGGATTTGCCTGCAACCCGAAGCATGACACTTGGACGAACATAAGCAAAAACGGTGAATTCGTCGTAAACATTGCAGGAAAGAAGCTCGGCGAATTTATGCACATTCTCGAGCAGGACTTCCCATACGGTGTCAACGAGCTAGAAAAAGCAGGGTTAACAGAGGTTGCATCCAAAAAAGTCAAACCTCCGAGAGTGGAAGAAGCTATTGGATGGATTGAGTGTAAGCTGGAGAGCCATTTCGAAATTGGAGACCACATATGGGTGGTGGGGCGTGTTCTCGAAGTTGAAGTAAAGGATGAATTCTGGAAGGACGTAATTGATGTAAGCGAGGCTCTGTGCCACGTGAGCGGCGAATTCTTTGCCCAGAATGCAGAGATCGTTAAATACAAGAGGGCAAAGAGATAAACTCTTTTAATTTCAGGTCTTTCTACTTTTTTACCCAATTTATCCGACTGCACAGATTATAGAATGATAAAGCGGTCGCAAAATTTTTAAGCACTAATTTTAAGAAAAATACATTGTAGATATTGCCATCCACGCTTGACGCTTAATTCTATCCTGATAGCCCATAATTTTAAAATTTGAACTGGTGATTCTTATGAAGGCGGTTGTATTGGCTGCAGGACTTGGTACGAGGCTTAAGGCTAATGTACCAAAACCCCTTGTAAAGGTTGCTGGTAGAGAAATAATCTACAGAAATCTCAGTATTCTATCGGAGCTTGGAATAGATGAGTTCATTGTCGTAGCTAGAGATAAAAGAATTGAGGAATTCCTCATAAAGCACAGATTCAAATATAAAATAGTATGGAATAATTATCCTGAAAAAGGGAATGGTTATTCACTTTATCTTGCCAAGGATTTTGTTGACGATGACTTTGTGCTGATAATGGGCGATCATATTTACGAGAGAGCCTTCATTGAGAAGGCGGTTAAAGGAAAAGGATTGATAGGAGATAAAATTGCAAAATACGTTGACAAAGATGAGGCTACAAAGGTGCTGAGCAGAGATGGTAGAGTTGAAAAAATTGGAAAAGAGCTGGATGAATACGACTACATAGATACGGGTTTTTTTGTTCTCAGTCCTGATATATTCAAGTATGCCGAAGAGATTGTCAAGGAAAAGGGAGACGAAGAAGTAAAGCTTTCAGAAATTATAAGCAGGGCCAAGCCACCGGTAACAGAAGTTTCTGGCTATTTCTGGATGGACGTCGATACACCTGAAGAACTTAAAAAAGCCAGAAGAGAATTGATCAGACTTTCGGTGAAAAGCTATGGAGACGGAATCGTTTCCAGAACCATAAACAGGAGAATTTCGACATGGATCTCTGAAAAAATTGTAGATCATATAACTCCAAACCAAATGACTGTAATAACATTTCTGGTGGGTTTGTTCTCTGCTCTTCTCGTCTTTGTTAATCGTCCCCTAGCTGGAGTGTTATATCAGATAAGCTCGATTCTTGATGGAGTTGATGGAGAAATCGCAAGGGCCTCAATGAGAGAGAGCAGGGTCGGTGGGTGGATAGACTCAATACTGGACAGGTATGTCGACTTTTTATTCCTGCTGGCACTGGCAATTACACTAAACGACCTTAGAATGTGGATTGTCGCTGCCTTCGCAATATTTGGCTCATTTATGGTCAGCTATACCACTGAAAGATACAAAGCAGCATTTTTTGAAGACATATATAAGGAGATCAGACCAATGCGAGCTTTAGCAGGTAAAAGAGATGAACGAGTATTTCTAACCATGGTTTTCTGCCTGATTGGCTGGATTGACGAGCTATTCATAATTCTAGCTATTTTAACAAATCTCAGAGTTATTCTTACAGTATATCTTGTTATGAAACATAAAAAATCTGCCGAATTAAAGTAAGGTGAGCTGGAGCTACCTGTACATTCTCCTCTCTATTCTTTCAAGCCTTGCTTCAATTGGCTCAAGGTACGAAGCCAGCTTACCATCCAGCCTACTTTCAAGATCATCGGTATTTACTATAATTGCTCTTTTTGTACTCTCAAGCTCTTCCATAAGTTTCTGCATCCTCAGTTCGATGCTGAGTAGTAATCCTCCAAGCGAGAGGGTCAGCAGAAATGCAAAGAATATTACACTGCCATCAATTCTGTCGTATAGCGAGAGCCACTTGTATGTTAGCATTATTGCAGAAAGTACCATTAAGGCCGCAAGCACAATATCACGTGTATCCATTCACAATCACCTTCCTGATACTGGTGCATGATCCTATATATGTTTTTTGAATAATAATTATGTTTGCATTCTGGAACGTGTCCCAAAAGAACGCATAAGGAGGCCCAGCGTTTTTAGAGTGATACTGAAAATAAACTAAATTGTAAGAAATAAGTTAAATGAAAGATTAGAAAACAATCTGATAAGATTGAAGCAAAACGTCTGCATTCAACTTTCCATGGACGTACGTCTTACCTGTGGTTATATCCGAGATTACCACCTGAGCTGGAGCAAACAGACCTGGATCTATCCTGTAAAAGTCATAGTCTGCTGCCTTGAATATCTCGTAAAACGGTCTACCATAATCTTCTGACTCGCATGACGGCACACTTTTGAGTATTTCACTGTACCCTTCCACCGTCATGTAAACGCTTCCATAGTACAGTATGCTATCGTTTGTTGCACCCATTGCCTTCAGATCATCTTCAAGAACAGGAGCAACAGGACATCTGCCAACTGCACTGAGAATATCTCTGGGGTCATAGCCAAGTTCAGCCATTCTGTATACTGCAGTCTCTATCACCCTTCCTGAAACCTGAATGCTACCAACGATTGAAGCTGTTGGTGCTACAACAGCATAAACATCCTCGGGTTCTACATCACATTCCCTTGCAATATACTCGATTACCTCTTCGTCCGGAAGTTTGTTTGACTCGAGAGCGATTACAGCATATTCCGTGTCATCCTCATAATCTATGAGTTCGTACGTTTTCCTTGGTTTAAGAGCCAGAGCTCTTGCAGGGCCGCTACCCAATGCGAAATAATCGCCAACCTTGATCTGCCATCCAGCCTTCTGACTGCCGAGACAAGCGATTGCAGGATAATCGGTGTATTCTTTGATGAAAGCAAATGGAATGTCTTTTATCGTGTCAACATACAGATCGACATTTCCGAGCCCGCCCATGCATATCTGGGTATACATTACTCCCGCTTCGTAACTACCGGGGACCCTTACTCCACAGTCTATGACTGTGGCACCGTTTTTAAGCCTCTCTGAAAATATTTTCAGGTCTTCTTCGTAATCCAGCATGTCTTCCACAATATCTAAAGCCAGTTCATTCACACTGACCATTTAACCACCTAAATTGAAAAGCGGAGATGCTGGTACTTTAATATTATGATTTATCATTCAACATTGTAAATATTTCATGCTGAGCGGGCAATATGTAAAATTCTCTAGTTTTTTCGTTGCTTTATGTTTTAATCAATTTTGATCAAGGGTTAGGCGTGATTGTAAGAATTTTGGTGTCATTTGCAATTTGACGTCCTTTCAACATATTTTTTGAATAAAGTTTTGCCATTAAACTTTGAGAAGTTTGTAATGCCTCGCCTGTCCAAGTGCTTCCTCTTTCCTGTCTTTATGTGCAAAATGTATATCCACTGAATACTGTGGTGTGAGTCCAGCTCTCCGTTTGAGCTCCCTTGCAACAGATCTCTCCGTGCCCCTTGCTGGCGGATTCCCTGTCAGGACTAGTAAGTCGACATCGTGGGCTTTGTGTAACTCTCCCCGTGCAATGCTGCCGACCAGATACACTTCTGCATCTTCGAAAACTTCCAGTATTTGTTTCACAACACCATCAATCCATTTATACCAGTTTTTCACATTCTCCTCTCTCTTTTTGAGTCTGCAGTCCACGTACTCCTCTATTTTTCTATCCGTAACAGCTCTGTAAACTGTCTCAATCAAAAACGATGCTGAAACTAGTATCAACAAGACTGTTAAGCTCATCGCATCAGTCTTTGCCATTCTGTACACGAGTATCAAAAAAGCTGCAAAAGTTAGTATAGCTCCTACAATCGAAATGGCTGGATTTATCTTTACTTTATCGCGGAGCTTAAGTGCTGCAACGTTTACGAATAAAAAGATCAGTAGAAAACCACCGCTGCCAGCAATAGATATTGATTCCAGACTTGCTGTATTTGCGAGCAACAGGGAAATCAGGCTTATAATAAGTAATCCTTCATATGCCTGCTTCCATATCGGCTTCTCCACAACTTCGGGAAGTTGTCCATACTTCGCCACCATGTAGCTTGATCTCGCGGTCCCATAGAGAGTGGCATTTATCGCTGAGCTTGTAGATGCTATGGCAGCGAGTGTTACGAGCCAGAAACCAAATTCTCCAAGTGATGGCTTAGCTGCAGCAGCTAAAGCGTAATCCCTCGTCTTTATTATCACATCGTAAGGCAAATTTCCAACTGTAACTACTGCTATCATTACGTAAACTGCTATTACGAGTAAAACAGCAGCATAGAATGCTTTTGGGAGTATTGACGGATCCTCGACATCGCTGCCTGTATTTGCTATTAACTCAAAGCCCTCATAGGCGAGAAAGATTATCATCCCGCCAGCAACAACGCCTATTGGGTCAGCCCAGTTTGACGGCGATAGCTTGCCAGTGTTTACGAAAAATATGCCAGCTCCAGCCACTATGATTAGTATCACCAGTTTTAATGCAACCAGAATATCCTCTGTTCTTCCACTTATGACAGCACCCAGTGCATTGACTGCAGTAAATAAAACGATGACTAATGTAATTAGCACGTGCTTTGCCAGAGCTGTTGAGCCAAGAAAACTGAAAACGTTTGCTCCATAACTACCAAAAGCGTAGGCGTAGAGAGATATCATAACGATGTAGCTCGCAAGCAGCAGAATATTGAGGCCACCAGAAAGCAGTCCAACACCATACGCCCTTACGAGGAATTCTATTGTACCTCCCTCGCTTGGGTACCTCACAGACAGTTTAGCATACGAATATGCAGTCGTCAACGCAATTAAACCAGCCAAGAGGAATGATATTGGAGCAGCACTTTTTGAGAGTTGAATGCTTAAACCTAAAACTGCAAAGATGCCCCCACCAACCATCCCACCAACACCAATGCTGAAAGCTTCCCAAAAACCTATCTTCTCTCGAACCATCCTACCGCCCGATACTGTTTTTTGTCTTGCTTTCAAAACATACAAAAAAAAGTTTTTTTGTTGGGGATATATAACATGAAAGTCAAATTCGGAAAAGAGTATTTAAGAATGTAATACTGAATTAAACCATGGATATAAAATCTCGTGTGTGGTATCAGCAGCTTAAACCAAATATTTCCCCATAACCAAGTACGCCAGCTTAAAAGAAATCATAACGCAAGTATCTCCCTACCTTTATAGGTCAGGCTCGTCGTACAAGAAAACTGAGCGATATCTCAGAGGAGTTCGATGAAAAACATGTAAAGATCTCCAAAGAATTAGAAGAGATATAAGTTCAATTATCAACCGGCTCCAGAACAACAGGTGTTCCGTCTTCAACTTTCTTAAATTCCTCGACGTCTCCGAGCACCTTTCCAATAACGTTAACTGCACTAGCCGGCCTTATTTCATCTCCCTCACTCATAGGTGTTTTACCGAAGAAAATGCATATTGCTCTTCCTGGAATCCAGTATGCAACGTCCCCAAGCTCGACAACTTCCTTTGAATTTTCTTCTACATCCACTTCAACATCTGTCTCAAAATAAATCTCGTCACCCCATCTGTTTGCAATTCCCTTTATCGGTAGAGCTTCAACCACAGCTTTTACTGTTGTTGGAGCAAGATCTTCATAAAGCTCAGCCTCTCTGACCACATCTCCCGCCTTTATTCTGATTTTCATGTATACTGGGTGTGAAGGGATTGAATATCTATTTTTCCAAAATTCTGAGTAAAGTTTAAATATAACCACAAAATAATTATGAAATGAAATTTATGATAACTGAGAAAATTAAGATGGGACTCGTTCCAAGAAAAGTATTCTTCACAAAAGGTGTTGGTGTGCACGAAGATGCCTTTCTCTCTTTTGAACTGGCTCTAAAAGATGCGGGCATCAAAGACTTCAACCTCGTTAGGGTAAGCAGCATAATCCCACCCAATTGCAAAGTGATTGAAAAGGAAAAAGGACTCTCAGAATTAAGGCAGGGACAGATAGTATACTGTGTCATGGCAAAAATGACGAGCAATAGCGCTGGAAAAACAGTATATGCTAGCATCGGGGCAGCAATACCCGACAATACCAAACTGAACGGTTATCTCGTAGAAGACCATGGATGCTGCGAATCAGACAGCATGGATACTGGCAAACATGCAAAAGATTCTGCAGTTTATTTGCTCGAAACATCTTATGATGTAATGGCCGCAGTGAAAACGAATGTTGCTGTGAAGGCAGATGTAGAAGAGGGCAAATATACTACAGTCGTTGCAGCTGCTATCTTTGTGATGTAATTGTACTCACGCCTATTTGCAGACGTCGTTATGGCTTTATAAATTAATATATAATCAAATAATTAAAATTTAAAAATTAGGAAAAGGGGGAAAAGGAGTTAGAAAGCTCCTCCTTTAAATAGGGCGTTCTCTCTTTCGAGTACTTCGATGGCCTTCTCGATATCATCAACCCTCAGAATTATCAGAGCTTTATCGCCGCCAAAAGTGAATGCATAGACGTATTCGATGTTAATGTTCTCGCTACCAAGAGCCTTCGCAATCTTGTAAAGCCCTCCTGGCTCGTCTTCAACCTCAACTCCAAGTACATCCGTAAGAGTGACGGTGAATCCAGAATCCTTCAGAATTCTGTACGCCTCATCAGTCTTATCGACGACCATCCTGATTATTCCGAAATCTCCTGCTTCAGCTATTGTGAAAGCCCTGATGTTTATTCCTTTCTCGTAGAGCTTTTCCGTAACAGCGGCAAGCCTGCCAGGCTTGTTTTCAACAAAAACTGAAACCTGCTTAATTATTTTCTCTTCCATTTTTCCACCTCAAATCTTTCTTCTGTCTATTACTCTCTTCGCTTTGCCCTCAAATCTCTGCAGTGTTCCTGGGTTTACAACTTCAACATTTGCAGAAACGTTTAAAACACTTTTGAGCTGCTCTGCAATCTTTCTTTCTAGATTCAGAATGTCTGAAACTTTGTCGATGGATGCATTCTCACTCAGTTCCACCTGTATGGTCATTACATCCAGTCCGTCTTTAGTCCTGTCGAGAATGATCATGTAGTGCTCGCCAACTTCGGGTATCTGCATGAGCACATGCTCGATCTGGCTAGGGAATACATTAACACCCCTGACTATTATCATGTCGTCCGATCTGCCGAGAATTCTGAGTATACGCGGGTGTGTTCTTCCACATGCGCATTTTTCTTCTTCCATTATTGTTATGTCCCCAGTCCTCCACCTTATCAGTGGTAGAGCTTCCTTGCTCAGGGTTGTGACTACAAGCTCTCCCTTTTCACCTTCTCCAACCTGTTCTCCTGTTTCAGGGTCAATAACCTCAATTAAGAAATGATCAGCCCATATATGAAGTCCCTGTCTCTCAGTACATTCTGTGAAGAGAGGTCCGCTAAGCTCCGATGTGCCATAAACATCGTATGCAGTGATTCCAGTCTTGTCCTCTATTCTTTTCCTTGTTTCTTCACTCCATGGCTCTGCACCAAAGATGCCCATTCTCAATTTTGTGTCATTCTGGATGTCAACACCCATCTTTGACGCATATTCTGCAATGTAGAGCATGTAGGAGGGTGTACATGCAATTACTGCCGTTCGCAAATCCCTCATAAGTTCAATCTGCCTCTGCGTGTTGCCAGCAGAGGTTGGGAGAACCGTAGCACCAATCTTTTCTGCTGCGTAATGGAATCCAAGACCGCCTGTAAACAGTCCATAACCGTATGAAATCTGCATTATATCTCCACTTGTTACTCCACACGCTGTCAAGCTTCTGCACATGCATTCAACCCAAACACGTATGTCGTTTTCCGTGTATCCCACAACAGTGGGCTTACCGGTCGTTCCACTGGATGCATGAAATCTAACTATCTGCGAGATGGGTACGGCAAACATTCCAAATGGATAATTGTCCCTCAAATCCTGTTTCTTTGTGAATGGTAGCTTTGGCAGGTCTTCAAGCCCTTTTATGTCCCACGGGTTTATACCCATTTCTTTGAACTTCCTTCTGTAGAATGGCGAGTATTCATATGCGACATGAACCAGAGCACGCAGCTTTCTTTCCTGAATGTTCTTCAGATCTTTCTGGGGCATTTTTTCGATACTTGGACTCCAGTACATGGTTTTAACCTCCAGCCAGTACCTGCAGATGTCTGGAGGTTATTAACTTATAAAATTTGGCATTTTAAATGCAATTGCACGCCTTCAGAATTTTTATCTTTCAGCTTCATATCCAAAATCTTTCTTCACAACCTCTGCAACCTCTATGCCTGCCTTTATGCTTCCGTTCATGCTTCTTTCCGGATAGTTTGGTCTGGATGTCATACCTGCAACGTAAAAACCTTCAAGCTTTGTTCTGTAGGGCGTTATCTTTTTCAAATATCCTTTTTCGAATAACGGCCCACTATATTTAGCTTTGAATATCTTAATCCAGTTTATCGCTTCGCTTTTCAATCCAAACTTCTGCACGTCTTTGAGATACAGCCTTTTCAGTTCCTCTTCACTCCTATTATAAAGCCAGCCATCTGGCGTAGAATAGCTCGCAAGATAGATGACATGCTCGCCGTAATCTTCGAAGGGCATGAAGTGTGTGTGCTCAATTATAGCACCAAAAACCGTATCCCCTTTTATGTTTGTCCAGTAGATATCCTCCGTCACTGTTTCCTCCGCACCAATCAGCGCACAAACAGAGCTCTGATACCTGATATCAAGCAAATTTGCTGCCTTTCTTATTTTTTCATCGAGTTCGGGCAATGGGGCGGTATATATTACAGCATCAAAATCTTCGCCGTTTACACGAATTTTGTTTCCGGCTTTCTCAATTGTTTTGATTTCATCATTTCTGATCTCAAGATTTTCCCTCATTCTCTCGATGAGCTGGTAAAAACCGTGCCGTATGTATCCAAGCTCCTCTCCACTGTACTTCCTGTTGCTTCTTATTGCAACTCTTGCAAGCAACCAAGCATAACTAATATCCTTATAGCTATCCCCAAATTTGCTTTTGAGGAGGGGCATAAAGAAATCTTCAAGCAAATCATCTCCAAGCTCCCTCTTTATTCCATCCACGACGCTTACATCATCTTCAGATGAGTAATCTCTCTTTTTACTCATCAGAGTGAACATTGCAAGTTTTATTTTTTCTCCCAAGCTCATGTGAGGGTATCTCAAGATCTCGAAGGGTGTATTGAGAGGGTATATTTTACCATTTACAGCATAACCAACTCTGGTGGTTTTCCAAACGAGCTTATTTGAGAGGTTGAATTTTCTTATCATTTCGAGCAGTGCATCATCGCCTTTAAAGCAGTGGTGATAGAATTTCTCGATGCAGTAATCCCTGCAGTAGGATGCTGCAAGCCCGCCAGCATCATCTTTTTCAAATAACACCACTTCGGCGTATTCTTTGAGGTTGAGCGCTGCACTCATCCCTGTCAATCCCGCACCGACTATGGCAATTTTCATTCACTCTTGCCCCCGTACAAGGCTCTGAAAATGGTTGGTGAAATAAGGCATGTCAGTATTGTGAAAAAGATTACTGTTGAAGCTTCATCATAACTCAATACACCCAGATTTTCTCCTATACTCACGCCAGCAATCGTCAGGCTTAACTTGGATGTCTGAATGATCCCGATTCGCAGGGAATTCACAAGTCCAAATGTTGGGACAAAAATAAGAGACGGGACAATCTTCACTGCGAAGGCCATGAATACAAGAATTACGAGCAGATCGAAATTTGAGGAGAGGATTTTTAGAGGATCCATACTCGCTCCAACAGAAATGAAGAAAATTGGAATTAGAAAACCGTATCCGATACCATAGAGCTTCTCTTCGAGCCTCTCCCCTCCTCTGAAGATAATGGATAGCAATGCTCCAGCCAAGAATGCTCCGAGAATTGCTTCAACTCCGAGAAGATACGATAGGCCGACAAATGATACCATTATTGCCATTGATCCTCTCACACCCAGCTCCATTGGATCCTCTGTAAACCACCTTGACATGAACTCGGGGAAATGCCAAATTGCAAGCCTTCCAATATAGTATGATAGTAAAAAGACAAGAAAAATTCCAAATACTAAAAGTAGCTCGTATCCTGTTTTTCCAGTTCTCACACTTACGGCATATATTGTGAGAGCAAACATTGTAACAAAGTCCGTTATGAATGCTGCCACAAGTATTTGCTGACCCAGATTGCTTTTCACGATCCCCATTTCCCGAATTGTGGGAACGACTATTCCAACAGACACATTGGTTAGAAGGATTGCATACAGCAAATCCAGACCAAATGCAAGAGTGAGTAAATATGAGAACGACATTGACAAGGCTAGAAATAACAATCCAAGGTATGCAAATTTCTTTTTCTTCCGGATAATATTAATGTCCAGATCCAGTCCTGAAAGAAACATCAGGAATATCAATCCAAACGTGGAGAGGAACTCCAGCCATTCGCTAGACTCAATGATTCCCAGCCCATATGCTCCAAGAATCATTCCGGCAAAAACCTCTAGCACAACAGCAGGAACCCTTAACCTGTCGGCAAAAAGCGGGGTTGCAAATGCAAGTAATGCAATAGTAACAAGAGTGTAAACACCTTTCATTCTACCACCAGGACTGAAGAGGGTGTTTTTTCGACAATTTTCCACAGTAGGGGTTGGTCTATGTTTCCCAGGTCATTTTTCAGGGAGAACATTACTAGATCATAGTCTCTCTTTACTTCCTTAACCACTTCTATTATGGGGTTTCCTTTAACCAGCTCAATATCAACGTTTGAAACTTCGACGAGCTGATTTTGATACGGCAACAATTCTTCATCCAGAATGAGTACCTTAAAACCAACAGTGGGATGGGACAAAGCCTTCAAATGTGCAAAGAGCTCCGATGGGTCAGATGTGTTGACCACAACAAGTATTTTTGAATATCTTCTACCTCTTTTTGCAATCAGGAATGGTGGATTCAGGTACCAAGTAAAATCTTTTGTCCAGAGAGAGAAAATTTTCCTCCTCGGCGCATCAGTTACGATCAGGTCAAATTTACCTCTAACATGCTTTAGAAGTTCAACAATCTCACTCTCCCCAACTCCATCCAGCGAAGGCAGTTGATCTTCCAGGCTACATACAGAGAGTCCATTCTCCTTCTCCTTTGAGATGCCAAAAACCTCAGCGCCTACCTGCGACGCCAATTTACTGGCTTCTTCAACTACAATATCACGAAATTCGGGGTATCGGAAGATTACGAGTATTCTATCAAATGGATTATGCATTTGCTGTACTTCTTTACCACACACAGCTCCGATTACATCTCCTGGCTGAAGCATTATACCTGGAATCGGTCTGAAGAGCATCCCTTTCCTGAAAATAGAGATAACAGCACAATCTTCTTCAAGACTAACCTCGTGGAGTTCTTTCCCTGCAAGACCAGAATCCTCAGATACTTTCATCTCAAAATACTTTCTTCTGGCATTTGCAACAATGGTCAAAAGATTAGCAGCATTCGATTCATCACAGACAAGACCTATTATACCTGCTTTCCTATAATGGTGTGCTCTGGATGGGTCCACTATCCTAGAAACTATCTCCTTGGATCCCAGCCTTTTCGCAAGTTCCGCAACTTCGAGATTTACATCATCACTATCCGTAACAAGGATTACTCTTGCGTTATTTACGCCAGCTTTTAATAATATTTCTCTATTTCTTGCATCTCCATTAATAACCCTTAAACCCTCCCCCTCAAGCTCCTTTGCTTTTGCAGAGTCAATTTCGATTATTACGGATTCTGAACTCCTTCTGGCGATTTCTCTACCTATTTTTCCGCCTCCAACCATAATATTCATTGAATGTTTTTCTGATGATCTAGGTTATAAACTTTACCCACAGCAGGGGAGAGGGGTCCACATAAAACCAGGAATAAAAACTTTTCGCCACTCCGGAAGTTTAAAAATATTTTAAAATTTTTAACTAATATTATCCGGCAAAAGATCACTCAGCATTTCCTGCGGGCCGAGATTCACGTGGTATACTTTGCGTTTAATTTTACATAGTCATACGTCAGGTCGCAACCGATTGCATATCCCTCAGCATTACCTTTGTGAAGATCCACGATAAACTTGATTTCCTTACTGTTTCTCATAATCTCCTTGGCCTTCTTTCTTGTATCCATATTCTTTCCTCTGTCTACAAGTATAACAGATTCCCCATCCCCTTCAAGAATGAGTGTTAGATCTTCATCAACTTCAGCGCCGGAATAACCAATTGCAGCAACAACTCTTCCCCAGTTGGGATCATTGCCAAAGACGGCTGTTTTAACAAGTATGGATGACACTACGCTTTTTGCAGCTTTAAATGCGTCTTCTTCACTCTTAGCTCCCTTTACATACACCTCAATCAGCTTTGAAGCACCCTCACCATCTCTGGCTATCATTTTTGCAAGGTTGATGCAGACCTCATTAAGTCCCTTCTGGAAAATCCCCCTATCTACTTTCTTTTTACCTGTTGCAACTAGCAGAACCATATCGTTTGTAGATGTGTCTCCATCAACCACAGTTACATTGAAAGATCTATCCACGGCAATTTTCAGCATTTCCTGAAGCTCATTACTGTCGAAATCAGCATCTGTGAAAATGAACGCAAGCATGGTGGCCATGTTCGGAGCTATCATTCCAGCCCCCTTCGCAACTCCCGCAATAATGACGTCTCCGGTCTTAACAGCATATTCCTTTGTAAAAGCGTCTGTTGTGATAATTGCTTTTGCAAAGTTGTGCGAGGATTCTCTGCTCGAATCGAGCTTTGGGAAAATCGCTTCAAAGGTCTTTTCGATCCATTCCATATCAAGCTGAACACCGATTACACCTGTAGAGGCCACAGCTATTTTACTAGGATCAGTTCCCAGCTTTTCTGCAAGAATTTCAGCCATTCTTTTTGCATTCTTTATTCCCTGCTCTCCAGTGAAGGCATTCGCGTTTCCACTGTTTACAATAATTCCCTCTATTTCTCCTCCCTTTATGTGCTCTTTCGTCACTATTACCGGAGCGGCTTTTATTTTGTTGAGAGTAAAAACTCCTGCCACCTTCCCTTTACATTTCACAATACCCAGGCCATATTTTCCCTCTTTAACTCCACAGCAGTAAACACCATCAACATCAGTAATTCCAGCATCAACCCGTTCAATTTCCATAACCCAAGGCTAGTATTCAGTCCTTTTAATTTTTCCGATAGTGATTTATTTAATGTCCAAAGCTGGTAAAGTGTGCACGGAGACTTTTTGTTCAGGATAGCGAGGGAAAAAAATCTGCCACCAGAATCGTTAATCGACTTTGCTTCAAATATAAACCCGTTTCCACCTCCAGATATTCAGGATATTGTTAGAAGTGCCTTAAATCAGATCTTCTATTACCCAGACGATTCGTATAGCTGGCTTGTCGATGTGATAGCATCCTACCTGAAGTGCGAGGAGGATGAAGTAGTATTTGGAAATGGTTCAATTGAAATAATCAGAGGCTTTTTTGCAATGCATAAAGGCAGCGTTTTGATTCCCTACCCAACGTTCACGGAGTACGAGAGGTTTGCCCGCCTTCATGACATGCAGATTATCTCGGTCAGGTTCGACGTGGATGCCATCGTTCATGCCATTGAAGATAAAAAACCTCAGGCGGTTGTTCTCTGCAACCCAAACAATCCTACTGGAGATTTGATAAAAAGAAAGGAATTATGGGAAATAGCAGAGCTATGTGAGAAATCCGATATATCGTTGCTTATCGACGAAGCATTCATAGACTTTACCGGCAAGGGTTTTGATGGAGAAGCATTCATCGCAAGATCTCTTACCAAGATTCTGGCAATTCCCGGCCTAAGATTTGGATATGGCAGGTTTCCGCGCAGTTTTGCAAGGAAATTCCATGATGAGAGAAATCCCTGGAATGTAAACGTAATAGCGATGAGAGTTGCCGAGCACTACCTCCCAATGCTTGAAGAGTTCTCCAGAGAGGTTAGAAGAAAGATAGCAGACGAAAGGGAGTGGCTGAAAAGAAATCTTGAAAATATCGGTTTTAAGGCGAGAGGTAGTGCAAACTTCCTGCTTGTCGAGGGCAATATTCCAGCCAAACAAGTCTTTGAGGAGTTGCTCGACAGAAACATACTCATAAGAGTGTGCAGCGATTTTAAGGGTTTGAGTGAGAACCACTTCAGGGTTGCGGTCAAAAGGAGAGAAGATAATACACTGCTTATAGATGCGCTCAAAGAAGTGAAGAAATGATTTATTTAATCGTAGTTAAATCCCATCATGGATCGCTCAGTTCTCACAATTGCCGGATTTGATACGTGTGGTGGTGCTGGAATTCACGCAGATATTAAAACCATTAATGCTCTCGGTTTTCACCCATCTTCAGTCATCACCGCTATAACCTTCCAAAATACGTGCAGAATTTCGGGATTGATGCCTGTACCGCCCGATGTGGTTGAAAAGCAAATTTCAGCGATTCTTGAAGATCTGGACGTTGCTAGTATCAAGATCGGTATGGTCTGCAACATGGAAATTGCCAGAACCATATCAGAGAATATCAAGAAAATAGACGTTCCAAAAGTCCTTGATCCTGTTATAACTGCAAGTGTTGGATTTGAACTTGGTTCAAAGGAAGTGTACGAGGTTGTGGCAAGAGCTTGCAGTGTTATAACACCAAATGTTGAGGAAGCGATGCAGTTTGCCGGGGTGAAAATAGATGGTGTGGAAACCGCAATACAGGCAGCAAAGAAAATTGCAGAAAAGTTGGGCTGCTCAGTCGTGATAACTGGAGGGGGGCTTGGAGGGAAAGATGTTGTTTACGATATTCAGCAAAATGAACACTCCATAATTGAGGGAGAGCTTATTAAAGCAGAAGTGCATGGAACTGGATGCGTTTACAGCTCTGCTCTTGCCTGCTATCTTGCAAAGGGATACAGTCTAGATGATTCATGCCAGATGGCGAGAGAGTTCGTATTAAACGCCGTCAGAAAAGCAAAAACTGTTGGAGAATGTCTGCCAGTGGTCAACCCCTAACATGAAGAAAGATAATTTAGTGCTGTTCATCCGGTTCCTCAGGCATTAATATGGCGAGAATCAGGTAAAGTATTATCCCATAACCCTTCAGGATTGCGAGCGCTATGAACAGGATTCTAACCAGAGCAGGGTCTGCTCCGAAGTATTTTGCAAGACCACTGCAAACTCCGAACAGAATTTTATTTTTCCTACTTCTGTAAAGTTTTTTCATGCTTTTAGATAAAATTACACCATTTAATAAACTTTGCCCTTAGAGTAAAGTTTAAACAACGTAAAGACACTCGGCTGAAGGAGGTAATCTCATGCTCGATGTAGAGAAGTTTGTCCAGCAGGCGATACAGGAGATAAAGGAGAAGGTTAAGGATGGAAAGGCAATCATAGCCTTATCCGGAGGAGTCGACAGTTCAGTGTGTGCGACTCTCGCCTATAAGGCAATTGGTGACAGACTGATCCCTGTCTTCGTTGATACGGGGTTAATGAGAGAGGGCGAACCAGAGAGAATAAAAGAGATTTTTGGACACATGAATCTTGTTTTCGTTGATGCTAGAGATGAATTCTTCAATGCACTAAAAGGTGTAACAGATCCGGAGGAAAAGAGGAAAATTGTCGGAGAACTTTTCGTCAGGGTTTTCGAGAGAGTTGCTGAGGAGCACAACGCCGAATACCTCATCCAGGGTACGATTTACCCGGACATTATTGAGAGCATGGGTGGAATCAAGAGCCACCACAACGTTGGAGGATTTCCTCTCCACTACAAATTCAAGGATGTAATCGAACCACTCAGAGAGCTTTACAAGGATGAAGTAAGGATGGTTGCAAGATACCTCGGTTTGCCCGAGGAGATATCTGAAAGAATGCCTTTCCCCGGCCCGGGTCTCGCTGTAAGGGTTGTGGGAGAAGTCACACCTGAGAAGGTAGAAGTTGTGAGAAAAGCCACAAAGATTGTCGAGGAGGAGCTAAAGGACTATAAGAAATGGCAGGCCTTTGCAGCTCTGATAGGTAAAGCAACAGGTGTAAAAGGAGATATCAGAGTTTACGGATACATAATTGCTATCAGGGCAGTCGACTCGAGAGATGGTATGACTGCTGACCCGCTTGAAATCGATTACGAAAAACTGAAGAAAATTGCACTGAGAATTACAGGTGAAATTCCCGAAGTTGCAAGGGTAGTGTACGATATAACACCCAAGCCACCCGCCACAATTGAGTTTGAGTAATTCTCCAGCCTAGGAAAGTTATGCCGGAATGAAAATCTGAAAAAACACGCATATTTACCACTCTATTTTTTAAGAAATTAAAAATTCATAAGGCAAATCACCAGTGATCACCCCCACGTTGAACTGCCTATGATTCCTAAAGGCTTAAGCTGCCCAAATGACCTTAAGGACAGATTCAGGCAAAGAATCGGGTAATAATCGAGACACTTAAATAACCTGCTTGACTATCGTACAGGAAGGTGATGCAATGAATTGGATTGAAAGGGAGTCAAAAGCCCTCATTCAGTTTTACCGCCGTCAAAATGTAGTATTCGTAAAGGGAGAAGGATGCTGGCTCTATGATGAGAATGGCAAAAAATATCTTGATCTTGTGGCTGGTATTGCTGCAATCTCCATCGGGCACAGTCACCCTCAATTTATACGCAAAGTCTCTGAGCAGCTCCAGAAGCTTGTTCACGTCTCCAATCTCTACTACACAATCCCCCAGATACAGCTCGCTGAAAAACTCAGTGAGATATCCGGTTTAGATAGATTCTTCTTCTGCAACAGCGGAGCTGAGGCTGTCGAAGCTGCGCTGAAGGTTGCAAGAAAGGCAACTAGCAGGAAGAAGTTCATAGCTTTTACCGGCTCATTCCACGGAAGAACCATGGGTGCATTATCTGTAACATACAAGGAGAAGTTCAGAAAACCGTTTGAACCTTTGATACAGCCGGTGGAATTTGCAGAATTCAACAACATCCACGATTTGGAGAAGAAAGTTGATGAAAACACAGCAGCAGTAATTCTGGAGCCGGTTCAGGGTGAAGCGGGTGTTTATCCGGCTGATAAGGAGTTCATAAAAGAATTGTTTAGATTAAGGGATGAATACGGCTTTCTCATTATATTCGATGAGGTTCAGACTGGATTCGGAAGGACTGGCGAGTGGTTCGGGAAAGATCACTTCGGAGTTAAACCAGATATAATGGCAATGGCAAAGGCAATGGGTTCAGGTTTTCCAATAGGAGGAATAGGTGTAACTGAAGAGGTTGCCTCAAAACTCGAAAGCAGCGAGCATGCATCAACCTTCGGCGGGAATCCACTTGCATGCACTGCATCGCTTGCAACAATAGAGGTAATTGAAAGCGAAAAGCTTGTGGAAAATTCAAAGAAAATGGGCGAATATTTCAGAAAGAGGCTCGAGGGACTGGACAATGTTTCATCCGTTCGCGGACTTGGATTAATGATAGGTATCAATGTAGAGAATGCCCCAGAAATTGTTTCAAAGGCTTTGCAGAAAGGATTGGTGATAAATAACACATCTGAAAATTCACTCCGCTTCGTTCCTCCATTGATTATTAACAAGGAGGAGATCGATTACGCTATAGAAATTCTTGGTTCTATTTAATTATTATTTTTAAATACTTAAAATTAAAAGAAAGTTATTCACAGGGAACAATAAGCACAGGTAAAATTGAGTTTCTTGCCACTGTATCGGCTGTGCTTCCCAAAAGCAGTTCCTTCAGTTTGCTCTTACCCTTCTTACCCACAACAATCAGTGTGGCTCTCTTAACAGGAGCTGTGTTGAGAATCTCTCTTGGCGCAATACCGCTATGAACTTCCTTTTCAACTGGGAACTTGAAGAGCTTTTCGTATTTTTCAAGTTCGTTCATTGCCTTTCTCACATTTTCCTCGGTTTCTTCAACCTTTCCATAGTCTACAACGTGGAAGAGAATACCTTCTTTAACCACATCCTCAAATTTCTTGACGGCTTCGACTACCTTATCCGTACACGGTGAAAAGTCGAGCGCTATTAGCGGCTTCTCAAATACTCTCCTCGCATCCCAGAAGCATTTTATGGATTTTCTCCCCCTATCCCACTCGTACTTAACAAGCAGCACAGGTTTCTTAGCTGCTCTGGCAATATCTGACGCTGTAGTACCAATCAACATCTCTCTTAAAACGTTCTCACCCTTTGATGGCAGGAAAATAATGTCAACGTCCTCTTCCTCCGCAACCTTTGCAATTTCAAGCGCGGGAGTACCTAGTCTGACTACTGTTTTTGTATTAATTCCGATCTCTCTGAGCCCTTCAGCAATTTCATCAAGCTTTTCTTTACTTTCTTTCATTATTTTATCTACGACATCTACCGCTTCCTCAGTAGTTGGAACCATATCCACTACGTGTACGAGTATAAGCTCATTGGCTGCACCAGTGCTAAAGAATCTCGGTATACAATTTCCAAAAGCATATTCAGAGACCAATGAAAAATCAACCGGAAACAGCACTTTTCCAATCATTTTTTATCACCCCCAAATTTCGAGGTTTGTCGTAAAGAGTATATAAATTTTTACCCGAAGAAGAATGTTAAGAAATTAATCAGAATTACACCAGTGCCTAAAATCTCTTTATCTTCCGTTTTAACCCTTCTAAAATTTACCAGCATGCCTATTTTCCAGGATTAGTAAATATAATCATCAGGTTTTAAGTAGCAGAAAATACATATGAATGCAAAAAACATATGATTGGAAAAATAAGTTAGACATAAATTTCTTAAATATCACAGTAAATAAACGCAATCTTTAATTTGTCCTCAAGATGCTGGTTCTAATAATGAATCTTAGACATAGATTCAGAGGAGCTATCCTTAGTCTATCGATAGGCGATGCTTTGGGAATGCCTGTTGAAGGATTGTCTCCGGACGAGATAAGGCAGAGATTTGGTAGAGTTACGGACTTTCTGCCATCTCCGTTTGGAGATCTGAATGCAGGAGAATGGACGGATGATACTGAGCAGACGATCCTTCTTGCTGAATCAATACTTGAAAAAACGTATCTAAATCCAGAAAATTTTGCAGAGAAGCTTAAAGCCTGGGTCGAACTGGGGGTTAGGATTGGTCCAACAACGAGGAAAGCCATACAAAATCTCGCAGCTGGCATTCCGTGGAGCAGATCAGGAGTGTATGCGGATACATGTGGTGCTGCGATGAGGGTTTTGCCTATTGGCCTGGTGTATCATTTCAGTCTAGAGCTTGTAGAGAGGTATGCGGTAATATCTTCCATTGTTACCCACAGAAGCGATGCTGCGGTGGCTGGAGCTGTTGCTGTAGCAGTAGCAACTGCATGCGTATGTTCTGGTATGGGACATGAAAAGCTCATTGAGGAGGTTGTTGAAAGGACGAGCGATTATGATGAGTTATTGGCCGACAAAATCCAGTACTCATTTGATATTTCCAGTTTGGAGGTGGATGTGGCTGCTGATGAACTCGGAACGTCTATGTCTGCCTGGGATGCCGTACCAATGGCTTTTTACTGTTTCTTTTCTTCAAAGCGTTATGAGGAGTGTGTCCTCAAAGCCGTAAACGCTGGAGGAGATACAGACTCAATTGCTGCAATGGCTGGCGGAATGAAGGGGGCAGAAGTTGGAATTGAAGTCATTCCCGAAAAATGGGTTAAAAAAGTGAAAGATAGCGATTATCTAATTGAGCTTGCGGACAAGCTTTACGACCTGTACGAGAAAATCTCTGCCTAACTCTTCATTCTGACGTATTCGAATGCCGAGTTTGCGGCAATAGCCCCATCTCCACAGGCAGTTACAACCTGTTTCAGCGGGGTGTCACAGCAATCTCCAGCAGCGAAAACCCCTGGAACATTCGTTGCCATTCTTCTGTCGACCTTGATATATCCTGCTTGGTCTCTCTCAACTCCCAGGCTGGCAACAATGTCGGTTTCAGGCTTGATACCCACAGCTATGAACACACCATCCGCATCAACGACGAACTCTTCGTTTTTAATCCTATTAAGCAGCACAACCCTTTCAACCTTTTGATCTCCTTCTATTCTTACAACAACCGAGTTCCATATAACCGGTATCTCTCTCTTGAAGAGTTCCTCCTGAAGGACTTTGTCAGCCCTTAACTCATCTCTTCTGTGGACAAGTGTTACATCACACCCTATTTCCTTCAGGTAAATAGCATCGGTCACTGCAGTATTTCCTCCACCTATAACGAGAACCTTCTTACCTCTGAAGAAATTCCCATCACAGGTTGCACAGTAGCTTACGCCCCTGCCAAGAAACTCTTTCTCTCCAGGCACACCCAGTTCTCTGTGTGTTCCACCTGTTGCAATTATTAGCGCCTTTGCTTTGTAGGATCCAGATTCCCCTTGTACAACGAATCCATCATTGCCCTTTTCGAGCTTTTCAACGTTTTCGAATTTGTGTTTTGCTCCAAACTTTATGGCCTGATTCTTCATTTTGTCAAGCAGCTCAAATCCACTACCTTCAAAGCCAGGATAATTCTCTATATACGGAACAGTGGCAAGCTGTGAGGGCTTGACCGTTTCAAAGAAAGCTGTTTTTAATCCGTATCTTGCCGCATAAATTGCTGCTGTGAGTCCAGCTGGACCTGCGCCTACTATAATTACATCATATTCTCCAGTCATTATGACACCTCCACATCTTTTGCTTTCTTTCATTCACATAAAGTTTTGTGGGATGTTATATATTCAGCAAACTCGCGAAGAATTGTTGAGGGTTTCTTTCCTGTGATAAATAATAAACAAACAACTCTATTCTATAATTCTATCATTGGCAGCAAAAGCTTAAAATACAATTTGCCACTTCGCTGCGCGTGGTGATATTGTGCACTATACAGTTCTGCCATTCGCAATAGCAGTAGCAATCCTATTGTATGATGCGTATCTCGTTAAGAGAAAATCCCTCAAAAAGTGGTATCTGCTTGGTTATTGTTTAGTCTTTTTAGGGTTTGTACTGTACGTTGCTTCATTCATTTTTGATGACTTCTCTCTTAAAGAAGCATTCCTCCATTCATCAAAAACTCTGAGCACGGCATTTAAGCTCTTAGCTTCCTGGAGTGGTAGTGGGAGTTCAATAGTGTGGTGGATGTTCTTCTTTTCAGTTTTTGCTTTCTTACACAGACTTTACAAAGAAAACAGAAGTGGGTATGCCAGTTTGTTCGTGTGGTACGATGTACTGCTCATAGCACTTTTCGCAGTTGCATTGTTGAATGATGCATTTGCCTCCTTGGACACGTCACCGAAAAACGGCATAGGACTGAACCCACTTCTAAAAAGCGTATGGATGTATTTTCACCCACCTGCAACACTTCTCGGATATGCGTTAGGTTTGCTCGTTGCTGCCAGCGCTCTTGCAGGTGTGATGGACAGATTCATAAAAATAAATATCGGCATTGCATGGCTCGTAATAACTTTGGCCAATATTCTTGGAGGAGTATGGGCATATGTAACTCTTGGGTGGGGAGGATACTGGATATGGGATCCAGTTGAAACAGGATTGCTCCTTCCGTGGCTAACTTTGGCTGCATACTTCCATTCAACAGTTTTCAGCAAGAATTTGAGACGAGGAGTTCTTGCACTAACTGGATTTGCCATAGCCTATGCAGCTTTTATCACGAGAGGTGGAGCATATTCACCACTCCATGGGTTTTCCGGAATATCTCAGGGAGGTTTGGTCATTCTTTTAATCGGGCTGCCGTTTCTTGTAAATGCATTAAGAGGTTTATATGCTTTGAAACTGGATGAGGTAAAGAAAAGTCCATATACGCTGTTTATGAGTATCGCAATGTTCTCACTGCTGGGTATATTTCTAGTCTCATTTACAGGTCTGATTGCACAGAGCCTGCATTATCTGATAACTGGCAAGGGGCTGGATATTGGCACGGATTACTACAACTATTTCAGTCTCCCTTTTGTAATAGCGTTCCTGTTAGCGCTGCCCGGATGTACGAACTATATTGGGAATGTTAAGGAATACTTTACGAAATTCATTCCTGTTTTAGCAATATCGATAATAATGGTACTGGCAACAACGGCAGGAATGCTGACATGGTGCGAAAAATCGCCAACAGCTACCAATGCGGCAATCTCCCTCACATTACCTGTTGCACTGGCAAGCCTTTTTGGAGTAGGAGTGGGGTTTATAACTGAGATACGCAGAAGCAGATTTGCATATATGGGGTTGAGAATTCTCCACATTTCAGTACCTTTGCTAATAATAGGTATCCTCATCAGCGGTCCATACACTTCAAACCAGGCACTATTCAAACCAATTGCATTAGCTACTGGAGAAAAGGTCGATTTAGGGGATTTTGAGCTGGAGTATGTTGGAGTCGAATTTATTGGGCCAGTAGGGAAGATAACACCACCTTTGGGCAAAGAATATGCTAATCTTGAAGTCCCAGAAGAGAGCATAGCAGTTCTGAAATTCAGAGTATACAGAGGATCGGAGACAGAAGATGTACATATGAAGGTAAGATTCAATCTTGGAGCAAACCTAGGAGGGATGGGAGGTATAATCCCGGAGCCTCTGGTTGTGGGGGCAGGACTGGACGAGTACTACTTCGTCATACCTACAGTATATGCAATGGATCTTCTGTTATTCCACTCAAAATTGCTCTGTGAGGAAGCCCAAAAAGATCCTCAAAACAAAGATATGTATATGCATCTAATAATGTTCATGGCAATGCGCATGGATGTGGATTACAATATCCTGATAGATTCTGCTCATTTATGGAGTCCTGAAAATGCTTACCTCCAGCAAGGAGTTGTCTTATTGTACAAGAAATCACCTCTGATAAGGCTTGTATGGATATCTTCGGCTCTAATGATAGTAGGAGGAATCCTCAGCGTTATTTTGAGGAACAGAGACGTGGAAAAAATCAATTAAAATTCGAGAATGATGGTAACAATGCTACCAAATCCATAAATTTTTAATTTGAATTTGATTAAGTGGGTAAATCCCGATAATGTTCGGGAAAAAATAGATTACAGACAATATGGTTCAGATGGAGGGGTCAGAGATATGAACTTCAGCAGATTATTAAAACTCCTAATCGTTTTGTTGGTAGTAGACATTGCCACCATGTTCTACTGTGCATTTTATGGTCCTCATCCCGAGTTTTTACCCGGTGGAGGCGATCCCACCTCTTATAGAATAATATTCATTCACGTTCCTGCATCATGGAACATGTATGTGGCGTTTACGATAACCCTCATCGGAAGTCTACTATACCTCCTAAGAGAGAGAGTCCACTACGATGTTCTTGCCTATACCTCGGCAGTTCTTGGAGTGATATATGGAATCGGAAGTATTACAACCGGCATGATCTGGGCAAATGAGGTATGGGGCTTACCTTGGAGCTGGGATCCCAGACAGACAACAACCCTCATCGTTCTCCTGTCTTACATCGGCTATATCGCGCTGAGAGCATCCATTTCAGACATTGAAAGGGCTCGAACGCTTTCATCTGCATATGGGATCGCTGCATACGCAACCCTGCCAATAAGTTACCTTTCGGCTGTAACCTTTAAGAGTCTTCACGAACAATTACCAAGCCAGCCCCTAAGTTCTGAGGCTCACATGCTTCTGGGAATCCGAGTCATACTATCATTTGCCGTTTTTCTGGTGATACTTGCCATTTATAACAAAAGAGTTAGAGAAAAGCTGGAGGTGGAGTGATTGTACTGGGGCGTCTATCTGGCAGTAGTGATATATATCATACTGCTGGCCATATCCATATCCATAGCAAAGAAGGGGGTTGTGGTTGGCGGTGAAGAGGAATAATTTGGTCTTGGCTGTGATACCCCTGATGCTGGCATTCGCAGCTATAGGATATATTAGCCTGTATTCCTCGTCCTACCTGGAAGTTTCAGATCTGAAAAAATATGATAAGCCTGTGAAGGTATCTGTTATAGGAAATGTTACCAAAGGTAGCGTTCGTTTTGTTGATGGTCGTCTTGAATTCACAATTAATGACGGTAAGAATTATGTCAAGGTTGTATACCCTGCCTGGGTGCGGCTGGATAATGTTTCCGGCTACGGACAAGCTACTGTGAAGGGCATATACTATCCAGACAGGAACGTTATAGAGGCAAGCATGGTGCAGTCCAAGTGTCCATCCAAGCAGGAAATGGCTGCTTATAAGGAAGAGCAGTAACGGTTGGTGTTCCCTTGAACGCGATTTTGAGAATAGACAACGTATGGAAAAAGTTTAAGGGGAACTGGGTGCTGAAGAGAATAACCTTCTCAGTTAAAGAAAACTCGGTAATAGCATTAGTAGGTAAAAATGGTTCTGGGAAAACTACCCTGTTGAAAATAATATCTGGACTGGTGAAGCCCACAAAAGGGAAGGTCGAGATACTGGGTGAAGACGTTCACAGAGGAAATGGGAATTACAAGTGGAAGATCGGCGTTCTGCTTCATGAAAACATACTGTATGAGGAGCTTACAGTCGAGGAGAACCTGAAGTACTACGCCAGAATTTATGGACAAAAAGATCTTGGGGGCATAGCAAGTGAAGTATTTGAAAAGCTTGGACTTGACAGGTATTCAGGCACCAAGGTGGGGCATCTATCTTACGGATGGCGGAAACGTGTCAATCTTGTCAGGGCCTTGATAAACGATCCTGAAATAATATTGCTGGACGAACCCTTATCGGGACTAGATGAGGAAGCTGAAAAGATAGTGTCAGAAATAATAGTCAATCTCTCAAGGGACAGAACAGTGCTGTTTACAATCCCGAACAGGCACGATCTCGTCTCATCATTGAAGAATATTGATGCCAGAGTTGTCGAGCTCGTTGACGGGAGGGTCAATGCTTGAGTAAATTTTCCCAGGTTTACTGGATGCTGGTAAAAGATCTGATGGTTGAGAGCAGGCGTGGATTTGAGATACTGGCTTCAATGGGGTTCATTTCTGCTGCAGCACTGGTAATCGCCCAGGCAGCATTTGAGAGTTTAACTCCAAAACTGGTAATACCCGCATTCTGGATTACCATACTCTTCATAGCAATATTCACGTCAACAACGGCATTTGTAAGAGAAGCTGATAAGAAAACATTGCCTGGTCTGAGGTTAATACCAATATCACCCTCGGTAATCTTCCTTTCAAAAACCCTTTTCACATTCCTATTAATTCTCGGGCAGGGATTCATAGAAATTATACTCCTGGCCGTATTTTCCAGTCAATGGTATCTGATTTCCGACAGGGTGCTGATTACATTCGTTGTATCGTCGCTGCATATCTCGGCAATTGCAGCATTCGCTTCAGCACTTGTAATGTATTCTGAAGGTCGAGCGTTTCTGATTCCAATGCTGATATTCGTGCTCACTGCTCCAATAATACCAACAGTACTGACGCTTGCAAATCCGAGTTACCCCTTTGAGATGGTGACTTTTGCAATACTACTGCTCGAAACTCTAATTATGGTTACTGCCACGGCTGTACTGTCTGAGTTTGTGCTGAGTGTTTAGAGATAAACTCCGGCTGACAAACTCCGAAAATATATCTGCACTCTACAAATAAGGAGATAAATAAAAAAGATCATGGGACGAGTCTCTGCCTGTCTCTCGGAAACATAATTGCTTCTCTTATGTTCTTGAGTCCTAGCATAGACATCAGCAGTCTTTCTGCACCAAGTCCCCATCCTGCATGTGGCGGCATTCCGTAGCGGAAAGCTTCAAGGTAAAAACCAAAGCTTTCAGGGTTAAGACCACACTCGGATATTCTTTTCACAAGGAGGTCGTACTGGTGAACTCTCTGTGCACCACTGGAGAGTTCAAGCCAGCCATGCATGAGGTCGAAGGTTTTGCTTATCTCAGGCTTATCTTCGTATGGCATTGCGTAGAATGGTTTTGTTTCTGTGGGCCAGTCCACGATAAAGTAATGCCCCCCAATACTCTCGCCAATGATTTTGAGTGCTGCAGTCGTTAAATCCTCGCCCCACGGTATGTCTTCTCCACCTTCTTTAGCAATCTCCAGAGCTTCATCGTACGTTATTCTTTCAAATGGTGTTTCTGGAACTTCAATCTTGACATCGAGCCATGAGAGGTATTTCTGGCAGTTCTCGTAGACATCCTCGTAGATCCTTGCAATCAGCCTTTCAAGAACGTCCATGACTCCTTCGTGATCCATAAAGCTTGCCTCAATGTCTATTGATATTGCCTCGTTGAGGTGTCTGACGGTGTTGTGCTCCTCGGCTCTGAAAATCGGACCGATCTCGAAGACCTTCTCAAGTCCGGCAGCCATTAAAACTTGCTTGTAAAGCTGGGGGCTCTGGTTGAGGAAGGCTTCCTTCTCAAAGTAGCTTATGGGGAAAAGCTCTGTTCCACCTTCCGTAGCAGTCGAAACGATTTTTGGTGTGTTTACCTCTATGAAACCCTCCTCGCTGAGGAATCTGCGAACACTCTGCAGCATCTGATGTCTTATTCTGAATATCGCCTGTATCCTTGGCTTCCTTAGGTCGAGATAGCGGTGGTCAAGACGGGTGTCAAGCTCTGCAGGAACTTTCTCAGCAACATCGAGCGGGAGAGGTGCATCTGCCTCATTTAAAACTTCGAGTGACGTTGGAATTACCTCGTAGCCTGTTGGAGCCTTTGGTTCCTTCTTGACAACACCTACCACCTTTATAACGCTCTCTCTGTGCACTTTCTTGGCTCTCTTGAAAATTTCTGGATCAACCTTCTTTTTCGGCAGTGTAATCTGAATAAAGCCTTCCCTATCTCTCAAAATAATGAAGACAAGTCCACCGAGATCTCTTACTTCATGAACCCATCCGTAAAGCGTAACCTCTTTTCCTACGTCCTCTTCACCGACATCACTACTGTACTTCCTCATCTCAATCTCTCCTCTACAGATTTAGCATGGAATTGTAACCCTTCCGCATTTGCTAGCCTGATTATACTTTCTCCAATTCTTTTCAGGCCGTCTTTTGTGAGCATCTGATATGTGATGTGCTTTAAAAATGTTTCAACGCTCACGCCGGAATACATCTTTGCATAGCCTGAAGTAGGGAGGATGTGGTTTGTTCCCGATGCATAGTCACCAGCAGCAACGGGGCTGTACTCTCCAATGAATACGCTGCCTGCATGCTTTATCTTTTCAATGTATTTCTCTGCATCATCAAAAACCATGGTAAGGTGTTCCGGAGCAAATTCATTCGAAATTTCAATGGCTTCGTCAATGCTCTCTACAATAGCTATTTTGAGATTGTCCAGACTCAGCTTGTCTTCTGCTATATCCTTTGCTTCCTTCTCAATTTCCTCAGCCAGCTTCTTTGAGGTTGTCAGAACCACTGCAATGGCCATGGGATCGTGCTCAAGCTGTGCTACGGCATCAAGAGCGATGAATCTTGCATTTACAGTTTCATCGGCAATGATCAGAATTTCAGAGGGGCCGGCGGGCATGTCAATTGGTACATCCTTCTGAACGAGCATTTTTGCAGCGGTAACATATATGTTTCCAGGTCCAACTATCTTTTCAACCTTCTTTACCGTTTCTGTGCCGTATGCAAGAGCAGCAATGGCCTGAGCACCGCCTATAGCGTAGATTTCGTTAATTCCGGCAATATCACATGCTACAAGCGTAAGCGGTTTAACTCCGCCTTTTTCATCTGGCGGGGTGCATGCTGCTATTCTCCTAACACCAGCTATTGAAGCAGGTATTCCAGCCATCAGGGCTGTTGATGGGTAACTTGCTCTTCCACCCGGGATATATATTCCAGCAGAATCCAGCGGTACATACTTCTTTCCAAGAACCGCATCACCAAAATCAAGTCTCATATCTCTTTCAACGGAAGTTACTGAGTGGAACTTAGAAATGTTCTCTTTCGCAACTTCAAGTGCATCGATGATTTCGTCATCAACTACTTCGTAAGCGGCATCAATTTCCTCTTCGGGAACTCTGATGTATTTCAGCTTGACACCATCAAATCTTTCGGTTAGCTCGATCAGAGCTTTATCTCCTTCCTGTTTTACTTTTTCTACAATTTCTTTTACTTTCTCGATATATTGATCGAGTGCAGCTTTTCTTTTCATCTTGAGAATTTCTGTGCTGTTTACAATCAATATCAACACCTCCTGAGGTCTCAATGCTGGATGAATTACGTTATTAAAAATTCACCGATCAGGATGCTACTTTTATCTTTTGTTATCTTCCCAGCAATGCCGAAAACATGAGATTTCATGATATTGGAGAGATATCGATGTGAAGCCAAATCAGAATTAAATTGCATATGGTTATTCAACCAACCTCTGCGAATCCTTAGCCCATAAATCAAAATGTTCGGAATTACTGCAAACCACAAGTCAGTCACCCAATTTGTATTCAACTTTATAAGCATCATAGATGCGCCAGTAACAATGAATACTCTATACAAACTTCTCCTAAGACTTAATGACACAAAATCCCGGATAATAACAAAAGTTTTAAGCATTACATAAATAGCTCCATAAATGGCAAAAGACCCTATTGAGGTAAGTCTTAGTAGGGAGCTCACTCTTTTTGATATAACTGCCATAGGCATTGCAGGAATGATTGGAGCAGGTATTTTTGCGTTGACTGGTATAGCAGCCGGTATTGCCGGCCCAGCGTTAATTCTAACGTTCCTGCTTAACGGTATTGTGGCTACTCTTACAGGACTCGCTTATGCAGAACTTGGATCATCCTTACCAGAGGCAGGTGGCGGTTATTTATGGGTAAAGGAGGCCTTGGGTGATTTCTCCGGATTTCTTGCAGGATGGGTGAGCTGGGCTGCACACAGCATTGCCTGCGCTCTTTATGCCGTAACCTTTGGCGCTTTCTTTTCCGAATTCATAGTAAATTTTCTTGGCTTTTCATATCTTCCACAATCCATTATCTCCAAGAGTCTAGCTATTTTTGCTGTATCAATTCTCACGTATATCAACTACCGTGGGGTAAAAGAGAGCGGAAAAGTCGGAGGATACATAACGCTCTTTAAAGTTTCAATCCTCGTCCTGTTCATATTTTTCGGCATATACAGAACCATATCAAAACCTGATTGGATTTCGGCATTTGTAACGCCATCATTTATGCCACATGGATTATCTGGAATTCTTGCAGCCATGGGTCTCACATACATCGCCTTTGAAGGCTATGAAATAATAGTGCAGAGTGGGGAAGAAGTGAAAAATCCGGAGAAAAATATACCAAAGGCGATAATATTGTCTCTCTGGATTGTCGTCGCTATTTACATTCTCGTGGCGTTCTCACTAATTGGTTCTGTCGAATCCGATATACCCAGCTGGATGTATCTGGGTGAACTCGCTGAATATGGCCTGATAAGAGTCGCAAACCAGATAATGCCATTTGGCTCGATTTTGATAATTGTGGGAGGTCTAATTTCAACAATAAGTGCAATGAATGCAACAATATATTCTTCCTCCCGTGTCGCATTCGCAATGGGGAGAGACAGTCTTCTCCCAACTACACTTTCCAGAATACATGAAAAAAGGAGAACTCCTTACTACTCTATTTTCTTCAGTTATCTAATCATATCCGCCATGGCTCTAGCTCCAATTGAAGCCGTTGCCTCCGCAGCAGATCTGATGTTTCTTATTCTTTTCATTCAGGTAAATTTTGTATTAATCGTGCTGAGATACCGTAGACCTGATTTGAAGAGGGCATTCAAGATGCCCTTTGTACCGTATTTGCCCATTTTAGCAATTCTTTCACAGATTATTATCGGATATTACCTCATTACTGAGCTGAAACACGGTAGTATTGTGTTTGCAGCCACTTTCTTCTGGATAACTTCCGGTATACTCATTTACTTCGCTTATTCTGAAAAGAAAAGAGCCCATAGACTGAAGGAACTGATCAAAATAGTATATGAGGAGAAACCCCTCAAAGAAGATGTGGGCTTTAGAGTTCTTGTCCCTGTGGCCAATCCCGCTATAGCCTCAAAGCTTGCAAAATTTTCAAGCATAATCGCAAAAGAGAGAAATGGAGAAGTAATACTACTCAATGTCGTAACTCTTCCGGCCCAGACACCTCTATCGGCAGCAAACAAATATGTTGAAACATCAAAGAGCTTTTTAAAAGAGATAATGAATTTTATCGATGTTCCAGCAGGAGGTATCATAAAAGTTGGCCACAGAGCTTCAGAGGCTATTATGAATGCTGCGGAGGATGTAAAACCCAATCTAATAATTCTCGGCTGGAGAGGCAGAACTTTCAGAAAAGATTTTGTCCTGGGAAGTACAATCGACCCAGTTTTGCTTAGAGCAAAATGCGACGTAGCTGTAATCAGATTTGAACCAAGTAAAAGCTGGAAAGAAATTAAAAGGATCTTGATTCCTACCGCTGGTGGGCCACACGCCATCCTAGCCGCTGAAATTGCAAGAGATATTTCAAGACATGAAAGGGCCGATATAACATTAATGCATGTTGGGAGGAGTGAAGAGGAGAGGAGAAGAGCTGAAAAAATATTTGAGGAAACAGCAAAACCGCTTGAAGGTATAAAAATCTCCAAAAAGTTTGTAGTTTCACCAAATGCAGTAGATGCAATTGCAAAGGAGGCAGAAAACCACGATCTCGTCCTGATTGGAGCTACCAACGAACCTTTCTTAAAGAACTTTTTGATGGGTGTATTTCCCGAGAAAATAGTGAATAAAACCTCTAAAACCGTTGTTATGACGAGGAAGTGGGTTAAACTTGTGGATATCATAAAGAAGTAAATTACGTAATAGTCATTGTTGGAAAAGTTGGAAAATGTATATGTATATCTCCCCAGCATACGAAATATCCAGCTATATCCAGCCTTCTTTCATAGTGTATATCCTACCGAGAAGAGTTTAGTGAGCGACCATCCGATAGGAAATGTGAGTAAATCTAACAAACGACAATTGTAGACACATTCACGATTTTAAGTTTTAACATGAATATACAACACCTCCTATAAAAAACTTATTTAGAATTTCAACTATAGATTTATATATTTTTGAAAAGTAAGTCCAATATATTTATATATTTTCAGGTTGTAGTTAAATATGGTGTCATAAAGTGTGTTGTAAAGAAGGTATTCCCTTGATTGGGGACAAAGTTCCGGAGTTCAAAGCACAAACAACAAAAGGCGTAATAAATTTCCCAAAAGACTATGAAGGAAAGTGGGTTGTTCTGTTCAGCCACCCCGCAGATTTTACGCCTGTTTGTACGACTGAATTTATTGCCTTTGCCAGACGATACGAGATGTTTAAGGAGCGAAATGCAGAACTAATTGGTCTGTCCATCGACCAGGTGTTTTCCCATATAAAATGGATTGAGTGGATAAAGGAAAAACTGGGTGTAGAAATACCATTTCCAGTTATAGCCGATAACACCGGCAAGATTGCAACACTATTTGGAATGCTACATCCAGAAGCTGCAGAGTCGCAGACTGTTAGGGCAGTATTTATAATCGATCCCAACGGGATAATTAGAGCTATCCTCTACTATCCTCTCTCAGTTGGCAGGAACATGGATGAAATACTCAGATTACTGACAGCCTTACAGGTAAGCAGCGAGAAGGGTGTCGCATTACCTGCTAACTGGCCTGATAATGAGCTGATTGGGGATAAAGTCATAATTCCACCAGCTACAAGCGAGGATGAAGCTAAAGAAAGGCTGAAGAGGTATGAATGTTTTGACTGGTGGTTCTGTTATAAAGACCTGCAAGAATAATTTTCCTATATGCGAGGTAAATAATATGACGGAATTAAAGCAGATATATAAATGTATGGTTTGTGGAAATATAGTTGAGGTTTTGCATGCTGGAAAAGGAAAACTTGTTTGCTGCGGCAAGCCTATGGTGTTGCTTGAAGAAAAAACGGAAGATGTCGGGCACGAAAAGCACGTGCCTGTTGTGGAGAAAGCAGACACTGTAAAGGTTAAGGTTGGCAGTGTTCCCCACCCGATGGAAAGCGAACACTACATAGAGTGGGTGGAGATAATTGCAGATGGTAAAGTTTACAGACAGTTTTTGAAGCCCGGAGAGGAGCCGGTAGCTGAATTTGAGATTAAGGCAGATAATGTGGTTGCAAGAGCTTACTGTAACGTTCACGGTTTGTGGAAATCGGGGTGATAGATATGGAGACGATAAAGAATCTTGTAAAAGCCTTTATTGGTGAGAGCCAGGCGAGGAACAGGTACACCTTCTATGCGAAAGTTGCGAAGAAAGAAGGATACGAGCAGATCTCGGAGATTTTTGAAATAACAGCAGAAAATGAGAGAGAGCACGCCAAGGCCCTCTACCAGATGATTCTCAGCATAGCCGAGAAGACTGGCGAGAAGATTGATGCTGTAACGGTTGAAGCTGAAGCACCGATTGCCTTTGGAACTACGGCAGAAAACCTGAAGGCGGCGATTGGTGGAGAAAATTATGAGCACACAAAGATGTATCCTGAGTTTGCAGAAGTAGCAGAAAAAGAAGGGTTCCCGGAAATAGCTGCACGTTTGAGAGCAATTGCTAAAGCTGAGGAGCATCACGAGGAGCGCTTTAAGAAGCTGCTGAAAGAACTTGAGGCTGGCACGCTGTTCAAGAAGGATAAGGAAGTTTACTGGGTGTGCAGAAAGTGTGGCTACGTTCACTACGGCACTGAGCCACCTGAAAAATGCCCGTTATGCAGACATCCGAAGAACTACTTCCAGCTGAAATGCGAAGAATACTGAACGGTTTAGGTTTTTTTGCTTTTTTTCTTTTTAGTTTAAGTTAATTAACAATCGAGAGGTGATAAATTGCCTTTAGAAATAAAGGAGAATGTATACTGGGTTGGAGCTATAGATTGGGAGGAGAGGGATTTCCACAACTTTGAGATCCCGAGAGGTGCTACCTACAATGCATACCTTATTGTGGATGATAAAGTAGCCCTTGTTGACACAGTCAAGCACAAGTTCTTTGGCGAAATGCTGAGGAGAATAGAGGAAATTGTTGATCCAAGGGAGATAGAATACATAATTTCAAATCACGTTGAAATAGATCATTCAGGCAGTTTACCCTATATAAAGAAAATTGCAAAGGATGCAAAGGTTATAGCAACCGAGAAGGGAAAAAGAGGTCTCTGCAAGTATTACGACTGTGCTGACTGGGAATTCCAGACTGTTAAGACAGGGGATGAGATCAAGCTTGGAAAGAAGACGCTTATGTTCATAGAGGCTCCAATGCTTCACTGGCCAGACAGCATGTTCACGTATGTAAAGGAAGACAAGCTTCTACTACCAAACGATGCCTTTGGGCAGCATATAGCGAGCGCTGAGCGTTTTGATGAAGAGCTTGGAGTTGAAGAGGCGCTTTACTGGGCTAAAGTCTACTATGCGAACATTCTCATGCCTTTAGGAAACCTAGTAAACAAGAAGCTCAATGAGTTGAGCAGCCTTGAAGTGGATATGATTGCTCCCAGTCACGGAGTAATATGGAAGAACCCAGCTAAGATCATAGAAGCATACAGGAAATGGGCAAACTTTGAGGCCGAAGAGAAAGTCTGCATTGTTTACGATACCATGTATCACAGCACAACTCTTCTTGCGAAAGCCATTGCAGAGGGTGTTGCATCAAAGGGTGTTGAGGTTAGGCTTTTCCATACGAGAAATGATCCCTGGAGTGAAATTGTTGCTGAAATTCTCGATGCGAAAGTAATTGCAGTTGGCTCGCCAACAATGCACAATAACATGTTCCCTCCGGTAGCAGGATTTCTGCATTATCTTAAAGGCTTAAAGCCAAAGAAAAAGCTGGGAGTTGCCTTCGGTTCGTGTGGCTGGGGTGGTGGAGCAGTCAGAGAAATCAACAAAATGCTTGAACAGATGGGCTTTGAGATAATCGATGAGGGTTTAGAGGTAAAATTCAGACCAAGTGAAGAGGAGTTAAAGAAGGCTTTCGATCTCGGTGTCAAGATTGCTGAAGCGGTGAAAACGAAATAACATTTCTGTTTTTTTCCAGGATAAAATTTTCTATTTTTTATATTACTATGTTTAAAACTTATTTATTGATTCCCTCTTGTTTTTCGTCATATTGGTTTAAAAAT
>Ga0182240_100108_pt1 | contig 38692 bp, 33 predicted proteins | sample hydfrates4_PW_90_FD_145594 | JGI IMG/M metagenome (GOLD analysis project Ga0182240, IMG submission 145594) | Subsurface microbial communities from deep shales in Texas, USA - hydraulic fracturing test 4_PW_90 | ecosystem: Environmental > Aquatic > Deep subsurface > Shale gas/oil reservoir >...
GATCCAGCTCCGAACTCGGTTCATCGAGTACCAGTACTTCCGGTTGCATTGCCAGTACCCCTGCAATTGCTAAGCGTTGTTTTTCTCCTCCCGATAATTCAGAGGTATTTCTGTCCTCATAACCCTTCAAGCGAACTTTTTCCAGAGCCCGGTCCACCCTTTCATAAATTTCTTCCACAGAAAGTGAAAGGTTCCTGGGACCAAATGCAGTATCTTCCCGAACAGTCATTCCAAAGATTTGGGTTTCAGGGTCTTGAAGAACAAGACCAATGTGTTTCGACATGGTCTGTACCCTGTATTTGCTCAAGTCTCTACCAGCCACAGTGATATTTCCCGTTAAATCCCCTTCCAAAAGTTGAGGAATTAGACCGTTTAAGCATAAACTCAGGGTGGTTTTTCCTGCTCCGGTAGGACCCATTATTACAACAAACTTTCCTTTTTCTATTGATATAGTAATGTTTTTAAGATTTGATGTCCGGGCTTTGGGATAACGATAGGACACATCCTCAAGCTCAATAGCTTTATTCATCTTGCCACCTCTCAAAGTGAGCTCAAATTACATTAAATTACTCTTCTTAATCATTTTGTATGCTACAGCAGCTACAATGATATTGATAGCTGATCCTATCACTAAAAAGGGCATGACACCTAAAACTGCTCCGATACCGCCAATGGGCATCATGGTAAAGGAAGAAAGCACTCCGTTTAAAAATGTAGCGACAATAACTGCAGGAATCAAACCGAATTTTTCGTTAACAAATCTGAAAGCTATTGCCCACATTGCCATTAAAACAGCAATGAAAAGATGCATTGGAATAGTGAGCGGAAATCCTACCACGGCAGAAGTTAACAGGTGACCAATACCTATTACTAGAGCACCTTCAATACTTCCAAAAGCCAGCGCACTAAAAAATCCCGGGGCAGAATCCATGCCAATTGTCCCTACAGGACTGGGTATTTTTATCATAGAACCAACTGCACTTAATGCAATAAAAACGGCAATAATTGCAAGTCTTTTAACATTCCAAACAGTTTGTTTTAAATCTTCTCTTTCTAATTGTTGTTCCTGGTTAATCATTTTCAAATACCTCCTAATAAATTTTTTATTGTATGCCGCAGATTTTTTTAAGTTTTTTGAACTTTAACCGGAATCCGGTACAATTCGTCCAATTTTTGAAAGAGGAGTAAGGGAAAAGTCCGGCGGTGAAATATCTGGTGTTTGCGTAAATATCAGGCAAGTAGACGGCCCGGCTGACTTATCGACATCAACCCGACCAGAAGTTTCCAGCTCAAAATGCCCCTTGACATTTTCTGCAAGTATCTCCGCCTCTTTTCGGACGCCTTTTGAGCCAACCATTACAACATCATGGATTCCCGGAGTTTCCAACAATTTTTGAATATGTGTACCCTGTACAATTTCGGGATCATCAGGATTTTTTACTTCAGGGCCTACTTTAGGCAACCCCAGGCAGTAAAGTATATCTCCTGGCTGTGAAGTAGCGATACGTAATTTTTCACTATCACATATTCCCACCACAGTAATTCCCAGACCTGTCTGTTTTGTAGGCATATTCTTTTCGGTACTTATGGCCAGTGGTAAAGAAGAGAGATCAACAGCCTTAAGCTCATATTTAACTCCCTCTAAAATTTCTTCACCTGTTGGGCAAGGCTCATTGGAAACTGCTACAGTTATCATCCAAGGACTAGCCGCTGTAGACATAACTTCAAGCAAAGCAACCCTTGTTGTGAACCTTCCTACTACATAGTTGGGAACATTAACGACATCCAGCTCTTTGGAGCCTATGGCGCCACAGGAGTCGCAAGCAGCAACCAGACACTTGTCATCCCCTAAAGGTATTACTTCCACATCCCTTCCTTTATATCCCATACCTGTCTCCCCCCCTTCTTTTATCAATTAGAATTGCTTAATAAAATAAAAAAGTTCATAACTTATTAACCCACTACGTAAAACGCAATAAGCAAATAAGTCATGAACTTTACCATCATTCATGGCTTCCCAATGCTATAGGCAGGTCTCCTGGCTCCGGTTCACAGCATTCCTTGCCCCTTCCCACCCAGCACTTAATCCGGTATTAACTTTAAGTTTAATCGCTACTAACATCCACGGATGAAAGTATTGAGTAAACTAATAAGTTGTATTGGATTAAGTGCTGGGCAGTGGCATAATGCAAGGCGCTCCCCAATCACAGTGGCGGGACCGCTCGGGATTCTCACCCGATTCCCTATTCTCCCTTATACAAGGGCACCTATAGCAGTTACTCATATTAAGCTTATAAGTATTTTACAATATCAGCTACTGAAATACAAGGTATTATTTGGTCAGTTTAACTCACATCTCCCGCACCAGTATTTCTTCAATCATGGGAACCAGCTGCCAGCCCTCCTTAATCTTAAATCCTTCGAGGTAATTAAAGGGAAGGTATGCAGTAAATACCTGCTGGTAAGCGCTCGGTTTAACTCCCTTAACCACCAATTCAAGGCAGTAGCTTAAGCTGACTGCTCCTCCGCCACTTTTACAGTTAACTACAGTATAAAGTGCATTATGTTCAGGAACTACAGGAAGTTCAGTGGCCCGAGTCCAATCCTCATCAATCACTCGTGGGCTTAAGACTACAGGCACCTCTTCCCTGCCGAGATACCAGCCCAGGTTCTGTGATTCCAGTTGGCCCCGGATAACAACCTTATCTTTGACCGGTTCATTATGAATAAAATGAAGCATCGTACCGTATTCTGTTTGTACAAACTCTACTTTGGCATTTAACCTTTCTTTTCTTTCGGCATATAGGGCTATAAAATCATTTGCTGCAATTACCTCTCCTTCATCTTTAAACTGCGCTACCGGTAACATAATATCAAGTTTATCAACATTACCCGTTGGTTGAATTACGTACTCAATAGTTGCCAGGCCCTTTTCAAGCTGCATAAATAGACCTGTCATCAAAAGCATGGCAAATACTATTGCCAGGGCTGTAATTCCAAGGAACGTTTTAAAATAGAGACCGCTAAAAGTTAAGGACTCATTTTGATATGTCCAACCTTTCAATAGTTTAAAGATTAAAGAAAAGTAAACAATCCAATTTCCCCATATTTCAAATATGTTTAGCCAGGAATGGGACTCCAAAAAAGATGGCAGAGCATATGGTAAAAATACCAGTGCAAGTACTTCAAAAAGCTGGTAGGCTACCACCAGGCCGCACAGAATACCAAAAGCCAAACAACAGTAACAATTCCTGTTTTGAAAGTCAGGCAGCCAGACAGCCAGCGCCAAAAGGACAAGCGCTAAACCGGGAAGTCCTAAGACTACATCCATCCCTGAAGGAGAGATTTGAGGGGGAAATAATTGAAAAAAAACCGCCATAAATGCAAGTAAGGCCAGAATTGTGGCAATATAATTTTTTCGGACAATATTCCCCAGGAGGATAAGCAGCACACCGCCTCCGTAAAATACAGCTTTAGCTATTATAAGTACGGAAAAACCTCCTGCAGGCAAATTTGCGCCAGGTAATGTTAAAAGAAGAACGAGAAATACGCCTAATATTAACACCGGAGCAGATACCGCCAACAACAATCCCCAGTAAACTAAATCTCCATAACGAACACTTCTCTCAGACATAAAAATTCCACCTCTTGTAAAGGAACTTTATTACAAGATATTTGGACAAGGGCGGAAATATGTCTCTTTTTTGATTTACTTATGCACCTTTACCCCGCCATGCTATTGTATCTATTATTATATGAAGCCAAAAACATGACTGCTGATAACAGCAAAGATATTAAGCAGGATTGGTGTTAAAAATGATGTTTCTATCTCCTGCCCCACCGGGTTAGCCGGCATACCTACCGTTAAGAGCGGGTATAAGACACCTACAACTACAGCCATTATGCAGGCATTTATCACAGTTCCCATTATGAGGCCTCCCAAACGGTTAACACCGCCAAAGACGGTTGCATTGACACCCCTGCTTAAAAAACTAATCAATAACTTAATTAATAACGAAGCCAGGAAAAACACTATTAAGAAGGCGATTCCCTTTACAATTATACCTGCCAGGCCGTATCCTATAACCTCTGTTAATCCGGCGGAACCGTCACCGGTGGCATTTAAGATTATTACCTGTTCGGTAAGCGATTCTTTCATAAAGCCTGGCAAAGGCATATTATTAATGGATTGCTGTACTTCACTCACACTTGAACCCGCACTCTGTGCAAAATCAGGCAATGGAAGATGCTCGCCAAGCCATTCTCCCAATTTATTTGATAACATCAGTTTTTCATCGAAAAAAATCTTTAAATTTGAGCTGTACATCATAGCTATGACTAAACTGACAATCCAGCCAAAAAGACCTCCAAGGGTATAAATAAATCCCCTTCTGTATCCTTTGAAAGCTCCCAAGGCCAAGATAATTATTAACACCAGGTCAACATAATTCAAAGTTCTTACCTCCTGATGAAGTAAAATATTTGCATAAAGTATTCTGCAATAAATTGTAAATTCCTCTCTGGAAATAGTTCATTGCTATAATTTCTATACGAACTCTTTGAACAATAAAAAACACCACCCTAACTAGGTAGTGTTATTTTAATAAATATATTATGTAATTATCTCACCTGAATAAATTCACAATCTGCATCAAAAGCGCCGCTATTCCCCCTGCCATTAAAGGCCCCACAGGTATTCCTCCCAGCAAGGTTATCCCAATTATCGATCCTACAACCAACCCTATCATAAGTTGCGGTGTACTTTGCAGCATCTCAAGTCCTTTGCAATTTAGATGGGTGGCAAGCGCTCCGCTTAAGATGGCAATTACACCGGGAATGGTAAAAAAACTGGTGAGGATATCCTTTACAGGAACCTTACCTGCCGCAAAGGGAACCAGTACGGAAATAATAAGAAAAAGAAGCCCTAGTTCCAGCCCGCGCCTTTCCAACATTGGAAAAAATCTTTGCAGGTTTGTAAATTGAACAAGAAGTAAAATTGCTGCAGCAGCAGCAATAATATTCGATCTTCCAAGTATTCCCAGCAAAAGGATTAATAACATCATCAAAGTAGTTGTATTCATCAAATCCGCCCCAAAAACAAATTTCTGCTTACAAATATATGCAGGTACCCACTAAATTAGACTTACCATGATTACCTCTTAAAACTTAAACATACAAAGAGCCGCAGTAATACCTGGGTACTACCGGTATTGTATCGAGCTGGCAGCAGTATGAAATATCTTTTTCAAATCCCCTTTGTATCAAAAGATTGCCGTGGGGAAACAGCTTGAGGAATTCTGCCCGGTTTTTTACTGCCTTGAAAAATTCTACAGCTCTTTTTGCCTTTTCGTTTAAAGCAACATTTTTACTTTGTGTTAGGTGCCAGGCGATGGCGCCTGCCGCCATAAAATCTTCCGGTGAAAAATACCCCCTGGTTCCTGCACAAGCAAGAAAAACCCGTGTTTTGTTTAGCTTTTCTGCTACTGCTTTGGCATTTAAAAGACACCCTATATAAATTGATTCTGCAGCCAGTGAATTCTGGATGAGCCTTGTTCCGTTGGTAGTGGTCATAACAATTGTTTTGCCGTATACATTTTCGGGAGTATATTCTGCAGGAGAATTTCCTAAGTGAAAACCGGAAATCTTTACCCCGCCCCTTTCACCACCCAGTATTACCTGTGAATTACTCTTTTTTATATTAAAAGCTTGCTGTGTTTTCATAACGGGTATAATTTTCAGAGCTCCATTTTTAAAAGCTGTAACCATGGTGGAAGTGGCCCTTAAAACATCGATGGCAACCAGCTGACTTCCTTGTAAATCATAATTACTTATTTTTTCTGCTTTTTCAATTACATGTATTTCCATTACTTAAGCACCTACCTCAAATAGCAAATTTATTTTTGTACACCATAAAAAATAATCAGTACACCTATAATTATAATTAAAATTTTTCCAGGCGAAACCCTTCCTGCCAGACCTACAAGCCCCAGAGCCATTACACTCATTAACACTATTGGGCCGACTGCTGCAAGTACAGCATTTATTTTTAAGGCATGTTCGACTCTATTAAGTTTTAACATCACCATTGCCGCAGAAAACTCTATTATACCGGAAATGATTCGCAAAAAAGCCATTCCAAAAACATACTTGTCCTTTATAAAAAACATTATTTTCCTCCCCTTATATTGAATTAATTATTAGATTATATGAAAAGCTAATAATCGCTAGAATATGTACTATTAACTTCCAAAAATTAAAAGTAAAACGGGGGAAATAAAATGAAAAAACAGATGATTTTACCCTTTATAGTTTTAAGTACCGTTCCTTTCATCATGGTTCTGGGTAATTCAATGTTGATTCCGCTTCTACCAACAATGAAAGCAAAAATGAATATTACACTTTTTCAGGTAGGACTTATTATCACTGCTTTCTCCATTCCTGCTGGGCTCGTCATACCAATAGCAGGTTATCTCTCAGATAGATTCAGCCGTAAAGCTATCATGGCCCCGGCCTTAATTATTTACGGGTTAGGGGGACTTATAGCAGGTTTTGCCTCCTTACTTCTGGCAAAACCATATAATGTTCTTCTGATAGGAAGAATTATTCAGGGAATAGGTGCAGGAGGAACATATCAACTTGCAATGGCACTAATCGGCGATATTTTTCAAAGTAAGGAACGGACAAAGGCTTTAGGTCTTCTAGAAGCAGCAAATGGTTTGGGAAAGGTTGTCAGTCCGGTTTCCGGTGCAGCTTTGGGTCTAATTATCTGGTTTGCACCATTTTTTGTTTACGGCTTTTTAGCAATCCCTGTAGCATTTGCCGTCTGGTTGATAGTCAAGGAACCGCAGGAAAATAAAAAGCGCCAAAATCCAGGCAAGTACCTGACAAAGTTAAAGGAAATTTTTAAAGAAAAGGGAGTTTCTCTCATTTCCAGCTTTTTAGCCGGCGGTGTTGTTCTTTTTATTCTCTTTGGAACTTTAAGCTATATATCTGATGTTTTAGAACAAAAATATGGTATAAGAGGTTTTTCTACCGGACTTTTAATTGCCATACCTGTAGCTTCCATGGCGCTTACTTCCTACCTGTCCGGAGTGTATCTGTCCAAACAGGCATCACATCACTTAAAAATTGCCATAGTTTTAGGGTTACTAGGAGTAACAGGCGCAATGGCAGTAATAGCATTTATCACAAATATTTATTTTTTGTTTATAGCCTTAATTGTAATGGGAATAGGTACCGGAATAGTTTTACCTGCGGTAAATACATTAATAACAAGCGCCGCCGCTACAGAAGAAAGGGGTATAATAACCTGCCTCTATGGATCAACCCGTTTTTTCGGAGTTGCAATCGGTCCTCCTACCTTTGGACTGGTTACAGAACTGGGTAAAACACCGCTATTCCTTGGCGCAGCACTTCTAGTTATAATAATTACTGTCATTGCATTTGTATTTATTAAAGAAAAGGTATTATTACCGCCCGGACTTTTACAAGGAAATTAGAGAAATTTAGCTTGTTATTACCACAAAAAATCAGGGATATATTAAGCACTCCTTGGATATAGTAATAATACAGGCGGGAGAAATTGTCCGGAGCTGATTCCGGACTTATAATCCGGTCTAGCTGTGATGGACTATGACTCCCCCTTTTAAATAGAGGCCACTCTCTTAAGTAAGAGAGTGGTTTCTATTTTTCCGCTTTTTACTAAAGATAAAAAGTTGACAAATTAATAGACACATGTTAGTATATATAAGCGTGATGAGGAAGAGATAAATCAATGCTAACACAGGGGTGTAGCTCAGTCTGGTAGAGCAGCGGACTCCAAATCCGCGTGTCGTGGGTTCAAATCCTGCCACCCCTGCCAGTTATGGGCCATTAGCTCAGTCGGCAGAGCACCTGACTTTTAATCAGGGTGTCCCAGGTTCGAATCCTGGATGGCTCACCACTGCGATATGAGAAGTTCGAGGTCCGAGGTGCGAAAAAATTCAAGAGGTAATCTCGAGATAGATATCGCATTTCGAACATCACACATCGAACTTCGATTAGGGGTGGTTAGCTCAGTTGGGAGAGCACCTGCCTTACAAGCAGGGGGTCACAAGTTCGAGCCTTGTACCGCCCACCAAAAAAGCATGGAACTCAAAAAGGTTTCATGCTTTTTTTATTTAATTCCCTATTCATAAGTAGTGCTTATAATAACAAAAGTGTTTTAAAATTACTAAATATTCAAACTATATTGACGTTTCTTCAAATCCTTAATACAATAGTATTACAAAGGTAAGCAAAATTTGAACTTTAAAAGCAGCGATGTTCTCTATAATAAATACTTATAATTTATGATTACTTTTACAAGGGGGTTTTCATTATGACTAAAAAATTAAGATGTCAGTGTCATTCTTGTTATTGGTACCTTCTCCGAAAAGAGTTTTGCATGGCTAAGTTTGAAAAGCATGCACTGAACAGCAGCTGTTGCGACGAGTATAAGCCAAAATAATTTTTAGGAGGTCATAAAAAATTTTAAGGAGAGATCGAGTTGTGTGGCGGTATTGTACCAAAAACTTAAAATGTCAGTGTCTCTCCTGCTACTGGTATCTCCATAGGAAGCAATTTTGTATGGCTAAATCGGAGAAAAAATTCCTATCTCCCTGCTGCAGCGAGTTTAAGGCTAAATGATCGACTCACAACGAGTCGATTTTTTTTGTGAAATATGGTCAATTGAAGGAAGGATTTATGTACCAGAATGGCTCCGGCAAACCCGGCGCAGAAAAAAGAGAGAACCATATGTCACGGTTCTCTCGTGCGCACCTAAATAATCTTGGCTTATTATTCGGCAAGTTTTTCTGCTGCAGCATCGAGAGCTGCTGCCTTATCAACCTTTACACCCATTGAGGTCAGGATGTTACCTAAAGCAGATAAGAAGAACATAACATTTGATTTGGTACATGCGTAGCCCATGAGGCCTACTCTCCATACTTTGCCCTTCAGGTCCCCAAGGCCGCCGCCAATTTCAAGATTGTATTCCTGCATTAAACGCTTCCTTACCGTCACATCGTCTGCCCCTTCAGGAATAACTACTGTGGTTAATGGCGGCAGCTGAAATTCCTCTTTAACAAGCATTTGCATACCCATTGCTTTAAGGCCTGCCTTTAGAGCAGCGCTGTTTTTGCGGTGTCTTTCAAAACGAGCTTCTCTTCCTTCTTCCTTAATTATTCTCAATGCTTCATGGAGTGCATATACCATGTTGATGGGAGCAGTATGATGGTAGAAACGTTCTTTACCCCAGTAGTTTCTAATCATTGTTAAGTCCAGATACCAGCTTTGGACCTTTGTTTTACGCTTTTCCAGTACTTCTACAGCTTTTTCGTTAAAACTTACAGGCGCAAGTCCAGGTGGGCAGCTCAAACATTTTTGAGTTCCACTGTATGCCAAATCTACCCCATTGTCATCAAGATCTACAGGTACTCCACCAAGAGAAGTTACAGTATCAGCGAGTAGGAGCGCATCATGTTCCTTTGCTATTTGCGATAGCTCTTTAAGGGGCTGTAAAACCCCAGTGGAGGTTTCGGCATGAACTACAGCTAACATTTTCACACCCGTAGTTTCTTTAAAAGCCTTACGAACATCCTCAGGGTCGATGGGTTCGCCCCAAGGAGCATTTACTTCAATAACTTCGGCGCCGCAGCGCTCGGCAACATCAACCATTCTCTGTCCAAAAACACCTTTTACACAGACAATAACTTTGTCTCCCGGCTCTAAAATATTAACAAATGTGGTTTCCATTCCGCTGCTGCCTGTACCGGACATTGCCATGGTCAACTGGTTTTCAGTATTAAATATGTACCTCAAAAGTTCCATTGACTCATTCATGATTTGCAGAAAATCAGGATCCAGATGTCCTATAGTGGGCTCACTCATTGCCCTTAAAATTCTGGGATCTACAGTACTTGGTCCGGGACCCATTAAAGTTTTTTGTTGAGGATTTCTTTCAAATTCGGCCATTAACTATCACTCCTTATAAAAATATTTTAAATCTAACATTGCAACTATTTTAGATGTTTAAGTAGCAAGCAGATCTTAGCTTCATGCTCTAATAATTCAGCTATGTAAAATGCTTTAGTTAGATCTTGTCCTATAGTAACAATACCATGTTCTTTTAATACAACAGCTGTACTATCTTGATTTTGAGCAAATGATTCTATAACATGCTGTGCCAGTTCACCGGAACCCGGTTCCAGAACAGGAACCATTGGAATTTTCCCAATAGTTTTCTTTGCAGTCAAGGTAACAAGCGGGAACTTATCACTTGCAATTGAAAGCGCTATACAATGCGGTGGATGCAAGTGGATTACGGAATTTATTTCCGGTCTAACTTTGTATATTCCTAAATGGAAGTTTATTTCTATAGAAGGTTTTTTCTTACCGGCATAGTTGCCATACCAGTCAACCAAAATATAGTCTTGCTCGCTCGCATCACCTAAACATACTCCGGAAGCTTTTATCAATATTCCTTTGTCGTCAGGAGTACGTACGCTGATGTTACCGCTAGTCATTGACACAAATTCTTTATCATAAGATCTATGGCTATATTTTACAAGCTGATTTTTCAACTCTGAATACATTTCTCACCTCATAAAATATTTTTTTGCATAATATTTTATATTCCTTCTGATTGACAAATTAATTCCCCTTCAAAAAAACCACCATTATTATTTAACTTCTATATTTTTACGTGAGCTCCTCCCGTAAATCAAAAAAATATTCTCTAACATTTTTTCCGGAAAACTAAAATATTATTTTAAAGCTTAACAAAGGGAAATAATTTGTAAGATAAAGGAATAAAATTAACTAAATTTGCTCATACCCATCATAGAGTTATTACACTGCTGCGGGATGGTTGCACCACTTGGGCTAGGCGTCCTGTTGGATTGGCTGAGAAGACGGCATAAAAAAGCAGAGCGCCCCCGGTCCGACCGCCCTGCTTCGAAGAAACACAATCACTTTTAGTTGCTAGATTATTTCCATCTAAATCCTCTCCAAAAATACCCTGGCTGTTCCCCCGCAGATCATGCCCGCCTTTTCAGCATCTTGAGAGGTCATATTGAATGACAGTATTTCGGGGACTCCTGTTTCTGCTACATGCCTGGAACGTTCCACCACTTTAGCCTCTAAAGCTCCTCCGCCCACGGTACCTACTATTGTACCATCTCCCATAACCAGCATCTTTGCACCTATGTCGCGCGGGGCAGAGCCTTTTCTTTCGATAATTGTCGCCAGTACCATTGGTGTGTTTTTGCCTTTCAAAATAGCCTTCACAATATCACCTGTCATCTGACATCACCTCGGGCTCCTTTTTAAATTTGCCCCTGCGAATAGCAATCAATTCTGCCACTATACTGATTGCAATTTCTTCCGGAGTCTCAGCTCCTATATCCAATCCAATAGGAGCATAAATGGAGGATATTCTTTCTTCCGTAAAGCCTTCTTTATTCAGCCTTTCTTTAAGAAGCTTAACCTTTCTCCTGCTTCCAATCATTCCAATATATTTGGCTTCACTGTTTAACACCCCTGCAAGACACTCATAATCGTGTAAGTGCCCTCTGGTCATGATAATTACATAGGTATTTCCGTCAATCTCCAGGGATTGGATCGCTTCCTGAAAGCTACAGCACAATATTTTGTCTGCAAAGGGGAATCTTTCTTTACTCGCAAATTCTGAACGATCATCAACTATTGTTATGGAAAAACCCACTCTATTAAGCATTTCTGCTACTGCAAATGAAACGTGTCCCCCGCCAAAAAGTATCGCTTTTGGGGCTGGGGCTATTGTCTCCACAAAAAACTCTACATCCAAACCGTCGCAAACCCTTTTTTCCAGAGAAAAAGGCGTATTTTTTGCAAAGACTTCCTGGGCTAGCTCCTTAGCTACTTTAAATACCTCTCTGGACATTTCCCCGACTTTAATGATCCCGGAATCATCTACAAGGATTTTCCCCCCCACCACTTCCTTTTTGGAAGAGTTGGTAATGGTAACAAGCGCTGCCTTTTTGCCAGTATTTAAAACATCATATAACCGGCGGTATAGCTCCACCTTAAAAACCTCCCAAACCCTATCGGGATTTAAAAATTACACTTACTTTAAAAGCCCTGTTCTTTCATTAAATTCGTTAATTAATTCATCAATTTTGTCCTTCTGCTTGTGTACGCTTCCCCAGTAGTTATCATAATCATACCACTGGGCATTTAATTCGTCCAGTTCTTTACCCTGCTGTTCAATCCATGTATAATATTTGAGGTTATGAATACGTTTTCTATCTTTATAGGTTAATTCCTGCAGGTTATCAGTTTTTATGGCAGATAAATGTTTATGATAATCTACTGCAGCATCAATTTTCTCATATTTACCCATTCTTTCTCTCATTTCTTTGAGTCTTGATCCGTAAAGTTCCATGGAATCTGTTAAGACGGTCAGTACTACATCATTTTTAGTGAGCTCATAATACTTGGCAAATTTAATGCAGCTTAGGATGTTAGCAACTCCGGAAATGCCTATCCATGGCAGCTTTGCAATTAAATCTTCAGATACTCCCAGCTCTTCCTTAAGGAATTCCTGACCTGCCGGTTCATTGAATAGACGAATTACACCCAGGCTGTCATTATCATCTATTGCAATTACCATATCAGTATTTTTAACATTATGGATCCACGGCACGTGTTTGTCACCAATACCCTCAATTCTATGGTCACCATAACCGTTTTCCAAAAGTGTGGGGCATTGTAAAGCCTCGCCTACTGCTATTTTACTCAAGGGATAGACTTCCTTCAGATAATCGCCGCAACCCAGTGTGCCTGCGGAACCTGAAGTTAAGCAAACACCTGCATATTTATCATTTGGTCCCATTACTTCATTTAAAACTTCTTCCATGGCATGGCCGGTAACTTCATAGTGCCAGAGGTGGTTACCTAGTTCTTCAAACTGGTTAAAGATCATTACGTTATCCCTTGTTCTCCTTAATTCCCATGTCTTATCAAAAATTTCTTTTACGTTACTTTCACAACCGGGGGTAGCAATTACTTCTCCGGCTACCTTGGACAACCACTCAAAACGCTCCTGGCTCATACCTTCGGGGAGAATAGCTATAGATTCGCAGGATAAGAGCTGCGAGTTATATGCGCCACCGCGGCAGTAATTACCGGTTGACGGCCAAACAGCTTTATGATGAGTAGGATCGAATTGTCCTGTAACAAGTCTTGGAACTAGACAACCAAAGGTAGCTCCTACCTTATGGGCGCCCGTGGGAAACCACTTTCCTGCCAGGGCAATTATTCTTGCCGGAACTCCGGTTATTTCTTCCGGTAACTCAATATAGTTGACCCCACTATAGAGTCCGCCTTCTTTAACTGGCTCATTTTTCCATGTAATTCTGAAGAGGTTTAAGGAGTTTACATCCCACAGGCCGATGTCTTTTAGTTTTTCCTTAATTTTCTCGGGTATGAGTTCAGGATTTTTCATCTGTTCAAATGTTGGGATTATTATATTTTTTTCTTTGGCCCTCTCAACAGTTCTTTGCAGTTGTTTTTCATTAATGGTTAGATCTATCATGATCTCACTCCTCTATTTTTGTGGTATATTTTTAAACTGTTTTAAATGCCTGTAGTAATTCTTCCATGCTGGGAGCAACACGTAAAGGTTCTCCCGCAGCTTTTACCGCATTTGCCACATCCTTTAAACCGTTTCCTGTAACGATATTAACTACTGTTTCAGTGTGAGATATTTTTCCTTCTGAGACTGCTTTTTTAAGTCCTGCCAATCCGGCAACGCCTGCCGGTTCTCCAAATATTCCGCTGGAATTTCCGAGGAACTTCATTGCATCCAAAATTTCCTGGTCACTGACATTAATGGGTAATCCATTTGATTCTTTTATTGCATTGATTGCCTTATCGGGATTACGGGGCACTCCCACCGCAATACTGTCTGCCAGTGTATCCTCAGGCATTGGCTCCCAGGGTTTATCTTCCATAACCGCTCTGTTTATCGGGCAGCAGCCTGCGGCCTGCACACTTAACAACCTTGGAAGTCTGTCAATTAACCCGGCCTGGTAGAGGTCTTTAAAACCTTTCCAGACACCTGCTATTGTACAGCCGTCACCCACAGAAACAACTACCCAGTCAGGAGCCTGCCAGTTAAGCTGTTCTGCAATCTCAAGGCTTACAGTTTTCTTGCCTTCAACCAGGTAGGGGTTGATGGCAGCATTTCTGTTGTACCAGCCCCAGCGTTCAATTGCCTCTGCTGAAAGCTTGAAGGTATCTTCATAGGAACCCTGAACACTTACCACCCTTGCACCGAAAATCAAGAGCTGGGCAACTTTCCCTTCAGGAGCACGCCCCGGAACGAAGATGCATGCTTTAAGCCCCATGGAGGCGGCATTTCCCGCCAGTGAAGAAGCAGCGTTACCTGTTGACGAACAAGCTACAGTATCGGCTCCTGCTTCCTTTGCCTTGACTACAGCCACTGCAGAAGCCCTGTCTTTTAGGGATGCAGTGGGATTGAGCCCGTCATCCTTTACATAGAGAGAGCTAAGCCCCAGGGTTTCTCCCAGCCTCTCTGCCTTATAGAGCGGGCTCCAGCCTACCCGCAGCGGGGAAACGGGGCTTTCTTCTTCAATGGGTAAAAATTCCCTATAGCGCCACATGGAAAATTCTTTCCTGGCATTAAAAGTTTCCTTATTTACTTTTTGGGAAATATATTCATAATCATATCTTACATCCAGAATACCCCCGCATTGTGAACAGGTATATGTGTCCGGCTTCGCAGGGTATGTGGCATTGCATTTGATGCATTTTAAGTGTTTGACGTTTTCCATAGGTGTCTCATCCTCTCTGTTATTTAGCGGAATCTTTCTTTGCCAGTGCCCGTAATATTTTTTCCGGTGTTGCAGGCAGCTCCTTTATCCTGACACCTATTGCATCATAGATTGCGTTTAAGACTGCCGGTGCAGTCGGCAGCATGGCCGGCTCGCCAACTCCCTTTGCACCGTAAGGACCTGACGGTTCCGGCTCTTCCACAATGATAGGTTCTATATCAGGCATATCCGCCATGGTAGGAATCAGGTAACGGGAAAAGAAGGGGTTCTTTATTTTTCCACTCTTTAATTCTACTTCTTCAGTAAGGGCAAAACCTAACCCTTGAGCTATTCCTCCTGCTATTTGACCTTCCACGGCAGTTTTATTTATTGCCTTTCCAACATCATGGGCCGCCACAACGTTTTCAACTTCCACCTGACCCGTAAGCGTATTCACCACAACTTCTACAACCTGCACTCCAAAGGCATACGGCCAGTAAGGAGCACCCTGCCCATTTTCGTCAAGCTGTGTACTGTGGGCTATGAAGTTTCCTTCACCGACAGGTCTGAGTCCGGCTAAATAGGCCTTGGCAGCAAGTTCCGAATGTGAAATCCTCTTTTGTGGGAATGTTTTCACATAAACGTAGCCGTCCTTTGCCTCCAGGCCCATGTCAGTGTTGACATTCAGTTCTTTTATTGCCTGCTTAAAGAGAATCTTTTTCGCCTTGCGAGCAGCAATTCTGACAGCATTCCCTGAATTGTAGGTCTGTCTTGTAGCGGCAGTAGTTCCTGCATCAGGCGTAACATCAGTATCTGCACTGATTACAGTGACGTCATCAACCTTTAACCCCAGCTCTTCAGCAGCTATTTGAGCAAAGACGGTATTTGATCCCTGACCCACATCAGTTGCGCCTGTCAGAACAGTGGCAGTGCCGTCCTCATGTACTTCCACCACGGCACTTGATGTATCGGGAAAGCCATTGCCGTAACCCAGACCGTAAAAAGTACAGGCAATTCCTTGCCCCCTCTTTTTAAAAGGGGAGATATCCTTTTCTTTTTCTTTGAAAATTTCTTGAGCCCTCTCGCTTGCTTTGTCCAAACACTCCGTTAATCCTACACTTGCATGGAGCATCTGGCCTGTAGCTGTGACATCTCCTTCCTGAAAGCAGTTAATGGCGCGTATTTCCAGCGGGTCCATTCCTAACTCTTCAGCTATTCTATCCATTTGGGCCTCATATGCAACTGGCGGCTGGGCAGCTCCAAATCCCCTCATGGCGCCTGCAAAAGGGTTGTTGGTATAAACTGCGTAAGACTCAACCTTCACATTTGGCACACGATACGGTCCCGTTGCATGAACTGCCGCCTTTCTTAAGACATTTGGCGCCCAGGAAGCATACGCACCCGTATCTCCAATGATTTCCGCCTCCACTGCGGTAAGCCTGCCACTTTTATCGGCGCCGGTCTTATAGCGCATTGTCATTGCATGCCTTTTACAGTGAATATGGAAGGATTCTTCTCTATCAAGGACCATTTTGACGGGACGGCCGGTTTTTAAAGCTAAGAGGCATAACCTGACCTGGAGGGTCATATCTTCCCTGCCGCCAAAGGCCCCGCCGACAGCAGTCGTAACAACCCTTACCTTGTGTAAAGGAAGATTGAGGCTTCTGGCTATTTCTGCTCTGTCCCAGTGGGGGTACTGAGTTGCCGTATGGATTACCACATGCCCCCTTTCATCAAGATAAGCAAGCGCCGCCTCCGGTTGCAAAAATGCATGCTCCACAGTCGGAGTTTTATAGGTATCTTCTATAATAACTGCTGATTTTTCAAAAGCTGACTCCACATCACCTTTGGCGATTTTAACATGATAGAGAATATTGCTTTCCCTATCGGAATGCACTAGGGGGGAATCCGGGTTCATTGCTTCTATTGGGTCAAAGACACCTGTTGTTTCCCGGTATTCTATCTTAATTTTTCCGAGCGCCTCCTGTAAAGAATCCTCATTTTCAGCAGCCACTAAAGCTACAATATCATTTACGGAGCGCACCTTTTTACTGCTTATTACAGGCATATCGGTAAATAAAACACCCTGGGCATTCAGGCCCGGTATGTCTGCAGCAGTTAAGACCGCCTTCACTCCGGGCACTTTTTCTGCCTCTGAGGTATCTATGCTAAGTATGTCAGCACACGGTACGGGTATTCTCTTTAACCCTCCATAGAGTGCACCGTTTTTATATAAATCCGCAGGAAATTGTACACGTCCCCGAACCTTCTCCCTGCCGTCAACTTTGATGGGGCTTTTTCCTACTACATTAGTCATCCCTGCTCACCCCTTTTTGAGAAGCGCTTTCCACAGCCTTAATGATTTTATCGTAACCCGTACAGCGACAGAGATTGCCTGCAAGGTATTTCTTTATTTCCTCCCTGGCAGGCTGCGGGTTCTTCTTAAGTAATGAATAAGCTGAGAGAACCATGCCCGGGGTGCAGTAACCGCACTGCACCGCTCCCTGTTTTAAAAACTCTTCTTGAATGGGATGCATTTTTTCTTCACTTCCCAAGCCCTCAATTGTCAGGACCTTTTTCCCGTCAGCTTGAAATGCCATTACTAAGCAGGAGTTGACCGGAGCACCATTTAAAAGCACCGTACATGCTCCACATTCTCCCTCACCGCACCCTTCCTTTGTACCCGTTAAGCGCAGCTCATCCCTTAAAAGATCAATAAGTCTAAGGCGGGGATCTATCTCTAAGTCATACTTTTTACCGTTTACAGTAACTTTAATTGCGATTTTCCCCATGGGCCCCCTCCTTCAATACCGGTTTGCTACATAATTCCTGCACTTTTCTTGACTTTCTTAATCTGCTCATTACACCTTTTTGCCAATGTTTCTTCCTCAATGGTCGTTAATACCCTGTCCTTCATAACTATTCGCCCGTCAACCATTGTCATTACCACATCGGAACTTTTGCACTGGTATACCAGTTGCGAGTAAACATCTACCTCTTCTGTCGGAGTACAGTGCAGCCCCTGCAGTGAGACTAATGCTAGGTCAGCCTTTTTACCTACCTCTATGCTTCCAATTTGATTTTCCATACCCATAGCCTTTGCCCCACCCAATGTAGCTATCTCAAAAATCTTCCGAGCAGGCATTACTGTAGGGCCATGAAGCGGTTTTTGAATAAGGGCAGCCAAATGCATCTCCTTAAACATATCAAGGTTGTTATTGCATGGTGCCCCATCTGCCCCTATGGAAACTGAAATACCCTTCTCAAGCATTTCAGGTATTTTTGCAATCCCGGAAGAGAGCTTCAGATTACAGGATGGGCAATGCAATACATGTACTCCTTTGTCCTGAATAATATTCATCTCCTGCTCATCCAACCAGATACAGTGAGCCAGTAAGAGGTGGCTATCAGTCAGTCTCACATCATCCAGGTAGACTACATTGCGCATCCCTCTCTCTTTCTGAACCAGCTCTATTTCACCCCTGTTTTCAGATGCATGGGTATGGACAGGTACATCGTATTGCCTTGCAAGTTTAGCAACCTCCCTGAGGAGTTTATCGCTGCAGGATACTGCAAAACGAGGGGTAAAGGCATAGGTAATACGACCGTTTTCTGCACCGTTCCATTTTTCTAAGAGATCTATACTTTCCTGCAATGAATCTTCTGTAGTTTCACTTAAGGCGTCAGGTACATCATCACCATGGTCCATCATAGCTTTACCTACTATGGCTCGCATTCCAGTTTCCTTAATTGCAGTAATCACTTCATCAGTGTAATGGACAGTACCCATATCTACAATTGAAGTTGTTCCTCCCTTGAACAACTCTCCACATCCTAAAAGGGCGGAAGTGTAAATGGATTCCGGGGTATGGGACCCTTCCAGCGGCCAAATCTTTAGTTTTAACCAGTCAAGGAGTTCCAAATCATCCGCCTGTCCTCTAAAGAGTGTTTGGCAGAGATGGATGTGGGTTTGAATTAAACCCGGTATTAAAAGTTTGCCTGAAGCATCAATAACCTCATCTGCATCAGGAGTTTCTACACCTACATAGGCTATCCTGTCCTTTTCAACTGCTACATTTCCTTCAAAAACTTCCCTAGCGGAATTCATTGTTACTATAGTGGCATTTTTGATGAGAAGGCTCATATGTTATATCCTTCCTCCCTGTACTTAACTGAATTTAATTTATTTCTTTAAGGAATCGGAGAAAAGTTTTTCAAATATATCAAACGCCAATCCCTTAACAGCTGTTCTCTTGTATGGCATTGATGAACGCGTCGGAATGGATTCCTCAACTACCGTAGAAACTGTTTCTGCAAATTTTTCCATAAGTTCCCGTGAAGGCTTATTTCCCACCAGGATTCCTTCTGCCTTTTGGGTTCTGAAAGCAACTGTACCTACAGCCCCCAGCGCTATCCTGGCATCTTTAATTAAACCGGCTGATTCGTCGAACCTCACAACTAAAGCCATATTTATCCTTGCTATTGCCAGCGCTTTTCGCCTTCCCAGTTTACAAAATGCAGTCCTCCAATCTTCACCTAAAAGCGGAATATTAATTTCTGTAATTATTTCATTTGCTACAAGGTTATTTTTCCCTACCCCGGCAGAAACTTTTTCAACCGGTATGCTGCGACTTTTCCCATTTGCGTCAACAATTGTTACTTCAGCATTTAAAGCTACAAGGGCCGGTAAGGAGTCAGCCGCTGGCGACGCGTTGGCAATATTTCCTCCAATTGTTCCTGCATTTCTAACTTGCTCCGAACCTACTTCGGATGCGGCCTGTGCCAGGCAAAATGCTTTTTGTTGTACTAAATTGCTTTCAGAGATTTGTGTAAAGGTACAGGCAGCTCCTATCTTTAAAAATCCATCTTCTTCTTTAATGCATTTCAGTTCCTGTACACCTGAAATATCTATTACCGTATCGGGAGTAATTGAGCCTTCCCTGAGCTGAATTACAAAATCAGTACCTCCGGCCAGCAGCTTTGTTTGACCAGTTGCTGTTTTTAGACACCGTAGTGCATCATCTAAATTTTTGGGGCTATATACAGTAAATTTTTTCATACGCTCATCACACCAACTTTTAAAATCTTTCCCACAACTTAGCAGCTAACTCCCTTGCCTTTGCAGCTACTTCCTTTTCATCAATTCCTTTCAGCTTACGATCTTGCATAAGAACCTTACCTGCTACTATTGTTGTATTAACCATTGCACCGCTTACTCCAAATAACAGGTGGGGATAAAAGCTGTCTGCCGTCAAAGGAGTTGCGGGATTGTAATCAATAGTAATGATATCCGCATAGGCTCCCGGTTCCAGTACTCCCAGAGGCTTGTCATAGAAGTTTTTTACAATGGCGCTGTTATTTTCAAAAATCATCCGGGGGACTTCTGCCCAGGAAGCGCTTGGATCACCCTGGTCATGCTTATGAAGAACATTTGCAACTTTAATTCCTTCAAACATATCACTGGTAAATCCATCTGTACCCATACCAACACGCACACCATTTTTCAGCATTTTTATGACGGGGGCACAGCCCACGGCATTTCCCATATTGGATTCAGGATTGTGAACAACATTGGTATCTGTTTCCGCCAGTATCCTTATTTCATCATCATTGACATGAACACAGTGGGCGGCTATCGTCCTGGGGCCTAAGAGTTCATATTTCCTTAGCCTTTCAACTACCCGCATGCCGTATTTATCCAGAGAATCTTCCACGTCCCGTATCCCTTCAGCTGTATGGATATGGACCCCTATTCCAAGCTCGCTTGCAACTTCGGCACACTTGGCAAGTGTTTCGGGCGAAAGCGTCAGGGATGCATGTAATCCAAAGGTAGCCTTTGTCATGGGGTCATCATTTTCCTGACACTTTTTGATAAATCTCCTGTTTTCCTCTATACTTTCAAGCGCCTTTTCCTTACCTTCCCTGTCGGAAACTTCATAACACAAGCAGGTGCGTAGCCCAGCCTCAGTGCATGCTTTATTAATTTCATCCAGACTTCCGGTAATGGCACCAAAGCTGGCATGATGATCAAAGACAGTGGTAGTCCCGTTTTTAATGCAATCAATTAAAGGAATCAGGGCGCTGTAGTAGACATCTTCTAAGGTTAGCTTTTTATCCAGCTTCCACCAGAGCTTCTCCAGTATCTCTACAAAATTAGCAGGCGGTTCCGGTAATGCCAGCCCCCTGGCAAAGGTACTGTAAAAATGCATGTGGGTGTTGATCATTCCGGGCATTATTAATCTGCCTTCAGCGTCAATATACTCTGCATCAGAATACTTCTGACGAAGTTCAGCTGTTTTGCCAACTTCCTTGATGATGTCGCCTTCTACGGCAACCGCACCGTTCTCAATTACTTTGCAGCTTTTTCCCAAGGTAATTACGGTACCATTGGCAACTAAAAGCATAACTTGGCACCTCCTAAAAAAATTTATAGGAAAGAATCACCATACACTTTAAACCCCATTTTGACTTAATTTAACCCTGCTTCTCTTGTAATGCCTTCAATATTTTCTCCCTGGTTGCCGGCAGCTCTGTAATCCTCACGCCAACCGCATCATAAATTGCATTTATAATGGCAGGAGCAGTGGGGTTAATTGGCAATTCTCCCATACCCTTGGCTCCAAAGGGGCCATCCGGTTGTTCAACTTCTACAATTTTTACATCTATTTCTGGTACGACATTAATCCTCGGAACTCCAAGCTTTCTTAAATTATCCGTAACCACCCGGCCATGTTCTACAACAAATCTTTCGGAAAGACCGTAACCCAATCCCATTACAACAGCGCCTTCAATCTGGTTTTTAACCATCTGGGGATGAATGGCTCTTCCTACGTCTGTTGCAGTAATTATTTTGAGTACCTTGACTTCTCCTGTGTTTTCATCCACTTCAACTATAGCAGCCTGGGTTCCAAAACAATAGGCAAAATGGATATTGTATTTTTCAGGATCCTCACCAGGCTTGTGGTCGCAATTGTCAGGCAAGGGGTAAGTCTTAGGAGCAACATAGGTATATTCTTCTTTTAATGTAATCCCTTTCTTTTTACAGTGCCCCGCCACATCCTTCCAGGTAGCAATTCTTCTGCCGTTCCCATTCCTAATTTCTCCCACTGCAAAGGTCAGCTTCTCTCCCTGCCACCCGAAGGATTCCTTCAACAACTCCTTCAGCTCTGAAATGAAGTTCGCAGCAGCAGCTACCACAGCATTTCCGGAAACAAAGGTTTGCCTTGAAGCTGTAGTTACTTCACCATCGGGGGTCTGAAAAGTATCGTTGCTTATCACATTAAATTCTTCATAGGGGATACCTGTGGTTTGAGATGCTAGCTGGGCCATTACCGTATCTGAACCCTGACCCATTTCTGCAGCTCCAACCTTAAGAAACAGCTTACCATCAGGGCTTAATTCAACTATTGCTCCCGCTTTGTCACTCTTACCGGAACCAATACCGACATTTTTATATGAACTGGCCACTCCAACACCAATCTTTTTCCCGGGAGTAGCTTTATACTTCTTAATTTCTTTTTCCAGGGCTTCCTTGACAGCTTGAAGTGTTTCCTTGTAACCTACTCCGGGGCCCAATACCTGACCTGTTACCGTCTCTTTACCGGTTTCCAGAGCATTTATCTCTCTAATTGTAAAGGGATCCATGCCTATTTTTCTTGCTAAAATATCCATGTGTACTTCTGCAGCAAAAGCCACCTGGGTGCTTCCAAAGCCCCTGAAGGCTCCTCCCGGCGGGTTATTTGTGTAAACTCCCCTGGAATCTATCTTTACATTTGGTATGGAATAGGGACCCGCCGTTACCACACCGGAACGGAATACTACAGGCTTTCCAAGGGAATCATAGGCGCCGGTGTCTGCAATCACATCCGCTTCAAAGGCAACCAGTTTCCCTTCCCTGGTAACACCCGCCTTGTAGTGCATTTTTTCAGCATGCCTTTTAGTTGACATTCGTATTGACTCTTCCCTTGTCAGGGTCATTTTGACGGGACGTCCCGTTTTTAAAGCGCCAAGGGCACAGTGAATCTGTACCGTCGGTTCTTCTTTGCCGCCAAAGGCGCCTCCTGCAGGATTGTAAATTACCCTGACCTTTTCCGGCGGAAGATCCAGTGAAGCAGCCACCATATCCCTAAATGCGTAAGACCCCTGGGTTGAGCTCCAGAGGGTAATCACTCCGTCATCGTCAATGCTAGCCAGACCCGATTCCGGTTCCATATAGGCATGCTCTACAAAGGGGACACTGTAATCCCCTTCAACGATAATATCTGCTTCATTAAAGCCTTTTTCAACATTTCCTTTCCTGACCTTTGTATGGCTCAATATGTTTCCATCGGGATGAAGGCTAGGAGCATTCTCACCCAATGCTTCTTGAGGTGTAAATACTCCGGGAAGCAGTTCATAATCGACCTTAATTTTTTTTACAGCTTCTTCTGCTATTTCCGGTGTTTCTGCATAAACAACTGCTATGGGATCTCCTACATAGAGCACCTTTTCTTCGGCAAGAACCGGCTGGTTGGGATTTAAGAGCCCAAAACCGTTTCTTCCGGGGATATCTTTGGCTGTAAGTACAGCAGCAACACCAGGCATGCTTTCTGCTTCGGCAGTATTGACTGCCTTAATTTTAGCATGGGGATGTTCACTTAAGAAGAGTTTACCATAAAGCATTTCAGGGAGCTTCATATCATCTGTAAAAAGAGGGTATCCTGTTACCTTTTTGATTGCATCATTTCTAGGCACAGAAACCCCGACAGCGCCTGAAACTTTTTCTTGTTGGATTTTTTCCTCTCCCCTCATTACAGCAGCTGCTAGTTTTACTGCTTCAATTATTGCCACATAGCCTGTACAGCGGCACAGATTGTATTTTAATGCATCTTTAATTTCTTCGTCAGTAGGATCTAAATTTTTATCCAGGAGCGCCTTTGCAGCCATTATCATCCCAGGAGTGCAAAAGCCGCATTGAATGGCGCCTGTTTTAATAAAAGCCTGCTGCAGGGGATGTAACTCCCCTTCTTTAGCAAGGTTTTCTATAGTTTCTATTTGAGCTCCATCGAGCCCGGAAAGCTTTACCACACAGGACCTTTTAGCTTTTCCGTCTATAATTACCGTACAGGTTCCGCAATGACCTTTACCGCAGCCGTTTTTCGCCCCCATGAGTCCTAATTCTTCCCTCAAATATTTCAAAAGGGTCATATTAGGCGAAGCTTCAACTGTATATTTCTCACCGTTAATTGTGAGCCTAACTTGCTTTGCCATTTAACCACCTCAAATTCCTTAACAAAAAATTCCTTTTACAAACTTATTTAAGAACTTAGTTACAATTCCTTGTGATATTTTTTAAGCTGGGAGCTATGCGTTAACGTTCCGATTTTCCGATTCACTTGCAGATTTATCTTTGGGAAGGATAATATTAAGAACCAGTGCCACCAGGCAGGCTACAACTATTCCCGAACCGGCAAAAATCATTTTGAACCATTCCGGGAAAAATTTAAGTGCATCAGGTACGCTGCCAAAACCTAATCCTAAGCCCAGTGAAACGGCTATTACAAGGAGATTACGCCTGTTAAGGCTTTCCTGGCTTAAGAGGACTATACCGGAAGTTGCAATCATTGCAAACATCACAATGGCAGCGCCTCCAAGGACGGCTTGCGGCATAACGGCAATTATTGCACCTAATTTGGGGAGTAGCCCCGAAAGGATTAGAAAGATGGCTCCAAGTGTAACAACATAACGGCTCATGACACCTGTAAAGGAAACCAGTCCAACGTTCTGGCTGTAGGAAGTATTTGGAAGTGCATTAAAAAGGGCAGCAAATGAGGAACCAAATCCATCGGCTATAATACCGCCTGAAAGTTCACGGTCAGTTGCCTCTCGTCCTGCACCACCCATTGTAATTCCGGAAATATCTCCTACAGTTTCTACAGTTGTGACTATATACATAATGAGCATTGCAAATATTGCCGTAGGGTGAAATGTCATGCCAAACTTAAGGGGGGTCGGAAATGAAAACCAGGCCGCTTCCATTACAGGGGTAAAGTCGATCTTACCCATAAAGACAGCTACAATATAGCCTACAACAATTCCTATCAGGATGGAAGCCGCACTAAATATTCCTTTGGCATACTGGTGAAATGCTATTACCGTAACTAGAACAACGAATGCTAAAAAGAGGTTGGAAGGATCACCAAAATCTTTGGCGCCAACACCGCCTGCAGCATATTTTATTCCCGTTGGAAGCAAGGACAAACCTATGGTTAAAACTACAGTACCCGTTACCAGCGGCGGGAAAAACCTGCGAACAGTTTTCAAAAAAGCTCCTAAAATCATCTGAAAGAAGCCGCCGATAAACGCCGCTCCCAGTATTCCCGAAAGGCCAAACTGTTTTCCGATGGAAATACATGTAGGTAAAAATCCAAAACTGGTACCCTGCACTACCGGCAGGCGAGCACCTACAGGGCCAATTGGATTGGCCTGCACCAAAGTGGCTATTCCGGCCACCAGCATTGCACTCTGGATTAAGAACGCCTTTTCTCCTACCGTCATTCCGAGGATGCCCGCAATTATAATGGGTACCGTTATATTGCCTGCAAACATTGCCAGGACATGCTGAATCCCCAGCGGGACCGCCTCTTTTAACGGCGGCTTATCTTCAACATCGTACACCGGTTCCACCACTCGATTTACTAAGGTTTTTTCAGACATTTACACGCCTCCTTTAATGTTTTTTAATAGACTACTACTTTTTTCTCCTTAGGAACCTAATTTATAAATATTTCATATTTACTTTTTCTATAATTTCTTTTAAGATACTGATGAGTATGTTTTTGATGGCTGGAATCTGGTTCCGGCGCTACCTTCTATCGCTTCCTTTACCTGGTCCAAAGAAGCTATCACAGCCTCTTTACCTGTGCCGGCAAAGGAAATGGCAGCCTCAACCTTTGGCAGCATACTGCCCTCCCCAAAATGACCTTCCTTTAATAACTTCTCAGCTTCAGAAATTGTGAGTCTATCTAAAAATCTCTGGTCCGGTTTTCCGTAATTTATTGCCACCCTGGGTACGTCAGTTAAAATGACCAGCATATCAGCAGCAAGCTGTCTTGCCATTAAACTTGCAGCCCTATCCTTGTCTATAACAGCCTCTACACCTTGAAGCTTTCCGTCTTTTTTAATAACAGGAATTCCACCACCCCCGGAGCTTATTACTATGGCACCGGATTTGATAAGTGTTTTTATTACCGGCATCTCAACTATCTCGAGCGGTTTGGGAGAGTATACAACTTTCCTCCAACCGCGGCCGCTGTCTTCCACCCATTTTTCCCCTGTCTCTGCCATGATCTTTTCCGCTTCCTCTTTTGAAACAAAACCGCCTACCGGTTTCGTGGGCCTTTTAAAAGCCGGGTCATCTTCAGAAACACAAACTTGGGTTACCAGGGAGACAACCGGGCGGTTGACTCCCCTTTCCCTCAGGATGTTGCCCAAACTCTGCTGTATCATGTAACCCATAAATCCCTGGGTCTGTGACCCACAAATGTCTAGAGGCATAGGCGGCACTTTATCCCTTGCTGCAATTTGCTGAGTTGCAATATTTCCCACCTGGGGTCCATTGCCGTGGGTAATAACGATCTGATAGCCATTATCCAAAAGCTCAGCAATCGAAGTGCAAGTTTTCTGCACATTTTCCAGTTGTTCCGTATAAGTTCCCTTTTGCCCCGGCTGTAATATTGCATTACCTCCCAGCGCAAGAACTATTGTTTTTTCCAATATGTCCACCGCCTTTTAGTTACTAACTTGACTCTCACAATTATTATTATCTTCCACCCATCAGTAGTGTCATAACAGCTTTTGCTGTATGCAAACGGTTTTCGGCTTCATCATAAACTATGGAGTGCGGCCCGTCGATTACTGAATCTTCTACTTCATTATTTCTATCAGCAGGAAGTGCATGCATATACATAACTTCTTTATCAGCAAGAGCCATTTTAGCTTCTGTACACTTCCAGCTCTTATGGGCAACAAGCTTATCATCAACGACGGTTTCGCTCTGGTCAGTTACCCAGCTTCCCCAGTTCTTAGGAATAACTATATGAGCGCCCTCATAAGCTTCTTCTTCGTTATTTGTGACAGTAACAGTCCCGCCAAATTTAGCAGCATTTGCTTTTGCCTTTTCAATCACCCAATCAGGCAACTCCCAACCTTTTGGATGGGCAAGTACCACATCCATGCCATAGCGTGGGAATAAAAGGATCTGGGATACAGGTACGGAAATCGGTTTCTTATGGCTTTCCGCATAGGCCCAGATGATAGAAACCTTTATACGTTTCAAGTCACCAAGTTTTTCCTTCATAGTCATTAAATCAGCCAGAGCCTGGAAGGGATGGTAAAGATCACACTGCAAGTTCATGATCGGAGCAGTTGACCATTTTGCCATTTCATTCAAGTACTTATTACCAATTTCCCAGTTACAATAACGGCAGGCAATGGCATGGCCGAAACGGGAAAGAATAATTGCCGTATCTTTGGCGCTTTCTCCATGGGAGATTTGCATAGTACTTGTATCAAGGAAGTTGGCGTGTCCGCCTAATTGTGCAATTCCTGCCTCCATTGAGTTTCTGGTTCTGGTTGATTGTTCAAAGAACATCAGGAACATAGTTTTGTTTTGGAGATATGGCGTAGGTACGCCCATTGCAAATTTTTTCTTGAGGTCAAAAGATACCTCCAGCATTGTGTCAATTTCTTCTTTAGTGAAATCTTGCAGACTGATGAAGTGCTTACCACGGAAAATTGTTTGCATAGCTAAATCCTCCTCATGATTTTTGTTTTTTTAAGGTTGTTTAAAAAGTTATTTAGCATATTTTTTTACATACATTAATGGAATAGCCGCATACATTGCTGCCGCCTTAACCAATTCGCTTTTCCAGGTTTTTTCATTTGGGGCATGAGCTTGATCTTCATGTCCCGGTCCAAAGCCAACAACAGGAATACCATACCTTCCCATAATTGAAACTCCATTTGTGGAGAAAGTCCATTTATCTACCAGCGGCTCTTCATCAAAAAGTCCTTTATAAGATTCCACCAATGTCTGGCATGCAGGATGATCTTCAGGAAGCACCCAGCTCGGGAAATAGCATTCAGTTGGATAAACCAGCCCTGTATAAGAAGGCTTTTCGTAAGTATATAAGGAAACTTCCGCACCCGCTTCTTTAACTGAAGGCAAGTTTCTAATTTGCTCCAAAGCATATTCCCATGTTTCCCCAGCTGTTAGTCTTCTATCTATGGAAATTGTGCAACCGTCTGCTACTGCGCATCGAGATGGTGAACTAAAGAAAATTTCAGAAACTGTCAGGCTGCCCTTTCCTAAAAACTCATCGTCTTTCAAGTTTTCATGCAGGGCTCTCAGTTCCATAATAATAGGAGCCATTTTATAGATAGCATTGTCTCCTCTTTCTGGAGCTGAACCGTGACAGCTTACACCACGTGTTGTTACTTTAATTTCCATTCTGCCTCTTTGTCCTCTGTAAATGTTACAGGACGTTGGCTCAGTACTCACAACAAATTCCGGTCTAATCTTATCTTCATTGATAATATATTGCCAGCACAAACCATCACAATCTTCTTCCTGTACGGTACCGGTAACGATTAATGTATAATCATCTTCTAATCCCAAATCTTTAATGATTTTTCCGGCATAGACCATTGAAGCCATACCGCCTTCCTGATCACTTGCGCCTCTACCACAAATCACATCACCATCTTCATAGCCTTCATAAGGGTCGCAGTCCCAGTTGTCAATTTCACCTATTCCCACTGTGTCGATATGGGCATCCATTGCAATTACATGCTTGCCGTGTCCGATATAACCCAAAATATTACCCATGGGGTCTATTTCCACCTTGTCAAATCCTACTTTTTCCATTTCCTCTTTTATTCTTAAAATAACCTTCTCTTCATTACAACTTTCACTTGGAATAGCAATCATGTCTCTTAAAAATTTGGTCATTTCCGGCTTATATTCTTCTGCCTTTTCAAGAATTCTTTTGAAATCAAGATTCATAACAAACTCCCCTTCCTTTTGTAAGTTAATTTCCTTCCCATGGACAATTCCCCCTATCTCAAAGCTGCCTTGAAATTTTTAGATAAAAAATTTATCTGCTTCTAACCAGTTTAAACTGGTACTTATCTCCTCGATAATACTGGTAACCATAATTAATCGGGGTATCGTTATCATCATACATAACTCCCTCAAGATAAATCATAGGCTGAGTGGAAGCTACATTTAATAATTCCTCCACTCTTTTGGGAGGTAACAGCGCATTGGCAGTAGCAACAAATTTTTGGGGATGATATTTGGTATGATTATCAAAAAAATCTGTCAGGGATTCGCAACGGTATCTTGCCTTTAACAAATCTTTATTATCAATCAATCCCCCCGGTAAAACGTCATAACAATAAATGACCGGAACATCATCAGAAAAGCGCAAGCTCTCAATAACATACCCTTTAGTTCCGGGTTCCACTTCGAGCATTTCTGCAATTTTAGGCTCAATGCTAATTTCATCTATATTAAGCACTTTATCCTGTGCAACGTGCCCTGCCTGCCTGATGGTACTTACCAGGTTATCTAATCTCTCAATACCGGCCAAAACTTTATCAGGGTTTTTATTTACAAAGGACCCCTTACCATGTTTCCTTGATATTATTCCTTCATTTTCCAGGCTGGTAAGCGCTTCCCGCAAAGTCCCTCTACTAACCCCCAACTCTTCTGCCAGAACAGGCTCTGATGTGAGCTTCTCTTGAGGTTTGTAAATCCCCTCACTAATTCTTCTTTTAATTTCTTCAGCAACTTCCATATAAAGTGGTTTTCTCATTTTATATTCACCACCTTTATTAAAATAAGTTGTTTAACAATTAGTTGTCTTACAATTATACATATTCTATTTCCAGTCAAAATTTCCTCTATGTTTAAGAAAAATTTTTAGATTTTTTTGAAGTAGAAAACAATTAAGACCCTATCATCTCAGAAATAGCAAATCCCCTGCAAAATTTGCAAGGGAGCTGCACAGTTATTATCTTTCCTCCCGATCATATGGCAAAGTTAAGGAACCGGGAGCTCCGACCCGCTTCTTGTGAGTTTCTCTTGTGGCCAGGATTAAAACAACAATTGTAAATATATAAGGCAGCATCTTCAGGAAAAAGGAGGGAATCATGATACCCATCGCCTGGAGCCTGAAGCCCAGTGCATCAACTCCACCAAAAATATACGCTCCTATAAGTGCACGAACAGGGTCCCAAACAGCAAATATTACCAGAGCCACTGCAATCCAACCTCTACCTGCTGTCATGTGTTCAAGCCAGGTAGGAGCATATGCAAGGGAAAGATAAGCGCCACCGATACCTGCCAGCATCCCACCTACTATTACATAGACATACCTGGTTAAAAAGACATTTACACCAACCGCATCTGCGGCTGCAGGATTTTCACCTACAGAGCGGAGCTTGAGCCCTGCATTGGTCCGGTAGAGGAAAAACCAGATTAACGGCACCAAGATATATGAAATATAAACAAGGGCATCATGATTAAATAAAACAGGACCTAAGACAGGTATCTTTGCTAGAACGGGAATTGGGATTTTTTCAAAGGTAACAGGCGCCGGAATACCTATTAGCGACTTACCCAGGTAACCGCTTACACCTGTACCAAAAATAGTCAGAGCAAGCCCGCTAACCACCTGGTTGGCTTTTAAAGTAACACACAAAAAGGCATGTATCAGCGCCATAAAACCGCCTGCCAAAATGGCAAATATTAACCCTAACCAGTTATTTCCACTCATAACTGTGACCATGAAACCGGAAACAGCACCCGCCAGCATCATCCCTTCAACACCGAGGTTTAGGACACCCGACCTTTCAGCCAGTATCTCTCCAAGGGCAGCATAAAGAAGGGGCGTTCCTGCAATAATTGCTGCGGCCATTATGGATAAAACTATAGAGTTTTCCATCTTATTTCCTCCCCCTTTGAAGTTTGATACGATACCGGGTTAAAATTTCTCCGCCCAGGACAAAAAAAAGAATTAATCCCTGCAGCATGAAAACTGTTGCAGAAGGCAGACCGCTGGTTTGAATGGAAAAGCCCCCCACCAGCAAACCTCCAAAAAGGAAGGAAACTATTATAATGGCCCAGGGATTCAATTTGCTCAACCAGGCAATGATAATCGCCGTATAACCGTAGCCCGAGGAAATACCGTGCTGTAACCTGTGGGTGATACCACTTACTTCCGCCATTCCTGCAAGTCCTGCCAATCCGCCGCTTAGAAGCATTACCAGAAGAATGTTTTTTCCTATATTCATTCCGGCATAACGTGCAGCATTCTGGCTTTCACCAATGATTCGTATTTCATAGCCCCAGCGGGTATGCTTGAGGAGCACATAAACTATTACCACTGCCGCCAGTGCAAATAATAGCCCCAAGTGCACCCGGGAATTACCAAAGGTAGGCAGGCTGGCACTATCCCTGAAGGGAGCGGTTAGAGGAAAATTAAAGCCTTTCGGATCTTTCCAGGGACCGTATACTAGATAATCGACCCATAATATCGCTACATAATTGAGCATAAGTGTTGTTATGGTTTCATTTACCCCCAAAAAAGCTCTGGGGATTGCAGGTAAAAGCCCCCACAGGGCACCTCCCAGAAATCCCGCAATAAACATTAAAGGAAGCATAATATAGCCGGGCATATCAGGGGCAAATAGCGCTACCCAGCTTGCAGCAAACGCCCCCATATATAGCTGTCCTTCCGCTCCAATATTCCACAGGAGCATTCTAAAAGCTATTGAAACACCCAGCCCTGTCAGCATTAAAGGAATTGCCTTCACTATGGTTTCGGAAATCCCGTACATTGAACCGAATGCACCATCGAACATCATAGCATATATCTCAAGAGGACTATGACCGGTTGCCTTTAAAAATATTGCACCCACCAAGAGGGCTGCCACTACTGATGAAACCGGGACCAGAAAATGTATCAAGTAAGGAGTTGTTCCGCGTTTTTCCAACGTTACTCTAAAGCCCTGTTCTTTTTTTGCTATTTGTGGAACGCTCATGATACTTTCTCTCCTTCCCTACTACCGGCCATCATTAAACCTATTTCTTCCACAGTAGTTTCAGGGGTTCTAATAACTCCCATTACTTCTCCCTCATAAAGTACCGCAATTCTATCTGCCAGTGCAAAAATCTCTTCCAGATCCTCTGAAATAAGAAGAATTGCAGCACCTGCCTTTCTCTGCTCCAGCAAGATCCTGTGAACCGCCTCAATGGCCCCTACATCCAATCCCCTGACAGGGTAAGAGGCAACTATAAATTTGGGCTGGCAAGATATTTCACGTGCAATCAACAGCCTCTGCAGGTTACCTCCCGACATTAGTTTGACCGGAGAATCAATACTGGCTGTCTTCACCCCAAATTCCTCTATCAACTCGCCGGTTTTCTTTTTAAGTAATTTATGGTTTAAAAATAAGCCTTTGTTCATCTCTTTCTTTCTGTATTCCTTAAGCATTATGTTTTCAACTGCCCCCAGGCTGGGAACCAAGCCCATTCCAAGCCTGTCTTCGGGAATGTGTGCTACGCCTGCATCAATAATTTCAAGGGGAGAACAATTACAGTACTGTTTGCTGTTTATTTTCAAAGTACCGCTTTGTATTTCCCTCAGGCCTGTTACCACTTCCGCCAGTTCTCTTTGACCGTTTCCCGCCACCCCGGCAATTCCGAGGATTTCTCCTTCTTTGACAGTGAGGTTGACATTTTTTAAGGCAGGATAGCCTTTATCATTGAGAGCATTTATATTTTCCAGGATGAGGACATCTTCTCCCGGATTATAGTCATCCTGATTAGACGATAATTCTATCTCTCTCCCTACCATCATTTTTGTGAGCTCTTGCTTGGTAGTTTCTTTTTTATTAACTGTTCCTATATACTTACCGCCTCGTAAAACTGTTACCCTATCGGCAACTGCCATCACTTCATGTAACTTATGGGTAATAATTATTACAGCACGTCCTTCATCAGCCATCATTCTTAAGGTCTTAAAAAGTTCCTTTACTTCCTGGGGAGTTAAAACTGCAGTAGGTTCATCTAAAATTAAAATATCAGCGCCCCTGTAGAGCATTTTTATAATTTCAACTCGCTGCTGCTCACCAACCGAAAGCTGCCAAATTTTGGCCCTAGGGTCAACCTCCAGTCCAAATTTTTTTGAAATAGAGGTTATTTCCTTTTCAACTTGTTTCATATTTAAGATTCTTCCCGGGCGAGGTGATCCAAGAATTAAATTTTCAGCCACTGTAAAGGGTTGCACAAGGCGAAAATGCTGGTGCACCATACCTATTCCCGCTGCAATGGCTTCTTTCGGAGAGCGAAAAACAACCTTCTCGCCTTTAATCCATATTTCTCCTTCATCAGGCCGGTACAGACCTGTTAAAATGTTCATCAAGGTACTTTTACCCGCACCGTTCTCACCCAGTAAAGCGTGTATTTCTCCCTTTTTTGCTTCAAAATTGACATCTGAGTTGGCAAGTACTCCGGGAAATGTCTTGGTAATCCCCCGCATACTAACCAGTGTAGAGTCAGCCATAATAGTCACCCCTAACGACATTTTTGTCGCATGATATGCAATTAATTGTCATACAATTAGTTGTCTTACAATTCTACATATTCTATATTAATAATAAAATTCCTTTTTCTTGGAATAATTTTTTGTATTTAGGAAAATAATCGCGGAAATTTAAAAATCCCTTGTGAAAAATTGCAAGGGACTTTTATCAATGATTAATTCCCAATAATTGTTGTACCCGGCACATAAAGTGCCGGGATTAGATAGTGGTACAAGGTATTTCCAGATGTAAGATCTCCTTTACTTGGGTATATTACCCTTTACACCTTCTACAAACCAGTCCATACCCAGCATTTCTTCATCAGATAAGCTTTCTCCCTCTTTTACCTTGACGTTTCCTTCCTGATCCTTGATGGGCCCTGCAAATACTTCAAGTTCTCCCGACTTCATAAGGGCCAGTTTTTCTTCTACCAGCTTCTTGGCTTCTTCAGGTACAAGATCTTCATTATACGCTCCTACACCTACTACACCGTCTGCAATGGAGCCCCAGTACTGTTCGCTCTTCCAGGTACCGTTCTTAACTGCTTCCACTACTTCTACATAATACGGCCCCCAGTTCCAGACAGGTGATGTCATGTTTGCCTCGGGAGCAAAGTCGCGCATATCTGTGTTGTACCCTATGCCAAAGGCCCCTCTCTCCTGCGCTGCCTGCTGCGGCCCGGGAGTGTCCTGGTGCTGGGCTATGACATCTGCTCCCGCATCAAGAAGACTTAATGCCGCTTCCTTTTCTGCTGCCGGGTCATACCATGTGTTTGTCCATACTACTTTAACTTCTGCTTCCGGATTGGCCGCCCTTACACCTAATGTAAAGGCATTTATTCCCCTGATTACCTCCGGAATCGGGTGTGCCGCCACATACCCTATCAGGTTGCTTTCTGTTTTCATCCCTGCTATCAGACCGGTTAAGTAGCGCGGCTGGTACATCCTTCCAAAGTATGTGCCTACATTTTCTGCTGTCTTATAGCCTGAACAGTGCATAAATACTACATCGGGATATCTTTTTGCTACATTTATTACATAGTCCATATAGCCAAAGCTTGTTGCAAAGATTACTTTACAGCCCTTTTCCGCAAGGTCGGTCAGTACCCTTTCCGCATCAGCGTTTTCAGGTACTGATTCTACAACAAGTGTATCACTTTCATCCAGGTAGGGTAGCTGTTCTACCATGTACTTTCTTCCCTGGTCATGGGCATATGTCCAGCCAGCGTCTCCTACGGGACCTACATAAACAAACCCTACTTTCATTTCTTCAGCTTTTCCTTCTGAACCTGATTGACTTTGTTCTTCCTGCGCCTTTCCTTCATCACTACCGGCGGTATCCTTTTCCCCTCCACATCCTGCAACTACCAATGCAAATGCCATGGTCAGAATAAAAAGAACCAGTAACTTTTTGTTTTTAAACACCTATTACTCCCCCCATTTGTTTTATACTTTAGTGTATTAATCTCACAATCACCTGCTCGTCAAAACCTGATAAAAACCCCCCTTTCATCAGTACTTTTTGCATTAAGCTATTGTATCTGATTTTTTAAAAGCAATGCCAAGCCAAGTGAAATAAAATCGTATTACTAATTCGTCACAAAAGTAAAGTTTTCCTTTTTAATAAGTTTAAATTTAGCCTTCTTTTTTCAGAATGTAAATAAACGTAATGCGTCCGTATAGTACTAGCAAATCTTTTTGGATGTTATCCACAGAAACCTATCGACCACAGAATCCAAAAATGGAAAACGCCCTCAACCCAGACCTATTCTACTGGCTGAATTGAGGGCGCCGTTGCCCTGGTTAGACTTTAAAAACGCCTTTGTCCCTAGTATTTGGTTTGACCTATGCCAGTTAGCACTAACACGCTCTTTTTACATGATTTGTTTCTTTCTATTGTTTAAAATAACCTTTTCAATCTTCTCAATGGCCCGGTAAATGTATTCCTGAGAATTGACATAAGAAAGCCTTAAATAGCCCTTACCTGCAGCCCCAAAGGAACTTCCTTCGAGGGTAGCAACACCGCCCTCATTGAGGAGCTTATCTGCAAGCGCTGAACTGTCATAACCTGTGTCATCAACATTCGGGAAAGCATAAAATGCACCCCTTGGGGTAGGACAGCGGAATCCTGGAATTTTCCTTAATCCTTCAACCAGTATGTCTCTTCTCGCTTTAAATTCCCTCACCATATTTTGCAAGCTATCTTGACCATTCTGTAACGCTTCCAAACCTGCGAGCTGTACAAAGGGCGGGGTACAGGAATGAGTATTTACAGCTAGTTTAGCAAAGTGCTCTGCTAGTGTTTGAGGCATAATCCCATACCCAAGTCTCCAACCGGTCATTGCATAGCTTTTTGAAAATCCATCTACAATAACTGTTCTCTCCTTCATGCCAGGGAAAGAGGCGATGGAAACAGGCTTTTCTTCGTAATATATGTCACTATATATTTCATCTGAAATAATAAGTATATCCTTATCTCGTACCAGTGAAGCTATAATTTGTAAATCCTTCTCGGGTATTATTCCACCAGTAGGGTTATGGGGCGAATTAAGTATAACTGCCTTAGTTTTTGGAGAAATACTCCTTTCCAAAATATCCAAATCTAAAGTAAAGTTATCATCCTTCTCAATTATGGGAACAGGTTTAGGAATACCTCCACAAAAACCAACGGCCGATTCATAGATAGGAAATCCCGGGTCCGGTAGGATAACTTCATCACCCGGATTTACGCAGGCCTGTAACGCAAAAAACAAAATAGGCTTTGCTCCCGGTGTAACTACAACCTCTTCTGGCTTAAAACTAAGACCTCTCTTTTCACCGGAAACTTTTGCAATGCATTCCCTAAGCTGCGGCAGTCCGGCAGGAGGACAATATTTTGTTTGGCCCTTGTTCATTGCTTTTACTGCAGAACTTATTACGTTGGGGCTGGTATCAAAGTCAGGTTCCCCAATTTCCAGGTGAATTACTTCCATCCCCTGTGACTGGAGTTTATTTGCCCTCTGTAAAACTTCAAAGGCTGATTCAGTTCCCAAAAGCTGCATCCTGTCCGCTAGTATTCTATTCATCATAGACATTCACCTCATTTATATCCTCTATCGGTGGACTATTGTTTTTATCAGACGTACAAAATTTAGTTATTCACTATTTTAGAGGTTAAAGTGCAAAATGTCAATATGAAACTTTTTATAATATCCAAAATATTTTTAGATCAAAAGACCCCTGCAAAATGCAGAGGTTATGGATACAGTATGAAAAATTTACAGCTTTTTTATTACCCCGCTCAAATGTAAGATGGCCTCTAACACTCCCCCGGCAACTGCCCTTGCTTTATCAGATATTGTAAAGCAATGCTGTTTTTCACACCGAGGATCAATATCACCAATTTTCATATTTTCCTTAACTATTAGCCCTTCTTTGATAAGTCCCCTAACGACACCAGAAATTTGTGCACTTACAGGGACATCCCCTACATAGCACACAGTCTCACCTTCAGAAACCATCTCCCCGATTTTCTTATTTGCTTTAACAATACCGGGTACAGGCGACTTCACAAGCCTTTTAATGCTGTATCCTCCCACCTCACCTGGGACGCCTGTATTCGGGGTGGCTTCTCCCTCATAGATGACCCTTCCAAGGTAATGGCCCCTCATGGTTTCCACTACAGCATGGACATCTTTTCCGGCATAAAATCCCGGACCTAACCCAATTACCACCGCTGCCATCTCACGGTGTGTTCCTAAATTTTTTTTGGCAAGTATAGCATCAACTACAGCCTCCGGAGACAGCTCCTTTAAACATTTTAAACCCGGATCTACCAGCACGGGCAGGTTACCCCTTTTTATTTGGTCCTTAGCTTCATCTACTGTCTGTATCCTTACCCCCTTTATACCTTCCACTTCCCATTCTCCGGTATATACTGCCTCAGCAAACGAAACTGTGCGCCTGACCATGGTAGGTTGTTCTATTTCTGTTGCAATTACATCAAATCCGGATTGCATCAACCTGTGACAAACCGCAGAAGCCAGATCCCCGGCGCCCCTTACTAATACTAGCATTTCTTTCCCTCCCTACTTTAAGAGGATGTTCGAAAAGTCCGCGCGAAATCCACTTCGAATTTCTGCGTTGGCTTGACTTCTCGTGTCTATCGTGCTCCTTTTCGAACAATCACTTTAATTGTGATATTGCAAAATTTTAATTTTGTTTATACCCCTATAAAAAGCACTCCCTACCACCCGAGCTGGTGGTTGCGGTGAATTTAGCAGGATTTTCACAAGTTCTCTTAATTTTTCTTCATCTTTACATTTATCCATTTTATTTAGTAAAACTATCCACCGGGAGCCTTCAGGAATAATATCCTGCCTACGGTAACCACAAGGACTCACCAAAACTTTAGCAATTGCCTTCGGGCCTATAATATCCCCTTCATGGAGCCCGGTAATTTCTTTGACTTGCTTCAGGCGGTGAACGTTTTCTTCAGTTAGCGCCCTCCCTAAAATGTCCAATCCAACAACAGCAACAATAACATCTGTGCAGTCCGGTACTACAGGCTCATATTCGGCAGGTGCCTTAAAGGGTTTTCTTGCCGAACCGTCTGCTTCCACTAAAATCGTAATATTCTTTAATTTTTTTAGCTCGCATACTTGTCCAGGAAGAATTCCATGCAGTTTTTCACTTTTTTTAGCGGTTCCGGCAGTAATTATTTTTCCTCCTGGTGCTTCGGCAAGCAATTTTTTTAATTGCCCACACTTATTGCTCAGAAGGACTTTGTCAGCTTGCCCCTCTTCGGGCCAAAAAATTTTTGTAGTTGTAGTAACCAGGACTTTTTCTCCGGCCTCTTTTAATTCCCTGGCCAAAGTCCACATGGCGGTACTTTTCCCGCCGCCACCCACAAAACTGACAACTAGTCCGGATTTGATATCAAAAGCTTCTGTTAATTTCATTGCAAAAATCCTATCTTTATCATATATTTATAGTAATACATACTATAGGCTAGGAGGATTGAAAATGGCGGAAAAGAAACAAGAGCCTTTATTGCAAACATATCCCGTACCGAAAGCCGAATGGGAAGAAAGAACAATGTCGGCTAAGGCATATCTCTTTCTTATTTTTCTAGCGGCTTTCAGTGTGTGGATAACAACATATTTCATGTAGGTAGCAACGATAGACTCATCCGCACATGACGGTACTTTGGGGTATCAGTTCCGTTCACCAAGTTCAACCAAGGCTCGC
>Ga0182240_100109_pt1 | contig 38625 bp, 37 predicted proteins | sample hydfrates4_PW_90_FD_145594 | JGI IMG/M metagenome (GOLD analysis project Ga0182240, IMG submission 145594) | Subsurface microbial communities from deep shales in Texas, USA - hydraulic fracturing test 4_PW_90 | ecosystem: Environmental > Aquatic > Deep subsurface > Shale gas/oil reservoir >...
TGGAATGTGGTAGCTCAAAATAAGGGAGGTGGACGTTGGCTCCCTGAACGTGGTGAAATACGGGCATTCAACCCTGAACTTCAGCCCGAGCATGCTGATCCCGCGTTACAGTGTTTGCCCATCCAGATATCTTAACGCTTCATTTATTGCTTCATTTGTACTCCTAACTTCAACACCAAGTTCTTCCAGTTTCGCTTTAACATCGCTATCGTTTTCAATAACGCCCGGCAAAACTCCAGCAACTATCTTTGGACTGTACTCCTTCACGTCTTTAATCACTGCTTCAAGTCTCTCTAAATCAACAGATCCATTGCTCATACTCAAAGCCTTCTGCAATCTATGAGAATACACATTCTGGAAAGCAATTAGAACTAAATCTGGCGTGAAGTCTGTAAGCAACCTTGCCTGCTTTGAATAATCTGACAGATATCTGATAGCTTCTAGAACTTTAGATATTCTTTTCTTTCTCTCATCCCCATCTAAATAGTATTCAACCTCAACTGTTCGCCTCTTTTCATTAACTTTCTCTTCACCACCAACTCTTACGACATCTATGGCAATTCCGCATTTGTACATGTTAACTCCAATCTCAACATTTACAATGTCACCGCTCATTTCGCCTTCTGACATCCTGTGCCTTCTCGTCAGGAAATCGACAACAGCATTATCCTCAAATGGTAATAAACCAACTGCAGGAGAAACTTTAACTGGTGAAACTCGCGTAATAGCTCCTCCTGGATGACCATTTGGGTAGCCAGGCAGTACTGTTCCTTTCCTGATAGTTGTCATGAATCCAAATAGATCACATCCAACACATTCCTGAATGTTTCCACAAGTTTCCCCCTTGTCGTTGGGCACGCACATATACTCATTATCAAGATCCCTTCTAATTGCCTCTTTGATGTAATACCTCATCGCCTGCCCAGAAACATATGGATATTCCACACCATTTTTCTTGTATTTTTTAACATCAATAAAATTCGCTTCGCCCTCACCCGAGTTTAGATTGGTTAAATCGGTCTGAGACAACCACACAAGACTTATACACTTCATTTGCTGCCACCTCCACTTTTAGACATTTTTTTCATTTTCTCAATCATATAATACATTGAAGAATAGACTACTAGAAGATCTCTAATTTCTTTCCATAATTCTTTTTTACTTTCTACTTCTTTAACAAGCAGTACCAATTCATCTAAAGATTTAGGTTTTATTTTCGGGTTTCCTTCACTATCAACTAAATCCTTCTGTTCCATAGTCGTTAATCTTTTTGCAATCTCTCTGAGGACCGACCAAAACTCATCGATATTTCTTACTTTATCCAATTTGTACAGTAAGGCAGGGTTCTTTTTTTCACTTATCAATGCGATAATATTTCCAACACTTTTTACAGCATCGAGTTTTTCCTTTGGAATTCCCATTCTCTTCCACCTCCATTCAGATATCAATTCCTCCAAAGCTTGTCTAACTTCAGAGGAGAAGAAAACATAGCCACCCTTTCTAGGTAATAAACAGCTGGTAAAACCCCGAAAATCATCTAATAGAAAGAACTTAGACAAATTCTCCTGAATCTCTCTCGTTATTTCCCAGTCTATCGAGTTTTTAGTTTCTGAGAAGAAATACACTTTCTTAATCGAATCAGAATATATTCGTTCCAATTTACCGCTTTCTTTGAGTTCGTTAATTACACCCAATATGCCGTCATTGATGCCCACGAAGTCAACCTTTATGTTCTTAACTGAACCAAATGGAATTTGTAGTACAACCCATTCGTTTGCAAGAATCTCATCGGTAGAATTTTCCACAAACTTCTCGTAAAAACACAACAATGTAGAGTACTCGCCTGGAGTATTTTCAACGTCGTCAGCATTCGGATTGACACGTATGTTTGAATATCTTGCTGTATTACTCAGTATTCCAGAATATATACAAGATCTCTTGAAATCGTGTAACTCCTTCAGACTGGAAAAATATGGGAGGTACAAAAACGATTTGTCTCCCGGAAAAGTTCTGTAAATTAATGCTTCATCAGTCCATTCAAGAATTCCAACAAGATAGCAAAGTGGACAGAGGTTGTTATAGTATTCCTTAAGAGATAGAGCCTTTCCATCTTTGTAACTCCTCACACCACTCAAACTCGCTATCTTTGTGGCAAAGGGGTAATTAGCCTGCTGTAGCTTTTTAACAGCCTTATCAAACGCACGACCACACAAAATACATCTAGCTTTACCATCTTTTAGACCAAATACTCTCGAAACGATTTCGGCTGCCCTTTCTGGTTTGTACAAATCCTCTTTAAAAGCAACTTTTCCTCCTATTTTCTTCTCTTCTTGCAAGATCAGATGATCTTTCTTTACCTCTTTCGTCTCGTTAGTTTTCTTATTTTTCTCAACAATAATTAAATTCTGCCTTTTTTCTAATATCTTCCTTGATAAATCTTTGGTGAACATTTCTTTATTCTTTATTTCAAGTTTAATCGAAGTATCCGTTAGCTCAACATTACAAGAGTCTAAGCTTTTCAATATTCTAAAAAAGTTCTCAAGCCCATTATCCATCCACGGATCTTTGTAAACTCTGAGTTCGACATTCATAATCAAACCCTCTTTTTATTTTCCGTTTGTTACAACCTTCACCATCCCGAACCCCATCGAATTTCTCTCACCAAACCCAGCCTTGTACCCCATCTCCAGCAATTCTCTGCTTCCTTCTGCCTCGAAAACCATTAGCGAAGCTCTATGGAACGTATTCTTTAGCTGAACCCTCACAGGCTTTGTACTGATGACTTTAAGTCGAAAATCGTCATCCTTCGGCCCCTTGCCATAATAAGTCACGTACTTTTTGACCAGATTCTTCTTCAAATTCTCGTAGAATTTCGTGTTGTCAGGATACAAATCTACAATTCTTCTTCTACCATTATCAGAAACAGTCGTAACGTTAATTGGAGATAGAGTGATGAATCTTTCCTTCCTACCAATCTCTTTCTCCTTAAGCACTCTTATCCCTGAAACCACAAATTTTGCGTCCCCGATCTTCACCTCTGGTTTCTCCAGCAAACCTTCAACAAGAGTGGCACCAATGTAGTTCCGCAACGTAGAAAAGAAGAAGTGTACATTCGGATTAAGCAACCTCATTTTTCCATTCTCAATCCTGAACTTCCTACCTTCAACCATCAACCTGCTGAATGTGAAGAACTTGAACGTCGATGGAGTGTGTAGCTCAAGCGATAGCTCGGGATCCACTCTTTCTATCGTTCTGTAGATCATCGATGCAAGATGATAAGAATGGTTAAAATCGATAAATGTTGGATTTGATACAGCTACAAGATTCACTTGAAGCCTCATGTTTAAAGTTTCAAAATTACATTATACTTAACATTTTCGAGTGCTGTGAAAGTGAAAAATATGTTAACGTACACAAATTCAGTATGATCTCAAAAACTATTGATCTATTAAAATTACAAACAAATCAAATGATTTCTTCACTCCCGCTCTTATCCACGCCCATTACCTCTCTGTTCAGACTTTTACTGCTGGAAAGACGATAGATTACGACCATGTCCTCATCCTCGTTGATTATGCCCTTTAGACCCATTTTTACTTCTTGCAGGTCTGCCGGTGTAATTTCACCCTCAAAAACAGAGTTCTGAATCCAGGTTAGATATCTCCGCAAAAACTTCTTTACCCTGTTGACTCTATCAACGTTCACGTCATAAACAACGATTACGTACATTTACCACCACATCACAAAGGGTTTATATTTTTCAACTCCAAGCAAGTGCTTTGCAAGCTTATAACATTCAAGCCTTATAAGACGCTGATATGAAACGTTTCTACCAAGATTTCTATGCTTCACAGTTGTATTGAGCTTTTCGTTGTATGCAGAGATAAACTTCTTTTTCCCGGTCTCGCTCAGTAGAACGCCTTTTAGATCTCTGTTGAAATCATCTTCACTCATTATTCCTTTGTTTACAAGATGGAAAATTGTTCTATCAACTATCATCGGTTTGAAGAGTTCGGCAATGTCAAGAGCCAGACTAAACCTCCTTTCAGATGGTTCATGCAAGTAAGACACAGCCGGATGGAGCTGGGTGTGATAAATCTCTGAGAGTACTGTGGAGTAAAGTAAAGAGTTACCAAAGCTAATCATTGCATTAACCTCGTTCTCAGGAGGCTGTCTACTTCGCTTCCCAAACTCGAAGTTCTTGAGAATTAAATCAAAAGACGAATAGTATACATTTCTTGCGGTTGCTTCCGCACCCATAACTTCAGCAACCGTTTTAGCATTAGCCAGGCTCTGGAGTGCATTCTCCACTTCTGCTCTGAGATCGTTTAGTCCGTAATAAGCCAGAACCTTACTCATGTTCAGGATTGATCCCTCGACAAAAGCCTTTGCAAGGAAAAGCCGTTTCTCTTCGTCAATATGGTGCAGCACCTGTTTTACAACCATGTCTCCCGAAATCAGAGTTTCCCGTGGATAAAAACTTCCAACATAGAATCCAGAACGGTTAAAGAAGTGTATACAAACACCTTCGCTTGCAAGCAACGATAGAGCCTTGGATGTAACGCTTAAAGATCCCAGAGCGTAGATTGCATAAATAGTGTTAATCGGGATGGGTTTCCTTCCGTCCTTATTTTCAAAGTAAATCGTATTTTCATGTCTTTTCAGCTTTCCATCCGAAAGAATATAGTAATTCTTTTTCTTCATAAAATCACCTACGCAAAACAGAATTCAAAGTAGGCACATTTTCTACATATTTTCTTGTATTCAGGCTTTGGCATAGGGCTACAGATTAATTTCTCGATATCCTTTAGGATTTCTTCAATTTTAGTTTCGTCTTCTTTACTGAGTTCAATTTCAATATTCTCCTTTCGTTTAGGGAAGGAAATTACAGCTCTGGCGTTTATACCAAGTTTCCTGAGAAAATACAGGTAGTAGAGGGTCTGGTATCTGTAAGATTCCTCCATCTTTTTGGACTTTTTTATCTCTCTTATCTCAATGAAATCTCCAACCCTAACAACGTCGATTGCAATGGGACCAATCTGAACTTCTTTCTCATCCCTTTTGAAGACTTCTCTGTGAATCAGTTTTCCAAGCTTAACCGCATCACTCTCCTGCTCCATAGTGATGTTGTGACTGAACAACCATAACTTTGTCTTGCAGATGAAATAATAGTTGACCTGAGTTCCACCTATGTACATTTCAAATATCATTTGTAATATTTCCTAATTTAACCACATATAAATTTTTTGTAAAATTTAAGAAGAGGTCTGAATTTACTTTTTGTTTTTAGTCCATCCCTACTAATTTTGTGTTGATTTGCGAATTAAGGATTCCTAGACGTTTATATTTGGTTTAGCGGTCGCTGACTTGGTCGTCTATCTTTTTATTTGGAAGTTTTATTGATTAAATTTGTTATTTTTATTTCATTCTTTTGGTGAATAGGGAGTTTATACAGCGTGGTTTCGTTTAAACCCTGCTAGATTTTATTTAGATTTGGATAATTCCAGTCAGAGCAGGTTAAATTAAGAATAAGATCTACTGAGAAAGTCGTCCATCTTTATAAATGAACTGCATTATTGAAGGTCGACGACAAAAGGTTGCTATAGCGCCAAGCAGAAGCCTTTAAATTGGAAGAAAAGAGAAAATTACCAGAGGTTAAAATCAGACTATAATAGGATTGAAAGTTGTCATATACTTGCTCTCTTCCTTCAGCTCGTGCCACTTCTGTTAAAATCAGACTATAATAGGATTGAAAGTTAAATATTAAACACCCACTTTAAATCATTCTCCGTCAGTTAAAATCAGACTATAATAGGATTGAAAGGAAGTTTGATAGTCTTGATGAGATTATTGTGTGGGCAAGTTAAAATCAGACTATAATAGGATTGAAAGTCCAAATCCAGATTTTCAATATTCGTCTCTATTTCCAGTTAAAATCAGACTATAATAGGATTGAAAGGATGACGGGTTTGTTTCGTTGAGTTCTCCGCTGTATGATGGTTAAAATCAGACTATAATAGGATTGAAAGCCTACACCAGCTCGCAACTGCGAAGAAGCATTGAAAACTGTTAAAATCAGACTAATATAGGATTGAAACAAAGGGATACGACTATACAGAACTTGAAAACGAAATCGTTAAAATCAGACTAATATAGGATTGAAAGGTCATTTATGAAGGTAATGCATACTTGAGGGTAAAAGACGTTAAAATCAGACTAATATAGGATTGAAAGTTTTTCGGAGAATTCGTTAAGGAAGCAAGGAAGAGAAAGATGGTTAAAATCAGACTAATATAGGATTGAAAGGTAAGCGGTTTTGAGTTTGCCATATGTGAGGAATGCAGTTAAAATCAGACTAATATAGGATTGAAAGCCATTTCTTTCTCATACATCTTCATAAAATTCTCAAAGTTAAAATCAGACTAATATAGGATTGAAAGATGTCCATGAGGAAGTTCTCGTTCCACTTTCGCAACTGGTTAAAATCAGACTAATATAGGATTGAAAGGATGGAGTATCAATCCCAAGCACATCGTACTTGCTCGGGTTAAAATCAGACTAATATAGGATTGAAAGCCAGAGGCCTCGAAAACGTGTGGTTCGTCAGCTTCATGTTAAAATCAGACTAATATAGGATTGAAAGTTCGAGGAAAAATACGTCAGGCTGGAGGACATCAAAAAGTTAAAATCAGACTATAATAGGATTGAAAGTGCCGCAACTGCCCCTACCAGCCCGTCGACATCCGCTTGTTAAAATCAGACTATAATAGGATTGAAAGATGAGCCACCAGACTAGCATTGTAAAGCAGAATTGCCCAGTTAAAATCAGACTATAATAGGATTGAAAGACATATCAACACAGGAGGAACGGGCAGCGGTAAGTCTTGTTAAAATCAGACTAATATAGGATTGAAAGGTGAAGAACAGAACACCAATAAGAACCCTATCCCTCAGAGTTAAAATCAGACTAATATAGGATTGAAAGTTGTGTCCCATCCAGAATTCCCTGTAGTCTCGTGTGATGTTAAAATCAGACTAGTGTAGAATTGAAAATGGGATAATCCGGAAAGCACGCCTCCTTGAACGTTATATCGTTAAAATCAGACTAAAAAACCACATCCTCTAAGGCTAAAATCAATAGGACTGAGAAGGTTGTTATTTGCATTCATATCGATTGCCATGTACAAGTTAAAATCCAATACCTATTACAGGGTTGGGGAAAAAGAACCAAGTCGTTTAAGTAGACTGAACAACCTGTCAATTTGGAGTTGATATTGAACGTACAATCAAAAAAGAGATTGTCAACCACACCACCCAATTCTCCCCAGGAGGTAAGTTCGGAGGCAGGCAAGAACGTAACAGAATAACAGAATACTATCCACAAATCTCCAGTTTTGAAACATCCGAGAAAAACTCCGACAGATATTTTTAAAGTATAGGCTAAATAAGAGCACTATGTGCAGAATAATACTCCTGATCGCCTTAATGGTATCTCCACTGCTGCTGGGATGCGCGGAGAAACCCAGTTACAGTAGTTATACCGACATAACTGTTGATGAAGCCAAAGAGCTCATAGAATCTGGCAAAGCATTCCTTTTGGATGTCAGAACTCCGGCAGAGTATAAAGAAGTCCATATAAAGGGTGCTTACCTCATCCCTCTAAACGAGCTGGAAGACAGACTCGATGAACTACCCAAGGATAAACCCATTCTGGTTTACTGCAGAACAGGACACAGAAGTATCATTGCAGCAGAAATTCTGGTTAAAAACGGATTTTCCCAGGTTTACAACATGAAAGGTGGTATCTACGAGTGGATAGAACACGGATATGAAGTAGAATCTGGTCTAACCAGATAACTGGCAAGATAGTCAATAGAAATTCCAGAATCCAGAAAAGCTCTCAAAACTCTCAACAAGAAAAGCAAAAATTAAATTAAAAATTTAAGAAATTTATTCTTCATCTGAGTCTCCGGCTCCAGTCAGCTCGTCGCCCTTTGACTTGCCGCCGGCTTCGAGACCCTTGGCAGCGATGACGTCGTCGATTCTGAGGATCATGATTGCTACTTCGGTTGCACTGCTGATTGCCTGCTTCTTGACCTTGAGTGGCTCAAGGACTCCAAGCTCCTTCATGTCGTCGATTTTGCCAGTGAAGACGTTGACACCAGCTGTGACCTTACCCTCTTCGTGGGCTGCCTTGAGTTCTACAAGCATGTCAATTGGGTCAAATCCGGCGTTCTCTGCAAGGGATCTCGGAATAATCTCCAGAGCTGTGGCGAATGCTTCAGCAGCGAGCTGTTCTCTTCCACCAAGGCTTGGTGCCCACTGTCTCAGCTTCAGGCTGACCTCGATTTCTGGAGCGCCACCACCAGCCACGACCTTACCGCTCTCGAGAGCGGCCTTGACCACCTTGAGTGAGTCGGTCAGTGATCTCTCAACCTCGTCAACCACGTGCTCTGTACCACCTCTGATGAGTACTGTCACAGCCTTCGGGTTCTTGCATCCTCTTATGAAGACCATTTCCTCATCGCCGACCTTCTTCTCCTCGACAAGCTCAGCCTCACCGAGGTCCTCTGGCTTGATATCTCTCAGGTCTGTCAGGATCTTTGCTCCGGTGGCCTTTGCAATCTTCTCAATGTCGCTCTGCTTGACTCTTCTAACTGCCAGCACTCCAGCCTTGGCCAAGTAGTACTGTGCTAGGTCGTCGATACCCTTCTGGCAGAATACTACGTTGGCACCGGCATTGACGAGGGTGTCAACCATGTCCTTGATCATCTTCTCTTCCTGCTCGATGAACTTCTGGAGCATCTCTGGGTCGGTAATTCTAATCTCTGCATCGGTCTCAGTCTCCTTAACTTCCAGAGCAGCCTTGAGTACGGCGATCTTGGCGTTCTTTACTCTCTTCGGCATTGATGGGTGTACTACCTCCTTGTCAATCACGATACCATCGATAAGTTCGGTGTCCTCGACACCACCACCCTGTTTCTTCTCAAGCTTGATATTGTCAATGTCGACTACATAGCCACCCTTGTCAGACTTCTCTGCAACCTTCTTAACAGCCTGTACAACGATGCCAGCAAGGTGGTCTACAGCATATTCAGCATGCTTTCCAGTTATGGCAGTTGCAGCAATCTTCTTGAGTGTTTCTTCATCTTCAACATCGATTGAGATTGCAATCTCGTCAAGGATCTCCATTGCCTTCTCGGCAGCAAGTCTGTAACCTCTGGCAATTACAGTCGGGTGGATCTCCTGGTCGAGCAATTCTTCAGCTCTCTTGAGCAATTCTCCAGCAATAACAACAGCGGTTGTTGTACCGTCTCCAACCTCGTTCTCCTGGGTCTTTGCGACCTCAATGATCATCTTTGCAGCCGGGTGCTCAACATCCATTTCTTTCAGAATCGTTACTCCATCGTTTGTTATAACGACGTCGCCAAGGCTGTCAACGAGCATTTTGTCCATACCTTTTGGACCAAGTGTGCTCCTTACTGCCTCAGCAATAACACGGGCAGCCATTATGTTTAGCCTCTGGGCATCTCTACCAGTTGTTCTCTGAGTACCCTCCTTTAATATCAGTATAGGCTGCCCACCGAGTGTTGTCATTCTATCTCACCTCCTTGATCAGAATCTGTTGATTAGTAGAAGTGTAGTTCTATATATTCTTTTCGGTCGACCTCTTTTCATTCAAGAGTGAAATAAAATCTTTAGGCGAACTTACACATTCTAACTCCTCTTTCATGAGGAATACAACAGATCTAACATCCTTCCTAACTTTTTTCTCCATAATATACGCTGCCCTTGTAGACAGTACTTCAGATATTCTACCTAAAACCGAAGCTCTCCTCTCAATCTCTCTTACCTGCTTAACTCCAGTAAGAACAGCCTCTCCTTCCATTTCAGAGACTATATCAAAAGGAGCATTTCTTATTGGATATACCTTAACACCAATGCACTTTAACTGCTCAACTATCTCAGCTTCACCATTGCTCAGCTTGACTTCACGCTCCTCTATCTCCTCCTTTACGAAGTTAAGAATATCTATGGCCTTAATCACATACGTTCCAAGCAGTTCTTCAAGCTTCAACGCATTCTCAACCGAGGTATCTATACCCTCTTCATACTTCTTCACTGCTCTCCTCGAAACTCCAAGCATCTTTGCCATTTCTCCAAGCGAAATACCAAGTCTCTCTCTCGCCTCTCTAATCTTCTCACTGTCCAGCCTGACATAATACCCGCCCGGAGCCGAATAGACCATTGGAGGGAGCTCCTCAACAATGAAATCGTAGAATGTTGCGGTATTGATAACAGGTAGTCCGTAACGGTTGTAAACGACTCCCCTCTCAAGATAATCCAGCTTGAACTTCTCTCCAACAACTATGGGGCTCGCCTTCAACAACTTTGCAACCGTTTTCATCTCTCCCGCCATTTCGGGCTTGAGAGAATCAATATTGTAAAGCGCTTTAATGAGTAAAATGGTATCGCCTTTTCTCGCCACGATATCAAAGCATCTTGGCTTAGTCTCGACTAAGTCCGTAACCCTAAAACCTGCTTTTTCCAGGATTTTCAGCACCGAATCAACTACCGCGATGTGCATCCTAAAAATCTGTAGGTATGGCTTACTATATAAAACTTTGGCAATTTTCAATTACGTCCTATTCTTTAATAACTAACTAACAAGAAATCAATTTTTATTTATTCCACATATCTAAAGTTAACAAAAATAGATTATCCAGTGGATTTACAGATTTCTACCACTCTCTGTGCTACTACTGGTAAAAGTCTGGATATCTCTTCAGGAGGTTCTCCAAAGCCAAAGGGCTTGTTAACCTCTACACCTATCACAACAACATCCTCAGGAAGTACACCTAACGCCCTTGCGAGTCTGAGGGCATCAAAAAAGCTTATAGAGTGGTATGAAGGGGCCTTAACATCCTCACCCGGATTCACTCTGAATTCCACTACCTCACAGTCCTTATCACCCATCACTGTATCAACAACAATAAGTTTGTCGTACTTCTTTTCAACTAAAAAATTGAGAATGTCGATGTAGTTCGCTATTTCCTCAATTCGTACATTATCGAGTGTTTTCTTAAGTATCTTCGCCACTTCTGGCCCTAATGCATCTCCTTCTGCAATTTCGTTTCCTATACATACAATCAGTATTTCAGCCACGGGAAATCACTTTGATTATCTCGCCATCTGTATTCCTTATGTTCACAAGCAGCGGCATTTCAGAGATGGAGTGTGTTGCACATGCGAAGCATGGGTCATAAGCTCTGAAAGCCATTTCCACCATATTTAGGATTCCGTCATCAACTTTTCCAGACTTGATGAGCGTTTTTGCTGCCTTGTTTATATCCATGGATATCCTTGCTGCATTGTTCTGTGTTGCCACAATGAGATTGACTTTTGTCAGAATCCCTCTTTCATCTGATTCGTAATGGTGAACTAGAGTTCCACGCGGCGCCTCAACAACACCGATACCGGTTCTGTCTTCTGAGACACCATCAAGTATATTCCTGATATCCGGATCGGTTATCTCCGGATCTTCGGCAAGCTCGAGAAATCTTTCAGCAGCATAGATCATCTCGACTACTCTTGCCCAGTGATTGGCAAGGCTGTAGTGAACAGGTCTCTCACCTATTGTCTCATACAGCTCTTTGTACGCTTCGTTTGCCTCAGGAGTTGCCATTCCATCTGCTGCATTGAGCCTTGCAAGGGGAGCAACACTGTAAATACCTGAATCTGCACCATCAACAAATCCAGTCCATCCGACACTCTTCAAATACGGGAATTTCACATATGTCCAGGGTTCAACGTGCTCGGCTATGTGCTCAAGGTATTCTCTGCAGGGGAATTTGGCGAATTCCTTGCCATCAGGGTCAACAACTCTGATCATCCCGTCGTAGAAGTTTACTCTGTTCTTTTCATCCACAAGACCCATGTAATATGTTCTGTGTCTGTAGGTATCTGAGAGGACGAGATCCAGGTATTCCTTGTTCTTTAACACGATATTCTTAAAGACATCGAGAGTAAACAGGGCGAAATCAACACTCTTTTTGGCAACTTCAATAAACATGTCCTGTTCTTCCTTTTTGATGCCCTTTGAAACACCACCTGGCAGTCCTAAGACAGGATGGATGACTTTACCACCGAGATGATTTATAAGCCCTCTGAGATTCTTTCTCATCTCAATAACCTTTTTACCAACATCAATACCAACCTTTTTGACCACTCCGAGAATGTTTCGTTCTTCCTTTGGAGCGTTTGGGCCTACAATGAAATCCGGTCCGCCGAGGACGTAGAAGTGCAGTGCATGATCTTCAAGCATGAACATTGAGTAAACCATCTCTCTGATTTTTCTCGCTGCTGGAGTTGGTTCAACACCAAATAAATTGTCAAGGGCTTTTGTTGAGGCCATGTGGTGTGCAGTTGGACAGACACCACATATACGCTGTGTAATCTGAGGCATGTCCTCAGCTGGCCTCCCAACGCAGAATTTCTCGAATCCTCTAAACTCAGGAATGACAAAGTAAGTTTTCTGAACGTTACCCTCATCATCGAGAAATATCTCAATTTTACCATGTCCCTCAAGTCTTGTAATGGGGTCGATGGTTATCTTCATGGATTACACCTCCTGACTCTACCCTTAAGCAGTGATTTCGGAAGAGAGTATCTGTAGAAGGTTCCAAGAGGATCGGGAATCTTTTCAAATATTCTGTCAAGTTCCTCTTCATCTATGGTATCTACTATTGAGGCAATAAACGATAGAGCCTTAGCCCCATAATCCTTTACACCATCAAGTGGTCCGAAACATCCACTGCATGGCATGTTTCCTTCGATGCAAACGGCTCCACAGCCACCCCTTGTTACAGGGCCGAGGCAAACAAGTCCCTGGGTGAGCAGACACTTCTCTGGATCCGGAATGATTTCATGAGGTCTCTTTAACTCCTTCAGGAGTGTCTTCTCTGGCTTAGTATCGTTCAGCCTGCAATCATAGCAAACAGATCTATTCGAACCAAACACAGAACCCCTCGGAGGCAGTTTTCCTTCAAGGAGAGCAGTAAAGGCATCGATTATCACATTCGTTGTTGGAGGACAGCCTGGAATATAGTAGTCAACCTTTATGACCTCATCAAGGGATTTGCAGATATCAAGAACGTCTGGAACATCAACCTCAAATTCACCATCTTTGAAATTTGGAATAGGTCTCACTTTTTCCGGATTATCCACACTAGGAGCTTCTTCATAAACATAACTGAGCAGATCTTCCTTTGTGAACTGGTTCGCAAGCCCCGGAATTCCTCCGGTATATGAGCAGGCACCGAAGGCAAAAACAAGTTGGGACTTCTTTCTAAGCAATTTAACCATTTCAACGTGTTCTGAGAGCCTGATTGATCCATTAATAAAGCTAGCAGTCAGTTCACCATCTTCAAGAGCCTCAACATCCGATTTTTTGAAGTCCATCGCCACCGGCCAGAAAACGATGTCAACTTTTTCAGCGAGATTCAACAGATTTTCTGCCAGATCAACTACGGCCTCTTCACAGCCTCCACAGCCCGCACACCAATACATCGCAATCTTTGGCTTCTTCATTATTCCTTCACCCCTCAATATTCAGAGGGCCGAGCTTCCTTATCTCCTCGGTAAACTCCTTGGACACTTTCTGGAGTTTATCTGCTTCACTTGCAGATATCCATTCAAGCCTCACCCTCTCAGGCTCTATTCCAAACTGAGGAAGCAGTTTCTTCAACAGCTTGTATCTGCGGAGACACTTGAAGTTCCCTTCAATATAGTGGCAGTCCGTTGGTAGATGGCATCCAGCCAGCAATACACCATCAGCACCCTTCTTGAATGCCCAGAAAACAAACTGGGGGTCGATCCTCCCGGAACACATCACTCTGACTATTCTCAAATTCTCCGGATACTTCAGTCTGGCAGTTCCGGCAAGATCAGCAGCCATGTAGGAGCACCAGTTACAAAAAATACCGACTATTTTGGGTTCAAAGGTCATATGGATAGCACCCCCTCAATCTCAGCCAGTATCTGTTCATCTCTGAAGAGGTACTGCTGGGCAGCCTTTGACGGACATGCAGCAACACATGTTCCGCATCCTCTGCACAGAGCGGAGTTAACGACTGCAACTCCCTTCTCCTTATCGAAGTAGATCGCACCGTACGGGCACATTGCAATACAGACCCTACATCCAGAACATTTCTTCTCATCTATGAAAGCTATGTTTGGCTCAAGTTCAATTTCACCCTTCTGTATGAGGGAAAGAGCTTCTCCGGCCGATGCTTCAGCCTGGGCAACCGTTTCAGGTATATCCTTGGGTCCCTGACATGCTCCGGCAATAAACACTCCATCCGTTACGGTTGAAACGGGAGCCAGCTTTGGATGCTTCTCGAGGAACCACCCTTCCTTCGTGCACGAAAGCTTGAGCAAACTTCTCAACTTCTCTGCATCAGGGTTGGGCTCCAGCCCGACTGAAAGCACAACCATATCAACCGGTATACGCCTAACTCTGCCGAGCAGCGTGTCTTCAGCAACAACAATTAGCTTGCCTTCTTCTTCCGGCGATTTTGCAATGTCTGTAACCTCGGCAACTCTGCCCCTGATGAAGTAAACGCCCTCGCTCATAATCTTCTTGTAGAATTCCTCGTAACCCTTGCCCGCAGCTCTGATGTCGATGTAGAAGTTATAGACTTCAGCTCCAGTTCTTTCCTTAATGAGGTGGGCAAGCTTCATTGAATACATGCAGCAAACTTTGGAGCAGTATTCATTGTAGTTCTCATCCCTGCTTCCAACACAGTGGATTATAGCCACGCTCTTTGGCTTCTCTCCATTTGAAAGCAGAATTTCTCCACCGGTTGGGCCAGCAGAATTCAGCATTCTTTCAATCTGAAGCGACGTGAAAACGTTTGGATATCTGCCATATCCATACTGCACAATTCTTGACGCATCAAAGGTCTTGAATCCTGTTGCAACTATTATCGTTCCAACTTCGACCTCAACTATCTCTTCTTTCATGTTGTAGTCTATAGCTCCTCTCTCACATGCATCTCTGCAGAAGTTACCACACTTTCCTGTTTTGAAGTAAACACAGGTGTTAGGATCTATAACCGGCACAAGCGGAACCGCTTGCGGAAATGGAATGTAGATGGGTTTCCTCTTTCCAACTCCAGCATCAAATTCAGACTCGTAAATAGGTTCTAGGAATAGACAGTCTTCAATACAGTCGTAACAACCAACACACAGGTCTTCACGCACGTATCTTGGCTTCTTCTTGATTTTGACCTTGAAGTTTCCAACATAACCCTCAACATCAACAACTTCCGAATACGTGAGAAGCTCAATATTAGGGTGGGATTTTACAGCGGTCATCTTTGGTGTGAGGATACATGCAGCACAGTCAAGTGTCGGGAATGTCTTGTCGAACTTGGCCATGTGCCCGCCAATTGTTGGTTCCTTCTCAACAAGATACACTTTAACTCCTGCATCTGCTAAAACAAGGCTTGCAGAAATGCCTGCAATACCTCCACCTATTATAAGCACATTTGGATTTATCTTTGTCTTCTGTATCTCGAGCACTTCATGTAGCATAACTCTTTCAACCGCGGCCTTTACAAGGGCCTTTGCTTTTTCAGTAGCCTTTTCAACGTCTTCGCTAACCCATGAATCAAGTTCTCTAATACTTGCCATCTGAAATAGGAATGGGTTCAGTCCTGCTTCCTTGCATGCCTTTCGGAAAGTGCTTTCGTGGAGGTTTGGTGAACATGCAGCAACAACAATTCTGTTGAGTCCAAATTCTTTGATATCCTTCTTTATCAATTCCTGACCGGGATCGGAACACATGTACTTGTAATCTCTTGCAACCACAACGTTTGGCAGGTTTTTAGCAAATTCAACTACCTTATCAACTTTGACAGTCTCAGCGATATTTCGCCCACAATGGCACACATAAACACCAATTTTTATGTCTCCGGACATGGCACCACCCTATATCCTGCAAAACGTTTAGCATCATGGAAACCATGAACAGCAGGTATTATCAAAGAAGAAACGGGAAATACAGAGAAGATAGCAAAACAAAAGAGATTATCAAAACATTCAAAAAAAGATAGGGGCTTCTCCATATTAACCACTCTTGGCCTCTGAGATCTTGTCTATCAGAACCGGCAGAAGTTCCAGAACATCGACCACAGCTCCAACTCTTGAAATTCTGAATATTGGTGCACTCGGATCTGTGTTAACAGCTATGACATTCTTAGCCTTCACACCCTCAACGTGCTCTGTAGCACCGCTAATTCCGAGCGCCAGGTAGAGTTTACCTGCTACAGTCTTACCAGATCTTCCAACCTGTCTGGTTCTTGGAAGCCAGCCCTGATCAATCACAGGACGCGAGCCTGCAACAACACCGCCAAGAACTTCTGCAAGCTCCTCTGCAAGCTCTATGTTGCTCTCATCACCAATTCCTCTGCCGACAGCCACAACGATTTCAGCCTTGGAGATGTCAACATCTTCAACCTCTGGCTTGATGTAGCCCACAAACTCTATGCTGTCTTCGAGACTCACTCCAAGATCTGCAGGACTGAGCTTCTCAACATTGGGTGATCCTTCTACTTTTCCGGCATCGCTGGAGAAGCTACCTCTGTTGATGACGAACATTCCACGTTCCTTGGCAACCAGATCAACGAGGACCTTTCCACCGTAGGCCATCGACGTTGCAAGTATGTCACCATCTCTCAATGCCAGGTTCATACAAGAGGTAACCATTGGAATGTCAAGCTCTGCTGCAACCAGACCTGCAAGGTCTGTTCCGAATGCAGTGTTTCCAACCATTATGATTTTGGGGTTTACCTTTTCAATTACCTTGGACAGTACTCTCCTGTAAAATTCAGGGGTGAAATTCTCAAGCTTCTCATCCTCAACATAAATTACAGTATCGCTTGCTCCAAGATTTGAGACCAAACCATCAAGCTTGTTTCCAATAAGGACTGTAACAACTGATCCTCCTGTTTCCTGGGCAAGCTCCTTTGCCTTGCCAAGCATTTCGAATGTGATTTCCTGTATCTCATTTTCCATAACATCTGCAACAACCATCACGTCCTTCATTGAAAACACCTCACAGGACTCCTATTTCCTTCATAACTTCAATGAGCTTCTCAGCAACCTCCTCTGGTTCTCCCTCAATGAGGACAATCTCTGGCTTCGGTGGTTCGTAGTACCTCTCAACCTCCAGACCTTCGATTTCTGGAACGTCCAGATCAAATTCCTCTATTTCTGCACTCTTCATTGCCTGTCTGAGTTTGGCAAATGGAACGAAGCGAGGTGGTTTCTCGGCGGAAACAATTCCTATAACAGCCGGCAGCTTCACCTTGTACTCTCCAATAACTCCACCCTCAAGCTCTTTTCTTACAAGCAGGTGATCATCCTTCAGCTCTGCGTAGACCACATTCCCTATATACGGAAGTCCCATGTATGTCGCAAGCATAGGGCCGAGCATCCCAGCAAAACCATCTATAGCCTGTATTCCGGTAAGAATGAGGTCGTATTCGCGCTCTTTCAGAAACTCAGCCAGAGCTTTTGCCAGCTCAGCTCTCTTGTATGTGGGTCTTGACAGATTCACCTTCATTGCCTTGTCGGCTCCCTTTGCAATTGCCATGGCAAGAGGTTCATCAATTTCTGTTGAGACTTCATCATCCGCAATACCAACTACCTCAACAGTACCACCATGCTTCTCCTTCAGAATTATTGCTTCCTCTACAGCCTGCTCATCTCTTTCGTTTGCAATGTACATTGAGGGGTAGATCTCTGTACCATTCTCGTCTATCTCTAATTCTTCCACAAGATCCGGAACCATTCTAATTAAAGCGCAGATCTTCATCGCAGACACCCTTATTTCAGTGCTTCCAGAACAAGTTCAGATATATCCTTAACAACAAGCTGTCCTTCAAGTCCTGTTACTTTAAGAGCATCTTCAAACATGGGTATGTCGAGGATGCATGAAGTAACAAGGACATCAGCACCTGTGGCGGCAGCTTCTCTAACTCTATCTTCAGCCGGCCTCTCCTGCAGGTGTTCTTTAATGAAGCTGTCCAGCCAGACTCCTCCGCCTCCACCACCACAGCAGAGGGCGTTCTCTCTAATTCTCTTCATTTCTACGAACTTGACACCGAGAATTGCGCGAATAACATTCCTTGGTTCATCATAGATTCCATTCCTGCGTCCAACATAACATGCGTCATGATATGTGACTGTATAGTCCAGCTCGTTGAACATGCTCTTCAGAGTCTCAAGATTTTCCGCAAGGAACTGGGTGTGGTGATATACCGGCTTATCAAAACCAAATTTCGGATATTCGTGCTTAAGCGCATGGTATGCGTGAGCATCAATCGTAACAACTCTGTTAAACTCGTACTTACTCATTACCTTCATGTTCTTCTCCACTAGATCCTCAAAGAGACCAAATTCGCCGGAGAGTCTTGTAAGATCACCTATGCACCTCTCATCATTACCGAGAATTGCAAAGTCAACTCCAAGGATCTTGAAGATCTCGACCATGGCTTTGGTAACTTCCTTACATCTTCTGTGATAAGCGCCGAAGCACTCAGGTATGAAAAGAACGTCCGTTGATTTCTCTTTAGCTGAAAGGATTTTTATCTCAAAGTCAAGCTCCTTCGTCCAGTTTATCCTCTTCCTTGGAGATTCCTTGAATGGATTGCCATATCTGGCAATGTTCACAAGTGCAGCAGCGAGTTCCTCAGGTGGATTTCCTTCAAGCAGAGATAGCTCCCTGAGCGCAGGGATTATTCCATCTGTAAGCGGGATTTTACTTGGGCACCTGTAACTGCATGTGTAGCATGATGTGCACAGCCACTGCGCACCGCTCTCCAGAAGTTCATCAATAATATTTGCTCTAATAGCTAGGATCATTCTTCTGGGAGTGAAGGGAGTAGCAATTCCGTATGGACATGAACCTCCACATGTACCGCACTGTAAGCATTGTCTGTATTTATCCGAGTTGGGAATTTCAGAAAGCCTCTCAAAGTAAGTATCCTGCATGCTTGAATCTGCATCCATACGCATCACCAACCCCGGTTTATGTTGTCATTAATCATGAGGTATTTGAAAGTTTTGCTAATAGAGTAATAAATTATGTAAAAGAAATATACCAATCCCTCATAATTTAGCATTAAAATTTGCACCCCCTAGAACCCCTTATACGGGTTTGGACCAACCTTCCTGATTTCCTCCACGAACTCGTTTATGATCTCTGGTAGTCTGTCATAATCAGATATCGACACTTCAACCAGCTTAACTCTCTCTGGCTCAAGCATTAATCTCTGCAGAGTCTCCTTAACATTCTCCATTCTCTTGTTCGCCAGCTCGCTTCCCTTTATAAAGTGGCACTGATAGTCTTCACCGTACCTACATCCAACGAGCAGTATACCATCTATTCCTCGTGAAAGAGCATCAGCGATCCACACAACGTTAACAGAACCCAGACAGCGGACTGGAATCACTCTTATGCTCGCATCATAGGTAAGCCTGTTGAGACCCGCCATATCCAGTGCCGGATATGCATCGTTCTCACAGAAGAAAGCCAGGATTCTCAGCTTTTCATCGTCCTCTGGGACGCTGATAGCCTTAATCATCGAAGAGATCATGTCAACTGAGTAGTTCTTGAATGAGACAATTCTCTCTGGACATGCACCCATGCATGTTCCACATCTCCTGCAGCGTGTTGGATTCAGTATAGGTGTTCCTTTCTCGTCCTCTTCCAGCGCCGAGAATGGACATTCCTCGGTACATCTCTTACACTGCGTACATCTCTGGAGGAAGAAAATTGGCAGGGATAAATCTCCAGATCTTGGATGTACAGCGGCTCCCTTGCTTGTCATTTCAATGCACTGAATGGCTTTAAGCACAGCTCCGCTGGCATCTTCAACAGCCGTTGCCACATCCATGGGCATTCTGACACATCCGGCAGCATAGATTCCCGTTCTCTGTGTCTCATACGGGAAGCAGATGAAGCCAGAGTTTACGAATCCGAACTTATCAGATGGTAGCTCGCTACCCTGTCTGTACTTGAGATTGAGGCCTTCACTGTTCGGAATCATACCTACAGCAAGAACAACCATGTCAACCGGAATTCTCCTGACCTTGCCGAGCAGTGTGTCTTCAACGAGGACTATCAGGCTACCTTCCTCTTCCGGCGTCTTAGCAATATCCGTAACCTGGGCAACCTTACCTCTAACAAAGTTTATTCCCTTGTCCATCGCCTTTCTATAGAATTCCTCATATATTGCTGGAGTTCTCATGTCTATGTAGCATATGTACACTTCTGCATCAGGATACTGCTCCTTGACATACATTGCCTGCTTTATGGATGCGAGACAGCAAACTGCTGAACAGTATGGTAGATGATTTTCATCTCTGCTGCCAGCACACTGGACAAAAGCTATTCTCTTAACTTCCTTACCATCCGATGGGCGCACTATTTTACCTTTTGTTGGCCCATTCGGCGCTGCAAGTCTCTCCATCATTACGTTCGTTATGACATCTGGGTATACTCCGAATCCCAGATTGGTCATTTTCGATATATCGTAGGACTTCCAGCCAGTTGCAAGGATTACTGCCCCTACCTTGACATTGATCGTCTTTGGCTGCATGCTAAGATCTATTGCACCGTATTCACATGCTTCAACACAGGCTTTGCAGTCTCCTTCAATTCCCTTGCAGTAGTTTGGATCAACGACGTACTTCATTGGGAATGACATTTCGTGGGGCAAGTGAATGGCCTTGGTCTTCTTCATTCCATAATTGAACTCATCCGGCTTCTCAACCGGACAGACTTCTGCACATTTACCGCAGGCAGTACATTTCTCGTTTACATATCGTGGATTCAGCTTGATTTTTACATCAAAATCTCCTGGCATGCCGGAAATTCCTCAACCTCTGCGAGGGTGAAAACCTGAATTCTTGGATTGTTCTTAATTCTCTTGAAGTTAATTTCAAGTCCACAGTAGGGCGGACAGAGTTTGGGGAAATATTTGTGCATCTGCGCAACTCTTTCCACCCAGATACGGGTTCTTCTCAACAAGAATTACATCGTATCCTGCCTCTGCTGCCTCAACCGCAGCAGTTATTCCGGTGATACCTCCACCCACAACCAAAATTGTCTTGTTAACAGGCTTTATCTCGGGTTCAGGTTCTTCAAGCTTCTGTGCCTTTGTAAGCCCCATTCTGAGATAATCTTCTGCGAGCTCCTGAGTTTCCTCTCCGGGCTCGTGGCTCCAAGCAACCTGTTCCCTGAGATTTACTCTCTCCACAGCACATGATTCAAACGAGAAAATATCGTGGTTTACACGGGGTGAACAGGCAGCAACCACAACTGTGTTGATTCCAGCTTCCTCGATATCCTTTTTAATTGTCTGAACGCCCTCCTCCCCACAAAGGAAGGGGTGAACCTTGCAAACAGCAACAGCAGGATCCTTATTAGCCAGGGAGGACAGCTTATCAAGATCAAGAACTTCGCCAATACCACACCCTGAACATATGTATACCCCGATTTTCTTTGCCTGCTCGGTCACCATGACCACCCCAATTTTTAATTTATTAACGTGTAAGATTCAACCTCGTGCGAGGTTAAAAGGGAGAGTATTTGAAGATTTTGGTGATTCGCCAATAACTCTAAAGATTCGACAATCGCAATATAAATCCAGTATATAAAGGGCACTTGGACGCTGCTAATTAGACATAATAGACCATTCGATAGGCATGCTTACCAATACCATAAAAATGCTTTATAGTCTTGTAGACTTTAAATCCAGATTTTTTGTAGATTTCTATTGCAGTATGGTTGCTAATACTGACTTCCAGCCAAACGCTGTCATAACCAAGCTCTTCAGCTATTTCAGTACATTTTTTGATGAGTTCCATTCCCACACCTTTCCCCCTGTATTCTTCCTTCACAGCAATTGAGCCGAGACGAAACATCTCAGAATCCCAGTAAACCACTGCACAACCCACTATCTCGCCTGCATCGGCAACAATGACTTTTTTGTAGTACGGAAGCGTAGAAATTTTGACAAAAACACTACTCCCAAGAACTTCATATTCGAGATCGATGACTTCTTCAACTTCTTCGCCATCCATCTCCCGAAAAATTACATTTGACAAATCCACGAATTTTCTAGTACTTGGCATTTAAAAATTTTCCCCCTTGAAAATTATTTTGTTATCTATTGACAGATTCGAGAGATCTTTTTCCTCATGATTATTTCAGTTAATTGATTGACGAACTATGACACAACAGTAACACAAAATTACCAAAGAATTATGCAAAATTTAAACCCAAGATGTCGATAAATAAGAATATTTGAAAGAAATTTATAATTAAAATTAAAAAGATGGGTTCCATTGTTGCAAGATGTGCGAAGATAATTTCTAACCACCATGCACGAAAAGTGTTTTATTCACAAAAGTTGTTTCTGATGAGATGACCGTTAGAGCACTTGTTTCAGAGGTTGAAAATGCTGCAAAGATTTCTCACCAGAACCGACACAGATTCATGGTAATGCTATGTACATCCGAATTGACCGATAGAGTTCTCAAACTCGCAAAAAGAGTCTACAAGAAGTACAAAAAAGCGGTCGATAAAGATAAAAAAGATGAAAAACTTCTCGTTGTTGGGCGGAGCCTATTTCTTGAAATGGCTGAAAAGCATTTTTCAGGTAAATTCGTTCACTACAAAGATTCTGCCCACGTGCTTGGAGAAACATATTCATCCCTCATAATTGACTTTACCGAAGGTTTTCATCCAAATGATCTGGGAATTGTTATTGAAACCATTGCTGAAGGAGGAATAATAATTGCAATCTCACCGCCTATAGCGGCGTGGAATAATTTGATAGGGAGATGGCATGAAGATCTGATAAGCGAGCCATACACTGTAGATGATATCGTACCCCGTTTCTACAGACGATTCATCAGGCGAACACTTGAGGCTGAAGGAATAATTATCTTTGATGCAGATAAAAGAAAAATAATCAAAAAATATGAATTTACTAAGAAAGAAGAATCCAGAGAAGAGATACAAATTCCGAGCGAAAAGAAGGAGATTAAGCGAAAGCTCTATAAGTTATGTGCCACTCAGGACCAGGTTCGAGTTCTGGAGCTTTTTGAGACATTCTTTGACAGGAAGAGGGAAAGAAAAGCTGTCGTTATAACAGCCGACAGAGGTAGAGGAAAAACAGCAGTTCTTGGAATTTTAACCCCCTACCTGATCTCAAGAATGCACAGAGTTCTCAAAAGACCCGTCAGGATAATGGTTGTTGCTCCAACACCCCAATCCATCCAAACTTACTTCAAATTCCTGAAGAAGGCCCTAGTTAGACAGGGGATGAAAGACTACAAAGTGAAAGAAAGCCATGGAATGATCACCGTTATCAACAGCAAATTTGCCAGAGTTGAGTATGTTGTGCCGAGAAGAGCAATGGTAGAAAAAGATTTTGCAGACATCATAATAGTAGACGAGGCTGCAAGCATTGATGTACCTGTTCTGTGGAAGATTACAGAAGGAATGAGATATATAATATTCTCCTCCACAATACACGGTTATGAAGGAACGGGTAGAGGTTTCAGCATAAGATTCCTGAAAAGACTGGAAAGTGATGAAAGCGTCGAAATAGAGAAGATTCATCTCGAAGAGCCAATCAGATACGGTAAGGGAGATCCTATTGAAGCTTGGCTCTATGATGTTTTGCTGCTAGATGCCCAACCAGCAGAGCTTGATGAGGAAGACATTAAGGCAATACAGGAGGGTAAGCTGAGTTTTGAGCCTCTTGATAAGGATAAACTGTTCTCCGACGAAAAGCTGCTGAGAGAGTTCTTTGGGATATATGTACTCGCACACTACAGAAACAAACCATCAGACGTCGTAATACTTTCAGATATGCCAAACCACCTCGCATTTAGAGTTGCAGTGAATGGAAAAACTGTCTGCTCCCTGCATGTTGCTGTAGAAGGAAATATGGACGAAGGGACAATTAAGAAAATAGCTGACGGATACAAACCGAGAGGACAGATAATTCCAGACCTTATTCTAAAACACTACTGGGACTATGAGTTCCCAACACTCAAAGGGCTGAGAGTTGTTAGAATTGCCACACATCCATCAGTCATGAATATGGGAATTGGCAGTTTTGCACTGCATGAAATTGCAGAATGGGCTAAGGCAGAGGATCTGGACTGGGTTGGATCGGGATTCGGAGTTTCTCCAGAACTGCTGAGATTCTGGATAAAAAATGGATTCACTCCAGTCCATATCACACCACAGAGAAACGAAATCTCTGGAGAGCATACAGTAATAGTCCTGAAGGCATTGAAGATGCACATACACAATAAAATAGAGAATATCAATGCTGATTTTGTAAGGAGGGTAATCGAATATCTCGGTGATGAGCTACGTGACCTTGAAACCGAAACGGCACTGAATCTTCTGCACAGTCTTATGAAAGATACCGAGATCCCAGAACCTAAAATATCAAAAGTTGAGAAGAAGAGACTTAAGAAGTACTTCCATGGAATGAGTCTCTACGAATATGTATCTGATGTTGCCCGCCCACTCGTAAGGTATTACTACTCAAGGACTGACAAAACAGAACTGAGTGAAAAGGAGGAGCGCGTACTCGTTGCTAAATGTCTCCAGCTCAAACCCTGGTGGGAAATACACGATGGTGATGTAAAAGCATTCAAAGCGCTTTTAAAAGCAATACAAAAAATATGGAGATGGTACGATGCAGCAGGAGAAGATTAACTTTGATGAAGAGTACGTTGCCCTCATACTCGATGGTAGGAAGAAGACCACAGTAAGAAGAGGAATAAAGAGCTATCCTGTTGGCAAGGTAGTCTATTTAACGGTAAACAACAAACCATTCGCAAGGGCAAGGGTTTCAAAAGTGGTAATCAAGAGAATAAATGAACTAACAGACACGGATGCGCAGAAAGATGGATTCGAAAACAGAACAGAGTTGCTGAACGCCTTTAAAAGAATATATGGAAGTATCAGAGAAGATGAACTTGTTACCATTGTACATTTTGAAGTAATTGATAAGTGATAACAAGTGATAACTTGATAAGTGATAAGTGAATACATAACCTAATGAATCTATTGACTGAAACAGCCATCCAACCACATTTAGCCGGCTTTTTACCAACTCATATGCAAAATATGCATTAATCTCCCGAAAAAATTTCTGAAACATTTTTAATTTTGTAATACTTCTCCTGAGCGTCTCAGATTCGAAAAGGTAAAATAGTACAAATTTTTCAAAGCTGTGGGGGTGCTAGAAATGAAAAAGGTTCTAGTTGTGTTGAGTGTTCTCCTCATCGCCGCATTTGTGGCCGGATGTGCGGAGAAAGAGGAACCAAAGCCCGTCTCAGAGGAAACACCAGCTCCAGAACAGACACCAGCATACAAGCTTGTCAACCCAGGTGTTCTGACTGTAGGAATGGACGCAACATATCCACCATTCGAATACATAAATGAGACCACCAAGGAGTTCGAAGGATTCGATGTAGATTTGATGAAAGAAATTGGCAAAAGACTGGGCCTAGAGGTTAAATTTGTGAACGTTGCATGGGAAGGAATCATACCTGGTCTCGTTGCCCACAAATACGACGTTATTTGCTCGGCAATGACAATTACCGAGGAAAGAAAGAAGCAGGTTGACTTCAGCGATCCATACTTCGAAGCTTGGCAGGTAATAGTGGTAAGAGCAGATAACACAGACATAAACAAGGCTGAGGATCTCGCAGGCAAGGTTGTCGGTGTACAGATTGGAACTACCGGACAGTTTGTTGCTGAAGACCTCGTCAAGAGCGGAATTAACTTCGAAATCAAGACCTACGACACAACACCCGATGCATTACTTGACCTGAAGAACGGCAACATTGACGCAGTAATCATCGACAACGGTGTTGCTGAGAAGGCCCTTAAGAACAACCCAGATGTCTACAAGATCGTAGGAGGCAAGCTGAGCTACGAGGAATACGGTATTGCAGTTGCCAAGACAACCCAGAGCTCCTCAAAGCAATAAACAAGGCGCTGAAAGAGATCAAAGAGGATGGAACATACGACAAGATCTACCAGAAGTGGTTTGGTGAATAAAGTTTTTATTCCCTAATTTTTTGCCTTTTCAAGCATGGCCGGAATCAGTCAGTTTGACCCGGAACTTTTTATCAAGATCCTGCCCAATTTAGCCTATGGAGCCTTTGTCACATTAAAGATAACATCCATATCGACTCTCCTTGGTCTGATTTTCGGAACAATTCTGGGGCTGGGTAGAATTTCAAAAAACCCTGTTCTTTTTGGATTTTCAACAGCTTATGTCGAGTTCATTAGAGGTACACCACTGCTGGTTCAAATAATGATCGTCTATTACGGCCTGCCGGCAATAGGTATTAATCTCCCACCGGAACCGGCCGGAATTCTAGCATTAACACTCAACAGCGGTGCCTATATAGCTGAAATAATAAGAGCTGGTATATAGAGTGTACCAAAAGGTCAGATGGAGGCTGCAAGATCATTAGGAATGAGTTACTTCCAGGCCATGCGTTATGTAATATTCCCTCAGGCATTCAGGAATATCTTACCAGCTTTAGGAAACGAATTTATTGCCCTGCTTAAGGATTCGTCCCTGCTGTCAGTAATAGCAATCGCCGAACTTACAAGAGTGGGTAAGCAGATTTACTCCACCACATTCAACGCCTGGACTCCGCTTTTAGGTGTCGCCATGTTCTACCTGCTCATGACGATACCTTTAAGCAGACTTGTGAATTATGCTCAAAAGAGGCTGGGTGGCCATGAGTTTGCTTAGAATCGTCAACCTCCACAAGAAGTTCGGAGACCTGCACGTGCTCAAGGGCATAAACATGGAGGTAGAAAAGGGAGAAGTCGTCGTCATCATTGGCCCATCTGGTAGTGGTAAATCAACGCTGCTCAGATGTATAAACAGACTTGAAGAACCAACAGAAGGAAAAATCTTCCTTGGCGATCTTGAAGTAACAAACCCCAAAGCAGATCTGAACAAAATAAGGCAGCGGATAGGAATGGTATTCCAGCAATTCAATTTATTCCCGCATCTAACTGCATTGCAGAACGTCACCCTTGCACCAATAAAGGTCAAGAAGATGCCAAAGGATGAGGCTGAAGAGCTCGGCATGAAATTGCTTGAGAAAGTTGGGTTAGCTGACAAAGCAGATTACTACCCATCACAGCTCAGCGGTGGACAGCAGCAGAGAGTTGCGATAGCCAGAGCCTTAGCAATGAATCCGGAGGTTATGCTTTTCGATGAAGTTACTTCAGCTCTGGATCCCGAACTTGTCAAAGAAGTGCTTGATGTCATGAAACAGCTTGCAAGAGATGGAATGACAATGCTTGTCGTCACTCACGAAATGGGATTTGCAAGGGAGGTTGGGGATAGAGTAATCTTCATGGATAAGGGTGTAATCATCGAGGAAGGCAAACCAGAACAGATATTCACAAACCCACAGCACGAGAGAACCAGAAGATTCCTTGGTAGAATTCTCTAATTTTACCTTCAAATCCTATATCGTTCAAAGAAAATAGAGGGGTTAAGCTTCCTTCCTCTTTCTTCCGACCGTTACAAGATACGCAAGATAAGCATCGAGCTGAATTCTCTCGTTCGCCCCCTCAGTAAGGCGAAAGTCAACCTCACCAAGTTTATCGACCAGCAAAACCTTCAGTTTCTCATCAATACCAGAAGACAGAATTTCCCTGAAGAGCTGAGAAACAATATCCTCACCCGACATACCATATTCTACCATCAGCTTGTCCAGCATGTTCCTTGCATCCATGAACTTACCTTCCAGAGCAGTTTCCAGTAGCTTTGAAAGCTCCTCTGGGCGAGCTGTTGCGGTGATCTGATAGATTGCCTCAGCATCAACAACCTCGTTGAGTGCAGCCGCTCCCTGCAACGCGTTTATTGCCTTCCTGAAGTCTCCATTCGCCACATATATCAGCGCTTCCAGTCCATCTTCAGTTATCTTAATACCTTCTTTCTCACAAATTTCAAGCAACCTCTTTTTCATTGCTTCAGGCGGAATGGGGCGGAACTTGAAAACGGCACATCTGCTCTGAATTGGCTCAATAATTCTGCTCACATAGTTACAGCTCAAAATGAAACGACAGATCTTGGAATACATTTCCATTGTTCTTCTCAAAGCTGCCTGTGCATCGGCTGTGAGAGCATCAGCCTCGTCAAGGAAGATAATCTTGAAAGGAGCATCACCTATCGGAGCTGTTCTTGCAAACTCCTTTATTTTATGTCTAACAACATCAATACCTCTTTCATCACTAGCATTCATCTCTATAAAGTTATCTCTCCAGTTTTCACCAAAAAGGTCTCTTGCCAGAGCAATAGCACTTGCAGTTTTACCTGTTCCAGGCGGGCCAGAAAACAGGAGGTGCGGAATGTTCCTTCTTTTAACATAACCCATTAATCTCTGAACGACTTCTTCCTGCCCCACAATTTCCGCAAGTGTCTTTGGTCGGTATTTCTCGACCCAGATCTCTGTTTCGATGGTCATTAAAGAAAATAGAAAAAGCAAGGTATAAAAAATTAGCTTTACATCTTCAAATTCTCGATGAACTCGTCTATTGGAACTGCAGACATTGTAATGGTTCTGATCGATCCGCGGGCATTTAAGTCGAGCATAGCTCTTGCAATCACGATGTCGCTGTCCGCCTCAACAATATTCACAAAATCATATTCCCCCAGAACAGCGTATTGATGAAGTACTTTCACACCAACAGTCTCGAGTTCCGCATTTACCTCTTTTATTCTCTCAGGGTCTTCTCTAATTGTTTTTGCACCTTTATCGGTAAGTTTGGTCAAAACAACATATTTCATTCTTTCCACCATAATATAATATATTTTAGTAGTATTTATAGTTTATTTTCTCACAAATTTCACTCAAAAGTAGATCAGTAGAGCTCAACAAACTTTCCCCTCTCTTTTACAAACTCGATAAAACGTTTGTAGGTTTCATTAACAGCCAAAGTTTCAGAATCCCCAACTGCTATTAATTTCCGTTTTGCCCTCGTCAGAGCTACATTTAAACGTCTCAAATCGGTTAAAAATCCCAGTTCACCTCTTCTGTTGCTTCTAACAAAGGATAAAACGATGACTTCTTTCTCACGACCCTGATATCCGTCGACGGTATGGACTTCAACATTATCCAGGCAGGAGTGTATCAAATCAACCTGATCATCGTAAGGAGTGATTACCCCAATCCATTCTTCTCTAACACCCATTTCTATTAGCTTTTCAACTATCTCCTTAACAATTCTGGCTTCCAGCGGATTTTCCCTCGAGAGCGATCCTTTTCTCTGTCTTTCCCATTTGTCCTGGCATCTCGAAGTATCCACAAAAACGAGAGATTCCTCTGGATCCAGGATTTCATCCCAGGGCTTTCCAAAAGAGGGTTTCTTAACATTTAAATCAGCTAAAGTTAGGTTCCTAACGCTCCTATCCGCCTTAATTTTACCACTGTAAAACTCCCCGCTCGGAAACTTCATCAGCTTTTCATCCATTCTGTATTGAACCTCGAGCATTTTCGAGTTCTGAGGGAACCTTTCAATCAGCTTTTCAAATAGCGTTTCTCTTAATTCCCTAGCCTCTTCACTCAAGATCGTTGGAGGCAATTGTTTGTGATCGCCAGCCAGAATAAACCTCCTTGCTTTGGCAATTGGAATTAAGACACTCGGAATTGTTGCCTGGGTTGCTTCATCAACCACCACCACATCAAACTCAACATCCTTTATGAAGTCCAGAGCTGCGGAGGAGTTGGTGCTTAAGACCACCTGAGAACTTTCAATTATTTCTCTGATGATTTCATCCTCAATCTGTCTGGCTTCGTCCAGGAGCTTCTGAACTTTATTATTTAGCTCGATCCATTTTGCCATTGACTTTATGATTTTTGCAGGCACACCTCTTGCTCTAATACCTTTCTCAGCCAGTTTCAAGATATCTTTGTCCTCCAAACCCCTTCTCCACTGCGGTGTTGGTTTTTGATATTTATCCCTCAGCCGAATCAATTTTTCCGCTTCTTCTCTAAGAGATTTAACCGCCTCATACTTCTCATGCTGCTCTACCTGAAAAGCCAGCGTGCTTTCCTTTAAATGCTTTGAAACCCTTGAAGGATGACCTAAACGAACAAGCTTGACCTTCCCAAACAATCTTTCAACCAGATTATCAACTGCCACGTTGCTTTCCGCTGTTGCTAAAACTTTATTACCTCTCCTGACTTCCTGAATTATTAGCTCGGTCAAAGTTCTCGTTTTGCCTGTTCCAAATGGGCCATGAACCAAAAAGAAATCCTCGCTACCCAGAGCCAGACTTATAGCTTCCTTCTGGCTTCTGTTTAAATTTTTATCAAGGGGTTTAAATTGTAGGGGTTCTGGTTTTTTTGGCTCCTTCAAGCCTAAAAGGAACTCTAAAGCTTTCTTTCCACTCTCACTCAAGTTTTCAAGATTCTCAAGCATTCGTCTGAATGTTATATCATTGGCGTAAAGATCAATTCTAACATTCCTCAGAGCCCATACTGGAACGTTTTCTAAAGCCACAACCACAAAGCGTGAGCCTCTTTCAACAACAGTACCAACCAGATCACTTGCCAGTGGATTTCCCCTACTTATTAAAACTAAATCTCCAACACCAATCTCCGTTTCAAATGGTTTTCCTCGTCCATATTTGACGAGCTTATATCCAAATTCATGACCAATAACCTTACCATTGAGATTTAAAATTGCTCTTCCAAGTTTTTCTCTCTCAAAACCACTAAGTCTCCTCATCTCATTCCGCATTGCCTCGATTTCTGTTTTCCTCTCAAGCTCAACCAGTTTTTTGAGTTTGTTGATGTAGCGAGTTAATTCCGAGCTCATGGTTAAGAAGACAGATAAGAGATGGTGACTTAAGAATCTTTGGAGGATATTTCCATGAATGAAAGTACTTCTATAATCTGTTGACTGGCTAGAAACGTATTAAAACACAAAAACTAAAGTCTCTCCAATATATAGCCTGGCTTCAATCTTACCTTCATGTATCCTCGAATTTCAGGACTATAACTACGAATCACACCAAGAATGAAAACATTACCGTCGTATTCTCCCAGCTTTGTTTCGCAAACGATTTTCAGTGATACATCGTACAGGTCACTGAACAGAGTTTCAAGAGCCTGACTACGATGAATCTCACCAGGTATTACGTTTATTAAAGTTGCATTCTCATCAAGAGAGTCAAGAATCTTTACTGCATTCCCAATACCATCGACATCGTAAGCTTCAGAAATTAGATGTAAGCCATAACAGAAAACAACAGCATCCTCCACAACACCGGAAATCGCCAGAGCAAGCTCATCAATTACCCGGTTCAAATCACCAGCCTTTATAAATCGCATGAGTTTGCCAAAAGGCACACTATCTTCCAATCCAACTTTCACGATTTTTGCACGATCAAGAGCATTCTTGACTTTCAATGTTTCTTCATCCACTTCATAGAATACTGTCTTATACGCATTTGCAAGCCTTCTTGACATCGTTTCAGAATAAACAATAAAATACAAATCTTTACCCCTTATAGCCGCGCACGGAATGAAATGGCGAAAAAGAAGAGCTAACGCAGGCGTATAAACATCATAAACCAAACGTGTTCTCTTACTTTCACAAAAAACAGCGAGATTTGCCATCCCGAACTCTGGTTTAAATTCATATTCTTTCATAGATATTAATGGTTCCTAAAATATATAACCCTTGCGACAATTTTTAACAATTAAAATACTAATTGAAATTATTAAGAAGCAGACATATTAGTTGTCATGACTTCACAGTGAAACAATGGATTGTGCTGACAGTCCTACAGCATTCATGTCATCATCGTGTATAATAATATCACAACCTTTTTAACATAAATAAAATCAAAATTAGGAGAATTCAATAAAATTATGGGGTGAGATATTGGCAGAGCTCAAGAAAAAAATTTTCCTATGTTTGATACTCCTGGCAGGGAGTATTGTTGTGGGGTACATACTGTTCGCATCAATTCTTTTATCCTCTGACCATGCCTACTACTACACCAGCGGAAAAAATATCGGTCAAATTGATTACGATCGTGTTATCTCCAGCGCAAAAAAAGCAGGATATTTGGTTGATGGGCCCTATTATGTCAATACAAAGCAAAAACTCGGGCTTCATCCCGACGTAAACGAACTAGATGAACGGTTTGGAGAGGATTATAGAATTCTCCTGGTGAAATTCTACTATACAGATGATTCAGGATTCGAGATAGCTTTACGCGACATATACAATGGTGAAACTGCTATAGTATTCTTCAACCACAGCAAAGATTTTACTGCACCGTTTAAAGAAAGTGATCTACCACCAGATGAGTGGATTACTGAAAAATTTAAACTTATTTTTGATCTGAACGAGGAGGAGGCACAGTACTATCTTAATCAACTCAAAAACTCCATCAACGAACGAGGGCCGAGAATCTCGATAAAAGAGGTGCCCAACCTCCTGGCAGTTTATACTAACTTCAAAGAGACGAGCAGCAATTCTACATTCTCACCCCCTGCTGGAGAAGGGTTGTGCAAAGAAACGTTATACAGTGGGAACAGGAAGATTGGAACTATAGTCTACATCGTCCCAAATGTAAGAATAATCCACAAGACTGAAGGACACGAATATATTATCAAAATTGATAAACTCGGAGGCGTAATCCTTCAAATTAAACTTGCGGTAGGAGAAAAAAATTCCAGAAGAAGAATACAGGAGTGTTTTCAAGGAGATGTTTATTAATCTTGGATTGCCATCGGAAAGAGTAGATGAATTTGAATTCAAGTATACTCCCAGCATGTGGTGAATCCAGAAGACTGTCTGACTTGAGTTAAAGAGTTGTGGTTGTAAAGGGTATAGAATTGCCAGAAATCAGAAATAAACACCCATCAGATTGATTAAAAAATTAGAAGTGAATATGGCGGGGAGGCATAGGAACCATCCCGAACTTGAAAAACCATATACCCATAAACAAATTGATCACCATAGCCAAGACGTAGAATACAAGGGATGCCAGTATGGATGCCAGAAAAGCATCAAACAAGCTTATTTTTAGCAATACCTTCAAAGCGTAAAGATAAGCCAGATAACCAATAACAGGGGACATTATAATAAAAAATGGGATTGTTCCCGCAACCGTAAGAACTGCAAATGCGAATATGCCAGCAGCGATGTTTGCAAGCCCAGCTTCAAGTATACCCTTCCTCTTTCCGATAATTCTCAACCCTATCCAGAGAAAGAAGCCTGAAAAGACGATAGAGATAATCAAAAGGGTACCGAACAGTAATACATCAAACATATTTTCTAATTGAGCTTTAAAAAATTTAAATTTTCCGATATAGCTCGAAAAACCTATATATGAAGTCATAAGTAAATATTATTGGATTCTAGGAGGTGTTAGAAATGCAAATAGCTGTTGCATCGAATATTCATGGTAATCTACCGGCTCTGGCAAGCATTCTTTCGAAGATAGAGAAATTAAAGGAAAATGGAAGAGATATAAAGAAGCTATATATTCTCGGAGTTTTTGGTTTTATGCCCTACCCAAAAGAAGTTTTTGAAATGATTAAGGGTTCAGATGGGTTGATTATACCCGTAAGAGGAAAATACGACCACCTGATTGCCAGATGGGGCGACATGGATGAGCGAGAAAAAGAAGATCTTAAAGAAGATTTACCAGATTTTGCCATCGAGATGATTGAGTGGAACTGGCAAACCCTGAATCATGAAGGGAGAAGCTGGATTAGGAACGATGTGCCCGCATTTATTCCAGAGAAATTTGGAGAGAACGAATTCTTCTTTGTGTATGGTGACCCATTCAACCCGATAAACGGTGAGATACATCCAAAAAGGTCGTCCACATACTACGAACAATTTCTTGCACCATTCAAAAAATTCGAAGTGTTTGTAGTTGCAGGAAGAGAACCATTCGTTGCAGAAACGAAGTACGGAAGGCTGGTATGTCCTGGAAGCGCTGGATTGCAACCAATAAGAGGAACAAAACCAACATTCGCAGTTATAGATACAAGAACAACCGATGTAGCCATGTTCGAATTCGAATTCAGCAAAAGTGATGTTGAAGAGAGAATTAAGGAAGCCGGTTTACCCGATCAGATTAAGGAGTTACTTTACCACGGCTACCTCTAATACAGCTCAATTCCAGGCATGAATTTCTTGGAATGCTATGGATGACAATATCCGCTATTTATTATATTTTCCCCACAAAGCCAGCACTCAAAATCAACCTCTTTTAATCTTTTCCTTTTTTCACAGAACGTGATCCTCTCCGTCATGTTATAACCTATACATATTCAGATATAAAAACCTTTCATCCAAGACTCTATATATCCCAACGCAAATCCTCCACAAGATGAAGCTCTGGGTTGGAATTGATGACACCGACTCACCAGGAGGAATGTGCTCAACATATCTTGCAGTTACCATAATAGAAGAGCTCGAAAAAAAAGGAATGAATGTATTGGGCTTTCCGAGACTGATCAGACTCAATCCGACAATACCATACAAAACAAGAGGCAATGGAGCCGTTTCATTCCTTGTAGAGACAGATTCGCTGGATGAAGTTATGGATATTGTCAATGAAAATATTCTCCGTTTTGCAGAACTTGATGATGAAAGAACCAATCCAGGAGCCGTTTTTGTTGATGATGAGCGCGATGATGTCATGAATGCACTCTCGCGATTCGCCCTCAAGGCTGTTAGAGAGGTTGTTAGCATCGACGAAGCTTTATTCATCATAGGGAAGTACATGATTCCTCATTTAAAATACAAGCTTGGAAGAGGTCTGATAGGTGCTCTGGCTGCAGTTGGTCTCGAGTTATATGACTACACACTCGAACTGCTAGCATACAGAAAACCCGAACGATTTGGGCTTGAAAGAGAATACGACGAGGAATCATTCTATGAGGCTGATGCCAAAACCTATCCAAGGACGTGGGATACCGTAGACTGGCATAACAGAGTTGTTGTTGCCGTGCCAAGCTCACCAGATCCAGTTCTTTTCGGAATAAGAGGAGACGATCTTTTCGCAATAAGAGAGGCCTTCGATATTGTCAAAACCGAACCGGTTGATAAATACATGCTGTTTATAACGAATCAGGGCACCGATATGCACCTTATCCACGAGAACGATATAGACGAACTGAAAAATTACCGTTCATACATCTTGAAAGGAGATGTGATAGAGGAACCCTATGATATAGAAGGTGGACACGTCTTCTTCTCAATAGAGACGAAGTTTGGTCTGGTTAAATGTGCAGCTTTCGAACCAACAAAGCAGTTCAGAAATGTAATTAGAAAACTGAAATCAGGAGATGTGGTGGAAGTTTACGGTTCAATGAAGAGGGATACAATAAACCTCGAGAAGATAAACATCATAAAACTCGCAGAAATATATGTAGAAGAGAATCCAAAATGTCCAGTCTGCGGAAAGAAGATGGAGTCTGCAGGGAGAAACCAAGGATTCAGATGCAGAAAATGTAAAACAAAGGCCAGGGAAAAAGTTCTGAAAAAGACCCCAAGAGATCTCGAGGAGGGTTTCTACGAAGTCCCACCATGCGCAAGAAGACACCTATCCAAACCTCTCATAAGGATGGATGTTGAGAAGAAACACATTTTCCGTTAATTTTGCATTATGTTTCACAAAAAACATTTAACTTTCCCCATATAACAGGTAACGGAGGTGGTTGTATGAAAATTACATGGCTGGGACATGCTGCCTTTTTGCTGGAAGGTTCCAAGAAGGTACTGATTGACCCGTTCATAACAGGAAACCCAACGGCAAGTGTGAAGGTTGAAGATTTGAGTGTCGATTTGATTGTAGTTACGCACGGGCATGGAGACCATCTAGGTGATGCAGTCGAGATATCGAAGAGATGTAATGCTCCAGTTGTTTGCATTCATGAACTCTCCAGATATCTTGCCAAAAAGAATGTTAGAGCGGTTGGCATGAACATGGGTGGCACGGCAGAAGTTAATGATGTAAAAGTTACGATGGTTCAGGCTCTTCATTCCGCCGACGTTGAGGAGAACGGCACACTAATAAGCGTGGGTAACCCCACGGGAGTTATAGTTGAGCTGGATGGAGTTAAAGTATACCACACAGGCGATACAGATGTCTTCCTCGACATGCAGCTGATTGGTGAGCTGCATAAACCTCAGATTATGCTCGTTCCAATTGGCGACTGGTATACAATGGGAATTAATGGGGCTGTTAAGGCATTAGAGCTTGTCAAACCAGAGATCGCAATCCCGATGCACTACAACACATTCCCAGTCATTGAACAGGATCCAGAGGAATTTGTAAAGGCTGTTGAGGAGAGGGGGCTGAAGACGAAGGTTGTTGTTTTGAGACCAGGAGAGAGCTTTGAGTATTCTTAACTTCCTAATTTTTTGAAAGTGAGTAATAATGGCGAGATTAACGATTACAGTTTTCTTCATTCTGTTCTTTTCGTAGATGGCCATTCCATCCATACACTCGATGAATAGAGATGCAGTATCCAATCACCAGAAAACTCACACCTTTCTACCTCCTCAATTTAATAAGCATTCATTAGATAATTATGTCTTTGCAAATTTCAAACCCAAGATGTAAATATATAAAAAATATACGTTTTTAGCTGTTTATCAAATTGGTTTACAGAACCATTACAACATTTAAAAAATGAAAAAGAATTTATACACATACAAACAGTAAAAATCAGAATAGCTAAACCCGAATTTAACTTGAGAGGGTGGTGGCAATGATTCCAAAAATTAACTTGGAAAGTAAAATTAAGGAAATTGACGAGCCATGGTCACCCATTGAGGTAGCAAGAATGAACGACCAGGTTGTTCGAATGGCGTTACTTGAAGGAGAATACCACTGGCACAAACACACCAACGAGGATGAGCTGTTTTATGTACTAAAAGGACGTATCATTATTCAGTTGAAAGATCAGCCGGATATTATTCTGCATGAAGGAGAAATGGCAGTTATACCCAAAGGTGTAGAACACTGTCCTAAAAGCCTGGAACCATCTTATATTCTGATGTTTGAGCCCCATGTTTTAAAAAGCAGAGGCGACTGATCTCTCTAAGTGCCCATGCACCGTTCCATTTCTCGACAGTAGGATACTCAGGGTGTATGAACGCTAGCATAATCAATAAGAATTAAAACCAATCCAAGTATTAATATAAGAAATATTATTTTTATTCACCGGGCGAAAAATTTAAGTCGATATAGTTCCTTTGTAATAATGATACTAATCCTGATAATAATGAGGTGAAATTAAATGCTTGAAACAACCAACATAAAATACATATCCGTAAAATTATCAAGAATTCAAGCAATAATAGTTGTTGATATCAAGACCAGGAGAGAGAAGACACTCCAATGCACAAATGGTACCACCTGTGAAAACCTCAACATACTGGTAAACGGAAAGTGTCCCGGATACTGTGAGGCAATAGTTGAAGCAAAGAATTTTGCATTCGCAAGAAAGAGACCAAAGGGAGAGGTTCGAGAACTGGAACCCGATAAACTGGACTCTATACCTCTTACAGTGTGGTAATGCCTACAGGAATAAGTATACAGCCATCTTTCCCACATACAAGCCTTGCCTTTCCCTCACAAAAAAGAGCAACAGTCAATGCAGAAAGCACAGCATCAATTTCATCGTGGCTGAGACCCGTATTGACATTACCCACATATCTTTTCAGCCCGGAAATTAACTGTATCCTGCCTTCCTTTCTAAATTTTTTTGCCTTCGGAGCAATATTGAGTATAAGGCGAGTAGCATAGGGATATACCTCAAATACCTCAACCCCTCGATTCTCCAGCATTTCGGCAATTTCAATACCTCTCTCAGCAATTTTCCTGAAGAATTTGGCGCCAGACGGAAAAAGTCTGATTCCCATTTTGAGGAGTTCTCTTTCACAGTCCCTCAAGCTACCTTCAACAGGAAAACTCAGAGGTGCATCAATTCCTGCTGCAGAGATATCATAGCCTTTCCTAATAAAATCCTCAAAATCTCCAATGTATACAATCCTCCTACCCTCTAACACAGCTACATGACTCTTTTTCAATCCAACATCGATGCCTGCCACCAGTCTGTTCTCCAAACTGTTCACCTCTTTCAGAAACAACGATATGCTGTAAAAAACAAAGTTAAAATAGCTTTCATTGACACTATGTTGTCCAAACAAACTAACATAAATTAAAATCCCTAAGATGTGAAAATAAAAATAAAATTAAAAAACTTAAATTGCGCTCTCTCCCTCTTCTCCCGTTCTTACTCTCACAACCCTCTCAACGGGTATAACGAATACCTTTCCATCCCCGAACTTACCAGTCTTAGCAGCGCTGACTATCGTCTCCACCACTGCATCAACGTCCTCATCCTTTACAACCATCTCAATCTTGACCTTTGGCAGCAGATCAACTTCCATCGTTCTTCCCCTGAACTGCAATGTGATACCCTTCTGCTCTC